>Ga0181612_113548_pt1 | contig 31534 bp, 13 predicted proteins | sample HoacroProtozoa21_FD_119630 | JGI IMG/M metagenome (GOLD analysis project Ga0181612, IMG submission 119630) | Hoatzin crop microbial communities from Cojedes, Venezuel. Combined Assembly of Gp0051906, Gp0051904, Gp0051908 | reverse complement strand
TGTTATTGCTCAACCTTTTCAGTAACATATTCTCTACCTTCACCAACACACAGGCAAACAACAAACTTGATTAAACCTCTTTTACATGTGGGCAATTTAACTTTCGTCTACATTCCTCACACGAGGGATTTCCTCTACAGTAGCCCCACCTGCACCCTCGCCAAGTCATAAGATAAATTAAAGAGGGAGGGACACATTTTCTGGGAGACAGTTTAATACATTCTCATCTTTGCCCTGTGCCAGACTTTTACCACCTTCTCACAATTACTCTTGGGGATAAGACAGGAGCAGAAATAAGGTCTGGGGGTTTTTTTGTCTCTACAAACAGCACTGCAAACGTTTTTCATCAGTTTGGCCAGACAGTCTGGTCTCTACTCACCAGCATCTAGGATTACACTGCAAATATGATAATTCATTGCCAGAATTACAACCACACTGACATATAAAAGGCAAAGCCAGATGCTCCATCAAAAATTATACACAAAATCATGTTCACCGCTGTCTTGAATATTTTGCGAAGGGCTTGGGATAACAACCCACTGCCGTGAGTGCCCGGTGCCACCACCTCGGAGCCGCCCTCCGAAACCTCGGGAGCACAAATGGAATTCTGCGGAGACATGGAAGCACCCATGGAATAGGCTGAAAGGAGCTTAATGCAGAAACAACTGTTTGGCAGTTCAAGACAATGATTGCGTAGCTTTTTGTGCAAATTAAGCTCTTCTCAGGGTTGATTAAGGCTGCATTTGTAGAGAATTCATAAAGACACTCATGAATAAAAATCACTTGCTGGACTTTAGTCTAGGGTAATCAGCGGGTGTCTGGAGAGATAGCAGCAGCAGTAGCATGAAATCTTCTGGAGTATCATATGTTAAGCATCTTCAACATTTTAAAACTCAAAATATTCTGAATCCCACATGCAGAATCAGATCCGCACCAAAGCTGCTCTTCTTCTGCCTTTCTCAGGCCTTTAAATATGGCCAGGCGATTGAAAGAAAACAGTTTCAATTAGAACAATTTTTACAGGCAAGTTATAAATCTCTGAAACCAGGAGTTTATAATAGCAACACTGACATAACTGTAATACAGCTTCACTATAATAAATTAGTCGCTTGTCCTGTAAGTCACATGTTCTATAAATCAGAAATTTGGAATGTAAATCTCAGAACTTGTTCATAAATCAGCTATACCGATCAACACTAGAATAATATTTTGGCATTAAATCACATTTGGCAAAGATATTCCCCTGTGTTAGTTCACTTAAAAATTGCTTAAAGTTCTCTTCCAGAGATTCTCCCTGCGAGCCTCCCGAAGACGCCCGCTGCAGCCGGTTTCACGGCAGACCCGAGAGCGCAGCCGCTTCCCCGCAGCGTGAGACAGCTCTGCCTGGTCACAGCAGCTCTCCTTAGTCCAGGGGGACGCTTTGCAAAGATGTCGCTGTTACTAATATTGGTGTCACAATAGCAGTTAGTACCCAAACAGACATCTGAAACTTGATTAACACCCCAGGTTTCCGGCACACTCCGCTTGCCTACTTCCAGCTCCAGTGCCCCAGCCAAACAGCTGAAGCCCCTGCAACCAGATTCCCTCCACGCTTACACGGCTGAGCAGGAACGGGAGGTACATACCCAGTCCCAGTAATACCTCCGCTGGTACTGCAGACCCGTCCCAAAACAGAATTTCCACCTGAAAGGCAGGCAGCTACGACACCAGGCACGGGATCTATAGGGAAACGCATGTGATAGGGTAAAACAACGCGGCTGGAAGGCAGAAAGATGCTGTTACTGGTTTTGGCTCATTAGTTACTATCCAGCTTAACGCTACAGCTCTTGTAACCCCATCTCTTCATTAAAAACTACAATTTTCAAGTACATCAGAAGCTTTGCCTTGAAGAAAACAGCATGAATACAAGAAGTATTCTGGCTTCTTTTCTGGTCTGCAAGTGCACATCTGCCAATGGTTTTCTTTAAAACGAACAAACAAACAAACAGAAAAAACCCTGTGAAACTGACTTTCCAACTTGTAAAACCTTTTCTACTACAGTGAGAATGGCACTTTCTAGATAACACTTCTTCCCAGCAGACAGTTAGCGTGACGTCTGTTCCTCAGTGCAAGCTGTTTATCTCTCCAGTGCAATCAGGAAACAACACACGCACACGTTCATTTCCAGCATTTTAATAATGTTCCGTGGCTCCTGAAGTCAGGAAGGGTCATCAGGGTTCAAGCGTAACTTTTTGTCCCTCCATGCTTTGATACACGTGGAAAACGAGGGGAAAGCTACTTGCTCTCTGTTATTGAATTCTGAAAAAATTATTGCTGAAAAACACCATTCTGCATCAAAAAATACCACTGCAGAACGAAATGTTTCTTTCCTTAGCAGAATTATTTGCTGCCTTTAAATTATTTTTACTATTCTGTGCTAAGCTAACACAAACCAGCACAACCACCGAGATTCAGACTAGCTTTGCTTGCTTTCCTAAACTACACCGAATTCTGTACTTTCTATGGCTATAAGATGGAGATCTCTCCTGGGGAAGTCTGTAGCTTCCCAAAGCACGCCTGGTACTGCCACAGGAGTTACCGCACCCGAAGAGAGAGTTTCTGCTCTTAACACTGTTGTTTCTTCCGTTTACAGGACCAGCACCCACACACCGGCTTGACAACAGAACTAAGTTACAAACCAAACTCATCTCCTCTCCATCTACTTGCAATTCTCGTGGCTAAAATGAGAAAAGAAATTAATGCCATTAAAAGCCCATCTCCAGCTCTCCCAGGAACTTCGTACGTGCCGAGTGGGACTCCGGGAGCGACAAACTGTTTGCCCTTGGAGAGCACGCTCCAAGCAGGCCTGCCGCTGCCTCGCCAGGGCACTCCAGACAGAGCTAAATGAGCAAATAACGGGCGGGGGGATTCTGTGGAGACATTCATCTTAATAACATGGTCTTGTGCAGTCAGCCAGCGACTGAGAAGGCCTGATATATTCCTTCTGCTCCGATATCTTCTTCTGAGGCCTCCTGTACAAGCACATATTGGGCATAATATTTCACAGCAGTTATCAGAACGGAGGAATTCAGACAGTATGTGGCAGCTCCCCTCTTAAATCAATGTAGGTTCATGCTCTGGAGGCAGCAGAAGAATACTTCTGCGGGATCACGAACTATGAATTACAAAACTAGCTTATCCACAAAATTAATACACAAAATAGAGCAAGACAAATTAACTACAATATCACATCGAATCCTTGTGTAATTACAAGTTCAGATAGCAAGACTGATACGAAGTTTCTTTTTTCTCTAGCCACTTTCAGAGCTGTGGCTGAGGTTCTAGTATTTGTGATGTGTTTGTAAGGATATTCTTACATGCTGCAGGCTGCTTACATTTGAACGATTTTACTGCCACAAACAACTGCAAAAAGGGAGTTATAATGGGGAATATTAAGCAAATTTAGTGTAAAGCTTGCCATGCTATAATGAAGTAATTATGGAGAATCTATAGTTTGCCGTCAGAATAAGCAACTTCACTCAAAGTTTGTGATCTAACAGGTGCTGCTGCCCATCAGCTGCTGAGAAACATTTTCTCTGATTTAGCTGGAACTGCGTTCTGGTGCACACCGGTTTACGGAACCTGTAGATGGAGAGATCTGGAGGAGTAGCAAGCCCTGTAGCAAACAAATGTTTACATAGCTCAGGTTCATACAAAGTTTTATTATATGTTAGCAGCTGTGTTTGTGTCTTTGAATCATTTCAAAATATTTTGAAATGGTATTAATATCTCTGCCAAGCAATGCATTTTAAAGATTCACACAGTCTGACAAACTGTAAAAAAAGTATTCCAAAGAATAACCTTTGATTCCAAAGGGAATTTGTAACTGTGCAAAGGAAATTGAAAGTATTTGATAGCTATTTGTAAAGAATTATGTCCAGACCTGTGTAGGATTCATATAGCATGATATAATGTAGATAAAATATTTCTGCCATATAGGTATTTCCAAAGCATCTCTCAAGGATTCTTGACCAATCTCTAGTAATTGAAAAGATTATAAAACTGTTTCTGAAGTACAATTCAAAACTGTTAAATGCCCGTAACTGTGCACAAGGAAGGTAGTTCCTTTTACAAGATTGTTTCTCTAACAACAGTTGGATTGCTCCACTGCATGCTACCTTTTGCTACTCCAGAGGTGACTTGTTTGAATAGAGCACCTAAATGAACCAAAGCTTCCATGTGTTTGAAGGAGACCATGAACAGCATAAGGAAGGAGAGGTAAGCTCATTGTCACCAAGGTATGAACTTTACCTGAGCCCATCTTTTTTCTCACACAGGTGATTATGTTTGCTGAGCTATTCCTCCAGTGGATTAAAGCAATTAAATACAATTCATAGGGGAAAGCAAAACACAACATGGGGAAACTACAATTTTCCGGAAATCAGCTATTTCACTTTTTTTCCCCCCCATCTCTCCATGGCTTTATTGTCCAAGATATATTACACTATTTAAATATAATCCATGTAAACAGATAAGAACTGGTGAGATCCCTTCTAGAAGTTCAGTATTAGATTATAAATAAAACTCTGAGGCAGATGCAACTCACCTCCTTCTCTGAATGTGAAGTGGGATAGGTAAACATTGGCAAATGTTAGGTATTTCAAAACACACAAAGTTTAATCAAATTAAAGCTCTATTTCACATTCTTTGGCTCTACTTCCAAGGAAATGTTCCTATTCTAACTAGCTGTATATTTATTTTAATATACAACACTGCAAAATATCATCTTACATCTGTTATTTGCCTGAAGGAAATTCATTTCAAATATGAAACTTTTACACAATATTTACTGTTCAAGTATTGCATCTTTTATTAAATGGGGCCAGAGAGGATGCCAAGGGATTTAAAGAGAGAATTAATAACAACCATTGCTAATTTAGGCTTATGTACTACTTTATTGCAAAAGCAAGGATGAAGATAGGAAACCAGGGATAATCCAATTGATACCAAACATTTTGAACCTATTAACTGTATTTGAACAAAACAATTTTAAAAAGAAGGCTACATAGCTAAAATAAGACACATAATCCATCAGAGACAGCATACAAAATTAATCTTTTCCTTTTAAATTGTGTAAATGTGCGATAAGAGTATGCAGATCTATCTTCCTCACCTTCATATGATCTACAGTGATTTCAGTGAGATCTCCAATACATTAAGATAAAGATAAATGAAAAACAACTCTAACTCACAGAAGCTCAAAAACCAGATTTCAATTATGAATTCTTTTGAAGAACACTGCGACAAAAACAAGCCCACGAAATAATTCAGGTCGGAAGGGACCCCAGGAACTCACCTCGTCCAACCTCCTGCTCAAAGCAGGGTGTGGTAGGTTGACCCTGGCTGGACGCCGGGTGCCCACCAAAGCCGCTCTGTCACCCCCCTGCTCCGCTGCACAGGGGAGAGGAAATATAACCAAAGGCTCATGGATCAAGATAAGGAGGTGGGGTCCCACCCATGGGAGACAGTCCTCCACGAACTGCTCCAACTTGAGTCCTTCCGAAGGGCATCTTCCAAAATATGTTGACTAACTAGATTTGTAGAATCAAATACTCAAAAATTAGCATGTGACAGAATTACACCGTTACTGCAAACTCAAAAGTTCAAATTACAATAAAGTTCAATTCCAAGATCACACACCATTCTTTCTCACAGGATCCCTGCCTCACTGAATACAGAGTTATTTAATATTTCCTTTCAGCTCACCACACATTCATGTTCTTTTTTCTAGTGAATTGCTTGCTACACAAAAACTCAACTTGAACATAAGAAACAGTTTCTTCCGTGAGGTTATCTGTAATATTCATCAATGCAATAACTGAATGGTTTACAAATAATTAGTTAATTCATCTTCATAGCAATCATCTAGTCCATTTTACAAACAAGAAACTGAAGCACAAAGGTATCACAGTTACAAATCTTCACTGTTCTCCTATGCTGCTTTTGTGGTATCTAACTGCGTAGCGCTGCAATGTAATGTCGTAAAGTACCTGAAAATGGTGCAGTTTCTGAATTGTCAGAATCATATATCCATCCTATCATCCTCAAAAACATTAGACTAAAACCCTCAAAAGTGGCAATTCCTAACTCACTATGGAACCTAAACAGAATATAACAATTATTTTTTTCTCTCATATTCTGTGCAAGGCTTGTCTTCTGATGAAAAAATAGTAAAATTCCTGCAAGAACTCAAAAATAACCCTCTATAGCAGACTCCTTGCTACAAAAAGTCTTCAGTGTGAATTTTAAAGCCAGCACCAAAAATGGAAACCTATCACAGAGGGTGTTGGGAAACCTTCACAGCAAATGGAGTCGCAGCTCCTTTCCAAGCAGCACATGCCTGCAGCCGCAGACGTGTGCGAGTCCTCTGGCTATCGGACGGGTGATTGCACCCACGGCAGTGTAACAACTGACTGCGATTCACGGCACATAAACAAGACAATAAAGACATAAAACGTTACCTTCAACAGTGTATTTCAACAAGGAACGTCCATGACTTTATCAGACAAACAAAAAGCTGGAAAAGCAAACTTAATCTACCAGTTGTAAGGTACTGAACTTCAATAGAATGCAAAAACTTTTAAAATTTTATTAACTAAGTGAGGGTATAAGTGGCCATGTTTGTTTCTTTCTACTAACAATCTAAACAAATTCAGTAAGCAGTTACCAAAGGTACTATTAATACTAATTATGTATCTGTTCTTTGTTATTTATAATGCATAGTAAATATATAACATGATATAATGCAAAAACACGCAGAAGAAATATAAATATCCTTGCATTAAATAATTTAACGATTACCATCGTCATAAGTCTATACAACGCTGAAGGGAGAATTGAGTTAACTTTGTGGTAAAAAGTCTTTAAGGAACAGATAAATCTTCTCTACTGAAAACTAGAACTGTGAGTTTTAAAACAAAGCTGTATAAAATTAACGACAGTAGATGACAATGAGCTATATTAATTATTAATGGTTCTAATGACCATTACCTGGAATTGCATTTGAAGCATTAATGAAGGCATAAAAGATACCCCAAGCAATAAGGAAAACAGAAGCTAAGCCACCCATGCTTAGGAAGAGTGGTGTGAGCTGCTCTGAGCTTCTTTAGCAAAAGAAAAGCTGCATGGCACCACGGGCTGCCATAGCCTTGGCACAAAATCCATAATTTGAGGCCTCCAATCAGTAAAATCTCAATTCCTGCACTGGTTCAAGGAATTTCATTTTTTTATTATTTAAAAGTCAGGTCTTAGTTGCTCCCGCCTTATATAAAGCCCACTCTTGGATAATTTGTCTTTGCCATTCATCTTTCCACAAACTACTCCATTTTTCTTCTCTTTTTATCCCCTGTACTCATGGAGTGAACTATTTACAGTTGCTCTCTGGGAGACAAACTCGCCGTCTCCGTTCTAGACAGCCTCCAACTCTGCCGCTGCTCCCTGCACTGCACTGACACTGCTTTCAGCAAAGTCTCTAATTACATCTCACTGGTTACCGTTCAGAATCGATACTTGTTTTATCCTGACCTGTCAGCCACTTCTGACACCCACCAGCCACTTTCTTTTTCATGATCTCTTATCATCATTAACTTCTGTGTTTCTCTCCTCCACAGATGTTCTTCAAGCATTCCCACACCAGTTTCCTGAGGGCAATGAGTACAGCTCTAGATTTCATCCCCAATTTTTCTCTGTACCCTGCCTCAGGGTAATCTCTCAAATGAATTCTCTGCTTTATATGATTACTAGAGCCCCAAAATCTCATTCCCCGGTAGTAATATCAGCTCAAATCCCATCATCTCTGCATCACATTTAGTTACATGCATTATTGTCTTTATCTACGTAGAAAAATCTCAAGCTCTCTGATGCAAGTTTGTGGATATACAGTGAAAAGAACAACGTCAGCTTTCCTAAAACTGAGTTTTCATTGCTCCCCATGGCTTCTGCAAGCACGCAACCTTTGGTGGTCATCGTGGTTTCTATCACTGCTCCTGTTAACCCTCTGCTTAATACCATCTACTTCCACAGACCCATGCCATGAAACGGCACTAAATCCAAGATTCTACAATTCTGTGATTCACTGAAGGTCTTCCAGGGTAGAAATCATTCTCTAACAGTAAGCAACCGGCTAAAATGTGGAATATTGAGGAGGATGAAATTATCCTTACCCCACTGCTCCACAGAGAGGATAAGTTAGCACTTATTACACAGAGGGATCACTGACCTTTCCAAAGATCTGCACATTCTCTCATTTTTCCTTCCTCTTGATTAAATAGCAGGAACGTGCAATTATTTTTTTGTAATACGAACAAAAAATCATACCAATGCATGACAGCACAAACACGTGCAGTACAGGCAGGTAGTCCTCCACTATAACATAGCAAAAAAACCCAAACCCAAACCAAACAAATAAATGCCCAGCACCAAACAGACTGGATGATTCCATTCTGCCCAGCAACCGCTAGTTCCGACACTGCGGAAGAGTTAAAAAATAAAATAAAAAAACGTTAAGCAAGACCGTGATCACCATCACAGGGGACTGGGATCCCAGCCCTCTTCAGGAAAGGGACTGCAGTGTACTCCTGTGTAGTGCCATTTTGCCATCCTCCAGCCAAGAATTTTATTATGTCTGTATGTAGTTCCCTATGCAAAAAAATCTTCTACATAATATAACAACATAATAAAATGATACTGTAATTGACATGACCAACAGCAATTTTAAAACTCTTCTCTTACCTTACTGCACCCATTCCACAGCCTCACTTGGTTTTGGGTTTGTTTTTTTTTTCTTTATTAGACTGAAAATAATTAAGTTAAAACTGATCTACTGTTCCAGCATCCCCATTCCAAAATGCCAGCTTCTGGTTTCTCAAAAAAAAATTTAAATATTCAGGACAATCAGACATTTCCCATTAAAAACGTAGTTTTGCTCAGTGCTCAGTTTCCTTAAAAAAGTTTCAGTGACAAATTTTAAACAAGTTCTAACTATAACTCAGAACACGAATGGGACACGTTCAGTGAAGACGGATAACTTGTTTCCTTTAAAATTTTCTAAAAATAACCTGTGTTCTTAACGTAGTAACAGTCACAACAATATAAGAAATTTTTATTTCTACAAAAATACAAAAGAAAAATCTAATGCTTTTGCTGCTTAAAATATTTTCAGCAAGTGGTCTTCACGAGCATAAACTTTCCCTCTTTGATGATCTTCTAGTCTGCCACCTTGTACAGACGGCAAGTAAGTGACACCAGGTGGGATCACACACCACTGAGACATTAACACCTCAGACCATGAACCAAAGTGCTGGCACTCTGTAACAAAAGTTCGATAATGTTTTTGTAGAAAGACCCTATAGAATTTTAGAAATAATGAGCATTTTATAAATAACGAGCATTTAGTGGAATGTGCAGGCAACAGAGAACAAACTGCATTTTCTCCAGAGGAGTTTTTAAAACCACACCTGAAACGTGATAAATGTAGTCTGATGGAAAAGACTACAAATGTTAATATGCTCTGCAGCATAAAATGTGCAAAAATTAGAAGCCAGTGCATTTACTTTCTCGTGTTTAATGGTTAAGCAATCAGTTCATCAAGACATTTTCTCTTGTTACAGTAGCTGTGGGTCAGAGCTAGCATTTCTCAAGATTTTACAGATGGCAGCAAAACATAATCACTTGTTTCTTTTTTTTTTCCCCCCCAAAGGTGTTGATCAGGATACTTTAACATACTTGTAGTTCATTGAAATGCACTGCATGTGAGACATGTAAATATCTTCACAAATTCACTGCACTTTACTCTTAAGTAATGAGGCAATACAGCCTTCAGCTCAGGCACCGTCTGGGAGTCACAGAAACAGCTTTCCTGACTGCGCTGAACCTCCCGCCCTTCGGCAGGAGGGCTGGCAGCGACACGGGCGCGTAGCCAGCACCGAGTGCAGCAGGGTGCTGGGGGCACCTCTGCCCGCTAACGGCTGAGGATACGGTTTGAACGCCCTCCCTTATTGCCAATCCATAGCTCTCTGCTGTTGCCACCGCTGCCCTGGGAGGTGTTTGGGATGACCATACCCACAAAGGGCAAAATGCTTGTCCTTTCTGCCTCTCTCCTACCTCACAGGCCTCACATCCTTCCTCTCTCTTTCCTTGGTACAGAAGAATGAAGCCTTGACCTTGCTTTGGTCCCTTTTCTCTCCTCTCATTAACAATGTAATATTCCAGCTAAGAAGAAGGGGACAGAGCTCAGCAGAAATATAGAGAGAAGCAACAGCTCAATTACTTCTTCTCAGGTAGAAAGTCCAAGCAGCAGCTACTTGTTACTCTTCAAATGCTCCCTTGAATCACGAACACTATTGAGAAACCTTGACGAAATGCCCAGGTATTATAACTCAGGGCTAAAAAACAAAGTCCGAGCCTCCAACCTGGGCGGTAATGTCTGACCTCAAGATTTTCCTTTAGTGCTTCCCATACAGCCATCCCAACATACCAGTGATACTCCTCTTCCAGCTCTTAGAACTCGGTTTTAGCAAATGCTTAAGTCCTCAAGCAGGAAGGGAACACCTGGGAAATACAAAAGCTCTTCTACCATTTCAATGTTTGTTTCAGATACTATCAGCTTTTAGTCTAGAAATACTAGAGTTGCCTCCTATTCTCTTCTATACTCTCTTGATGACTGTAGAAAAGTAAGATGGCTTTAAAGGGGACAGGCCATTTGCTAATTACTGCGGGAGATCACTATTTGCTGCTTTCCAACCCGAGGAGGTTTTGCCTCTCCCTCTCTGACTGCTCGCCTCTCCCCTGCTCTGCAGCAGGAATCCTGGCCCCCACCAGCCAAAGCGAGAGCTGTTGGCTGAGCACATGTTTATACCAGATCACTGACCTCCAGGCCAGTCTTTATGAGTTCACATTTTCAAACGGCATTTGCAAAGAACTAGATGTCCTCTTCGAGCAGGATGTTATTGGAGAGAGCCTTAGTGAGTTATGTGAGGCATGCAGTCTTATTCGAATTTCTTTTCAGAGGTATGCTGTCAATCCAGTTCGGAGTGCCTTGCTATTTTAAATACTGTCAAGGAGGTTCAGAGTAAATAATGGATGCCTTTCTATGCCACCATAAATCAAGGCAAATAATGAATAAAAACAATGTTCCACTTGATAGAGTTAAAGTTCTTTATGGTCTTCTAATCAACTGTAACTCAGAAAAATATGAAGGCAAAGACTAACTCTGTGTCTAATGCATCCAGAAGATTTAAGTGGGGAAAAAAACAGTGGTAACCAATAAACAAGATTTATCCGATTGCTGTGTGGCGATGTTATTTAATGCACATCTGTGTTTAGAAGCTTAGCAGCAGCAGGGAACACGGCATTCTTTTCTTGGTTCTGTCAAGGTCATGATAGCCTTTATGCTCTAGACAGCGGTAGCCCAAAGTCATGCAGTTAGTTTTAAGTTATTGCAAAACATTGATGTTAATTCATCTAAAAGAACACCTATTCATTTTGATTTATTTCTGGAAGGGACTTAGCCTACTTGGAGGCTGCAGCAAGTCAATAAATTTCATCAGCGGTTGTAATCTCTTGGCATGGACCGAAAAGAAAAGATGAACTGACAAAACAGAGAGAGTCCGTACAGGGAAGGTGCTAACCCAGTCTTACAAATCTGCCCACCCACCTGCAGCAGAGACAAAGAGATCCAGCGCTCACTTCAGCAGTTACCGATTGTGGTGTCTTTGCTTTGCTAATCAGTGTAACTCATGGGACCTTCTACTCTCCTCACATCTTTGAAAACATAGCCAGCCAGATGTAAAATTCACTAAGTTAATGAATTTTAAAATCAACTAACCCTAGCATTAGTGTTTTATATCTATATCTCTCTATACATATTTACATAGGTAGACAGATATATATGTAAGCACACACAGCAATGAAAATATTTAAGTGAATAGTATTAGTTTGCTTATATGAAGCTCCAAGGTTTGCCTTTCTTATAGAATAAAAAATTTTACACAATGAACAATAACAACTTGCTTGGGAGCTTCTGGCCGCATATTGGCAAATGCAACTTTTTTCCTTTTTCAGTCTCTTCTTTTAACAATAGCTGTCTGCCAGTCCCAGGACTTCCAATCTCAGGACAAAGAGTCTCTTCTTCTGAGAGACTACAAGCTGAACACTGTGGTTACTCATCAAAGTCTTTTGCTCAGTCACGGCTCAACCTGCTCAGTCTGTTTTGCTCAGGATCTCTTTGGGTCAAGTCCTCATGTGATCCCCCACCAAACAATCAAACAACCAAAATTTCTCAAAGCTGGCAACAGCGCTCGCGCTATTCTGTGATACCCATGAGACCAAAACACTTGTGATATTTTCCTGTTATAGAAAGAAAAACAAAAGATATCTTCAGCAGATAAACAACAAGCAAGCATAGGTGTGGTAGTATCAAGTTTAATGCAGAAGTTCAGGTTTCAAAGAACTACAGACTCAAGGCCTCAAGCCCTTCGAAGGCCGACCAGACTAATGAACTAGCTTCTGTGATTCCTCTATTTACTATGCAAACTGCACAGATTTCTGCAACACTGCAGGCTAAACTGCAACAGTGAAATCCATAGAAGATACTCATTAGAGCTGGATATTGGTAGAGACTTTCAGCTGTTGCAGTATGATAATGTTTATCCATGCCCTCTGACAGAAAATTGACTTTACCGTCCATTAAGTACTGACTATTTATTATATTAATGGTTTGGATTCTTAAAACTAATACTTTAGCAGGTACAACATGGATATGTTAGACTGCTTCATGGAAATTAAGGCAAGTCCTTCAAGACATCACGTCTCTATACTCATGCTTTACAATACTGCTCTTTAGGACTGTCATCTTCAGCAAAACATTTGTTTAATGGAAAATGAGTAGTAAAGGCACTAAGAAAGCAGTAGGGGAGTGTCTTCATTAATGCTGCTATTACCAGAACAGTACTCAAAGAATTTGGGGAATTTATTTAATTATGTCTTGAATAATTTAGTTTAGAAGAACATGCTCACAAACACACACACAAAAGCGTTTCATATTTTCAAACGAAAGCAACATGAACAAAATAATGCACAGGAAATTCTTATCATTGTTATTACATTGTTTTCGATATATATTATTTATTTTATCATTCTGACGAGCCTGCAGGACAGAATAACAAAAGAAAGGGTAGAACGGAAATTAAACAGTTCTGCTGATGGGCAATAAAATTCTATGTGGGAGACTAAAATTCCATTATTCCACAGAACAAAAATGTTGTTTAACCTAAAAAACAACAGCCCTTGCATATCTCATCTCTTCATTATAATCCAAGTCTAAAAGACCTTCAAATTCTATTCTCACTATAAGGGTCAGATCCTTTGCCAGCTTAGAGCCCTTTACATCCATTTTAATGACACTATATTACTGAGTACCTTTTGTATTTCTAGCCGACAGCAATCAAATGAAAAAAATCTTAATGAGATTGTTAACGCACTGTGTCTGTTCCAAGTTACTAAGGTTGAGAAAGACACTTGCAAATGAAGGCTTGCAGATTTTTTGTTACGATTAGAAGTGGTTGTACTCAGCACACAAAGCTGGAATCACACCTCTGCTCGCCACAGGGATTTATCAGTGGAAACAAGGTCTTGCAAAGACAGACAACAATATAGTTCTTCTCTGCCTCCGACTTACTCTCTTTCTCTTCCTTTCCTGTTCCAAGCAGCCTGCTAACAAGTGGACCCTGGGAAAAGAGTATCTGGAAACTCCTCTGTAATTCTGCGGTAATGTTGTGGTCCTACTAGCTGAAAAAGCACTCTTTCTGCTATTTCCAGCGCAACTGTTCCAATATTTTAGAAAGCATTGAATGTAGACAGGGAAAGTTTCACCTTTCAGACAAAAATATGGCTCACATTTCAAAGCTGTATCTCTCCCTTAAGTGTTGAGTGCATCTGTCACTCCTGAGAGTGCAGTAAAATTCAACAAAATCTATGCGGCTTCATATTAAAGTGGAAAAACAATAAATAGTCTCCAATTACTATTACATCTAGAAATATATTTTTTCAGGAGATACTTTATCACCTAAAGCTATAAGAAAAAATCCAAAGACATTTTAGTATGTGCAAGGAATGGACACATAACATGCATGTGGCATGTAGAAGAGTTAATATATAGTAACCGTTATATTTAGACATTAAAAAATTATCTGCTTAGAACAGGTAACTAACCCAGTAATTATACATACATATTTAGGTCGGACATTTAGCTTTCAACTTAATTACCAGCAAAAAAATTAACCTGGGGTGTCAGCAGGAAATTAAAAAAAACCCTGATGTGTTAGAAACACAAAGCAGAGCAGTCTGCTTCAAGGCTCAGATCAATTTAATTTTTTAATCACTCTCTCACACATTCATTCTATTATTCATATCATAACTTATTCATCCCAAGATGCACCTGTGAAACTGCCAGACACTGAAATTTTGGTATATTAGCTTTGGAAAAGGTGGGATATATTTACCTCTGACAGTACACGAAAAATCAATCATTAAATGGTTTATCTGTTCTGATTTGAGTGGTACGGCGCTCTCTGTGACCACAGCTAGCTATACTGGTGTCAGACGTTAGACATCCTGTTAAAACCTCCAGTCACTGGAGCTGTTTCTGAACACGTATACTCAAATTTACCAAGTACTGGTTCCAAAGCTCCTGAAATTAAAAGTTTTCAGCTGTCTTTCGATCAGCTCCTACAATCCATAAGCATCATCAACATTTTCTCCAAGTCTCTGCCTCTCTTAGAGCAACACAGGCTCTCCATCCTACTTCAGCTTACTGTGCTCTAGTTACTTTCCTCTTGCCTAGAGGAGAGAGCAGAAACTAAATCGATTCTCAGGACATGTACTTGTAAGTTTAGTCCAATTCTTTGCTATCTGTGTTCAGAAAAAGATAGCTGAGATGTATCTCATAGCCTTTTCATATTTCAAAATGTATTAGGATTTGAAAACCAGGACATCAGGTATGTCAATAAAGTAAAAAGACAGACTAATTAGGCCTTTAACCCAAACCAATCTGCTTCAAGTGACATTTACTTTGTCCCAAGATTCTCATGCAATGTGCTTGTGCAGCAATCGCCTCCTCCCCTCTCCCTGCTTATGTTCAGAATTCTTGAAATCACATGCCATTGTAGCCTGTATTTGGGATTCTCAAGGGTGTTCTGAGAGGAGTTTTACAAAAATCATGCCAAGAAAAGGCTGAATGCTGAGAAAGGCTTCTATACAGTTTATCAAGAATAGCTTTTGATGCAGATCATGCCTATGAATTTTTCTTTATTCCCCACAGAGGTGGGAGATAGCAGACTTCTACCTCATACACATAATTAGACCCACTGTCCGCTAAAAAACCTTAAACTATTGTAACATTCTTTTTCTAGAACTCTTTCTCTAAAATCTAACTTCTGAAGGAAAAGATAAGAAATTTTTATGGTTTAAACATAGTAATTTTCATACAGTTTTGTAAATAAAGGCTTCAAAATCATCCAATTTCACAGCAGAAGTATGCCCAGTTCAGCAAATGGAGATTCATCTGAGATATGAGTTCGGACTTCTTAGATTATGATCTTTTTATAAAAATTTTTGATTTCCCGAAGGGGACATAAGTAAAAGCTTGGAGCAATTTGAAAATGAAGAGAGATAAATGTAGTTAATGAAGTCTGGAAATAAATCTATTTAATTATCCCATCTTATGTTTTGTCATTTATTAATCTAGTCAACTAAGTGAACCAAATTACCACTCTTTTGGTTTTTATTTGATATTAAAATATTTGTTATGCTTGTGCAGGTCCACTGCAGGTGGTTATCTAGTTTCAAAGCATTTACTGGACAACCCAGATAAGAATGCTAGCAACGCTGTGAGCAGGTTCAGCATTTCACCCCAGCCTGCTGCAAAAAGCAGGAGGAGGAGCCGTCTGTCACCGGAATCGTCCTACCACTCGGTGCTCTTGCAGAACATGCTGACAAAGTTTAAAACCTTTGATCTGTAAGCTCTTTAGGTGCTGTCATGACATAATTAAACAGAAGCCACAGAAGTTAAAGGAGATTCTGCATTAACTTCTGTTTGGTCAGTCCCTTTTCTCTTGTACACTTTCAAATGTCTTCATGTAAATAAAGATAGTTGTGTCTGGCCATCGTGGTGGCCTGTTCTGCAAATTCTTCCCTGAGGCAAGGAGAATACAGGAACAGAAGCCGAGATGTTATTTCATGACTAACAGTACTGGTAGGTTATCCAGAGAATAAGACACCAAATCTGAAAGACTGGTGCTCTGTGCAAAGGCAGAGCGAAGAACCCACCAGCGCCCAGCAGTTCCGTTTGCACAAGGCAGCATCGCTGTCCACGCCAAATATTCAGAGAGAAGATTGTGGCCAGAGGCTATTCAACTATAATTCATCCTCCCAAGCTCAGTCACACCTGCCACTTAAACAGCACGCTTAAATTAATAATTTCAACTTGCAACAGATTCTTTATTGAAACGACAATGTCAATGACAGAGCTGGATTTCGCATCCCTTTTTTTTTTTTTTTTTTTAAGGGAAAGCAGTACATTACAATTTCAGATTACAATTTTGTATTACTGAAATATGTTACTCGGAAACTGGGGTTAGCATCCAAGATGTGAAGGTACTAATTCTGCTTCATAGCTGTAATTAAAATGCTACAGCTGCACTACTCCACTGAGAACACTGAAAAGTGTATGTGGAAAATGTATCACGAACATTCAAAAATGGGATCTCGTGCATTTCAGTGCATTGAAAAAGGTGGGAATAACAGTTTCCCTTACATTGTGATGTTGTTGTAAAGAAACTTTAAATACATAAAATGAGAAAGGGAATCATTTTTAGCATAGCAGAGGTATAAATTATCTTTCACTTTCTTTACTATCATCCATCCTAAATACTGAATTTCTTGAATGTAAGGCGTGCGTTAAAACACTAATCCATTATTGTATTAATCCACTACTATGTAATGACACAATTAAAAGCAAATTGAGAGTTACCAAGTTACTATTATCCAGAAACACATATTAAAGGAAAAGCGTAGACATGTTCATCACAGATGTTTAACATACGTGTTCATCACTCACACAACCGGGTTGAAGAATAGTTCAGGAGATAGAGGTAGTGCTTGTTCCACCTGCTTAACTGACTTGACTTTTGAGTGCTTTTTAAAATATCAGCTTTATTATTCTCTAGATTCTTTTTATTTCATAAAAGAAAACCTCTTCAGGAATCAAGGGGCTGAATCATTCACTACACAACAAAATCTGACATACAGCAAATTCTTCTGCCCATACAGCAGTGGATAGAAGTAGGTCACATTGAGGTGAAGGCTCAATATTGCATTATAATCAAATAACGTCAATACTCAGTATGGCCCTCCATCTCAAAGAATTTTAGAAACAATTATTAATCTTCATACTTTGCTCTGAACCCATATGGACTAAGGGAATAATTTCAGTATTTCTTCCTTTTGCATTTGCCATGTCTTAGGATAAACTTAAAAATGGTATTAGTCCAGTGGAGAAGCAGAGACTGTAAACTAATCATGGGTATTATTTTTAGAGGTATTTTGAATCTTGCAGCTTTTATAGCAACACTACTGGAAGGCCAGAGAAAACCTAAGGTAGAAACAGTGTCCTGTATCTTGCTCACCTGACTGTCCTATAACTTTGCTATTAAATATTGAATTATAAGAAAACTAATTATAAAAATGCCAGCACAGAACATACTTTAATAATCCAATAAAGAAAGGAAATAAAAATCCTGCAAAAACACCTTCTTACTGGCAGGCTTTAAAATATACAGATAATAATTTTTCTTATTCAAAAACTAGGAGGCTGGTAGGAATACCTTATAATATCAAAATTACCAGAGCTCTTTGTATGAGATTCCAAAGATACTTCCCACATTTTGAAAATAATTAACTGAATTTTCTCCAAGTGATAGAACAAGCAGCAGTAGTTTAATTTCCCTGAACTGTAACAGACACACACCCAACACCCAAGCATTATATTTCAAAGAATTTTAATTAAATCTATGTAACAAAAAAGGAATGTTTCACATCTTAATTGAAAAACTGCCAGCTAGAGAACTGAGACAGTGAAACAGTCTGGAAAGCACCGAGATATAATTGAAGAAAAGAATAGATGAGAATATTTCAAATGGTCTCACTAGTCAGCAACTAGTGTAAATATTGCAATTCAAATAACGGTATTTTAGTGATTAAGAGAAGAACTAATTTCTATTCTATTGCTCCTTTGCTTTGAGAATTACACCTCATCTTTGAGAATCCCTGACTGAACACAAAATTTCATCGTATACTCCACCAAAGCAGAAGGCTTACTGTTGATATAAGCACTTTACGTGATAGAGTAAGACACCAGCTTATAAGCCATACGAGATAAGCAGGTATTTATGATCGCTTCTATCTGTATTACGAAAATCATCACCTTCCGAGGGTGTCCTTTTGAAAGTATCTGGAAAGACAGGAAACAGACCGGTATTTGTGGGCTTTGTATCAGGCCAGGCGTTCTGTGCAGTGACACCAAGTGAATGCTGTAAGAACAAGGTAACGCTTGAGCTTTACTCCATGGTGTGAAATGAAGCGGTTAAGTTGTAAGATTTTGACATGGGAAACCTGCCAAGGCCAGATGGAAATCTCAGCTGTCACGAGCAGAGGTCATTCTGTCCTTCTCAGCGCAAGGTGTTGCTAAAATCCTGTATACTATTCATGCAAGTTCATCATACCCATCCTTTTTAATTAGGAACTAAAATGATTTATGTTATATATGATTTTCTTGTTATTCATTGTCTTGTCTTTGTTTGGTTCTACTTTTTAATTATAGAAGTCCACCAGAGATGCCCCTGAGGTAGCGCTGATAATCTAGGTTTATATTTCTAAAGAATTTGTTTAAGGGAAGCCTGAATCAGCCTTAAAGGGAATCTTCGATAAGCCTTTGTTCTTTAAAATTATTTTATCACAATGCAGCGTTTTCAGAAAGGGCAATTCTTGCTTAATAAAGGCAAGGTTTATCGAAGACACTTTTATAGTAAAGTTTTAATGGAACCGCTTCTAAAATATTTTTACAAGGTCTGTTTAACCCTCTGAAACTATCTATAAACAACTCTAATTATCAGACATGCTTATTGTTGACAATGTTGTCCACCAGAAATATACAGAAATACCTCTTCTAGAACTAAACATCACAGGGTGGTTTGCACCTGTTTTTTTTAAACATAACACAAAAGTCTAGGTTTTTATTACAATGAGCTGAGAATAAAAAACAAGTAGCAATGACAGTTCAAGATCTTCAAGTTCTGACGAAGACCACGTAGGTAAAATGCTGAAGAAAATTTTAAACAATACCAGAACCAGTGGCACAGTACATGAAATAGTGGATTTAAAGGACAGCAAAGAAATGTTAGCAAAAACATTAGAAAAACTATTTCAACTAGAAATAAGTAATAACTGAATGTGATTTAGACCTCCTGAACAGATTAAATATACTACCTAAGTACGTTGAAGCCCTACCGTCTAGGGTTCAGCTACACCTGAAATTATAAAACCATTCCTAGATTTGAGGGGTTTTTCCATACACTTATTTTGCTCTTGACTCCTCTGTAAGTATTATGGTACAGTAAAAATAAACTACAGTGTGAGAGTCGTGATGTGCTGCTAGATATTAGAGCTTAGAGTGAAATCAATATAACAAACTAACCAAGTAAAATTAGTCTGAAATTGAAATTGCAAACCCAGATTGGAAGAATCTAACATTAATTTATTTTGCTTGCCAAGGGGAAGCGTTTTTTAGAGTTTTGCCTTATGCAGTCACTGATGTTGTCTGCAAGGGTTAGCACTGACATCGCCTACCTTTAAGCGATGTCCCTTAGACAAAAGCCCTTCACCAAAGGCTGTCAAGGCAATTATGCAGATGTAGAAAGAAAGGTCCCTGCATGGAAAGTAACCGGTAAAGGCAGGAAACGGAGACTGGGAGTTTTCAGAGTGAAGGGAGGACAATGTGGAGTTGGTGGTAGCTGAGCTGGGTCCTACAAATTATTTGGGGGATGGAGGTGGTGGGTAGGAGCTGGCCGTTGTCTCCCTTTCAGTACAGAATCAAGAAGGCTTCAGAAGGCGGCAGCACCCACTCTGTTCAAAAAATAATTTAAAAAAAGGAAAAAAGAAAAAACAAAAAAAGAAAAGAAAAGATGAGGGGCTTCAGGGGCTTCACACAAGCAGCACGCCTGACCTCTGGTCCTTCTGCTGAAGGATGCTGCTGATGCTGCAAGTTCTACACATGCTCAAAAAGCCTAACTTCTCTTTTCATGAAGTAACTAAATACAGAGAGGAACTGAATTTCAAAGTTAGTGAGGTGAAATCAGATGTAAGATGACTGGTATCAGGTGGATGTATCACGTATGCTTGCTCTGTCATCCCTTTACCTTTGACTTTTATTTGGGGTCGCTTTCAAAGCCAGGATACTGAACTAGATGACCTACGGTGACATTCCTGTTTTCAGGCTTACTTCACATCTTTTTGCACAAATTATTTGCCTAACTTAAGAACAATTTTTGCTACTTCCTTTTTAGCACATACAATCTGCAATTATACTCCAGCTACTATCTAGAGCATAAGTATAAATAGCACACAAGTACTATTTCCAGACTAGCTCCAGCACTGTGATGACACACACTTGAAACAAAGTAAAACCAACCCACCCAAATCCGTAAAATGTTTTCCATGTTCTGCTGTCAATGGTCAGGCCATTTTCCCCAGCTTTCACTAAAATTGTTTTGAATTGCACTAAAACTCCTTTGCAACTTCACATATATTTACTTAAAACGCTGGAATAACTGGACACGGAATGCTTTGAACAACTCTTCAGTCAGATTCTTGGATTCTGTCACAAATCTGTGACCAAGTGAAGTCGATCTCAAATTTCATTACATGAGACCTGAAAAGTTCTAATAGTTCATTGCAAATGACAGGGAAAAAAAAAAATCCTGGTAAGAAATTCACTATTTGCTGGTCACTGATGGTGATATATTTACCTGATGCCTGAACATCTGTACCCGAAATCACAGCGTCTCCCCTTCCAGGTGTAGAGAAACACAAATCAATGCTCTCTCCCTGTCCTGCTGTCTCACAGATGACAGTGGAGGGAAGGATTCTGAAAACCCACTGGGTCAAAGGAAAAAAGACAATCTGTCTACATGAACCTATTCTGTCTCTCCTACCACATACTCTGTTACACAAAAGCATGTCACTAATAGCAATATCAAGTCTTCCTATTGTCCTGAGAGGAGGAGAAGGAAGAGCGCTTTATGCAAATCTAAGGGCACTCACCACACGTTCTCCTATTTTTAAGGATTTTTTCACTTTCCTTCTGCCCCCAATCCTGTATCTACAGCTTGCCTCGTTAGGAAGCTGCACGCTTAAGTACCTGACTTGAACACAGGGATTAACGTTTCTACTAATAAAACTCTATGGCATTTTTCTAAGGAATCACAAGGTTTGAAATGTACTATAGTCCATCTCCTGAAAAGAGGAAAGGGAAACGACCTGGGTGCAAAACCTGCTATTAGTATAAAATTTACTGCAAAACTTTATACACTTAAATCCAGCTTTGCCAATATGCACGTGCCTGATGGATATCAGGTAAGAAAAGATATTATGTCCATGATCATAACTATCTATCACACAGCCATCAGTAAAGTATTATAGCAGAATCATCGTAGGTGATCTTTAGTGTAAGCTTAATATTTTGCCCATTATTAGTTTCATAGTTTCCTCTTTCTCCTTCCTTTCCAATATGAACACATCTGTTAGCATTTAAAGTACATAATAATATGCTATTTTATAGTCTTTCTAAGTGAAAAAAAAAAGAAGTCAAGTCTTCCTTGCAGATGAGCACAATATAACATTCTGCAGAGGGCACCCTCGGTACAGTTACAACAGATCACCTTTTTCCACTGCTTCTCTCCTTCTCCATAACTTTAACTACACAATATCACATTTACAACTGTCAGAAATATACAACAGTAAAAAGGCTTTTTCTGATGGTAGCACTACAACGTACGATGTAGGTCTGTGACAGAGAACAAAGTATACCTACACAGAGTACAGTAACTTTTCTTTTCAAATACCATCACTGCTTTTTGGCTTAATAACTCACCATGAATTAATTTGCTGCTGAGAACTACATACTAATACTAATGATGGTGGCTATCTGCTATTATTATTTTTATTCCATTTTCTTCTGTGTTGTTCCTTTGAAGGCTTCTATCCAGAGACAGAGGAAGAAACTTCTACACTAAACGATGGGGGATTAGAAGCAAAGATGGCTATAGCAGCACGTATCCTATAGAGCATAATATTCAGACTTCTCACTATTTTAACAATGAGTTCTCATGATCAAGACAGAAGCTACTGTCTACACTGAGGTGCCAGGAAAGGCTTGTTTAAATGTTACCTAAAAACATATGCTCTTGGCATTGGCTTAGTGCTCAAACTGTTCATGCCCAACGCACTGGTCTTTCTGCTGACACAGCTGCTTTTTTTCCAACCTGCTGCTCATATGACCTTTTCTCTTATTTTCCCCCCTCCTTCAGAACCATTTCTGGGAAGTTTCGCAAGAATTTTGATTGCTGTTGTAAAGTTTATATCATTGCCATCTGACAGCTGTTTGCTGGCCCTTGTGAAACGAGCCCATGGTCTCAGTTCGTTTCCTAATAGGCAGGTGCTCGCAACGTAAAACCAGAACACCACCCCCGCCGGCACAATGACTTCTGGCCAGCAAAGAACGTAAGCGTGTGCTCACCAACCGGGAAAATACGTGCTTCAAGTGACACACATTCCGAAGGGCTTTTGCGGGGCAGGCTGAACTTCGCAGACAGACTAAACGCAGAAGAAAACTCTGGTGGATAATCCCATTGCAAATGATAGCAGTGACACCGGGGGATGACTCACGCTCACCACGGTACGTGGTAAGAAAGCTGTGCTGATACAGCTATATCTGCAGACACACAGCAAGACTGCTTGTGAGCCGGAGAGAAAAACATGCAGGAGAAACGAAACTCGAATGCTCATCTGTATGTCGGGAACCCTTACCTTGCTAGCTACTCTAGAACTAAATACATTTGACTATGAATTAAAAGATGTCCTATCACAAAGCAATCCATTTTTGTTCCATTTCCCCCCTATGTATTGTCTTTACTGATTTAAAGATCAGACCCTTTGAGAAAACAGGAAAATGTTAAATTACTTGAATTGACTCTGATCAGGCAGTTGAGGGATGGGCATGTGATCATCATTTGCCATTAGGACACTTACTACCCAACAAACAACGTGCAGCAAATATTAGTTAAGACATTGATTAAGAACATCGCAATCTGCATCTTTAAAACCAATTAAAAGCTGACCTTTCTTCGGGAAATGGTCGTGGCAGAGTTTAATACCCCTATAAAACTACTAGGATCTGTGAATTCCGACTACGAGCACAATTTCCTCATGAGATACAACCATTTAGTATTGTATCCCTGACTCCTTTTTATTTGAAAATGAAAGCAACTTTACACTGACTGCAGAGCATTCTTCTGAGAATAGCTACTGAAGCTTCATTTTATTTCCAGTGTATTTTTCTCAGATTCAAGGGAAATTACTTGCTCTTACTTTTGTTGATTAAATCATGTCAGCAAGTGTTTTAATTTATGCATTCTAGCTAGCAAAGTGGAACATAATTTTCATTTTTGGGCAAGCATAATCATAATTAAAAACACATTAGCTGATTATACCAAACATCCATTCTGAAAAAATATTCTACCTCATGATTTATGAGTTATGATTTGTTAGCTAGCACATTTTGAAATGATACACATTTATAAGCTGCTGAATGATTTTGGTAATACCCTAACTTCCCAAAACAGGACACCTAAGACCAGACACTAAGAACTCAAAAGATTTTTATGACAGCCATATCCAGGTACAAATGCAGACAAAAAAAAAATATTCCACAAACATACAAAAATCTATGCAAAAACCTTCACAAAAATAATGAGCAACCGAAGCTGAGATTTCTGATTTCCACTAATAAATAATAGTTTCCTGTATTTTCTACAGCTACTGTTGCAAAGTTTTCAGGAGAGGAAAATATTTTGGGTGAAGAAAGCCTGCACTTTTCAGTTTGGGGCTCTGTTTTTGATATTTCAAGCAAGTTTGGACTCACTTCTCATCTTTAGTTATAATTCAAGTCAGCAGCATTGGAACAGACATTAATCTTTATTTTCAGACTTCCCTGATTATCTTAAATTACTGCATTCTTACTGTATTCTGGTGCCTGTGCCTGCTGCAGTGAAGAGCGTTAACACTGGGAGAGAAAGAACTAAATCTGTAACACTGCTGTGCCATGTTGTAGCATCAGATCTCTAAATATCTCAAGTACTGGGGAACCTAAAGAAAGACAAAGTTCTTCAACCTTTATGTAAAACAAAAGACTAGAAAGCATATTTCAAATGATAACTTTTAAAATAATGAACTAAATACTTCAAAGCTTCGGTGATGCTTTGTCATCCAAGGATCAAGGAATCTCCTCTAACTCACATTCAGTATTTTGTATTTCTGTACAGTAAAAATATCTTACTGCTATAATAAGGAGCTTAATACTTCTTCACATATCTACTCACTTGATCTCATGTTCAAGTTTTTGACATCTTCCACAAGCAAACATGTCCCATATAGGATGTATTGCTTTAACAGGTATTCATTTTACCAAGCACCACTATAATTTTTTATTCTTACATGACGCCTCAGGATGTTTCACACATTCTAAAAAGGAAGCTAAAAGGGAGTAATTTGCATATATTACTTAACTTGTACATGCTGTAAATATTGATCTGCTGATAGAGAAGCAAGAGAAAAAGTTGTTCAAAAATTAGCACTTGCATTTCTACAGCTTTTAAGAATAATTTTTCAGATCAATTTTTAAACTTGGTTAAGAGATTACAGCTCTGCTCACTGCTGCAGCCAAAGGCTACTCGACACTGTGCTTCCAGCCTGTGACATTCAGTGCGTATTACGGCAATTTACAGATCATGAAAACTCCTACTTTTACTCTTTTGGACTTCTGACCAATTCATCACAAATGGTTCAAACCTCAACTGCTGCTGCCTGTGTTATGCAGAGAGTGAAGCCGCATTTCAGAGTTTTGACCTGCTATTTGAGCCCACTCCCACTGACTCTCGAGGATGATGCAGATACTCTTCTGTAATGTTCTGAATAACTTCGAAGTCTTTTCTCTCCTTAGAAGTGAAAGGCTGTAATTTATCTAATGCCCAAGAACAAAAAGCAAGAATAAAAAACCCTTTATCCTACCTTCATGTCAACCTCCACAATCACTATCTGTTTTGGAAAGGTTCTGGTAGAAAATTAAAAATCTCAGGAAATATGAATAAGCATAAACAGGGTTCAGCTAGAAGAGTGATCATGGTACACATTAGCTCAGAATAAGATGTCAATCATTTAAAAACCCTACTGTCAAACGTGACAAATACGTGAGGTTTGGGAGCCCATGTTCTTTTCCTTCCACAAGCACACAGCGTACAAATTGTCAAGGGCAGTGTACCATTCTGCTTAGCAATACAATTGGCAATGTTAATAAAAAGCACAGCAGATAAAATGTACCAAATATTCCATGGATTGCTTGCAATGCATCAGTATCTTAATCGGAAAGCATGCAAGGAGGAGGTGAAAAAATACCTTCAGGATAAATGTGTATTTCCCAAATGGTAAACAGCTCTTCACCATCAGCCCAGGCCTTCCCCTGCCCCAGTGCCACAAACTTTTTCTTTTGTCCTTCCTTACTTCTGTTCTTCCCATAAAGTTTTCTGGCTGTCCTCACACTTTCCTATGCATGACTTCTCTCCTCCTTCAATGACTGCCTGTGCTGAACTTTCCTAACCCTTTCACAACTCCCCCCAATGCCCCACCTTGTTTCCTCATTCTCTGGTAGGCTCCTTTTCTTATTTCTCTCTGTCCTGGAGTAGGCAGCTACACACAGTAGGAGAACTGCCTCCTAGCTACCACCAGGAGAAAGAGATTAAGTTTTGAATTGAAATTTAAATTTCAAGAATCAAATTAAAATCCCAATCATGATAACCTTACTCCACCTCTGGCAGGGCCACACAAATAAATTAAAATAAATAAAACTCAAATAGCCCGAGAGGAGGACTGAGCGCCATTTCAGAAGAGAGAAGAAAGTCACATTGTCCTGAATCCAAGGGATTCACCTCACCCAGCCCTAGACAGCCCTAAGGTTCCCGGAGAGAAGCCAAGTCACACGGAACTATTCACTACAAACGGCCCCGGAGAGGACTCTGATCTTGCTGGCACACCTGGTGCCTGAAATCAGGTGTGACTGTATCTCTCATCTCTTTTAAGCACAGAGAACCCCCACCTGAAAGCCCTGACTTTTTTACCTACCAAGAATTGTCTATACATCAAGAATTACTAGACAAATATCATACCTTCCTCTGAAAACAGTTGGATTTGTCCAGTTTGATGAAAATGTTAATGTTGTGTCCTGTACTACCAATAATGAAACACCCCTAGGAATAACTAAAAGTTGTAACTCATTCAGCTATAGGGCTGGACAGCAGCTGCATAAAACCTTACCTTTTGTTTTCAATCTTTGTTCAAAATGCAGTGCCTCTTTGCTGGAAACGTCCAACGTGTTATTTCACTCTACAGCAGAACAAACCACTCTCTTCTGCCAGAGAATACTGCTGGGCCTTATTTTTCATTGCTTGGATTTTTAAGGTTTTTCCACCCAAGCAAATGCTTTTGCTCTGACAGCATTTAATAACAAGTTTGACCTTGGAGTGTCTAAGTTTAAATGATTTCAGAGTATGCTGCAGCAGAAAATCAGGGGCCAGGGATTCTTTTCCTTATTTGAATTTTATTATGTTGGGAGAAAGGGGAGTCCCTTGTTTCACAGAAGAAATTACTTTTGAGCCACAGCGTGAAGACTTTTTGCATGAGTGCATGAAGAGCCACAACTTTTTATGCTTACTGTAGTTGATATATGATTGTCACCATTGCCAAAAGTAACTTCACTGCCTCCTCCTGGGAATATCCCTGAAAATACAGTAAAGAAAGCCGAGAAGAACTGGTTTGTATTTAGCACATGTTGGAGAAGGAATATTATGTTCACAGGTGGGACAGCTTGAGCACCGCCCCTTGCTGACAGTCCTGGGGGCTGGCACAGCTTACAGAAGCTTTGTGAGACTGCAGCCCAGCCCGTTATTCTTCTAATGAATTCATGTCCAGCATTCCCTCTGCGGAACCCACCCTCATTATCAAGCACCATTCCCAAGGAAGGTGCGGGTTGTGATGAAGAGCTATCACTGACTACAGTTTGCTGTATTTTCGCGTGGATTGAAACATATACAATACTTTATTGTTCTGAAGGGCCAAATATGCAAGTATATCATATACATGAATAAACTTCCAGAATGGATCCTATTCATCTATTTTGGGCTTTTTTCATTTCTTAATTTCCTATAATCACCACACAAACTTTGACAAATATTTAAGATGCACATGGTGTAACTATTTCATTTTAATACCAAATAAGAATGAAAATTAGCTTTCATTGCTGAGTAGAAAAAAGCTACTGTGGTGCAAAAATACTGTTTGGTATGTTTATGTGAGTTACTACACAATTCAAGGATTTAATTATCTTGAGCTAGACAGACCTGCATTATCTTTTTTCCCCGCTAAAATAATACTATCCCAGCTACAACAGCACAGATACAACACTGGGACATGGCTCCTGACGGTCTAATCACTGGTTCACCTAACGATATTCACAGGGAGTCAGAATGTTGCTGTTAAATCACTGCCCTTCCCTATTCTAAAAAGCCACCAGGTGAGCTGTTTCAGCTGTAATAACAACAGAAAACACCTCAAAAGAATTTATTGTCAACAGATCTGCAGAGAAAAGCATCGCTGCAGACAGAATATTGATTGCTGGAGGAAAAACCATTTCAGACGTAACTCTGCATTAGACTTCTACAAACCCTCTTATGTAACACAGAATAATGTTACATTTTATGAACATTCTATTTATATAAAAAATTGTTCTCTAAATCTATGGGGTATTAATGTTATTTGTATTAATGTACAAATTCTGCAAAACGTTGTTTTCTTCGTTCATCATACAAACAGGAGAGGAGAAAAAAAATAAAAACAGAACCAAAGATAAGTCAAGTAATTTGACCTTTTTGTTCTCTGTCCTGGAAAATAAAGATGACTACAGAAATTATACTCCTTTAGTTGTTCATAAATCATCTTCTATTTGATAATGAGATTTCCCATTGAAACCTCTCAATTGTGATTTATGTTCAGAGTTACAGTTTACCAACGATGCTCAGACATGGCAGTTTAAAAACACGAAATTTATAGTGACCATCAATGAGATCTGTGTCTCAAAAGTATTGCTTAAAAAATTCAAATGCCTCTACATTTAAAAACTTCAACATAATTACAGAGAAAAAGCCATAAATGAAACAAAAGACATCAAAAGCCTTGCATTTAATATATTTTTTTAATTGTATATTTAACTCACAATCCTTGCAAAACCCATTAGAATTCACAAATGACAGCTACTAGCTCTTCTCTCAGGCCTCAAAGGGAGAAGTGCGTTAGCGCAGGCATCCTCCACGTACCACTGCCCTCACCCAAGAGCAGACGGGTCCTCTACATTGGTTGTCCACGGTCTCCCAGATGTCACCAAAACATTTGATCTCAACTAAGAGCTCTAAATAAAACCCGTACTGTCAGGTTCAGACTGTTCCCAGAGATGGAAAGACCAGGCAACTGGCTCCAGTGCTTGACTATTCTCACCCTAAAGAAGTTCTGTCTTATGCTTATACAAAATTTTTTGTATTTTGGTTTAGTCCCACAGCCTCTTGCTACCCACATCTTTACTCAACTTGGTATTTATACATATTGACAAGATCCTCCCAGAGCCTCTCCTCCTCTTTTTGAGGCTAAACAATCGCAGTGCTCTGAGCCTCTCTTCACATGACAGCAGAGCCACGCACAGCACACCAGGCATGTCCCACCAACGCCGAGCAGAGGGAAGAATCACCTCCCTCCACCCACTGGCAATGCTCTTCCCAATACAGATGAAGATGCTGTGGGCGTCCTCAACTGCGAGGGCGGATTGCCGGCCCACAGACCACTTGTCCACCACGACAACCCCAGGTGTTTTTCTGCAAAGCTGCTTGCCAGCCGTTCAGCCCCCAGCCCACACTGGCGCGTGGAATTATCCCTCCCAGGTACAGGACTCCACACTGCCCTTCGGTGAACTCCGTAATGTCCTTGTTTGCCCATTTCTCCACTCAGTCGAGATCACTTTGACCAGCACCACAACCATCTGGTCTATCTTCATTTCCAATACCTTCAGACAACATACAAGTCTATTACAGTAATGGCACTCACCTTCATGAACAAGCTTTTCATCAAATAAATATTACTTTCTGCAGCAGAGATAATATATTCTGTGTGTATAATTGATTTGTGCCTACACTTAAAAATGTCTTTTGAAATCCATATTATAACTAATACTGTCACGTAATAAAAAGCAACACTTTTAATTTAAAGTTAATTATTTTCCACTATTCAACATTAGTAGACAAGGCAAGAACTCTAGCTTACTGCCAGAACATAAAAGAAGTTCTTCTGAACTTATAATACATGGGTTTAACAGCTTAATGTCAAGAAGTAATACTGTAAATTAAAAACTAAGTAAAAGGATTACAGTATCCCATATTTAGAAATTTAACATGACTGCAGATAATTAAGGAAAGTGAAATATTTTTGCAGCATTGTCCTGAAATCTGCAATTATAAATAAAGTATTTTTACAGCAATAGCACAGTATTCTGTAATAACACTTCAGACATAACATCATTATGGCATTTGAGACTCTTACTGCAATATACTGCTGCATTTTTCAAGGTTTTGTAGGAGGTATTTCTATTTCTTTCTTCCTTTTATCATTACTGCAAGACAACTCGCTTCACCTAGCTTATCTAAACCACAGTTGGAATTGTAAATCACAGGTATGACACAGCAAGGGAACCTCATGCACTGCACATACGTAAAGGTGCTACTTTTGAGGGCCCTTTCAAGTGACTGTTTCAAAATAGAAACCACATGTGGGCAACACATGACTCTTTGCAGCTACTTCAAATTTGAAGAATAAAAACTCTTATAAGACACGTGAAACAATTTGAGTGTTGACTTTCCGCAGATACAAAAAGTTTTCAAAATGAACAAAACAACTGGAAAAGAGTACCATCTTATTTCAAAGGTATTTATCCTCCAAAGAAAATCGTCCTCACAGTGGGCTAGAAGACAACTAATACTAAACTTTAGAGAACTGTGATCCCTTAGGGAGATTGCAGAAGAAATTTAAGACAGTTTTTCAGTCTCTGTGTCTTCCTTATGCCTCAGGTTATGCTTATTCAGAAACCTCTGTCAAAAAAGTCACCCACAGGAAAGAGTTTCTCCTGGAAAGTTCCCGCCAGAGGACACAATTAGAGGTACTCCATGATCTGCATTCTCATGTAGACTTGGATTTGCACTCACCCCTTTTCCCTTACCAGCTTGGGAAGTATTGGGTCTTACGGCTATAGTCTTCTCTCTGAGGTCTCTGGCGTGGTCCAGGTGACTTTAACATCCCCATCTCCTCCAAGAAGTATTCTATTCTCTCTCCTAATGAAAAAATAATAAAAAAAGGGTCATTTCACTGACTTGATTAGGTAAGTATGACCTTGTTAGACTGAAACTCATCTACAACAGTTAGCCCCTTGTCTCAACAAGATGCATGATGTTGCTCCTCCCTCCCTTCCCCCGGCTCATTTGCTACCATGTGGCCTGTTTCACTGGACCTTAGTGTTCTCAGTTTGAACATTAAAGACATACATGACACGTGTGCATCATTATATATATACTCCTCATTACCGCCTCTTAACTGAGGAAATCCATGACAGCAGTTAACTGCTTTAGGCCGCCTGACTGTACAGTTCTCATAGCGTTAAGGGATATTTAAAGAAACCAACTCACATTTACTTCTGCCAAAGCATAAGCCCGCAAGTCCACAAACCCCGCGACATAAATTATCACATTTGTGGCATATGGTCGCTTTTTTTTGACAGAATGTGTTCAGATCTATTCAGTCACTCAGTCAGTTCTTCCTGGATAGTACACAGATTGTAATCATTTGATAGCCTCATATTCTACATCTAATATAGCATAACTATGGATTAAAACAGCAAACTCCAAAAGACTTCCATCTTATTTTAAGAATATACACACACACACATGCTACATATACAGTGTAATAGACCACTGGCAATCTGCTTAAAGAACTTTGAGTCGCATTAATTAATGACAAATGGACCACT
>Ga0181612_167664_pt1 | contig 31546 bp, 16 predicted proteins | sample HoacroProtozoa21_FD_119630 | JGI IMG/M metagenome (GOLD analysis project Ga0181612, IMG submission 119630) | Hoatzin crop microbial communities from Cojedes, Venezuel. Combined Assembly of Gp0051906, Gp0051904, Gp0051908 | reverse complement strand
CTGCCATGAAGGAAGCCTGAGCCCTGTTGTGCTGGGTGCTCCGGCGCTTGCCTCTCCCTTGGTGCTGCGCAGTGGAGGGCTCGCTAATGTTGAAATAAAAAAACCCAACAAAAGATATATATACATACAGGTAAGGTTGTAAAAGTTGCGGTTTCTTTTGCCTTCCACCTCCTGTTCCTGCAGCGTGGTCGAGGAGGAGAGAGAAGCCGGTGGTGTTCTTTCGCCATTCGCATGGTGCTGCTGCAGTGAAATGAGTCATCGTTCCTAGCGTGCGTGCGCTTTTGGCAAGAGCGAGCAAAAGTTTGCAGGGCACGGTTCTTTCTAATCAACTGCGATTAATTCCTTTTGTGTTCAGGGAAACAAGTCAAACAGCCTCTCTCTAAAAGGCTATTAAAACTCCTAATGATTGATGCGACTTGATGAGAGTGCATGCAAACCAGAATATAACTTTCTATGGTCATCTTCCTTCCCCTACCCTGCTGTGCTGCCCCAGCACCAAGCAAAAAATGTCTTCATCTTTCTCTTCACCAAGCTAGGCAAAATGCTGGCTGTTTTATAGGTCTTAAACATTTTGTAGTCGGTTAGGGTTCCTAAATGAATATGGAAGAGAAATTTCGTGTAGAAATTGAGTATTTTTTACAGTAATGAGGGAGATGATGTCTTACTGCTTTAAATTCTGTGGTTATGCAAAACACCAAAGACATTCTGCAACTTCTGGATCATTTCTTGTTGAGAGAAATACAAGATAGGACAGAGCCATAACATCAGCGTGTTGTGCTGTGCCTCCTACAGAGAAGTGTCTGTACACTATGCAATATTTAAAAGAAAAAATAACAGTGAGGCGAAGCAAAGAGATAATTAACTAAATATTTTGTAAAGAACACATTGAACAATTGTGTCTGAAGGCCGAAGAGGGAAAGAAAAAGTTCTCCAAAACCAGCTTACAATGTCATTTTCATTGTTCTCTCGTCCACCCACTCTCAGAAATAGCAAGATCTCAGTGAAAGAGGGTGGTGGTGCTCTGTTTCTGAAGGAGGGCTCCTTCCTTCTGCAGCATCTTTTGTAAGAATTTTTTTTTTTCTGTTCGCCTGCAGCACCTTTCAGATAAGATAATCACCTTTTAAATTTTCAGTTCTGGATTATTTCTTAAGAAGAGACTAATTGCCGAGGCAGGCAACTAGATGGACTGTTGTAAAGACATTTTTCTGCCTATCTTGTAATGTAATGGCTTTCAAGATCTAAATGATGTTTTTCAGCACTGTTGAGATTATCCATTACTCAGCAGCTATTGGTGTAAGAATCCTGCAGATGCAGTTTGCAAAGTTTATGGTAACATCTATTTTAGGTATAGCATGGCATATGAATACTGTTTGTATTGAAAGAAATGGGATCAAGTCATACAGTTACAAATGTGTGCTACTGACTTTGCATTTGTTCTGGGTGAGTATTTGCAGGCATGCATTGTATGGTAATGTGCAGAAAATCAAAGGAACCAGCATTTTAGAGATAGGTATGTTTTTTTTTATTATCTTCACTATGGTTTTTTATTTATTTTTTAAAATCTGTACAGATTTTTATACACATACATGCACTATTTCTGTTGCCGAAATAAAACATACTGGTAATTTAACTGTCCTCTTGCCTGAAAGTAATTTTAAGATTGACACCTGGAACTGAGAAATGGGAAGACAGTAGTAATTTTTAAATACTATTTTGTACCTGAAATCCTTTGCAGAGCCATATTACTTGCTTCCTTAGTAGTTGCCTTCGCTGTGTTTGCGTGTGTGCTGGGGTTTGTGTGTGTGTGTTTGGTATACACACAGGAGAACTTGACAGCAGTGAAATTATCTGAAATACCAGCAACAGTCTGCACGAATATAGAGCTTCGGATTACTTTTAACTCACTTGCTTTATGTGTGCTGTTACATTGTTCGGGCTTGTACTAGTTTAAATGCTGTATTCAGCATCCTACAAGAAATTGTTACCTGGCATCTTGGTCTACAGCAGAAGACATTTAGAATTGGGATAAGGAAATACTACTCTAGCAGATTTCTGAGCTGACAGATTTTGGTTATTATTTTCTTCCAAGGAAAGTTGTTCCTTAGCTTGTCAAAAATAAATTACCAGCTTTTGACCCTTTCTGTAGAGCTGTGATTTTGCTGTAACAGCAAGAAAATTATTTTTCACAAATTTAGCAATATGAAAGTTGCTTGCCCGTGAAAGCCTGTAGCCTGGGAATATTCAGTGCATTTCTGTGATTCGGTGATTTTTCTTAGTATTTTAGGCTTTGCTTATTGACTTCTACACAATATTCTGTATGTGCTTATTAGCAGAGAGCGAAGAAGAGGATGACAATGAAATGGAAGTTGAAGATCAAGATAGTAAAGAAGCTGAAAAGCCAAACGTCATTAACTTTGATACCAGTTTGCCAACGTCACATGTGGTATGTTCTTCGTGTATCACCCACTCAATATCTCTTGAAGAGGTTTTGATTGTTTTTGTGTAATTCTATTGTAATATCCTTAGGCCAAAGACCTAATTTTATTTTATCCTTGTAAATCACCAATCCCCTTTAGACTACTGTCATTTCCTTGCTTGCTGTTTTCAGTACTTAGGTTCTGATATGGAAGAGTTTCATGGAAGAACGGTGCATGATGATGACAGCTGTCAGGTGATTCCAGTGTTGCCGCACGTGATGGTGATGTTGATTCCTGGACAGACGTTACCCCTTCAGCTTTTCCACCCTCAAGAGGTTAGCATGGTGCGGAATTTAATTCAGAAAGACAGAACGTTTGCTGTTCTTGCATACAGGTAAAATACACGAGTGGGTTTACTGATGGTATGCAGCATGTGTCTTTAGCACAATTTCTTTGGATACTAAATGAAAAGCAGATGATTGCATCGGTACTGTGGTGAATAATATAGGTTGTGGTTTGAAGTTTTTTGACAAAAATTGTCTTCCAATGCGTAATGAAAAGCTTTTCATGTTGTATTGGGTAGGTGCATGACGGTATCACGTGTTTGTGTAGAGAAACAGTAAGCGTTGATCTGCTTTCCTTGTTCGAGCATCCTTTTGATTTCAGTAACTGTTTGAATCTGGCTCCATCTTGCTTAAAGAATAAGCTTGGATCTGAAATGTAAAAATCAGATTCTTTTGTTGAGAACTGTGTTGTTGTAAAGGTGTCTTTTCTTGTTTTGGGTATAAATTAACAAGCAAAGACAAATATTTCACGATAGAGTTGAGAGACAGGAGGTGACAGAAAAGTGAAAAAGATAAAGGCTAATGAGTGCTAAAAGAAGTTGGGAATGTTCTTCCCTTTTCCCCCAATTTACTATGGTTTAATTATGTAGGAGGTGGGAACAGTTACTTTTATAAAGTCAGTCTAAAGTATTTTGGTACTTTCAGTATCTACATTTCAAATGCAGATACACTGGTGATCCCATTGTTCCCAGAATTTCACCTCTAAACCCTAAAATAAAACCAAGTCAACTGGCAAAAACCCCTAACCAAACAAAACATTAGAAGTTGCTTGTAAAATGGAAAAATAATGAATGCGTTAGCTGAAGGTATATTACCAAATACACTATTTTGATAAGACTAATCATGTACAGTTAGTGCAGGTAGACTAACGTGTGAGATTTGAATGAACAATGCCGTTTGGAGGGTAGGTAACCTTTCTAATTCTGTTACTTTTAGTAACGTACGTGAAAGGGAAGCACGTTTTGGAACAACAGCAGAAATATATGCCTACAGAGAAGAGCAGGAATATGGAATTGAAACTGTCAAAGTGAAAGCAATAGGAAGACAGAGGTTCAAGGTGCTTGAAATAAGAACCCAGTCAGATGGGTAAGAAAATTATGTATTTAATTTTACATACTGCAAATCTTCACCAAAACTTTTATATTTTACTGCAGGTGCATCTGTCCTTTCGGTCACACAATTGACTAATTAGTATAAATACTAATTGAGTGTGTAATCAATATCTTCTCTGGTTATTAAGGACTTCTGACATTTCCTGTTCTAAAACCTATGTTTAGTTATTAGTAGCTTTGCAATAAAATTCTCTAAAGACTATCTACCTGTAGTTTGATTTGATGTGTGTGAGAAAACATCTGTCAGAATGACTTTGTTTCTGAAAATTGTGTCAGGAAAAAGATGTTGATTTGCCTGGATTAGAAGTTCTAAAGCATTATTTCAAAATCGCTCATGTCCCTGTTTCAAACCAGGTGTGAAATGAGAGGGTACGATAGCAAGTGTGTGCCTTCTGTTGTCTTGTGGAAAGCCTCCCTGATAGCGACCAGATTCCCTTCCTTTGAAAAATTGTAGCTTTCATTTTCTGAAAGGAGGTGCTTCTAGAGATGATCTGGATTGGATGTGTTCCACTTTGTCACTTTATGTGCAGTTGCAGCTCTGACTGCTGCAGGCAAGGGTCTGACACTACAGCTAATTACAAAACAGGACAAGCATATTGTTCTTTGAGTGATCTTTAACTGCTGAGCCTCAACAGCATGCAGAAGGATTCAGCTGCATGATTTGGATATGGAGAGGGCAGTGGCTGTGCCCAGAGGGGTGGTGGTTCTCATGAGAAGCTGCCCATGAAAGGCGAGGACCGTAGTGTGGTAATAATAATGGGGAAACAAGTCGCTTCTTTTGTTCATTTTTCTTTGTAAAACAGAAAAGCACACTGAAATTTCTGGAGAAGTATTTGAATATGAAGAGAAATTCTTGATTTTTGCTAACTACAAGCAGATGATCATTTTCAGTTACTCAAATACTAAATCTGGTTTATTTGAATCGTTGTCACAGTTTAGTACATCCTTACCTTCAGCAAGTCTTACTTCTTCCTTCCTTCGCTGATGGAAATGTGCTACTTCTATTACTGGTTGACAGTTCTTTTCATGTGCTTGTCTAACACACTCAAATCAGCTTTGACAGGATTATTCTCTTCTGTATTCTAGTCCTGTTCTTTTCCGTATTTGAACATGATACATATGATATTTACAGGCTCCTCTTCTAGCCAGTTTTATCATATTATGTAATTAATGCCTTTGTCCGTTTATAAAAGTGATCGAGACCCATAACATTTAGGTAAGAGTCTGCTGAGTCTTCTGTCATTTTCAAGTTTGTTCTTGACATCATGCTCTGCACCGTGTGTTGCATCGTGAGCCTCTGCCAGCGGCACTGTCCAGAGAGACATGCTCCAGACATTGATTCTGTGGGCACTTGACAATTGTTAGCACAGTTGCTAGAGGTTTTTGCAATCTTTTCTGCAAGGCGTATAACATCTTACTCCAAATCTGTAAATCTGAATGAAGCTAATCGCCTGTATTCTGCTATCACTCAGTATAGTGGCATTGCTTTAGAAAGAGGCCTATGAACAGTCTGAGCTCAGCATTTTCATATTCTTTTATGACCTGCAGCTGAAGAAGTTAAGAATACGTGTGCTACTTGCTATTTCTTACTATCTAACATTTGGTTACAAATAGTATTCCAAATTTTACAGCTTAGAAAAACCATTGCTTGAACACAAGATGGCAGTGCTTGGACAACTACAGTAACAACGGCATTGTTACTGAGAATTCAGGATCCAGAAGCAGTAAAGATGTACGCTGATTTTTTTTGTTGTTGTTGTGCTGTTAAAGCATTTTGTTATGACGATTTTATATTTACTGACTAGCAGAGATCACTTTCACACAGCACGTTCACAAGTTTCATTCATAAATAGGAATTTTTAAATGTATTAAATAAAGGAGGTGAGATTGATTTTTCTCATCATAGCAAGCTCTAGATTTGTTTGAATGACTTGAACTATACAGAGTTCCTTTACTTTCCAATACTGCACTTTTTGTGGGTTTGGGGAGTGATTAGTGAACTTGAACCTCTCCATATTGGCAGTGCACGTTGGAGACATGAGCCTGTTTTCCTCAGTTCGTCCCGAGGAAATGATCCGCTCCGCAGGCTGTGAGACGCTCTGCAGACTCCTGTGCCAATGTGCTAACTCCTTCCATGAATGAGCCCGGTAGCATGGTGCTTGGCTGCCACTTTTGTCTGTACATCAGAGAGACAGAAGGCAGCAGTCAGACACAAGAAGAATGTAGTGTTCCAGAATTCCTATTTTTCATAACAAAAGAAACAAGCGTTACTAGTCAAAAATCCTTTGTGACAGAGAGAATAGTATTGAGCTTCTTAGCAAGAAAAAAAATATCTGTAGTTCTTGGTGTTTCTGATTACTAAGTGCTTATGGCAAAACATCATTTTAGAATTTACAGTAAGTTAACAGAGTTCAGTATTGTCCCTGTAAGTAGAATTGGAAATTTGTAGTGACATGCATCTTGATATTTCAGGATTTCTGATGCATAATACTGTTAAAATGTAAAGTCCTTCCTGCTAGACAGTGTTCTTAGTAGCCACATAACTGTCGCTGAACTCTTTGTGGAATAGGTGACCTGGGTGATGCTAGGATATTAAGATGATCAGAGTCTGTATCCGGTTTCTGATGATTTTGAACTCTAGCTAAGCACGTAAGCTTTTGTGGTTTGAAGATAGCAAACTGTGTTTCAGCTAAACTACTTTCTGAGGGTTTGATATGCAATAGCTGACTATTACTTCATACTAAAAGTAACTTGAGGAGATAGAAATCTAAAAATACAGTGCTGAGATGGTAGAATATTCTGCTGTGTTGCCACTGCCAGTCTGTCTGTAATTGTGTCCACCACAATCCCAACAGATACCTAGTGCTCTAAAATATGAAGACAGCCTGGTATATCCCATGGAACAGGTAGCTGCTATGAGAAGGGGGAAAAAACAGCAAAGAAACTTTTGCTGAAGAAGTTAAAGCAGTGATCTTTGTAGAGTTCTGTATGCCAGTGCAGAAAATATTTGGACGACAGCTAATTCTGGTTTCAGAAGTGAAAGGAGAAATAGAGATTGCGTCTGTCTTCACTTTAGGTACACCAAAGTCCAGTCAGCAGAGTGGTTTTAATAATCTAGCCAAGGGCATGAGATAATCTGCGTTCTAGAACAGTATGTGTTTGGTTTGCTGCGAATGTGCCATATGTTGCCTAAGGTAATTTGATTTACGTTAGTACAACTTTAAAAATCTGATGCAATGGATTGCTGCTTAAATTCTGTGGTCCTATGTGGTTATTAATCTATTACACAAGCATATGTTTTTATAATTAGCAAAATCCATTTTTTTAAAAACTCTTGTATGTGTGTGTATACATCATCTTTTTTTCTTTTCTTTTATCAGACTCCAGCAGGCTAAAGTACAAATCCTTCCTGAGCGAGTGCTGCCTTCAACAATGTCAGCAGTACAGCTGCAGTCTCTCAGCCGATGCCATATATTTCCTTCTTCGAAACCTACCGCGTGGCAGGACCAAGCTCTACATCAGTGGTGGCAGAAATATCAAAAGGTGAGAAGCTAGCTGTGGTAGTGTTTTTCTTTAAATTTTTGATGGCCTTTTGCAGTCCGTATAAAATTCCATCTGCTCATCTTTAGAGGATGATGCACAACTGGGATGCTAGATGCCAACCTGCTGCTTTTGTCGCATATTGTTTATCAGCCGTCAACAGTGGGGAAATACACGTTTTGTATTACAAGTTCTCTTTGGTTTTAATTACAGTGTTATTAGATTAATATTATTACATATTCATGTAATACTACAATTATTATTTTTTTACATAATCGAACACCTCGGAGAGTGCTGGTTGGTAAAGCTTGTGTTGGTAGAAAAAACAGTAAGTTTATAGGATTTAGTTTGTAGACAGGTCAAAGAAGCGTCTTAATTTTTACTGACATTGCTTTGCCTGTAAGGATACTGGCAGTCAGTGTTGACAGTGCCAATGCTCTTGCTTTGTACTGGTGTTAATGGCTTGGTTTTGAAAGTGAGGAGCCTTTTGTAACTCTTACTGTGACTGTTTGGGGTAGAAAAGGTTTTTAAAGAGCAGAGGTGGTTTAGAGGTGACTCCCAGATTTGAGTGATGAAATAGAAGACCTACAATGTCTTAGTTGTTTGGAATCACAATTCGATTTGCTGATTTTGCTTTAAAACCTGCAGTTAAAGGATTAACTTCTGTACCTACAGTTTCTTGTTTACAGAAAATGCGGATCTGTATTAAAATCACAGACTCAGGATTTTTAACTGAAGTCAATTATTCCCACCACTGTTGGCTAACAACTAAGCCGTACTTTATACTTTTGGGAGTGCTTCATTTTGCACTTTCATCTTGTAAATTTTTATATAACATGTATCTGAAGTTCTTGCTGACTTTTGTGCTTAGTCATTAGCTTTGATCTTCGTCACATCACAGTATTTCTATACAATCCATTTATCTGGCCAATTGTACATACATTCTAACTCTTGTTTTTTGATTTATTAGTATTTGTTCAACAGATTTACTTTCTGGGATCGTTAGTATGTAATCCCCCCCTTTTTTTCCCTTTTTTTTAAAAACTGAATTTAGAAACTTTCTTAGATTTAATATGGTACTAAAATTGACAAGATAGGAGAGGGTCATGGAAATCTCCAATTTTTGTCATGCACTCTGCATATATTGACATAGTAGTTATTACTGGAAGATGGTAGTTTTACACGCAATGTGACTGAATTAATACTTCCATGGTCTTACCAATTTTATTTCCTAGAGCTTTTTTAATAAGTATGCAGCCTTTACACTTCTTTAGAGAGCTTCCAGAATTTTATTTACTTGATTCTGATTTAAAGGAGGGGGGGTGGAAAGAAGCAGAGAAGAAATAATCATTATCAAGGTGTTGGTATGGTCATTAGGGAATTAGGTTCTACTTTCCCATTTTTGCTTCACTGGCACAAATTCTGTCTTTGCTTGTTTACGCTGTTTTTGCAGCACTGCAGCTGTTGCAGTACTTCGAGTCAGGAGGGAATTCACACTGAGATGGTAGGGCAGAATTTTCACGAGTCCTAAGTGGCTGATGCCAGGCCTAAACTACAAGCTTGCATTGCTCAGGAGAATAATAAGGCGTGATTTGTGCTATAGACAGGTGTGCTGTTTAAAAGGTGCTAAAAGATGCATTTATACAAGTGAATGTGCACTTTTACCAGTATACAGCGCTTTCCTTTAGGAGTCTGAAATAAAACGTACTGTCAAAAGGATAATTTTGCTGGAATAAATTATGTTTCCAATAATAAGCACCATGCTAGCGTACTGTACTAGCATAGTTATACCGGCAGAAGCCTTTGGAGTGTAAACCTAGCTCCTCCTCAGGCACAGTGCAGGCTTTTCAGAGACCAGCTGTCATTAAGAGTGCACAAATGTGCACATTAAGGTTAATGGGACAAGACTTAGCACTGAGGTCTGTAGGAGGGGATGTGGTGAAACAGGGCACCCTGACACTTTTGAAAAAAATAAAATTGTGCACTATTTATGTTATTTAATGCACTGTTTCGGTCAGTGGCATATAAAATTTAAGATACCTTGAGGTCTTCTGTATTGGTAGAGATCTTTGGAATGACCTCCAATTCGTATAGAATCCTAGTGACTCTCCTCATTGTCAGATGCAGTTTGGATTTGTTTTTTTCTTCAACGGTTGTGAACTCTACCCCAAAAAATTCCCAACCAACCAACAAAAATACCCATGAATAACAAAGAGCTATTGATTCTCATAGTTCTTGAGCAAGTTAGTTAACAAGCCTGGAAACACTGTGCTTGGAGGGGGGGAGCGGAAATCCCTTTCCAAGACTGATTCTATGGGATGGCAGCTGAAATGCAGTGCACCCGCTGTCAGAAGAACTCGTTTTGTGGACTGAGATGCAGAGCCGGAGTAGGGGTGTTGTCCTGCTGACCTCCGTCACTCTGTTGGTGTCAGTAGAACTGTGACTGTTGCCAGTATGAGAGGCTGTGCCTCTGTATGTTGACTAATATAATGAGAAACACAAGAAAATGGAAGATGCGTTTTAAGAACAGTTTCTGCTCCATGCAAGAGCTGACCCTGTGTCAGCTGTTCCAGAAAATACACTCGCTAATTAAAACAGTAACTTGACTTCTGGTGTTCCTGAATTCTTTCTTCAAAGTACCGTTTAACTGCTGTGGATTTTGCTCTCTATTGCCTGATTTTTCTCATTTGTAAAATAAGGATAGTTGCTCTCAAAGGGAAAATTAAAATTTAATTTGTAAGTATTTACAGTACAATTTGAGATCCTCTTTTGAAAAGCAATGTGGTTATGTAGTATAGTGCTTTTTAGATTTGTTATTAACCTAGACCTATAAATTTAAGTGTTCTGAAGTCACTGTAGAGAATTGGTTAACTAAGCAAATAACCTCACACTGCTGAAAGTTTGGCGGTTAAGGAATGCAATTGTAATGTCGGGTTTTTTGTCTGCAGGATACGCATGAGCTACACACAAGCTGAAGATATTTTAGAAGTGGTGTTGCTGGCCACTTGTATTTTGTTTCTCCAAGTTTGCTTTGTATTGTATAGATATTTTCATACACAGTTCAAGTGAACGTGTTAGTCATGTTCACAGTGACGTATGATACAGTTGCATGGGCTACTCCTATTAGTAAAATTTTTATTTTGAAAGAGTACCCCTCAAGAAAAAATAGTTACGAGACCTTCAGGGAATTTTTTTTCCTGTTGTTGTTTTCCTTCTCCACATTTGTTTCTTACTCAGTACTCCATTTGGGTCTCAGTTTTTCTTCATAGGATGTTGTTAAATGGATATTGTACAATATTTTTTTTATTATCTTTGGGTGGTTATAATACAGCTGTTTAATAGCTTTTCTGTAGGCTGGCACAAGCACTGATGTTCAGTAAGCATTTCTGAAAATGTGATTTCCATTAAAAATAGATAGCACAGTGAGAGTGGCTGGCAGTATGCAATTCAACATCAAGACTGCCCAAGTTTTCATAATCAGTAATTGTTGTGCTGTGAGAAAGCATCCTCTGGAACTCTTAGCTTGTGTGTTGGTATTTTTAGTTATGCTTTTAAAGAGATTAATTTTCCATTTAAAACATATCATCATACGTCCTTTGAATTTATATATGTCAGCTTAAAATACCTGATATGGCCATTAATCTTCTTACTTAATTTTATTTACTAATGCATTTGACTAAATTGGTAAGAGTAGTTTAATCATCTCTCATAGTGGCTTGCTGTGGTTGCTGGAGTAGCAATAATTGGTGGAGACTAAGGAACAGATGCAGTGTCTAAGAGTACTTAAATTTTTTGAACTGTCTACATTTCAGAAAGATGCACTTTTGAAAGACCTAATTTCTTATTACTAAACATTAGAAATACTTTCAATGCTGAGACAGGTTTTCTGAGAAAATCCATATGTTGTCTGTCTTGTACAGATGTCTTAGCTCTCAATGCATTTGAGAAGTGGTTTGCAAGTGTCACATTGAAGTACTGGTTCTGATAGTGATAGTTTTTTGTATCTTTAAATAATCAGGTATCTCTCCTCTGTTTTATTTGAACTGTCCCTAAAATCTGCTAATATTAAAGAATAAATATTTATGGTTTTGGTTTTAGAGGAAGTTCCACTGTGCAAGTTTGACATCTTGGCCTCCCTGGCTCTACTCTCTATATGATGCTGTAAGTTCACCACATCTTTTACCAGATAATCTACAATTAGTTTTGTGTGTTTCAATATTGATTTTTTGGGTGATGTAAAGGCTTTAATTTTGTTGGCTCATACGTTACCCTTTGAAGAAGGGTACAGTTTCAATTTACTGTTACAAGCGCAGGGAGGGCTGCCCCTCCGCACAGTTCTTCCCTCGTGCCGGAGCACATGTCTGGGGTGGATAACAGAGGTTCAGGTTCCTCTGGGGTCGTCTCAGAGCAAAAACTCCGTCCTCTGTCCCACACCCTCCAAGTGAATGTCCTAACCCCCAGGATGCTGGATAATCTCAGGCGGGTCTGTCCTGCTGGAGTTGGTTTACTCTTTTAAAAGTACATACTTTTTTTATATACGCAGGTATATATGTAAATTAGTACATAAAGTAATTGGTGTAAGAGAGGCAGAAGTAGGGGCGAGGCCAGCCCTCATCCCACTTGCACAATTCTAGAATTTGAACGGTTGTTTCCTTATCTCGGATGAGACTTATAACCGCCTTGGGCTGTTGGTTCATTTTGGCCCACTTCCCATCCCTGTTTTGCTGTTAGTTTCAAATATGTAGGTACAAAACAAGTCTGTAATTACTGTAAGTCTTAAAAGCTAATGTCCACTTAGGGAAAATAGCTTACTCTACATTTTGCTTCCTTTTTTTTTTTCCTAAGAAAACAGAAATACCTATGTATTTAAATTAGGCTTTTCTTCTAACAAAAGGAAACCTTGATGGAAAGAGTCAAGAGGCAGCTACATGAATGGGATGAAAATCTTAAAGATGAATCTCTTCCAACAAACCCAATAGGTATGATGTTATTGAGCTTATGAACTCAACTTTGGTTTTGGGATGCTTTTTTAAGTTCCTAAATAAATAAGGATTAGGTAATTACTTTTTGTTGGTAGTCCATCCCTCACTTGAAGTTTCCAGTGAATTTTGATGGTTGATTTTGACAAAAGGATGATAGAGCTTTTAAAGACATGAACATCCTCTGTCCATCCTTATTTCCAAAGAAATAGAACTCTGTTGTGCTCCTTGGCGGGAGGAATGTGGTGTTTTTCGTAAGAAAGTAAGAGTCGATAACATACTAGATTTTTTTGAATTATTATTACATAACTGTAAGTGTTAGTATGTGTCACCTCTTTGATCTTAATTCTTACTACCTCTTACCTGACATGAGGGAAAATAGCACCAGTAACCTAATAACAAAAATTTGGGATTGATGTTTTGATGTAGCAGGCATTGGGGTTATGCCCCAGTGAACAGATCTCATCTGTAGTAAGATGGAAATCTCAGTTGAAGCCTTACTAAGAGGAAAAACGTTCTTCCCTGTGTAGATTCTCAAATGTGTAAGAAGGGGGAAATTCAAACTGCAGCCTTCAATTAAAGTCAGTTAAGCACCAAATGCAGGTCTGGCCTCAACAGTTTTGATGTACATGGAATTCCATTTCTGATTTGCCTAAAGCAGTGGTTGGAAGTACTTCCCGTCTGCTTTGCCCAGAGCGCAGCATAGAGCGCCGTACATGGAAAGCATATGAAATAATCTGAAAACAAACAAACAAAAAAATCAAGTATTTTTTGGCACTTCTTTTCTCATGATTCACAGCACACTGATATTTTGCTACCTTCAGTTTTCAGCTTTTGACTTCTTTTACAGGCTGTGAGGAATGGGATGATTTCCACCTTAGCAAGGTTTTTGTTGGCTAAATTAAAGAATGACTGTAGTAAAGTCCACTACCTTTTCTGTTTGTGCCTTTTAATACCTGATTGAAGTTGCTGCCTGAGAATGTACTATCATATTAAAACTTTTTTTTTTTAAATAAAACCAAAGTCTGCCTTCTTGGCTTAAAATTTTTGCATCTAGTTTTGGTCTGCGTTCAAATGTGGAAAGAAAGCTCCAAAACCTCTAGAAGGGAGTGTATATAGAATATGTCTTTTTCCTTCTTATGATAAAACAGTAAATAATACTTGCTTAGTACTAGCGTGAGTAATGTAACTCGGCTGTGGTTTATGAAGGAGGTGCGAGATTGGGGGGTTTTTTCTTTAATTTTTCCTTCTCTCATGAAAGCATGTATTTTTTGGCAAAAAAAGGAGGAAGCAGGAGCATGAAAATAACCACCGGTGGTTGGAAAGCTCAGTAATGCACTGTCAAAGTAGAAGTGTGTATCAGACCGTGTTCTCCCGGGGTGTGTTCAGGTTTCAGAATACGTTATCTTACCAGCATTGTTCGGTCTCCATCAGTGGTGATCTTCAAGTGTGGTTTAGATAAATACCTCGGAAGAGGTTTTACATGTACATGGTCCGGCCTTAGGGCAGAAGGGTGTACTGAGATGACCTCTAAAAGTCTGTTATAAACCGAAGGTTTAGCACTCTCTCTGTAAGTGAGTAGAAGTTGTGGGCTTTATTTCTCTCTAAAGCTCTAACAGGACTGGTACTTTGTCATTTCTAGATTTTTCTTACAGAGTTGCTGCTTGCCTGCCAATTGATGATGCGCTGCGTATACAGCTGCTTAAAATAGGTAGTGCCGTTCAGCGACTCCGGTGTGAGTTAGATATCATGAACAAAGTGAGTATTTTTTTCTTTACTTGTCATTAATTGTTCTCACAAAAAATAAATAGAAGTGACTGTTACAGTTTGTAACAAAAATGTATGAAATTTCCAAATAATACTTCTAGAGAGTGAATTTGGGTGGGTTTTTTATTTCTTCCTTCCCTTCTAAAAGCTTGCTCAAGAAAGAAAATGCTCTCCCTCAATACTGAACTTTGATTGGCAGTAAGCAAAAAACATAGAATAATATTTGCTGTTGTTAGAAATCATATTTCAACACCTCACAGTACTTTTTTAGCCAAGAGATGGTGCTAGAAGTCTAGTGTTGCTCATGAACATCTTATGAACATCATAACCCCATACTGACAGTATAATACACTGCAATCAAGTAGCATTGTGCCATGGAAACTCGTGGATTTTGTAACAAAAGATAAATCTTTGTAGTATTGAGCGACTAAGTATAAATCTAAGTATTGGACGGAAAGGATTTTTGCAAAAAATGTGTTGACTTGTTAGGCAGTACCTTGTTAAGGTATTTGAAGACTTGCCTGCCCTTCTTCCCATTGCTATGGCCGTGTAATGCTCTAAACGTAGGACATTAAAGTTTTATTTATACGCAGTACATTTCTTTTTAATACTATATACTTAGTTGCTTTATCAGTTATAATATTACTTACAGTAGATATTATTAGTAAGTATCAGTCAACCTTGTATTGAATCTGTTATAGGAGTAGCATTTGCAACAACATCTCCAACAGCAGTTCAGATTGCTGTTCTCTTCCCAAAGAGAAAACATGGAAATACAAGTTTTAACTATAAACTTGTTGATGTGTTTGATAGTGGTAGCTGGCATATTTACTATTCGGCTCTTGAATGGAGAGACGAATTAATAGTTTATTAACACATTCATCTCGCAAAGAATAGCTACCTACATCCTGCTCGACCCTCGCCTTGATGGTTGTAAGCTTGCTGGGGGTACCAACGTAGTGTCTCGAACATTAGTGTAGCATAACCCCAGTCACTGTTGTGTTTGTCTCCTGGATACAGAGCAGTGGAAATCTTGCCTGTTTGCCTAAAAAGTACTGCCCATTTCTGGGGAAAAGAGAACCAGAGTATCATTTTAATACTGTTCCTCTTCCCGAAGTTCATGCACCAAAAATCTGCAAGGGAATATAACAGAGAAAAGAAGTCAGAAAACATCTCTTCCAGATTGAGACAAAAATGGACAGGTTTTTCTGTGAGAGTCTGTAATCAGATTAAACTTCATTTGTCTGTCTGGAGTCAGAAACTCTGAAAATATTCTGATATTCAGGTTTTACTAAGAACTATTCATGTTCAGTGCGTTGTATGTTTTCTCTAAATCCCAAAGAGACGATAGGACTTAAGTTACACTCATAAAGTATAAGGTAAAGGTGTTTTTTAGCCTACAGCAAAAAGCTGTTTTCTTCACCAACATGTGACGTTTTCTTCTGTAAATGTGTTGAACTGTTCTATATTAGTGCGAGAACGGTAAGTGCGTTTTGGTTTTTCTGCCATTTTTAGCAGCATTTATTTTTGTCAAAGGCACTCTTTGAGCCAGGGTTCTTTAATGAGAAGGGGTGCTCTGGCAGCATAGCATATATTTTGGTTTATTTGAGAAGGATAAGACTTCACACATGTTATTGCTCAGAATGTATTTTACAGTAATATAGCTGATTGCAGGGCCTGATCCAGTTTCTTTTGTCTTTGATACCAGTGAATTTTATTGTAATTCTAATAGCTTTTCCTGTTATGACAGTTAACTGTTGCTGTGCTTATTTTTAAAGGAATGTGCATCACTCAGTGTAACGCTTCTGCGAGTTCTGCTTGAGAGTAGTAATTAAATAGGTTTGGAAATGGAGGGATGTAATGAAGTAGCTGTCTAAACTGCATTCTGAGAGGGATACATGAGCATTAGATAATAATCTGTGAGTAGAGTGATTTAAAAGAGGGAGCAGTAGTAGGCGTTAAAGGTCCCTGACAGGAGAGAAAGGCCAAGTGAGCTTTAGGAAGGGAAGCAAAGAGGACTGGTGTATGATGAATAGTATCTGTGTAGTACAGCAACTTTCCTCCCTCGGTCTCCAAGATCAGTAGGCAGTGTGGTGAAAGTGGGGGGCAGAACCAGTGTCACCTGCAAGAAAGGAGTTGGAGGAGGTTGAAATGCGGCAAGAAGCCTAGAGCATCTGAATACAGGAAAGGAGAGAGTAAAGGCTGACGTAAGCCTGTGTAGTATCACACGAGTGAAGTGCAGGAGTCAGAGCTCAGGCAGACTGAGAAGCACAAGCCATGATTTACTCCAGGTTTTAAAAGGAAATGTGCTCCCACAGGGACTTGTCAAAGTGAAGGTCCTAGACACAGCATTTTGTTCCAAAATATAGTGGATCCTTTTTTTTGGTAATTTCATATGCATTACCCTTAAAAAGAGGTGGAAGTAATGCACCTCCTGAAATTTAATAGTGGTGTTTTACTGAGCCGATTTAAATGCTTATTTTCTGGGCAATGTCAGTGATGAATTGTTGCATTCTACTTTCTAGAAATTGTAGGAGATGGGTTAATCTGTTACAGCCTTTGAGAGAAAGATCAATACATCTTGCATATTTTTCTTCAGGAAATTAAAACCACAGATGTACAGTATTCTCAGATTTTAGAGAAACTCAATGGTTGCTTTTGTACTCATCTAACTTTTCTGTGTTATACCTTAGAAGAGCAAAGGCATTTTTTCAGAATTAGCTTTTAAAGACCTTAGAAGTTTGACTTACTTGTTATCTTTGTGTCGTCAGATGCTCTTCTGTGTGTGGATTATTTTTTTTGAGGGGGGGAATACATAAAAAATGTTTTGTCTTTTAGATAACAATTAATGTTTACCAGAAATAAGTAAAATGCACACAGAAATTTTTGTCCTTTGATAGAAACAGAGAATGTAAGTGACTGCTGCCCAGATAAACCAAAGAATTGATACTAAGTCTGTTCTGGGGGAAGAGGACAGACATTTTTATGATTTGCCACTGTGGTGACAAGTGTCTGGAAATGAACAAAATTACCTTCTTTGTTTTTTCTTTTCAAGTGTACATCTCTTTGTTGTAAGCAATGCCAAGACACAGAAATAACTACCAAGAATGAAATATTCAGGTGAGTTTATTGCTCTTAACCTTGGGAGGTTCTTGATCAGAAACGTTGGCACGGCAAAACATTAAGCTAAGTTATGTCTTACAACTATTGTGTTTTCCACAGCTGCAATAAAATTTAAATAAATATTTACAAGGGATTTTCATCATAAAACAGGACAGGTTACTTGAGCTTTTTTAATAAAAAGTTGGTGAATGCAAACTTCTTCATGTACGTTGTAACGGAAGTTAGTGTGAAAGGCTGTGTTAGGTCACCTAGTCCAGCACCTTGCCACTGAAGAATTACACACTCTGCGGTGAGTTTTGAAACATAAATTTGTTACATATGAAATTTGGTATCTCGTGAACTTTATTCAGAAATAATAGGACAAAAAATTCTTTCACGACACTTCATCCCGACTTCTGTATGTCAACAGCACATTAAAGTGCACTAACTGAGTGGTATAGATAGGCTCCCAGGATGATGTCATGTAAGGAAATTGCCTATTATGTCATTAAGCATTGTCATACCTTTTTTATTCTAAGAGAATAGGGTTTAATCCTAACAACTGCACTAGGCAGTATGTTCCCACTGTGTATTTGACCTATACGGTATCTTCCATGTTCAACAATAAGACCACTGTACATTTTCCAAATAATTGCTGGCAGTCTTGTCACTATTCTGATCTTGCATAACTAATATCTGTCCAACACCTGTGATAATGTGAAGATTACAAGATGTCTTGGTTTAACAAAACAAGACTCCTCACAATTTTCTTGTATCAGTGTGGTAAGAAGCTGATGTGGTAGTTAAAAGCCAATTCTTATCTTCTAATCAAATGATGGATTCCAGAAACCACAGTTCCTGCTGTGTCAATATGATGTACTTTAACAGAAGAATGATGGGAAGTTCGTATAATGAGTGAACATTTTTGCTTGCTTTTAAAGTTAGATTTAAGAATAGCAATATAGATGTTGTTTGTATTGGAGGCAGCAATGAGGAGTCTATCGTGCTTTTTTTATACTGAGCTGTAGGTTTTTGAGGGAAAGATTAATAATTGCCTTAAGTGAGGTAGTTTCCATAGCATGCTGTCAGCTGTCTTCTGAGTAACTTGTCCCGTTTAACAAACAGCTGGGAAAGGTTCATCTGAACACAAGAATATTTTAATCCTTACTCCTGATAATATATTTTTAAAATACCTTTTCTGAAGTAGGGACTTAAGTAGATAACACGAATAATTTATGTCAGTGAGGAATGCATTGGAGTTATAACACTGGACGCGTAAATTTCTGAAATGATAGAAAATTTGACCAATGATATTTTACATTAGTATCTATTTTCTTTCATTCTTTAATAATATAATTAAAGGTAGGGGGGGTTTTTTCAGCCTAAAGTGATTCGTTTTGCTGTAGAAGATAGTTGTAAGGATGGTTGGCAGTTTTTCCTCTGTTTATGTTTGACAGTGTTTGTGTTTTTGTTTCGTCCTTGAACTCTGACAAAATCGTTAATTGTCTGTTGTAGTTTATCCTTGTGTGGACCCATGGCAGCATACGTGAATCCTCACGGGTACATCCATGAAACCCTTACTGTATATAAAGCCTGCAACCTGAATCTCAGTGGACGACCGTCGACAGAGCACAGCTGGTTTCCGGGGTAATAACAGTTAGAAGAAATCTTACTAGTAAACGATAGAAATTTGGTTCTAAATGTATTCCTGTGACGGTGGCATAGTGAAAATATAATATTTTAAACATGTCATGATTTTGCTCGTATGAAAATTAGGAAAGTAAATTTAGACTTTTTCAAAATACAGAATAAAATGGAAAATTCAGAATGTTTTCAGAGTTTCTCTTTAATGTTTTAAAAATGTGGAAGTCTTAAGATTTTAAAACTTAGTCTAGCATCTGAGAGGTACAAACAGGACACTAATTGTCTGGGAGTTTCTTTGTGTATAGTTTTGCATAAGCCACAACTAATACCATAATTGCTGTTTCCATGCAGCTTCCTTTGATCATAAAGCAAATGAAGTGTAAATGGAAAACAGAATATACAGATGTGGTTATTCTACTGAGATACGTTTTTTTAAATATAAAAACTGGATAAATGTTAACATTAATTTAAAAATTACTAACATTGTACTGATTACCTTTGATCTTTTTTTAATTAATCTTGCTCTCTAAAACAGTACCAAAATTTAACTGTCAAGATGTGAAAGTCTGCCTAATAATGAAGGGTCTTGCATCAAAATGTCACCCACGTCTTGTAGCTTATATTCATTTTTTTGTGGCTAAACAAGCATGCTTCAGGCACTCATTCAGAATTGTGATTTTTTGACTCTTAAAAATAGCTGAAATGTCAAATTATGTTTGAATGTTAGTTTCACAAAAATATTCTTTAAATATACTTTCACTAAATCATTTTTCTGTGTGGTGCTTTCTGTACCGTAGTGTCAGATATCATTCTTCGTTCTCTTTGGCTGTTGTGTTCTTTTCGAAAGCAGCATAAAATAGTATGTTTGCTGTATTTGTAGCCAGTCCAAGGTTATTGACTAATGCATGTACGCATTACTCTTCCATTTTCTCATCTTGGTCGTGGGATTTTTTCTTCTGGATTATCATGTAGGGCTGAGTAATGACTTGGAGAGTGTATGGCATCTGTCACAAGCTGTGCATGCTTTAAGATTCCCTGAAGAAAACTTCTGGCTTCCAATACCTGGAGTTAATTTTTCTCATCTTTATGTGTTTTCTCAGCTCTCTTGTACTGTGAGGGTTTTGAAATATTCATGTTCTGCCTTTTAAGATTGTTAAAGAAAAGCTCCGTTGCTCTGGAAAGTGCAATTCCTTATTAATCTAGGAGCAGTGCAAAAATCACTTGTATTTCTGTTAAGTGACTTACTCTGAGAACCATTTTCTGATTGTTCTTTCAGGCACACAGCATTTCATCGTACTTTTGAAATGCTGTGCCAATAAAATGCTGTAGCTGCTTTCACTACCTGAAGGCTGATTTTTTTTTTTTTTTTTAACATATGCAGGGTTTTTAGTTGGGAGCTGTGCTCTTTCTTTGAAAATCTCGCTGGAGACTAGTATTCCCTTCTTATCTAATAAGTGAGCTGTGTAAAATATCTTTCCCTTAGATGTTAGGACTGACCTTTTGTTTTGTGTTCGGTAGGTATGCCTGGACTATAGCCCAGTGCAGAATCTGTGGGAACCATATGGGATGGAAGTTCACAGCCACCAAAAAGGATATGTCACCTCAGAAATTCTGGGGACTGACACGGTCTGCTCTGCTGCCTCGGATTCCGGAAGCAGAGGAGGACTCGGGCCACGACAGATCGCCGTTACTCTGTCTGTAATCCAGTAACCTGCTTTGGAGATGAACAGGCAGTAGTCCGTCTCTTAAATGCATCTGCTCAGTTCTGCTTCTGATGCTTACTTAAAAAAAACCCAAGAACCCACACCCCAAAAAACCACCAAACAAGCAGGCTCACTACATTTGGGTTTGGTGTGCAGCCACCTTACTGTTGTTTCAGGCGCACTGAGAACTGAAGGTTGAATCTTTGAAATGGCAGCTGAGGAGAGGAGGTGGCGGGAGACACCAGGAGATCGATCTGATCCGTCTGGACAGACTTGAGACTGAACTTTGTCCTTCCTTGTATAACTCCAGAAAATATTTCCTGCTATCAGCTTGCAGTGAAGGAAGGTGGAGGGAACTAAAATTACAAATAAATGGAGTATAATTTATGCAATATATGTATGATGGTAAGATACCAGTTACTTGCTGCGGAGTGTTCTCCATAATATACAAAATGTTTTTGCTGAGAATCCCTGTTTCTGACTGTGGAATACTTCACATTTTATGCTCCTGCTCTTTCTCAGATATTTGCTGAATAAGAGTACAAGACCGAAGCATCTCTTGGGGCTGACGCTGTGTTGGTAATGTCAGCGGCAGTGCTGGAACTGGCAGAAGCACGAGCTGCCTGCAGCTCGGATGGCTGCGCCACGGGACGCCCTTCGGAAGGAACCCGTGTGAAGTGTTCGGTCCTTGCAGACTGGATGATCTGTTTAGTCCATTTGGCTTTAGAAGTCTTAAATTTTAAACTATTGATAGAAAATGTACAGGTCAGTCCCACAACGTAAGCTACATTGTCATTTACTGTTGAATGTGCTTATATTTACTTCTCACAATTATTTCTGTGATGATTAGTTTACCAGCATATGTGTCCAGGGTTCTGTGAAGATTCAAAAATACATAACTATGGAGATTTTTCAGTAGTATGTATTTTGGCAAGGGGGAGGCAACATCTCTGTAATTTTTTTTTTCTTTTACACGTTCCTATCATAGAGTAAAATTACACATTATCACCCTACTTTACAAAGAGCAAAAGTTTCTAAATGAAACAGAAACAAAAGGCAGTGCTTTTTTTTCCTTGTCTGAAGTGCTGTCTGTGCTACAGAAGTGGGGTGCCAAAATGGGGCAGCTTTTGCCACTCATTTATTTGGTTTTTTTCCCTTCAGAATGCACTTTGGTGATGGAAACTTAAGATCCTTCAGTAAGTTTGTGTACATGCAGACTTGGTTTTTTTCCTGAAGCTTTATCATTCACTCTTTATTTCTTCACAGTAAATCTTTGAGAACTCGCATTGTTAAATATAACGACACAAAAACTGCTGAAGATTTAAGACCTCAGCCTTGACTCGCTGGTTCTCGGTCACGCGGCTCCATCCCACGGATGCAGCAGGGACAGACCGCTCCCGCGAAAGGCCGGGTCCGACCTCGCGGCAAGGCGAGGAGCCGGGTAAATGGCAGCGTGGTACCAGCCCCAGCGCGGCTGAGAGGCTACACAGACGGGAAGGGGTGCTGCGTGGCCGTTGGGCTGGTTTGTTGTGCTAGGTGTGTCGAAACTAATGATGGTGTAACTCAGGTTTAGTTCTCTGAAGCCTTCTACCTCTGTGCTTCTGTGATCACTCTTGTTCTCTCCACAGACATCTTTAATACCGTATTTAATTTTGTGTGCCGTGCTATGACTTGCCAGTGGACTGTGAAAAGCAATACTTCTTTGAATATAATTCTGAACAAATAGAGGGTGAATGATGGCTCATTTTCTTCAAGAAAACATTCTGTATTTTGATTATGTTTCTGTAATAAGCTTTCAAAAGGCTGAAATGGTAAGCACTGGTGTGAGAGTGAGACTGTGAAACCTCTGTACTTGGATAACCACTGACGTCATGCTTGGCTTTCCCCTCCGCCCTGCACGTGCACGCACGCAGCCGTGTGCACACCACGCATGTGTGTGCACAGACACACACGTGGCTGACCTGTAGGCTTGGTTTATTTTTTTCCCCTCAGAGATACCTGGTATCTCTTGTTCCCGTTACCCTCAGTAGGGCTGGTGGGTGGCAAGAAGCTTGAAGTGCTTTCAGGTACCTTCTGCTGCCGTTGGATTTAATTATTTACTGAGGGTATGGTGAGTGAGGTTTTCAGTTTTTCTCAGCTATCACTGAACTTCATAAGGTCTTGGGGTTTTTGGCCGAGTTTTTGGATTGCCTCAACTAAAAATGGCATTATGTTGGCAATGTTTGAATAAAAAATAGGCATATTTTTGGTATTGTGTATATAAATACAGTCAAATGTAAACTAATATAATCAAGTGAGGTCAGTTGGGAGTAAATTTAGCATTAATTTAATTTTATTATTGGTGATGCTGTTCCATCTGCCTAACCGTCTGTGTGATGTTTGCCATTTCAAAGTCCGTGATGCTTGCCAGGTTGAAAACAAGTGTGGTTCGGGTTGCTGCGAAGAAGATGACTCCTGCCATGGTGCAGCCGGCCGTTGTAGTGCTGCGCGTGTGCGAGCGCTCGGAATGTACAGCATGTGGCTGACGGGGTGGGTGTGGGGCCCTGGATGGTTCTGTACATTGGTTAGCATTTTCTGTGCTGCTTTTCTCTTTTTTGGAGAGAAAACTACTACATTGGGATTGTGGGAGGTTATTCCTGACAAATGTGGACATCGTGTGCTTTCAAGAGCTAAATACAAAGGAAATCGCATTTTCCGAGAAATTCCTGTATTTACTGTGTTCATTGGCTGGCACGTAGCTTCCTGCAGTAATTAATCCGATTGCCAGAAGGGATCGTTTGTCCCTTCTCTCCTGCCACAGTCTCCATCCTTGTGACGCGAGAGCTGGGAGCTGGGCAGCGGCAGGGCTGGGGTCCTGGCTGTGTCGGGTCTGGCATGGAGGGACAGGAGAGGGCCTGCCCTGCGCAGCAGCAGCTCTGGGCTGGGCTGCATCGCGCCGTAGCATCGCGCCTTTCCAAGCCGTCGCTGCAATAGCAGAAAGACGTCGTACAATCGGAGCCTGCGACAGTGCAAGTTCTCATATAGTTTAGTTTCGATGAATAGGTAGAATCGCATAGGACACTTGCACCCGTGTTCACATTCTCTACCATTTGTTTTTTAATAATCCTTTTTTTGGATCTGCTGCAGTTCATTTTGTTCCTCTCATTGTTTTCTCACCTTTGTTTAATTGCTTTGTAAAAGCTGTGGAAAGGGTTGCACGTTCTCCGCTCTAACTCTTCCTTCTGTCTGTCTTTTGAGACAACTTTTCAGAAAAATCTTGTTGCTTGCAAACATTTGCAAAGAATAAAATTAGATTTGTTTCAAAACTGATCTCTTTTTGCTGATTGTTGGGATGGGAAGAAAGAAAATGTTTGGGTTTATGTTGTGTTTATAACTAGTCCACTTTAAAAAGTAATAGGTAAGCTGAAAGCGTTTCAGCTTCAAAGAAAGCTTGAAGGTACAGTTTTAGCTTAACTCACAGTGCCAAAATCGAATTTGCTGTTAGAAGGCTTGAATTCTGTGTATGAGATGGGCTTCATCCTGCTTTGGGGCTCAAACCTCAATGGACAACTTCATTTTTCCTCTGTGACTGTTGAGAATGCCCTGCTTGCTGCCGCGGGGCTGGGGCCGTGTGGTCGGCTGTGTCTTGCGGAGGGTGGTCGCAGCGTGGTCTCCCAGCCGAGTCCCAGGAGGGGGTGATGGTGGTGCCTGTCTGTCCCACCATGGCAGTTATGCAGACCAGCACGGGACTCCACCTGCCAACTGTGAAGCCATTCTTAGCTAAACCATTTAATTTTGAGTAAACTCACTGTTTTTCTTGTTTTTCCAGTATTTTCTGACATCGTGTCTTCCGAGAGCTTAGGATCACTGTGCGATGATGCGTCATCCCCCCCCTGCAAGCACTTGGATAGCGTGAATTTGGGATGGTTGCCGCTCCACTGGGGAAGTCCTGCAGGTTTTTCTAAGCATTATTCAAATACCACGAGGACTTTGTGAGAGCAGCACAGCGCTTGCGATGGGCAGCGCGGCGTCGCAGCTCCGCAGAGCCGCAGGCTGTGGGACGCTGCAGAGCAGGACAGCTTCCCAGCCTCCCGTTTCTTTCCGTGTAGCCGTGGCGAGAGGTACATTGCCTAAAGGAGGCCATAGGAGGGGTAGTTTAGGCGATACGCAGGTGGTGGAGCATGCTGAATTGCATTTCAGACTCTTAAAACGTGGTAAGACAATAGCTCTTTAAAGTATTTATCTAAAATGTCAAAGCTTTAAATCCTTGTCCTCTTGCACAGCCAGATGACGAGGGACACTTTAGTGTCTCCACCACTAACGCTCTGCCAAAGTAACATTATCTTTACTGTCCCGCTGGAACTGGAAGCGGCTTTGTAAGGGAGGAGAAGGCATTATACTACAGTCACGCTCCGTGGTGTTCTGTAGGATTTGTTGATTTATTGAAGCTTATAAGAATGGTGGCCCACCTGAACAAAAGCCCTGGTAGAGTGCTGGGTACCTGAAGGCATTGTCCCTGGCTGTGTTGAGTCCACAGAGGAATCGTAAAGGCTCTGAAACACGGGTGGGTTTTATGACTTCCCTAATCCAAGCACTCTCCTAGAGAATGGGAGTCTGAGTTCCAGAGTAAGGAGGGCAAACTTCATCTGTGTCTGCGCATGGTGGCCCCTGTCTCCATACGGACACAGGTTGTGTTTGAGGCTCTGTATATATTTTTCCCCACCCACCAACACCCCCGGTTCCTTGTGTAGAGGAGCAGAAGGGTGGTCTTGCCATCAAAAACTACTTGAGCTCCCGAGAGTCCCCTCGAAGTTAATGAGTCATTTATGGCCGTACCATGTGGGGAAGTAAAATAAGGATAATGATGCTGCTTTTACTGGTGTTGCTGGCAATGTTTCTGGCTGTGACCCTGCTCTGCTGTGGGACCACGGTGCAGCCCCAGCCACCTCGGTGTGGGGTGACAGTGCCGGGCTCCAGGCCGCCTGGACACCCCCAGGGCAGCAGAAGTACTTCCTATGGGAGCAGGGAAACTGAGGCACAGAAAAACAGAACAGTTTTGTGGCTCGCAGCCGTGCATCGGGGAGCCTGAGGCTGGCACGATGTTTTCCTGACTTTTTCCAGGGGCTGTTCATCAAGCTGTCCTGGAGCAGCCTGGCTGGATGAAGCACAATTCATGGAGTCAAAACGAGCAGGCACGGCCGATGGTCCTGCTGGAGCGGGCTGAAAACCATGGCTTTATCCGGACCTGTGGGCTGAAAGTGCTGAGGATGAGCAAGTGCCATGTGAGCTTGATTTATCTTGTTTTCCTTGGCGAAGCGACGAGCAAACACAACGGGGGCGGAAGCAGAGGAAGCAGGCTGGGAGCTGCCCCTTAGGGTGAGCAGGAGCCGGCTGCGGGCAGGACCTGGCCCCACGCCTGCGCCCCGGGACTGGGCAGGGAAGGGCCAGACCCCCGCCAGGCAGCGGGGCCAGGGACCACCCTGCCCGGAGCCGTGGCTGCTCCTGCCCATGCACACCTCTAGAGATACATACACACATGTATGGATATGCACAGCTCTCGGCTCACACCCCTGTCTGTGACAGTGTTTGTGTGTATATATATGTATATGTATATATGTATATATACCATATATACATACATATAGATACACAGAGCTTAGGTCTGTGCACACACCTCTGTGTATGTGTATATATAGCTACATGCACACACGCCTATACACATCCTCCGTGTGTATATATACGCACACAATATCTATACACAATATCTGTGCAGAGATGGACACACCCTCCCCCTCTCTCCCTACATACACACAAATTTATATATACATGCATTGATCTGTCAGCACTCAACTTTATATATATATATACACGTGTGTGTGTGTGTATGTGTGCATGCGTACATCTGCATTCTGCCATGTCTCCAGCTTCATTTCTTGTGAAGACTCTGATTATGGGTCACACTTCTTTTACAAGTACTTACTCCAATTGCTTTATGTACAAACGCAGCAAATAAAAGAAGTCTAACAAACCAAGCTGTCTGGTGGAGTTTGCCAGATGTTCCTCACTAAATAGGAATTAAGAAAATGAAACATTCACCCACTTTCCATAAATTCCCTTTCTTTTTCGTATGCTTTTCAATCGACCTTGCAGGCAATCTCATTCCTTCACCCAAAGTATTGTGCTGCTATAATTATCAATACACCTGCTAGCACCACATAATATCTACTGCTACACAAACGACTGCTTACAGAGCAGGCAATAACATGTTGCTATTTCTGCTCCCACGTCTTCCTCCTAGTTGTTCAAAAGGGTCCTGGCATAGTAGGCAGCAGCTGAAAGCTTTGTGAAAAATTAGGACAGAAGCAGTTGCTTGATGGAAGACACCACTAGATTCTAGTCATGCCAGGTTAGAATAGTTTTTACCTTGGCATGCTGCTAACGCTACGTGTCCTCTCCGTTTCCAAGAATTATCAGTATTCCCTTCTTTCTGGGATCCAAAAATGTCTGTAGTTTTTGGTTTTAAAAAGCACTGTCTCTGCAGGCATGCTTTCTCTTCTTGATGTCCTTGAGGCATTTTAGAATCCAGGTAGCGGTTGCAGTGACTGACTGTTGTAATTACTCCTTTCTGCAGAGACTGTAAGACAATTTCTAAAGATAAGGATCACAGATTATCAATCACAAAATGGAAGCCCAGCCTAATGGCCATCAAACGATATCTTAGCACTTTGTTGTGGGTGGTTCATGATACAAAGTCACAGTTCAATCCTTTCGGCTGTTCCCCTCTATACCCAGTCAGTCAGATTTTGTTTGTCTCTCAAGATCTGTATTGCTGAGAATACTTCAAGAACTAATGTTGTACAAGAAGTAAAGCTTAGATTTGAAAGATGACCATAGTTTCTTCAACTATCTGTCTACAAGGAAAGAGATGTCTATGTGAACTCACCTTGAAAACATCAACTGAGACTGAAGAGAATCAAAAACCTTTTCAGTAGTACTGCAGGAAACATGATAGAAGCAATGTTTCTAATGTGGTTTGCAGGTTTAAAATGCAATCTCCCTTTCAGTGTAAGCATTGCAGGTGATTTTGTTCTCTCTACACTGGCAGTCAGAACGTTACCTCATCCATGGGGAGCTATTGCGACAAGAAGGCTCTGCTGCTGGGAGAGACTGGGAATGCAATGTCCTGTGAGACACCCTGGAAAGCACATTTGTTCTCTGAGTTATTCTGCCCCAGTGTCTCATCCAGACTTGACATTACACGCAGATTTTTCTGACATCCACTTATTATTAATTTAATGATAAGTTTATTGCATTATTGAATAACTTAGATTTTAATGCTATATATTGTTGTTATGTAGTACTTTTGTGTCTGGTCCTGATTTCACACCTGCCCTTCTTTACAGAAAAAAGAATGAGCTAAACTGGCATTAACATGGCCAGAGTTAGTTTCCTAAAACTTCTACTAGAGTTACGAGGAATGGCACAATTTCAGTGCATGGCACTTGTTCAAGTCTGATTCACATGGGTTTCATTCTGGCTGAAGTTAACCCCAACTAAAGTGCAGTTAGAGTCATCAGTCTTTACCCTGGTTTCAAGTCAGAGTCACAAGATGTTCCAAGCATAAAAATCATAAATCTTCCCTCATCACTGATATTTGCATGTGTATTCGTCTTAAAAGGCCCTTGAATTTTAGCAGATCTTTCAGCAAAACTGAACTGGATCTGAATTTGCTTGTTAAGTCACAGGGAATCTAATCATCTACTTATACTTTACTAATTAATTAGAATATTAGTAAGAAAACCAAAATATGAATTCATAGAAGGGGACACTTATATACTTCGTATCAATTTCTGTGTTGGGCTCACTATCCAGTCAGATCCAGTGGTTACTGCTAGAAGATGACAGGTCAGTTTGAAGTCCGCTGCTCACATCTCCTGATCCAAATGCAGTAACCACAGGCTTTCAACACAGGCTGTAACTTCCACGCAGAACAGAAATGAAGCCTGGCAGCCAGGTGCATTTCACTGGTTTCGAGGCAATAGATGTTCTTTTGTGTAAAACTGACCTCTTTCAGCAAATGTCTAGAGAATTTATTTCAATATCTGAATGATACGCTGCCTTTTTACATAGGACAGTAAGTTTGACTTTTTATTACTTACTGTGTTAATGTGATCATTTTTTACTTTCTTTATATTTTCAGGGTTTTGTGTTTTTAAAGATTTTTCTAGTTGCTTTCCTTGATATTGTTTTTTGCTGCTAAAATTCAGAAAATGGTTAAACAACATTATTAGAAATACAGGGATTTCTTTTAAATTCCTTGTCCTTAGTAATTGATTCATCTGCATTTGTCTGTCTGCCGCACAAGTAGTAGGCAGTGATTCAGCTAGCAGTACTCACCTATAGGCTCCCTCTAAGAATATCAAAACAATTTTTAAAGTTTGGATAAAATTCAATGGATAATTTGGCCTTTAATGAGGATTGCAGCAGCTTTGGCTGCAAGAAATCTGGAGAAAAAAAGTGTAAAATAAATAACAATCAGCAGACAGGATTTTTTCTCACTGAAGTTACGAAATAATAGGGAATCTGGCTGAATTAATGACATCCAGGTGAATGCAAGGACCATTGCTGAATTTAGAGTGTGTAGAAGATGAGGTTGTTTTCCTTTTAAAGGAGTGCGAAAGAGTTGTACAGGAGGTACTTGTTAAGCTACTAGAGATTTAATTTTTCTGTATTACCAAAGCCATCAGGCACTGGACAGACATAAGAATATATTCCTTTTTAACATGGACATTGTGCAGAAGGGTCAAAGTTTGCTTTCCCTAAACTTTCTTTTTAATTGCTATAATTTCCTTGGTTCAGTGCAGCAGCTCTTAATTTTCAGTAAGATGAGTGAAAGAAAAATCCATACTTCATTTGTTGAGGCTTGAATTTTTAAGAAAGGACACTTCAATTATACTCAGGTTTCAATGCTGCTTTTTTAGGAAATTTTATAAAAGTATTGAGTCACTGCAGTTGCACTTTTACTGTTCCATCTAAGGAAACGCACTACATACCCCAGTGCATTACACAAAAGACTTGTATTCGGTTTTCTATCAGTTGCCTTGGGTTCTAAACATATTCCAGAGCTACAGTGGATGTCAATTTGAAACGGGATTTTGTTATACTTGGGCAGAGCAGGCAGACAAGTATATGGAGTAAGCAAACTATTTTAAAAGTGTTTATTAAACATTCAGTTTAAAGACCACAATGGATTTTCCATCCTATCTAAGCTCTTCCTGGAGAAAGATAAGTGATATCATTGTGAAATTGAGGAACTCAGATTCTGCATTTATTTAGGACCTAAAAATACACAATTATATTTTCAGAGAGATATGGAGTCATGCTGAAGCACCACGATGAGCTATTTGTTCATTGTAGGACACCTGCTTAAAGTTACTGGAGATAAAACAGATTTTGAATAAATCATCTGAGACTCTTTAAGTCATAGAACTCTGAAGAGCCTGAGGTCAAACTTCTTCTCAAATTTCTGAATTGGATGTGTGAAAAGAGGTTGGATTTTTTTATGTCAGTCAAAATGAAAAGAAGATTCATCAGAGACAGTTTTTCTAATGGGATCAGAAGAGTACTTCTAATGTTTAAGTTTCAAGTCAATACGACCTAGGCTTTGGTTGTAGTTATCACGTGTCATAAACAGGAAGACCCCAACAATTTTAAGGAAAGGATAATTCAGGCTCTTGCTCCCTAACTTCTGTCATTATTAAGGTACTGGAACCAGAAATCATGAACAAACCATGTTAACTTAACTCCACTGGAAACACATCACCGTATACTTTCCTTTGAAAGCATATCACATATCTGGCCTTTCATCCATTTCTCTTACGAGAGGCAGAACAAGCTAAAGTAAAACTGTGGAGTTTTCAGTGCTATTATTTCTCTGCAGAGCTGTTCTGGAAATGAGCTGGTAGCAGTCCAAGATTATTGGAATCTGATCTGTCTCCACCCTTAATCTAGAGGTATAGCCATCTAAATCAAGAGCTTCGTATTTTCAATCAGTAGATAGGGAATATTTATTGTAATTTTCTCTTTACTGCATACCAAAAAGACTACACCCTCAAGAGAAGCTCAGGAGTACTGAGATGTGGGCTAAAACCACACTTCTGCTCTCTTTGAGCGTTGCTAGAAAGTAGACTTCTGACATTTAGGTCAAATACTTCAGTAAGATTCTCCTTGAGTGATATTTATACCAGAAACATTACAATCTCTTGAAGTCAAACAATGGATACGTTTTCTTTGATGTGCTTTACCTCTGCTCACACTGTTTACATGATAATAGGACTTTATGGGGTAAAGATCATTAAAAAATCAGCTATGCAGACTGTTCTTGGAAGAATGAAGTACCAACAGAATTTAGTCTAATTAGATCTAGCTGCTGGTATGAAAATATAAATAATTTTTAAATAGTCATGATGGTCTGGGACTTAAAGATTCAGTATTTCTGTGAATTATTTCTTCCCAGTGTGTGTACAGAATAATCTAATGATCCCCAGTTACAAGAATAATTAAAAGTTTGTTTAAGCTGATGAACTAATTTTAGAATTTATTTTCTGATATCTTAGCATTTTTCACTGATAAAAGCAGCCGTCTACTAGGCAGACTAAATTTTCCTCTGCCAATATTTTGTTTGACATAGATTTCCCTAATGGCTGATTACTTGGTAATTGTGCTTGGTAAAATAAAAATTAGATGTTTATAGTTTGGGGTTGCTTAGCAATCAAGCTCTGTAGAAGGGGGCTGTTATTTACATTTCCTGAAGGCCTATGAAATTCATAGAATCACAGAATCATAGAATAGTTTGGGTTGGAAGGAACCTTTAAAGATCATCTAGGCCAACCCCCCTGCAATGAGCAGGGACATCTTCAACCAGACCAGGTTGCTCAGAGCCCTGTCCAACCTGACCCT
>Ga0181612_159212_pt1 | contig 31546 bp, 27 predicted proteins | sample HoacroProtozoa21_FD_119630 | JGI IMG/M metagenome (GOLD analysis project Ga0181612, IMG submission 119630) | Hoatzin crop microbial communities from Cojedes, Venezuel. Combined Assembly of Gp0051906, Gp0051904, Gp0051908 | reverse complement strand
CTTGATGGTGTGGCGTGTGTTGCAACGGGTGGACAAGGTAGAGGTCATCACCAACCAACTCTATCATTACCGCGTGAACCATCAAAGTCTCTCACATCAGACCTTTGGCTCCAAGAAACTCTCAGCCTATACCACGTGGGATACCATTTGTCGCGATACCGATGTCGATTGGCCACAATATAGCGACCTCGCCCATGCCCGTTTCGCATGCGAGATGACCCAATTACTACTTGCTGCGAGCCGAGGCGATTACGACAACCGCAAAGCCATCCATCTGTTGCAAGAAGAGGTGCGACGCGACGGCCATCTCATTGCCAAGACGGGCATCTCCACACGCAAGATGTCGGCTTTCGCTTGGCTCGCCTCCCACTGCTATCCTGCAATTCGGTGCCTCAAGCATCTCATTTAATCATTGGTGCAACATGGTTTCGATACTCATCCCTGTCTATAATGCTGCCCCATACCTCAGTCAGTGCGTCAATTCACTCACCGAGCAGACTTACACTGACCTGCAGATTGTTCTTATCGACGATGGCAGCACCGACGACTCTTGGTCCATCTTGCAACAGTTGGCGCAAGCCGACCGTCGCATCGAGGTCTTCCACCAGGTCAACGCTGGTGTAGCTGCCACACGCAACGCCCTGCTAGAGCGCGCCCGTGGTGAGTGGGTGTTGTTTGTCGATAGTGATGACTGGATTGAACCGACAACCATCCACACCCTACTTGATCACCAAGTGGCAAGCGGTGCACAAATCGAGAAATTTGAGATGGTCGGTAACCATCGGTCTCAATCAGCATCAATCTACAACCGTGATCAGGTCATTCGTGAGTTCTTGCGTCATCGCGAGTTTCGAGGTAGCTTGTGCGACAAACTCATCCGTCGAGATTTGTTCGATGGTTTGCAATTTGATGCGTCCATTAGCTATGGTGAGGATGCCTTGATGGTGTGGCAGGTGCTACAGCGGGTGGACAAGGTGGAGGTCTTGCCCAATGAGTTCTATCATTACCGCATGAACGACCAGAGCATTTCACACCAGGCATTTAACACCAAGAAACTCTCGGCCTATACCGTTTGGAACACCATTTGCCACGATACCGATGAGCATTGGCAACCATATAGCGACCTTGCCCATGCGCGTTTTGCTATCGAAACGACAAAACTATTGCTCGCTGCCATGAGAAGCAATGATAGTCATCCCGACACCATCCGCATGCTGCAAAAGGAGGTGCGACGTGACGGGCATCTCATCGCCAAGACGGGTATCTCCACACGCAAGATGTCGGCCTTTGCTTGGCTCGCCTCCCATTGCTACCCTGCAGCTCGCTACCTCTCTCGCTACCTCAACAACTATCAAGCATAAGAAGCAAAGATTGTAATGAGTGCTACAAATTTTTATATCACATTCCTGCGGCCAGAGATGTATGCCCCGATGTTCTACATCTCAATCGCATTATTATGCCTATTGCCAGTGATATCCTATCTGCCGTCTAATAGGCAGACCTTGCTTCGTCAGCCTGCTCCGTTTTTCTTGCCATTGACGACCACTATCTACACCATTTTGCTGATTGTTATTTTGGGATATAGATATCCGTTTTGGACGCGAGGCGATTATTTTGCTGATACTTGGCTTTACACCCATACATGGATGGAGATAGATGATTATGAGCCTATAAGCAGGGTCGGGGAGTGGCTGTTCTATAACATGATGTATCTGGTCAAGTCACTAGGTGCGAGTGTCAACGATTTTTATCTGTTAGTCGCTTTTCTATACATAGGCTTGATGGCAGTAGCATGCGTCAAGTTGTTTCAAGGCAAATGGTGGTTCGCTCTGTTGTTTTGCCTCTCTTCATTCTCGTTCTATGGGGCTGCGGTGAATGGCTTGCGTAGCGGTCTCTCGTCGAGTATGGCGATGCTCTCTTTGGCTTTGTTGACTGGCAGTAAGCCAGAAAAGATTGGCGGTGCATTGTTATTGTTGTCATCCGTGTTCGTTCACTCAAGCATGAAGATGGTTATCGCCTGCATATTGGTGGCGATGTTTGTGTTCAAGCAACCCAAGCAAGCCACATATCTTTGGCTGGTATGCATTGTCCTTTCTGCTATCACGGGCAGCTTGTTCAATGACATCATTGTGTCGTTAGGCTTGAACGACCGCTTAAATGAATACATTCTCTCGGGTGACAACCAAGATTTGATGAAGGTATTCAGCCACACGGGCTTCCGTTGGGACTTTTTGCTTTATAGCTCTCCTCCTGTGGTGCTAGCGTGGTATGTGACCGTCAAGCGCAATTTCCAGGACAAGACTTACAACTTGTTGATATGCACCTATATCGTTGCTAATTCATTATGGGTGATGATGATACGTATGCCCTATAACAATCGTATTGCTTATCTCTCGTGGTTTCTCTATCCCATTGTCATTGCCTATCCGTTGTTACGATTCAACATTTGGAAAGACCAAGACCGCAAAGCGGTGATAGCTCTGTTTGTGTATGCTGCATTCACGTTCTTCATGCAGTTTATCTACTATGGTGGCAAGCAGGCTACAATATAATAAATCAGAATAACTGTTTTTAAAGGATGGAAATTCGTAAAGCTTCGCTCGATGATGTGCCTCGGTTGGTGAGCTATGGGCTGTCACATTATCCAGAGCGCAAAGAGTGGCAAGAAGATTTGGTGCGGTTTTGGTTCTCCAAAAGTGAGGATGAGTGCCAGCATACGCTGGTGGTAGATGACGATGGACGCATTAGAGGGCAAATGTTTTTCTCCTCAATGGTCTATTTCTTTGAAGGGAAAAAGAATGTAAATTATTGGGCTTTTGAATTACTTGTAGATGAGGAACTAAGAAAAGATAATTGGGGATTAGACTTGATGTTGCAAGGCTACAATGTAGAGCATGAAATGACTAGCTTTGCTGTGGGCTCAGGTCCTGATGCCATGAAAATCAATAAAAAGTTGGGCTTTACACAATTGGGTGAGGTGCGAAAATATGTGGGTTTGGTACACCCATTCTATTTGGTGACAGCCCTATGGAGAGGCAACGTGTCGAGTGCCAAGTTTCCACACACTGTGGGCAATTATCATCAAGTGTCGGCATCCGAGTTCCCTAACTTAGACAAACCCTTTAACCCCGATTTGTTAGAGCTGGGTCGCGATTTGGCATTCTTGCAGTGGCGTTTCACGCAGTTACACGATTATGTGTTCTATCGCCAAAAAAGTGGTGGCGATAACTACTTTGTGGTACGCACCATCGTCCAAAAGCATATCACGGCCCTAGAACTGGTTGATTATCGTTGCGATTTGTCTTCGCCCGATGCGTTTGAGGCAATCGTCAAGACGGTCAATCAACTTGCAGCCCGTTTGCACTTGCCCGTGGTGGTGTGTGGCTCCTCATTAGCGGTTTGCGACACGGTGCTAGAGCGACATCACTACAAGTCAATAGGCCGTCCGCGCCCCATCTGTTCACAAGACAAGCGCTTCCGCAAAGCCTATCAAGAGCCTATCGACAAGCGGGCATTCACATTGGTGACGTTTGCCGATAGCGATGGTGATGTCTATTGGCAATAGCCTTTAAGTCACACGCAAAGCAGGTCGATGCAATCACTGAGCCTTGTGTAACAAGCAGTGTGAACTAACTATGAGAGATAATCATAAGACAATGAACGGACTTTTTGTCATATCACTCGATTTTGAGATGATGTGGGGAGTGAAAGATGTACACACTCCGCAAGGTTATGGACAAACCCATGTGAAGCAAGTGCCGATGGTGGTCGATCGTCTGCTCGACTTGTTCGACCGCTATGGTGTGCATGCCACCTTTGCTACGGTAGGGCTGATTATGCAACCTAACAAGCAGGAGACGCTAGCACACATACCTCAACAAATGCCTACCTACGATGATGCATCCCTATCACCCTATGTCGATGATTACATCGCTCACATCGCCGCACAGCATGCATCGCTATACTTCGCACCCGACATCATCCACAAGCTGCAATCGCATCCCAACATAGAAATTGGCACCCACACCTATTGCCACTACAATTGTTGGGCAACAGGCCAGACGGTGGAGCAGTTTGATGCCGACTTGACTTGTGCCGAGCAAGTGGCAGCACACCATGGCATCACGTTGCGCTCGATGGTGTTCCCACGCAACGAGGTCACGCCAGAACATCTAGAGATATGCCGCAAGCATGGCATCATCTACTACCGAGGATGCGCTCGCAAATACTTCAACCAGCCCAAAAACAGCTTTGACAATATGCGGCAACGCTTTCTACGACTTGCCGATAACTACTTCAATGTGGGCGGATATATGTCCACACCGCTTAAAGATATCAACACCACCAACGGCATGGTGGATGTGATAGCTAGCCGTTTTTTGAGACCATATAATCATCGCTTGGCTTTTGCCGACCGATGGCGGTTGCGTCGCATCAAGCATGAGCTCACCCATGCTGCTCGCGAAGGAGAGCTATATCACCTATGGTGGCATCCCCACAATTTTGGGGCTGACACAGAGCAAAATCTCGCGTTCCTAGAACAGATTTTGCAGCACTATGCTCAGTGCCGACAGCAATATGCCATGCAGCCATGCACGATGGGCGAGGCTGCAGAAATCATCTTAAATCAACGACACGACCAAAAACAATAAATAACTATTTAAATTAAATACAGAAAAATGGAACTGAACGATTTTATTGCAAATTTTGCAGAGCAATTTGATGAAACCGACCCTCAAGAGATTCAAGCCGAAACTGCATTTCATGACCTAGAAGAATGGGGTTCATTGGTAGCAATGGCTACTATGGCAATGGTAAAAACTCAGTATGGCAAAACTGTTACGGGGGCAGACCTGCGTCAGTGTGTGACTGTCAAGGACCTATTCGACCTAGTGAATGCCAAGTAATTTGGATATGCCAGATATGGCCACAATATTTTCCCTGCAAGGCAAGACCGTGCTAGTGACAGGTGCCTCATCGGGCATCGGTCAAGCGTGCGCTATCGCTTGTTCACAAGCAGGGGCAACGGTATGCTTAACGGGGCGCAATATCGACCGACTGAACCAGACGGTAGCACAATTATCGGGCGAAAATCATAAGATTTTCCCTTGTGAACTGACAAGTGAACAAGAACGCAATGAGTTGGTTTCGCAATTGCCCAAACTCGATGGCGTGGTACATTGTGCAGGCATCGCCCGTCGTCAATTGTGTAAGTTCATCACACCACAAGATGTGGAAGAGATGCTGGGAGTGAATTTTGTGGCACCCATCTTATTGCAAAGTTTGTTACAAGCAAAGAAAAAGCTCAACAAACAAGGCGCTATTGTTTGGCTGTCATCGATGGCAGCCATTTCGCCTAACGTGGGCAATGCGCTCTATAGTGCTTCAAAATCGGCCATTGTTTCCTACGCTCAATGCCTAGCTTTGGAACTTGCTCCGCAAAAGATTCGTGTCAATTGCATTGCTCCCGCGATGGTGAAAACGGGGATGTCAAATGATTTTGGCATGACATCCGAAGATGTAGCACAAGATGAGCAGCGTTATCCGTTGCGACGCTATGGAGAACCACAAGATGTAGCAAATTTAGCAATTTATTTGCTTTCAGATGCTTCGTCTTGGATGACGGGTACAACCATCGACCTCACAGGGGGGTGCATAAATCCTTAATTCTCAACCAAAACGATTAAACTCTATGGCTTATATCAAAGCAATCTCATATTACTTGCCCGAAAAAATTGTCACCAACGAAGATTTGGTCAAAGATTTTCCAGAATGGAGTGTTGAAAAAGTAGCGCAAAAAGTGGGCGTTGATGAGCGCCGATTGGCTGCTGAGCATGAAACTGCTGGAGATATGGCAGAGAAGGCGGCACGTAAGCTTTTTGCGGAATACCATATTTCGCCTTCCGATATAGACTTTGTGCTGTTATGTACGCAAAGCCCCGACTATTTTTTGCCATCAACGGCTTGTGTGCTACAAGACCGTTTGGGAATCCCTACAACGGCTGGAGCGTTTGATTATGACTTAGGCTGTTCGGGATGTGTATATGGTATGGCGGTGGCAAAAGGACTTCTGGCGGCAGGAATTGCTAGAAACGTCTTGTTACTCACTGCAGAGACCTATAACAAATACCTGCATCCCGATGATAAGAGCAATCGTTCCATCTTTGGTGATGGGGCAGCAGCGTGCCTAATCTCTGACGAGGGTATGGCTCAAATTGGCGATTTTTCATTGGGAACAGATGGCAAAGGTTACAATCATTTGATTGTTAAGACAGGGGCTTCTCGCTGTCACGAAAAGACAGGATTGTCAACTGAGGACGATGATGGACATATTTGGCGTGAAGATTACCTCTATATGAACGGCGGTGCAATCTTTAACTTTACTCTAGAGGCTGTGCCTAAGATTGTTGCCGAGGTGTTGCGAAAAAATGCCTTAGAACAAGACCAGATAGATTATTATGTGTTCCACCAGGCCAATAAATTCATGCTCAATACAATTCGCAAGGTCTGTGTGCTACCCAAGGACAAATATTATGTAAATCTAGAGAAGACGGGCAACACCGTTTCATCAACTATCCTTATTGCTTTGAAAGACTGCCTAGACCAAGGCGTTATCCAATCAGGAATGAATGTGCTGATTGCTGGCTTTGGCGTCGGTCTTTCGTGGGGCGGAACATTATTAAAATTCTAATCGCTTAAATCATGCCCAAAAACAACAAACCGACACTGACAGTATTTACCACAACCTATAACCGTGCCTATACGTTGCCCAAAGGTTATGAGGCACTGAAACGTCAAACGTGTAAAGACTTTAAATGGGTGGTGGTAGATGATGGCTCTACCGATAATACGCGTGATTTGGTTCAAGGTTGGATAAACGAAGGCATTGTCCCTATTGAATATTACTACAAAGAGAATGGGGGAATGCATAGTGGTCATAGCGAGGCATACCGCCACATTGACACAGAGCTGAATGTGTGCATAGACAGCGATGATTATATGACTGATAATGCTGTTGAACTGATTATCAGCAATTGGCGTAAATATGGCGATAATGAGAAATATGCAGGGATGATAGGGTTGGATATCTATAAAGATGGCTCGGTAGTGGGCACCAAGTTCCCCGAAGGAATTACAGCGGTGAAGTCATTTGATTTGCAACGAAAGTACGGCGTGGTATGTGACAAAAAATATGTGTTCCGTACCGAGATTATCAAACAATATATGCCCTATCCTGAATTTGAAGGAGAACGATTCACACCACTTAATTATCCTTATGACCAAATCTGTTTGAAGTATGACTTATTGTGCTTCAACCAAGCTTTTTGTGTGGTGGAATATATGGACGACGGTTCAACACTCAACATATTTAAACAATACCAACGCAATCCTCAAGGCTTTGCAGCGGAGCGTAATGTGAAGATGAAGATTTATCCTGACATTCGTGACCGTTTCAAGAACGCTATCCATTATGTGTCGTGTGCGATGTTCTCGCCAAAAGTCAAGTTAAGTGATGCGACCAACAAGCCATTGGTGATAGCTGCCATCCCTTTTGGAATACTGTTAAATCTTTACATCAGATATCGCAATAAACAATAATCTTCACTCATGGCTCGCATATCGGTAATCATGGGGATATATAACTGCGCTTCAACCTTGGTTGAGGCACTAGACTCATTATATGCCCAGTCTTACCGCGACTTCAAAGTGATTATGTGCGATGATGGTTCTAGCGATGATACCTATGCCGTGGCTGAGCAATATGCAACGACACATGACGGTATCACACTCATCCGCAACGAGCATAACATGGGGTTGAATTATACGCTAAATCGTTGTCTAGAATTGGTCGATACCGAACTAGTAGCACGCATGGACGGTGACGACATTTCGCTGCCAACACGATTTGAACAAGAGGTGAACTTCCTAGATGTTCATCCTGAATATGCCATCGTGAGTGGTCCGATGATATTCTTTGACGAGCAGGGTGACTTCCGTAGTGAGCGGGGCAAGGGTGATGTAACTAAAGAACAGTTTATCGCTGGGTTGCCTATTCGTCACGCGCCATGCATGGTGCGGAGCGAGGCCTATAGGGCAGTGGGTGGCTACACGGTGGACAAGCGGTTGCTACGTGTGGAGGACTATCACTTGTGGTTCAAGATGTATGCAGCAGGCTACCGAGGCTATATGTTGCCAGAACCTATCTACAAGATGCGCGACGACCGCAACGCCTACAAGCGTCGCACGTTCCGCAACTGCCTCAACGAGATGCATGTGCGTCACATCGGCTACAAGATGATAGGCTTACCGTGGTGGACACAGGTGTATTGTCTGCGACCATTGTTGGTGTATCTGATGCCACGTTGGGTATATAACTATTTTCACCGGAGAAAATAAGAAAAAGGTTATGCTGAAGTTGGTGAGGGCAGCAACTGTGCCTATGTCATTAAATGCCTTTTGCAATGGGTTGTTGCGTGAGTTGTCGGCCGATTATGAGGTGGTGGCAATATCGTCACCCGATGAGGACCTAAAAGAGATAGCTGAGCGCGAGGGCGTGAGGACTATTGGCGTGCCTATGCAGCGGCACATTTCGCCAGTGAACGACCTGAAGTCACTATGGCAGATGTGGCGAGTGCTACGTCGAGAGAAACCCGATATCGTGCACTCAATGACCCCTAAGGCGGGTTTGGTGTGCATGGTGGCTGCATGGCTGGCGCGAGTGCCAGTACGCATCCACACATTTACAGGGTTGGTATGGCCCACTGCTACGGGCATCAAGCGCAAATTGCTTATGACAACCGATTGGCTGACGTGTGCTTGTGCTACTCACATCATTCCTGAGGGTGAGGGGGTGAAAAGTGACTTGCTCAACCATCACATCACGCACAAAGATATCCGCGTGCTAGGTTACGGCAATGTGCGGGGCATCGACTTGAGCTACTTTAGTCGCGAGGCGATAGGGCGTCAAGCCACTGAGGACACTCCGCGAGCAATACATCGCTTTGTGTTTGTCGGACGCATCGTGCGCGACAAGGGCATCAATGAGCTAGTGTCGGCTTTCGACCGCCTGCATCGCGAATACCCCGACACCCAATTGGTGCTAGTAGGGGGCAGAGAAGATGAACTAGACCCAGTGAGCCCTGACACCTTGCAGCGCATCAATCAAGGTGATGGCATTGAGGCGGTGGGCAGTCAGCGCGATGTGCGCCCATACTATGCCGATGCCGATGTGCTAGTGTTCCCTAGTTATCGCGAGGGTTTTCCCAACGTGGTGATTGAGGCAGGCGCGATGGGTCTGCCTAGCATCGTTACCGACATCAACGGCTCGCGCGAAATCATCATCGATGGCACCAATGGAATAATCATCCCCTCGCAGGATGAACAAGCACTCTATCAGGCCATGAAACAGATGGTGGACAACCCCGACAAGACGGCAGCTATGGCGGCACAAGCTCGACCACTCATCGCATCACGTTATGAGCAGTCCTATGTCCGCCAGTGTCTCAAAGATTTCTACAAGGCGGTAGCTCCTGCACAATAGCACACCTACACCTCACCAACGCAAGGGCAAATGAAGTTGCTGTTTTTTAATAACGAGTTAGGGGGGCAGTTACGCTTCCGTGGCGATGTGATGGAACATTTCATCGCGCAGGGTCATGAGGTGTTGATTGTAACGCCCGATGACCCACACAAGGATGTGTACAACCACATTCCTGCTGGGGCTCGTTTCATCCCCTTTGCGATGAATCGCACATCGGTCAATCCGCTCACCGACCTATCACTGCTATGGCGTTTCTATCAGCTACTGCGTCGCGAGCGTCCCGACTATGTGTTTAACTACACCATCAAGCCCAACATCTATGGAGCCATAGCGGCCCATCTGTGTGGCATCCATTGCACCGATATGATGGCTGGCTTGGGCATCATGTTCATCAACAACACTTTTCCAGCTCGCATGGCACGTTTGCTCTATCGCTTTAGTTTGCGCTATGCCGACTATTTGCTACTACTCAACCAGTGGAATGTGGAGCGTGTAGAGGAATTGAAGCTATGCAATCCTAGCAAAATCATTTGGCTCAAGGGGGGGGAAGGCGTGAACCTAAACAAATATCCGCGTTGTGACAATGCGTCAGATAGCACCACGTTCCTATTTATTGCCCGCCTGATTGTCGAGAAAGGCTATGACGATTTTGTGGCAGCAGCGAGGCTAGTCAAGGCTCGATATCCTGAAGCTCGATTTGTGGTAGCAGGTGACTTCGACCTGACGTTCCCTAATCCCGTCTCGGTGGAGCAGGTAGAGGCCGATGTGCGTAGCGGCGTGATAGAATATGTGGGGCACAAGGACGACATGAACACGCTTTACGCTGTGCCAGGAACGGTGGTGTGTATGCCCTCGTTCTATGCCGAGGGCTTGAATCGTGCACTCATAGAGGGGTGTGCCACGGGCAAGCCAGTAATCACCACCGACAAGAGTGGTTGTCGTGAGACGGTGATAGATGGCTTGAATGGCTATATGGTCGCTGTGCACGATGTGGAAGGGCTAGCACAAGCTATGATACGCTACATCGAGTTGCCCACCGAGACAAAACAAGCATTCTCGCAAGCTAGTTATGAACTGGCTGTGAAGCATTTTAATGTAGAAGAGGTCTATAAGGTGTACGACGAGATTTTGCAAAGAGTCACTACGATTCATCATTCATGAATATATTGATTACGGGCATACACGGCTTTGTGGGTAGCAACCTAGTGAAGGCATTGTCAGCGGGTAACACAATCTATGGAGTAGATATCGTTGACCATCCAAGTCAGTTTATCGCTAAGACCTACCGTTGGGAAGACCTTGATGCTGGACAAGTGCCACCTGTAGAGGCCATCATCCATTTGGCAGGCAAAGCACATGAGACTAAGAAGCAATCCGATGCCGAAGTGTATTTCCAGGTTAATACGGGCTTGACACAGCAGATTTTTGATTACTTCTTAGCAAGTGGAGCCCACAAATTTATTTTCTTTAGCTCGGTGAAGGCTGCAGCGGACACCGTTGAGGGTGAGGTGCTCACCGAGGACGTGACTCCGAAGCCCGTAGGTCCTTATGGAGAGAGCAAAATCAAGGCGGAGCAATACATCAAGTCGCATTTTGATTTCGATAGTTCGAGTGATAAGCGAGTCTATATCTTGCGTCCCTGCATGATACATGGTCCAGGCAACAAAGGCAACCTCAACCTGCTCTATCAGGTGGTAAAAATGGGTGTGCCCTATCCACTAGGCAAGTTTGATAACTTGCGCACGTTTACCTCAATCGACAACGTGTCGTTCATCATCCAAGGTCTATTGGCCCAAGAGGTGGCCTCAGGCATATACAACCTAGCAGACGATGATGCCCTACCCACCACAGAACTTATCAAGATTATCAGCTCTACGCTGGGCAAGAAAGCCAGAATTTGGAACACACCCAAATGGATGGTCCGATTGTGCGCACGCATGGGCGATGTGTTACCCATACCGCTCAACAGTGAGCGACTACACAAGATGACCGATAACTATATGGCATCAAATGCCAAAATCAAGCAGGCATTGGGCATCGACCAGTTGCCTGTGAAAGCTACCGACGGCTTGCGAAAGACCATTCAAAACTTTGAACAAGCTGAAACACACCACACCGAAACATGATAATGAAATACGCCATATTGTTTGTGATTCTGTTGTTGGCAGAATTGCTTTACTTCAAGATTGCCGATAAGTACAACATCATCAACAAGCCTGAGCTGCGTAGCAGCCACACGCACATCACCATCAGTGGTGGAGGCATTATTTTCTTGCTAGGCACATGGTTGTGGGCGTTGCTTTTTGGTGTGGCGTTACACTATCTTTGGTTTTTGATAGGACTGACGATGGTTTCATTAATCAGTTTTATCGACGATATTCATGCCGTCTCTACGCGCGTGCGACTAGTGGTTCAGTTTGCCGCAATGTTGCTGATGTTCCATCAGTGGGGCATCATCAATGGCAGTGACTGGCCTTTTGTGATTGTGGCGTGGATATGTTGTACGGGCATCATCAATGCCTACAACTTCATGGATGGTATCAATGGTATCACGGGGCTTTATAGTCTTGGCGTGATAGTACCACTGCTACTTGCCAACCAGCATAATCCTTTTGTAGAAGATTCGCTCTTGTGGACAACCATCATTGCATTGCTCATCTTCTGCTTCTTCAATTGCCGCCCACGCGCTAAGTGTTTTGCTGGGGATGTCGGTTCGGTGGGTATGGCGTTTATTGTCATGTTTGCATTGGGCTTGTTCATTCTCAAGACCCACGACCTATCCTATATCATCTTCTTGGTAGTTTATGGGGTGGACTCAATTTTGACCATCGTGCATCGTCTGTTGCTTCACGAGAATATCTTCCAGCCACATCGCAAACATGTTTACCAGCTGATGACCAATGAGCTGCGAGTGCCTCAATTGGTTGTCTCGGCAGGTTATGCCTTGCTGCAATTGTTGATTAGCTTGGGGATGCTATATCTGCCTATTTCTCATAGTCTCTATGCTGTGGTGGTGATAGCTATCTTGAGCATATTCTATGTGTGGTTCAAGAAGAAATATTATCATCTGCATGCCGAATATTTGCAACGGATGACTAACAACCCAACCAATTAAATGTTATTAAGATTGTAACCGATGCACCTATACCGAGATTACATCAAGCGTATTTTGGGCTTTACCATAGCTCTGCTAGCAGTGATGTGCTTGTCACCATTGCTGTTAGTGGTGACCATTTGGCTGCATTTTGCCAACAAGGGGGCTGGTGCATTCTTTCTGCAGGAGCGACCTGGCAAGAATGCACGCATCTTCAAAATCATCAAGTTCAAAACGATGACCGATGAGTGCGATGCCAATGGCAACCTCCTTCCCGATGAACAACGTCTCACTAAGGTTGGACGTCTAGTTCGTTCCACCAGCATCGACGAACTGCCACAACTGTTCAACGTCATCAAGGGCGACATGGCAATCATTGGTCCTCGTCCGTTGTTAGTGCAGTATCTGCCACTCTATTCTCCTGAGCAGGCTCGTCGTCATGAGGTGTGTCCTGGTATCACTGGATGGGCACAATGTCATGGGCGTAATGCCATCTCGTGGGCCGAGAAATTCAAACTCGATGTGTGGTATGTCGATCACTGCTCGTTTCTCACCGACGTCAAGGTGGTGCTGATTACAATCAAGAAGGTTCTCGTCCGTGATGGTATCTCCCAAGCAGGACAAGCCACAATGGAAGTGTTTAACGGACATAATTGAAGAAGAGAAATATGTATTTGTATGGCGCAAGTGGCCATGCCAAGGTGATAATGGATATCATCGAGGCGATGGGACAACAAGTGGATACTCTGTTTGACGATAGTCCAGAGGTCGATGAGTTGTGGGGACATCCAGTGTCGCATAATTGGAAGGGTGAATCACCTCTCATCATTAGCATTGGTAGCAATGCTGTGCGCCAAAAAATTGCTAATCGTCTGCACTGCCATTTTGCTATAGCTATTCATCCTAGTGCCATTATTGCCAAGCAGGTAACAATAGGCGAGGGTACAGTGGTGATGCATGGTGCCATCATTCAGCCTGATGCACAGGTTGGCAAACACGTCATCATCAACACAGGTGCATCGATTGACCATGAATGTCAGATTGGCGATTATGTACACATCTCTCCTCATGCAACATTGTGTGGCAATGTACACGTGGGGGAGGGTACATGGATTGGTGCAGGAACCACGGTGATACCTGGTGTGAAAATTGGAAAATGGTGCGTGATAGGTGCAGGGTCGGTTGTCCTCAAGGATATTCCTGATTATTCCAAAGCTTATGGCAATCCGTGTAAAGTAAGAAGTAAAACCAAATAGAGAAAGAAATATAGCTATGTCAGAAGAAGGTAAAAAAGTATTGTTGTGTCTAGCCCACATGTCGGGCAATGAGATGAAGTATATTCAGGAGGCATTTGATACTAATTGGGTGGTGCCTCTGGGGCCTAATGTGAATGCCTTTGAGCAGGACCTAGAGCATCTATGTGGTGAGGGTAAGCATGTGGTGGCACTGAGTGCTGGCACGGCAGCCATACACTTAGCATTGGTCAATCTAGGTGTTGGTCAAGGCGATGAGGTGATTTGCCAGTCGATGACATTCTCGGCAAGCGCCAATCCCATTGTTTATCAAGGGGGCACTCCAGTGTTTGTGGATAGTGAGCCCATCACGTGGAACATGGATGCCAATTTGCTCGAAGAGGCTATCAAGGACCGTATAGCCAAGACAGGACGCAAACCGAAGGCCATTATCCCTGTCTATCTGTATGGTATGCCTGCCTATATCGATGACATCATCGAAGTGGCTCACCGCTACGAAATTCCAGTGGTAGAAGATAGTGCTGAAGCTTTTGGTTCCCGCTATCGTGGTCAGCTGTGTGGCACTTTTGGCAAGTATGGCATCATGAGCTTCAATGGCAACAAGATGATTACCACGAGTGGTGGCGGTGCCTTGATTTGTCCCGATGAAGAGACAAAGCGCAAAATCATGTTCTATGCTACGCAAGCTCGTGAGCCCTTTCCCTATTATCTGCACAAAGAGATTGGCTACAACTATCGTATGAGCAACATCTGTGCGGGTATCGGACGTGGACAGATGACCATCCTCGATGAGCACTTAGCTCACCACAAGCATCTATGCAATCGCTATGTAGAGCTATTTGCCGATATCGATGGTATCACCGTACATACCAATCCCGATGATCGTTTCGATGCCAACTATTGGCTAAACACCATCTTGATAGACCCCAAGCTGACGGGTACCGACTACGAAACGGTGCGCCAACATCTCGAAAGCGTCAACATTGAATCACGTCCCTTGTGGAAACCGATGCACACGCAACCTGTGTTCAGTGGTGCACCATCCTATGTCAATGGCGTGAGCGAGAGCCTGTTTGCCATAGGGTTGTGCTTGCCTAGCGGTCCTTGGGTGAGCGATGAAGACGCCGAGCGCGTAGCTCGCGAAATCATCAGTTGCGTGAAACGATAACGTGCTACCCCTCTCATACGCAGGGGAGGGGGTGGGGTGATATGCGGGGGCGGATAGCGTATATCGACTTGATGAAGTGTTGGTGCATCATGCTGATAGTGATGTACCACATCGACCATGAGTTTTTCAACTATCTAGCCCCCAATCTGAATAATTCGTTGCAGGCGTTTCGTCTGCCAATGTATTATTTCATTTCGGGCATTTTCTTTAAACTCTATGATGGCTTTGGTGACTTCACGCGGCGCAAGGTGAACAACATCCTTGTGCCGTTTGTGTTTTTTGTGGTCCTCTCCTATTTGTGGATGCTTGTCGAGGCACTCTTCCGCGCTATGGTGGGTGCCGCTCCGTTAGCTGTCAGTCCCATCAAGCTGGTCGAGCCGTTTTATCTGCGTTACTGGACTCCGACCACTCCGTTGTGGTTCTTGCTGAGCTTGTTTTGGGTGAATGTGCTATTCTATGCGCTACAGCGGTGCCTACATCATCGTGGACTATTAGTGGCAACGTGGGTTATCTCTCTTTTAGGCTATGGGTTAGGTGTGGCTAAGGTGCAACTACCACTGATGTTAGACACCTCGCTAGTAGCGTTGCCCTACTTTGTGCTGGGGTGGGAAGTGAAACGGCAAGGTGGCCTACAACCTCATGCATGCGACCGTTGGGGCATCGTGGTGTTGATAGTGGTAGCGATGCCGATATATGTCCTCTCGGAGTTCATGAACCTACATTTTCAGGTGTTACCTCCTTATTGGAAACTCTACCTACTACCTTTTATCGCCATTTTAGCATTGTTCTGGGCGTGTAAGAACTTACCGTATATCCCCATTTTCTGTCACTATGGGCGTTATTCGCTCATCATCTTAGGCACACATCCCTTGCTGGTGATTGCTGTGCGTTTTTTGTTTTTGCGGCAAGGGACTACACTAGGCATAGCTACCGATTTGGCGATATTTGCAATAGTTATGGCAATGGAATGGCCTATCATCTGGCTACTAAAGACCTATGCACCTCGCCTGACGGCCCAAAAGCCGTTCTTTTATCCTGGTTGGCGACTCACTATCTAAAAATCGCATACGATGAAATTCCTTTCTCGATTGCTTGCGGTCATTGTCGCAGGGGGGCTACTGATATGTGCCTATGGCGGCTATGTCAACCCCCACACATGGTTGTTACCCTCGTTAGCAACATTAGTGCTACCCATTGCGGCTATCGCTACGGTGGTTGTGCTAATATTACTACTACTAGTGCGTCAGTGGTGGGCAGCGTTGTTAGTGCTATTGGCGATGGTACTGTCATGGCCCTCGCTACGTCTTGTGGCTCCCATCCACTTCAGCACACCTACCGCTGAGTGGGAGGGTGACACGCTACGCATACTCACGATGAATGTAGCTAGCTTTCGGTGGTATGACCCCGAACCGCAACCGAGTGCTAGCATGCGCTATATCCTTGATGAGGATGCCGACATTGTCGTGCTACAAGAAGCCTGCTACTACTTTTCTTTTAACCAATACAAGACGGTGCGACCCATGTTGCAGGAGTTCTATCGCAAATATCCCTATCGCAGTCGAGGTCTGTTCGATACGGGTATCCTATCCAAATATCCAATACACAAGGTGTCTAATGGCGAGTTCTTTAACCCGTTTTCAAGAGTTAAATACGAGAGCGATAGTGCTGGCTTGAAGTTTGCTCGGGCATGGGATGTGGATGCACCTGGTGGCACCTTGCGCATCATCGATATGCATTTGCAGTCGTTCCTTTTTAGCGATGACGACCGCCACATCATCGACTCAGCAGCCAATGCCAACTCGGGGCGCAAGCAACGCTTGCTCTCGGTTTTCGACAAGATGCAGCATACGTTCGTCGCTCATGCCTATCAAGCGAAGCAGCTGCGCCAACTGATAGATAACACAGATGGTGACCTGTTAGTAGTGGGTGATATGAACGATACCCCTGCTTCTTATGCCTACCGTAAGTTGCGTGGTGGTGATTTGAAAGATGCTTGGGCGGATGCGGGTCATGGCTTTACCTACACCTTCCGTGACCACCACATGTTAGTCAAAATCGACCATATTCTTTATCGTGGCAAGCTCTTTCCCATCTCATGCTACCGTGACAAGGCAGGGGACAGCGACCACTATCCCCTCAAGGCCACGTTTATTCGCAAAAAAGCCACAACCAACAAGGTAACATCACACTAAATGCCGCATTTTTTCGTTATTGCTATAAAACCTGACGATAAGACAATTTTATGAATAGCAAGCTAATCTTGTGGGCTATGACAACGCTGTTGGCGATGATGAGCATGACGGCGTGCATCGATGATGGTTTCACCACATCATCAACCGATGTGCTCATGTTTTCAACCGACACGGTAGCGTTCGACACAGTTATCACCGAGCAAGGCACCGCCACCAAACAGATGGTGGTGTATAATCCTAGCGACAAGCAAATCAATATTTCATCTATTAGGGTGGGGGGCACTGCTAGCAAGGGACATTTTCACCTCAATGTGGATGGTATCACGGCCGATGAGTTCACCAATGTGGAGATTCGTGGCAAAGATTCAATATATGTTTTCATTGAAGCCTATATCGATGAGATGGAGGCCAACACACCAACTGCTATTTCCGATTATATCGAGTTTGTAACCAATGGTGTTTCTCAGCACGTAGTGCTCTCGGCATGGGGACAAGATGTGTGGCGCATCTATGGCAACACCGACACCATCGACTTCAATGCTCGCATGACAGCCGACAAGCCCTATCTCATCTACGATACGCTCTACATCGCACCCAATTCCACGCTCAACATCGAGGCAGGGGTAACTTTGCTCTTCCACGACAAGGCGGCCATTCGTTGTGCAGGCACCATCAAGGCGCAAGGCACTTCATCCAAGCCGATTACTTTGCGAGGTGACCGTCTAGACCATGTAGTAGGCTCCATCAGTTTCGATATCATGTCGGGCCAATGGGGTGGGGTGATATTCACACCACCCACCACGGGCAACGAGCTGAGCCATGTGGTGATGAAAGGCAGCTCCATTGGCATGCATTGCAGTAGCTACGATACTACGCATTGTGCGCTCAAACTTTTCAATTGTGTACTACACAATTCCAGCTCCACTTGTCTAGCAACGGCTGATTGTTGGATTGAGGCAGTAGGTACTGAGTTTAGCGATGCGTCTGAAGAGGTAGTCTATTTTGCGGGCGGCAAGGTGCTGATGTCGCAATGCACCTTTGCCAACTATTATCTCTTCTCTTCCCTTGATTTCCCCATCATTGGTTTGTATGATGTGGAATATTCCAATGGCACCGTCAAGCGCATCAAGGCGCGCATTGACAATAGCATCATCTATGGCAACACCACCGACCTCAACGAGGGTAACTTAGATGACACCGATGTGATGTTGCGATATTGTCTGCTCAAGAGCAATGGTAGCGATGATGCTCACTTTATCAATTGTGTGTGGGCAGGGGACCCACTATTCTACACTGTGCGTAGCGACTATGTGTTTGACTATCGACTCAAGAACGGTAGTGATGCTATCGGTAAAGGCAACACTGCTTTATGTCCGAGCGAAGCGCGTTATGACCGTTATGGCGTGGACAGGTGGTCACAAGGCGCCCTAGATTTGGGGGCCTACTCTTGGGTGCCTGCTACCGAATAATAAACACTAGCAGCATAAATTCTCGATATGATGATAACTAAAAAACTATGGGTGACCGCCACGATATGGGTGGCGGCCACTTTTTCACTAATAGCTACACCACCCAAGCACGAATTTCGTGGGGCATGGATGCATATCATAGGGCAAGAACAATATGCACGCATGACGTCTGCCGAGACTCAACATTACCTCATCGACCAGCTCGATAAGTTGCAACAAGCCAACTGCAATGCAGTGATTTGGCAGATACGTCCTCAAGCCGATGCTGCCTATCCTAGTGACATTGAGCCATGGAGTCGTTGGATCACGGGTCAAGCGGGAAAGGCACCGACACCGTTATGGGACCCGCTACAGTTCATGATTGATCAGACCCACCAGCGTGGTATGGAATTGCATGCATGGATCAACCCCTATCGGGTGACTTCGAGTGAAGCCGACTCGCCTGCACCAGGACATATCTATTATCAACATCCTGAATGGTTCTTGCACTATGCCGATGGCAAAATCTATTTCGACCCAGGGCTGCCCGAGAGTCGCGACTTCATTGATAAGGTGGTGCGTGACATCCTCACACGCTACGATATCGATGCCCTGCACATGGACGATTATTTCTACCCTTATCCCAAAGACGGAGCTACTTTCCCCGATACGGCCTCTTATAACCAATATGGTATCGGCTGGGAATTGGGTGATTGGCGTCGTCACAACGTGGATATGCTCATCGAGCAACTGCACAACACCATACAAGAGGTGAAGCCTTGGGTGCGCTTAGGTATCAGCCCCTTTGGCATCTGGCGCAACAAACGCAATGACCCCGATGGCAGCGAGACCAATGGCTTACAGTGCTACGATGCGCTCTATGCCGACTGCCCTAAGTGGACTGCTGAGGGGTGGGTGGACTATATGGTGCCACAGCTTTATTGGGAGCTAGAGCACAAGGCAGCAAGCGACCTCACACTCATGTATTGGTGGAATGACCATGCCAATGGCCGTCACATGTATTATGGTCAAGCCTTGCACAATGTGATGACTCATCGCGACATTGCTGACGAGGGTGGCAACCCTGCTAACCCCACTCAGCTAGACCACAAAATCTGTCTGCAACGCACCTTGCCCCATGTGCAAGGAGTGACATGGTGGCCAGCATATACCCTCACCGAGAATTTCAATGGTGTGCTAGACTCCTTGACCACCAATCAACAACGGCATCCTGCCCTAATTCCTGCTTATACTTGGCTCGATTCGATACCTCCACATCCTGTTCAAAAGTTGACGATTAAAAAAATCAAAGGGCAAAAGTGCTTGTCTTGGACAACGACTCGGACCGATGACCCGATGCAGCAACCTGTCCGCTTCGTGATATATCGTTTCCCCAAAGGAGCTACTATCGATATCTACCATGCAACCAACATCCTCGCTATCACAGGCCAAACGTATTATGTGCTACCCGATGATGGCAAGGGTAAATGGCAATATGTAGTCACGGCACTTGACCGTTGCTGGAACGAGAGCACCCCCACCACCCGATAATGAGGATGATGAACAAAGCCAAGTATATGAACAATAAATGTATATAGGTGTTATTACCTGCTGCGTTATCTCTTAATACAAGAATCTGCTAGAAAGGGATTTTTAACCAAATGACGTGCAAAATGCAGAAAAAATTGTAATTTTGCAATTCAATTAAAAACCAAATTGACAAATATGAGCGACAATACAAAGACATTGGCTACAAAATATGACCCCAAAGCGGTTGAGGATAAATGGTATCAATATTGGGAACAACATGACTTGTTCAAGAGTGTGCCCGATAATCGTGAACCCTATTGCATCGTGATACCACCACCTAATGTGACGGGAGTGTTGCACATGGGGCATATGCTCAACGAAACCATTCAAGATATTTTGATTCGCCGAGCACGCATGGAAGGAAAAAATGCCCTATGGGTGCCTGGCACTGACCATGCTTCTATCGCTACCGAGGCCAAAGTCGTGAACCGACTAGCCGAGCAAGGCATCAAAAAGACCGATTTGTCGCGTGACGAGTTTCTGAAACATGCGTGGGACTGGACTCATGAGCATGGAGGCATCATCTTGAAACAGTTGCGCAAGGTGGGTGCATCTTGCGACTGGAGTCGCACAGCATTCACAATGGATGAAGTGCGTAGCGCAAGTGTAATCAAGGTGTTTGTGGACCTTTACAACAAGGGACTGATTTATCGGGGTGTTCGCATGGTCAATTGGGACCCCAAAGCATTGACGGCACTCAGTGATGAGGAGGTTATCTATAAAGAGGAGCATAGCAAGCTCTATTACTTGCGCTACAAGATAGTGGGCGAAGAGGGCTATGCCATCGTAGCAACTACACGCCCCGAGACCATCATGGGTGACACCGCTATGTGCATCAACCCAGCGGATCCCAAAAATCAACACCTGCGGGGCAAACGTGTGATTGTGCCACTAGTGAATCGTGAGATACCAGTCATCGAGGACGATTATGTGGACATCGAGTTTGGTACGGGCTGCTTGAAGGTTACACCTGCTCACGATGTAAACGACCACATGTTGGGCGAGAAATACAATCTGCCGAGCATCGATATATTTAACGATGATGGCACACTCAGCGAAGCTGCAGGATTGTATGTGGGCATGGATCGTTTTGAGGTGCGCAAACAAATCGAGAAAGACCTAGACCAAGCAGGCTTGCTCGAGAAGGTAGAAGCCTATGAGAACAAGGTGGGTTATAGCGAGCGTACGCATGTGGCCATTGAGCCTAAATTGTCGATGCAGTGGTTCCTGAAAATGACCGATTTGGTGAAGCCTGCCCTGCAAGCGGTGATGGACGATGACATACAGTTCTTCCCTGCCAAGTTCAAGAACACCTATCGTCACTGGATGACCGACACCAAGGATTGGTGCATCTCGCGTCAGTTGTGGTGGGGGCACCGCATCCCTGCATGGTTCTTACCATCAGGTGGATATGTGGTAGCCGAGAATATTGACCAAGCACTAGCATTAGCTCGCCAAAAGATGGGCAACCCCAACCTAACAGCGACCGACCTGCGCCAAGATGAGGATTGCCTAGACACTTGGTTCTCAAGCTGGTTGTGGCCAATTTCCTTGTTTGATGGCATCCGCAACCCAAATAATGAGGAGATGAAATATTACTATCCTACCACCGATTTGGTGACAGGACCTGATATTATCTTCTTCTGGGTAGCTCGTATGATTATTGCAGGCTATGAATTCGTGGGCGAGAAACCTTTCAAGCATGTCTATTTCACAGGCATTGTGCGTGACAAACTAGGACGCAAGATGTCCAAGTCGTTGGGCAACTCGCCAGACCCTATCGAACTCATCGACCGCTATGGTGCCGATGGCGTGCGCATGGGACTGATGTTAGCGGCTCCCGCAGGCAACGATATCCTCTACGATGATGCCCTCTGTGAGCAAGGTCGAAACTTCAACAACAAGATTTGGAACGCCTTTAGGCTAGTAAAGGGGTGGCAAGTGGCCGATATCAATCAGCCAGAAGTGTGTCGTCAAGCGGTGCTTTGGTTCCAACATGTGCTTAACGATGCGTTGGCTACGGTGCAAGACCATTTCTCAAAATTCCGTCTCAACGATGCATTGATGGTCATCTATCGACTTTTCTGGGAAGAGTTCTCTGCTTGGTATCTCGAGGCAGTGAAGCCTGCCTATGGACAACCGCTGGACCAAGCAACGATGGCAGCAACGCTGCAATATTTTGATACGCTATTACGACTACTGCATCCATTCATGCCGTTTATCACTGAGGAGTTGTGGCAACATTTGGCTGACCGACAAGATGGTGAGAGCATCATGTATGCTCGCATACCAGATGCGGCACAGGCCGACCTCTCACTGCTCAAGGCTATGGACGAGGTAAAAGAGATTGTAGGTGGTGTGCGCAATGTGAGAAAGAGCAAAAATCTACCCAACAAGGAACAACTCACTTTGCAAGCAGTAGGCGGCTTAGACAATCCTTTCAAGGCAATTATTGTTAAGCTTGCTGGGTTGGATGACATAGCTAATGTGGCTGAGAAAGACCCGACGGCAGCAACATTTATGGTGGGAACAGCTGAGTTTGCTGTACCGCTAGCACAGAGCATTGATGTGGATGCAGAGATTCGTAAGCTAGAAGCTGACTTGGAATATACGCGTAGCTTCTTGGCTACGGTGAACAAGAAACTTAGCAACCAAAACTTTGTGGCTCGTGCACCCGAAGCAGTGGTGGCAATCGAACGCAAAAAGCAGGCCGATGCCGAGAGCAAAATAGCCACGATGGAGCAGGCTTTGAAACAACTCATGAAAAAATGAAACAACAGACGATACTGAAACCAGGTATCCCCATCGCGCTTTGTAGCGACCATGCTGGATATCCTACTAAGATGGCTATTAGGCAGTGGCTAGAGCAGCAAGGTATTGCCTATAAGGATTTTGGCACCGATAGCCAAGAGAGTTGCGACTATCCCGATTTTGCACACCCATGTGCAAGAGCTATCGAGAATGGAGAGTGCTACCCAGGCATAGCAATATGTGGTAGCGGGGAGGGAATCAATATCACCCTCAACAAGCACCAAGGCATACGTTCAGCTTTGGCATGGCGCATGGCAATAGTGAGGTTAGCTAGGCAACACAACGATGCTAACGTGCTAGCACTGCCAGGACGCTTTGTGACAGATGATGAGGCTATCGACATGGTGAAAGCATTTCTCACTACACTCTTTGAGGGTGGCAGACACCAACGGCGTATCGATAAAATTCCAATCTAAAGATAATCTTTAACACACCATCATAACCAATATGGCTGAATTAACAATAGCGGGAATCATGCGCGCTGGCGCATATTCTCCCAATCACATAGGCAACGATACTGCCATCTTTAATGGCGTGGCAGACCAACTGCGCAAACGCGGTTGCCAAGTGAACGTGTATAGTGAAGAGGAGTTTAACCAACGCGGAGTTGATGAACCCTATATTCTAGCGATGTGTCGTGAGGCACAAAGCATCTCACGCTTGCAACAGTTAGAGGATCAAGGACGCATAGTCATCAATTCGGGCTATGGCATCGAGAATTGCACTCGTGAGCGCATGACGCGCATCTTGATGGGCAATGGCATTCCTTATCCCGATAGCATCATTGTCAATACCGACGAGAACATCAAAGGCAAACTCAAGAAGGCTGGTTTCAAAAGCTGCTGGATCAAGCGGGGCGACTTTCACGCGATGCACAAAGAGGATGTGAGCTATGTGCGCCATCCCGAAGAAGCGCAAGAGGTGCTGCAAGAATATTTCTACCGAGGCATCAAGCGTGCAGTTATCAATGTGCATCTAGTAGGGGACTTGGTGAAATTTTATGGAGTAAAAGGGTCACAGTTTTTCTATTGGTTCTATCCCTTTGATGAGGGTCATAGCAAGTATGGCTGGGAAGAAGTAAATGGCCATTCACAAGGCATCGATATCGACTTAGATAAACTAAAAAATATTTGCGCTCGGGCTGCCGAGGAGCTGAACGTGGTCATCTATGGTGGTGATTGCATTGTGGACCCTGATGGCACAATCCGCATTATCGACTTCAACGACTGGCCTAGCTTTGCTCCCTGTCGCAACGAGGCTGCACCCCACATCGCCAAAGCGGTGCTTGCCCTCTTCAAGCAACATGCTTCATAGTTAACATCTACTATGTGAATTCGTAACCTATGACACTCAAAGAAGAATATCAGACTTCGCTCAAGTCGATGGATACCGAGGAGTGGCTTGACCTGCACTTCTATCGACCCATTGGCTTCCTTTGGGCAAAACTCTTTGCTTGGATGGGGATATCACCCAATGTAGTGACTATCGCCTCTATTTTCTTAGGCGTAGCAGGTGGCATTTTACTCTATTTCGGACAGCCACAACTCGCTTGGCTTAATTGGTTAGGTATGTTGCTCATTGTCTGGGCCAATTCCTATGATAGTGCCGATGGACAATTAGCTCGCATGACCAAGCAATATTCGCGCATCGGGCGCATTCTCGATGGGCTGAGTGGGGACTTCTGGTTCGTGGCGATTTATCTGGCATTGGTCTTTCGGGAATTGCATTTTGGGGATGCGGCTTTAGGTGACTTTTTTGCCAATCACCCGTGGGCAATCTGGTTGCTAGCCATCGTGGCAGGGCTGAGCCATGCCAAGCAAGCAGCGATGGCTGACTATTATCGTCAGTTCCACCTCTATTTCTTAAAAGGTGAGGAGGGGAGTGAGCTAGATAGCACCCAGCAACTAGACCAACAGAATGCCGACCTCACATGGAGTGGTGACTTTTGGAAAAAACTTACCATGTTTTTCTATCGCAACTACACCGCTCAACAAGAGGCTACCACACCTGCCATGCAGCGACTACGACGTGCGCTGAAAGAACAGTTTGGGGAGCACATGCCACCACAAGATTTTCGGCAACAGTTCCGTCTAGCGAGCCTGCCGCTGATGCCCTTCACTAACATCCTCTCGTTCAATACACGCATCATTGCGATGTTTATATCGGTACTTATCAATATGCCATGGCTATATTTCGCTTTCGAGGTTATCGTGCTCAATGTCTTGATGCTCTACATGATTATCCGTCACGAGAATATTTGCAAGCACTTTATTCAATATCTCAAGAGCAACCAATAGCCACAGCCATCTTGAACGATGGTATGAGGAATTTTACGAGTATGGGTGCCGCACAAACTAGTGGCACTCATACTTGTTTTACTATTTCTATTGTTACTGCAGGGGCTGGTGCATTTAGTTAGGAGGCTAGTACCTTGCTTTTATCTTCCTGAGAGGGAATATTAGAGGCTGAATTGTTAAAAGGGGTAATCTAAAAAAATGTTTCAAGGGCGATAGCATCGATAGAGGCACAGTAAAAAAACAGAAAAACTACCCTAAAAACGGCTTGATAGGCCTACAGCATGATTAACATTTAATTACAAAATAAGTCGATTAATCGATAGATTTCACGTTTATTGATTATTTTGGCGAAAATATAACATCTTATAACTAAAATTACTCATTATTATATTTTGCAATTGAGAAAAAGGCATTAATTTAGCGGCGTTTTTTCGCGACCACGTGGTCCTCCAGGTTGCCACGATGGGACGAGAAACCTATTAAGAGTGAATATAATTCCTATACATTAACCGTAATAATAACAATTTATGGCAAATTCAAATGTTAAGCCTGCTACTGGCAAATTAGGTATCATGGTAGTTGGTCTGGGTGCAGTGAGCACAACGTTTATGACTGGTGTGATGATGACTCGCAAGGGTCTTGCTAAACCTGTTGGCTCGATGACCCAATACGACAAGATTCGAGTAGGACGAGGAGAAAACAAGAAGTATCTACATTATAAGGATATCGTGTCGATGCCATCATTAGACGACATCGTGTTTGCTGCTTGGGACGTATTTCCCGACAATGCTTACGAGAGCGCAATCAATGCAGAGGTGCTGCGTGAGAAAGATATCAACCCAGTGAAGGATGAATTATTGGCTATCAAGCCAATGAAGGCTGCTTTCGACAAGAACTATGCGAAACGCCTTGATGGTGACAACGTGAAAGACTGCAAGAATCGTTGGGATATGGCACAACAGATTCGTGAAGATATCCGCAACTTTAAGAAAGCAAGTGGTGCCGACCGTATCGTAGTGCTTTGGGCAGCATCAACCGAAATCTATGTGGAGCCCGATATGAAATATCACGGCACGCTAGCTGCCTTGGAACAGGCGATGAAAGACAACGTGGTAGAGAAAGTGGCACCTTCGATGTGCTATGCCTATGCAGCACTGATGGAGGATGCTCCTTTCATCATGGGTGCCCCTAACACGACCGTCGATATCCCTGCTATGTGGGAACTTGCTGAGCAAAAGCAATTGCCTATCGCTGGCAAAGACTTCAAGACGGGTCAAACCCTCGTCAAGAGTGGTTTCGCTCCCATCATTGGCACCCGTATGTTAGGCTTGAACGGCTGGTTCTCAACCAACATCTTGGGTAACCGCGATGGTCTCGTGCTTGATGAGCCCGCCAACTTCCGCACAAAAGAGGTCAGCAAACTCTCTACGCTAGAGTCAATCCTAGTGGCAGATGACCAACCCGACCTCTATAGCAACTACTTCCACAAGGTGCGCATCAACTACTATCCACCTCGCAACGACAACAAGGAAGGCTGGGACAACATCGACATCTTTGGCTGGATGGGATATCCTATGCAGATTAAAATCAACTTCCTCTGCCGCGACTCTATTTTGGCTGCTCCTCTGTGCCTTGACTTATGCTTGCTGATGGACCTCGCTCATCGTGCTGGCCGTCATGGCATACAACGTTTCTTGAGTTTCTTCCTCAAGAGCCCGATGCACGACTACACCCAAGATGAGGTGCCCGTAAACCACTTGTTCCAGCAATATGTGATGCTGAAGAATGCTATCCGCGAAATGGGTGGCTACGAGGCTGACGAAGAAATCGATTAAGTCAAAAAATAAGTAAATCAAGTTCTTCTACAACGGGGTGCGCTCTATAAGGGGCGCACCCTTGTTGCATAGATACCCAGCTATAGCTTTTTGTTACTAGCGCAATCTGTAACCACATAGCCAATACCAGTATGAAAACAACTTTCCTTCAATGATTTTGTGCAAAATCGGGCAGGTCTATTTTCTTGGTGATTTCTTTTGGGGGTTTCATCGATTTGCATTAATTTTGCATCGTGTTATACCATAATGATATCATTGATGTGCTATCGCTAGGTTAACGATTGAGTAATAGGAGTATTTTAAGTTTAGCAAAAAACAGTTTATTGAGGATATGCAAGAAATCGTTCAAGAAAACACAACGAGGACCAAAGAGAAAAAAACGGCCCAAACAGGAATACGTTGGGATAGGTTGCTAATCGCATGTTTGCACAATTGGTATTGGTTTGTACTTTCTATCATTATATGTGCTTGTTTGGCTTTTTTGTACAACAAGAGTCAGCCACAAACCTATAGCTCAACATCAACCATACTGATCAAGTCTAAGGATAGTGCCCAAGGTACTTCGTCAATGGCATTCAGCGACTTGGGATTTAGCACAGGGCTAAACTATATCCCTAACGAGCAAATCAAATTGCGCTCCTCTAAGTTGATGGAGATGGTGGTCAATTCGTTGGGACTAAATGTGCAATACTATGGTCATGTGTTTTTGCGTGATGTGAATATTTATAAGAGTACCCCTGTGCAGATTACCCCACTACGTGAAGTGACTACGGGCTTTACGATGACAGTGGTTCCAAAAGGCAGCAACGACTTGGAATTTAAAATCGAGGGTGATGGTGGTTGGAAAAAGGCACACTTTGGTAACAAGGTGAACACCAAGTTTGGCCCAGTGGCGATTACAAAAACTAAGAATTTCACGGATGCTTCAGAAGATTATGAAGTAATAGCACGAGTGGTGCCAACTAAGCCAATGGCTAGGTCATTAATAAATGATTTGGAAGTATCTTTGGTTGATCAACATGCCGATGCATTGCAGTTAACGATATCTGGCGAGAATCCTGAAATGTGTGCCGACATTCTCAATGCCTTGGTAGTGGCTTATAATCAGGATGGTATCAACGATAAGAACCAAATTGCACGCAACACCGAAGCATTTATCGCTGAGCGTGTATCAGACATATCCAAAGACCTAAGTGGCGTGGATAGCGAAGTGGCTGTGCTGAAGGCCAATACAGCCAATTCTCAGATGTATGGTGACCCTATTACGGCTGTGCGCTATGTGGACAATGCTTCCGATGCAGGCATGCAACTAGGCCTGGCATCACAAATCAAGAGTTTCATTGCGAATATGGGACAGGCCGACCTGATTCCAAGTAACACGGGTATTGCCAACACAGGTATCGAGAAGCAAATCGAGCAATATAACGAGGCGATGTTGCAATATCAAAAGATTGCGGCTACTTCTAGTGCCGAGAATCCTGTAATGATAGAACTGACTGGCTCGTTGGCCTCGATGAAGAAAACCATTATGTCGAGTCTAGACGGTTACATCAACTCGCTACGCATGAAGCAAAATCAAGCGCGTCAACAAGAGAGTAGGGCTACGGGAAGCCTAGTAGCTGTGCCGTCTCACGAAAAGGCTATCACCGAAGTGACTCGCCAACAAAAAATCAAAGAGGAATTGTACCTCTACCTGCTGAATAAGCGTGAGGAGAATGCCCTCCAGATGGCCATTACCGAGCCAGACGCCAAGGTGCTTGAACCTGCCGTAATCAATTACACACCGACTTCAGCACCATTGTCACGCACAATGATGATTGGCATTTTGCTAGGCCTATTATTGCCTGCTTTGATTCTTTACATCTTGTTCTGGCGGTTTTCAATGGACAAGACTGTTCACACGCGACACGATGTCGAGGAAGTCTGTAACTTGCCAATATTGGGCGAGTTACCAGCCAAGAAGGAAACACAAACTGGCGAAATTGTGGTGTCCGATGAGGGTCACGATACCATGACTGAGGCGTTCCGCATCTTGCGTAATAACCTTGATTTTGTGACCAACCACAACACCAAAGAGGGTGTAACTATCCAGTTCACATCCACCATGTCGGGCGAAGGAAAGAGCTTTGTGGCAGTCAACTTGGCACTCATCTGTGCACAAGGTGGCAAGCGAGTAGTGGTGGTGGACCTAGACCTGCGTAAAGGCAAATTCTCTGAATATGTCGGTGTGGTAGATGGTATAGGAGCTTCAGCTTATCTTTCTGGTAAGGTAACTGACTTGCACGCCATCATTAATCGTGGTGTCTTGCATGAGAATTTTGATATCATCAGCATTGGCGCGATTCCACCGAACCCAACTAACTTGTTGATGAGCCAAAATCTCAAGACGATGGTGGAGGCTTTGAGAAAGGAATACGATTATATCATCCTCGATACCGTACCTTATAACCTAATTGCCGATGCACCTATTGTCAATCGTTATGCTGACTTGACCATCTATGTAGTGCGTGACGGTCGCATCGATAAGAACTACTTGACTGAACTCGAGCGTATGTCCGATGAGAAGAAGGTTAATAATCTGACAATTCTCATCAATGACATCAAGATGAGCAAAATGCGCTATAATTACTCTTACAGCTATGGTAGTGGCTATGGCTACGGTTACGGCTACGGTTACGGTTATGGCTACGGCAACTATGGTGGCTATTATGGCGATGAGGAGAATGATAAAAAGAAGAAGGATAAAAAATCCACCAACGAGAATAAACAGAATAAGGAATCTAAAGCTTAAGCATTTCGGATGAATATTGCTATTGTAGGCACAGGTTATGTGGGATTGGTAACTGGCACTTGTTTCAGCGAAATGGGTGTGAATGTGACCTGCGTGGATGTGGATGAACACAAAATAGCGGATTTGCAACAGGGCAAAATTCCTATCTATGAACCTGGGCTAGAAGATTTAGTGCACAAAAATGTGCAATCGGGACGCCTACACTTTACCACCAAGTTAGAGGAGGTGCTTAATCAAGTAGATATCGTATTCTCGGCAGTAGGGACACCTCCTGATGAGGATGGAAGTGCTGATTTACACTATGTGCTACAGGTCGCTCGCACCATTGGCAAGCATCTAAATCATTATGTGGTAGTGGTTACCAAGAGCACCGTGCCTGTTGGAACAGCAGCCAAGGTGAAGGCAACCATTCAACAGGAGTTGGACCAACGGGGTGTGAAGGTGCCATTCGATGTGGCAAGCAACCCAGAGTTTCTCAAAGAAGGGGCCGCCGTGAAGGATTTTATGAGCCCCGACCGTGTGGTGGTGGGCGTAGAAACGCAACGGGCACGCAAACTGATGGCGCGTCTTTATAAGCCGTTTATGGTGGTCAACGACCGCATGATTTTCACCGATATACCATCGGCAGAGATGATCAAGTATGCTGCCAACTCGATGCTAGCTACACGCATCAGTTTTATGAACGATATCGCTAACCTTTGCGAATTGGTGGGGGCTGATGTGAATATGGTGCGAAAAGGCATTGGTAGCGATACACGCATAGGCAACAAGTTTCTATATCCTGGTTGTGGATATGGTGGTTCTTGTTTCCCAAAAGATGTGAAGGCACTCATCAAGACAGCTAGCGATTTGGGCTATCCGATGCGGGTGCTGCAAGCAGTGGAGGCAGTCAATGATGACCAAAAACAGGTGTTATACCACAAGCTACTTCGCTGCTTTGGCCAGCAAGAGCAACTTCAAGGCAAAGTGGTGGCGATATGGGGCTTGGCATTTAAGCCCGAGACCGATGATATGCGCGAAGCACCATCACTCGTGCTCATCGACAAGTTGCTACAGGCGGGTGTGCAGATTCGTGTTTACGACCCCGTCGCTATGGATGAGTGCAAGCGTCGGTTAGGTAATCAAGTGCAGTATTGCAACGATATGTACGAAGCTGTTGTGGATGCTGATGCATTGATGCTAGTGACCGAATGGAAGGAATTTAGAATGCCTAGTATAGAGCTGCTATCGCGTGCTATGCGTGGACGACTGATTCTTGATGGACGCAACATCCTCGATGGTGATGAACTGCAGCAAGCTGGCTTTGAATACCACTGTATAGGCAAATAATAGCACACAAGTTACTATCTACTTAATAGTGCGATTTAGCAAGCTTCACGATTAAATCGATGTTAAAACGTAAGGGCAACCACTACGATGAGGTAGGGTTGCCCTTGCGTTAATGAAGTGTATAATGGTGGTCAGGACTATTTGATGACCACTTTCTGTGAGCAATGAGTGCCACTTACAAGATAAATTCCAGTGGG
>Ga0181612_178637_pt1 | contig 31556 bp, 14 predicted proteins | sample HoacroProtozoa21_FD_119630 | JGI IMG/M metagenome (GOLD analysis project Ga0181612, IMG submission 119630) | Hoatzin crop microbial communities from Cojedes, Venezuel. Combined Assembly of Gp0051906, Gp0051904, Gp0051908 | reverse complement strand
CCTGTGAGGGAGGGCTATGAGAACTGGGACTGCTCAGCTTGGAGAAGTCTCAGAATGATCTCATCAATGTGTATAAATACCTGCAGGGAGGGTGCAAACAAAATGGAGGCAGGCTCTTTTGAGTGGTGCCCTGTGACAGGACCAGATGAAATGGGCACAAACCGAAACACAGAAGGTTCTGTCTGAACACGAGGAAACACTTTTTCACTGTGAGGGAGACCAAGCCCTGACACAGATTGCCCAGGGAGGTTGTAGAGTCTCCATCCTTTGAGATATTCAAAAGCTGTCTGGACATGGTCCTGGATGACTTGCTCTAGATGGCCCTGCTTCAGGAGTGAGTTTGGACCAGAAGACCTCTGGAAGTCGCTTCCAATCTCAACTGTTCTTGGATTCTGTGATTTACTTTGAATAGAAGAGTTAATATTGTCATACAGCAGTAGTTCTGTTTTTCAAAACCAAAACCTTCATAGTTTTTATTACCCTCAAAATATATTTTGAAATTGTTTATACATTTTGAAATATGTCTAGATCTTCTATACTTATATTGACCTTTGCCTTCAATGAGACAAGGAGTTGATTTGGGACCGTAAATGGTCACTTGAGAATTCTAGAAAATCAGAGAGCTGCCTGTTCATGCAGACCCAGTGGAGGTAATTTTTCAGAGTGACTGCTTCCTTTTTGACTCTCTACTCAGGGTAAAGTGGAAGATAGGTGCTGTGGATGAGAGATGCCAAAGGTATCAAAAAGCAGAATTTCCTATGTTGGTCCTCTGACAGAGTGTGCATCAGGAAGAGCTTAGAGTGCCCCTGCCCAGAGCTGGCCAAGCCCAGTTGTCCACAGCTGTCATGCTATTTATCCTCTGTGTCTGCTCACTAAATAAAGGTTTAGCGTAGGAAAAATGACCTCAGATATTAGAACCTCTAAAAAACCCTATATATATACAAAATGGACAAAGAAAAGAACCAAGCCTATCCATACACCTGTAATGATTAGAGCTAATTCTTTTTCTAAAAACCTTTCTAAATCCACTAAATCAAGAGGAAAAATAATTTTTCCATTTTAATTTCTTTGATATTTTGGAACTGAAGAATTACAAACCTATGACAGATCCTCTGCTGGGCCCCACTGTCCTCTCTGCTCGTAGTTTGTTTTGACTGTGACATCTACAATTTGAGGGTGGGACTCATGAGATATCGTGAATGTTATCTGTGACCTTATGTTCTTTACACAGATCCAAGGGTAGTAAAAGACCTTTGTGATTTCCACAGCACTTATTATTGAGATAACTAAGAGTTTATAAAGTAGATGATTAATGATTTTCCCTGCTAAATAAGTATGACTAAGTGGTCTAAATAGTTTCCTTTCCTGAAATCTAGCCCTTTGGTCTATATTCCGTGCATAAAATCTGAAGATGAAAATGAGAAAAAATCCCCCCAAACCAAAACCAAATACCTTAAAACCCATGACCCCAAAAGGAGACATTTCACTCCAGCAGAGATTACTTTTCTTTATCTTTTCTTGAGACAGGGACATGTAATATGTTCTCAGGGTATAATATTAAAAACTGCTACTCTCTTAATTGAACAATTTTAATGCCTTCCTGCTATCTTTCCCTTAGTCTGTTAAAAACCCATGGAAGAACATAAAGACTCTAACTGACTACTTTGATAGCTGTTCAGGAACATGAGAAACAGTATCCTTCCTCACCTTTCTGCATACATATTTCTGTATAGTACAGCCTAATCAGCAAACAGGGTTTATTGATTTGTACATTTACAATATGGCCTCTCTTCTGAAGCTGATGAAGTTGTGTTAATAAATGCACTTAGAGTTTTTTTAAAAATAAATTTATGTAGATTTATATAAGTCATCTTGATATATTTCATATTTTTCTGTGAATTAATTCTGGTAAAAAAAAAAGATGAAATGAGCAACTTGAAAGTGTAGTATCCTTACTCCTCTACTTCTCAGTGGAAGGTCATGGGCCTTTTTTAATGGTATGCTTGTTTCTCACTGACTCAAATGGCTTGTGACTAACTCAGTCTAAGAATCTGACTGCGTCTGTATTTGTGAATATTTGTTTTGCGATTCAAGAATCCAGTTCTCATCTATACGAAGCTTGCAAAACTTCTGTTGCTTCGGAAGCAGGCAGAGAAGATGAAGATGTTAAGCTGGACGATGAACCATAGACAAAGGTGTATGTGGCAATGGAAATGTCAGAGAGATTATGTTTGTCTAAAAACTATAGTGAAAAAAATTGTGTTTCTTCTAAAATTCTCTAAAATATCTTCTCAGCTACTGTCAGTCTGTGGGTGACTACCAACATCCACGCCCTTGTATACATTCTCTTGTATCACGTGACTACAGCTGGCTCCTGGGTACAACAGCACAGTCCAGCTGTGAGGTCTATGCTAATGGTAAAACACAAACACAATTTTTATAGGAATTACCAATTTACATGACTGATCCCTCAGCAGAAGATCTGAGGGATAAAATCTGTCTTCCTTAACAGCTGAAAGCACCTAGCATGTTAAAGCATACACAAGGAGTTAAACAGAACTTCAAAGTGTGTATGGAGGAAAACAACCAGTATAATTGTCCATCTGTTGATGGAAAGACTTGTAAAGTCCTAAATTGCTGACAGGGCAGTTAATGAGTAGTCATCTGGTTATTATTATTTCAGGTCTTTATCTTTTCCTCTTCTGTAGGAAGAAGTCATTCATAAGTCTCTCATTTATATTTTTTTTTCTCCTGCTACCATTAGGCTATTTCTTTTTTGTTATCCAAAACTTCAGTCTATTGACGTCAGAGCATGGCTTGTTTCAGTGGAAACAAACCCTCGCCCTTCAAAAAAAAAAAGATGTTATAGTGTGTGATACAAGAACAAGGTGAGAGAACAATACAGCAACATCAAAGGCTAAGATACTTTGGCAAGAGCTCTGACTACTTGTGCTTGCAAAAACAGTGAGATCAATTAATGGGATTCAACCAAATACCATCATGCAAACACCCAGCTTATAAAAGTTATGATATAGATATGGTGAAGCTATTGTCACTGTCTGTGTATGATGTACATTGTGGCATCACCGAAAATATGCTAGGCACGTAGACAGATATATTCTGTGCTCAGAGGGTTTTAACTCTGGTGACAGGTATGGCACAACAGTTGAGAGCTAGAACAACAGGTGGAGGAAACAGCAGAGTGGGAAGAACATAATCGCAAAGGAACGGTCAGGCAATTATCTAACTCTTTGTGTAGACACCTTGTTCCCTAGTACATAGAATATATGTAAGGTTTTTATCATGACTGTAAAAAGCTTACTTTATCACGACCAAGGCTGCTGTTTAGACATGAGTCAGAGGGGTTCGGGGTATACTATCGAATATACTATACTATATACGAGAGGTCCAACTGCAGGGCTTTGTGTCAGATAAGGTAGAGCATCTACTTTACTCCAGGTCACCAGCAACACAGGTACATGACCTAGCCACTGACTATGGATCCTTCCAGAGTGGCACTTATTCTGTCTCTCTCCCTTTCTTTCTCTTCTTCTACCGTTCCTGAGTTTGCCAGCCAAGAGTCTCTACAATGCCTCATAAATTAAGTTCTTCCTTCTCACCAGTTTCTTCCTGCAAAGTTCAAGCTTAACGTTGAAGTACACTTCTCCACAGGTTCAGAGAGACTTTCTATATGCATTTAGGCTACAATATTACTTTTTTTTTCTATTCTCCCTTGAGTTATTTAGGACTCATACTCTTATTTCTTCCTATGTCACTTAGGCTTCTAAAATTCTCAGTCTACCTGGACCCTAGGTTTCTAGGGCTGATATTAGAAGCCGAAAAATACAACATTGGCCTCGGTTCTTGATACTTTGTACATGGGATTTCCTTCTGACAGCCATATGGGACAAGTAAATATTATTGTTACCTTTTCCCAGTGGGAAACTGAAGGCAAGGGTGGTTTCTGGCACACCTGAAACACATGAGCCTGAATGAGAATTTTGGAATGTCATGTTCTAAACTCCTACATAAACCAAAGACATTTTAATCTGTTCAGTCTTCTGACTTTATTTTTAAGGTCTTTCGTCCTACCTGTCTCCTCTATTTTCACCCAGGTATCTTACAAAAGAAGATTTTATGCTGTCATAGTTATGAACAAAGAATACAAAAAAGATTTGAGGGAATATCTTGGAGATTAATGGCCATTTGAGAATCCTTTGGCTGATCAATAGTTCTTAACAAACACCCTATACCGAGGTAATTTATATTTAAAAAAGGAAATTTAACTTAAAAACAACCAATCCAAAATAATATGAATAAGGATTTCTGGTTTTATTTATATGCCTTCAGTTGTTAAGAAATAGCATTCAACTTCAACTTTTGTTGTTCTATGAAACTTTATTTTGATAATTCTGCTTATTCTTGATATTTGTCAACAAGAACCACTGAGATATCAAGAACTAGTACTCATTCCTGTTTGCTGCGAAGTAAGTTTGTAAAACCAAGCTTACGGTTAACTTAAGATGATAAGTGATCACACATTTTTCATGTTTAAAAATGAATGCAAAAATAACTGTTTTGCAGGATGAGTGCTAAGAGAGCAAATGTGTTACTTCTGATCCAATGATTGTCTAAACCTTTTTTTTTTTGTTCCTGGCTCTTTGAAAAACTCTCTGAGGCATCATCAGAAGTTTCCTATTTGCTTAGGAATAGATCCAAGTGTAAAAGTTTCCACCATGTTAGATGTTGATTTAATTGGAGATTCCCTTACAGTATTTGCTAGGCATTTGTGCAGAGCAGTAAAGCAACAAAACAAAACAAACTGCTCCAGGAACCGTATAATTCAACAATTGTTTGATGTTCCACCTCAGTCTGGAATTGGTGCAAATTTTGTCCTTATATTTTGAAATTTGAGAATTTTTGGCAAATATAATAACTGTGATGGGTTGACCTTGGCTGGCAGCCAGGTGTCCACCAACCTGTTCTATTATTCCCCCTTCTCATCAAGACAGGGGGAGAAAATAGGATGAAAAGCTTGGGGGTTGAGATAATGACGGGGAGATCACTTACTACTTGCAATCAAGGGCAAAACAGACTTGACTTGGGGCAAATAATTGAATTTATTGCCAAATGATAGTAACAGAGTAGCATAGTGAGAAATAAGATTAAAAACTAAAAGCACCTTCCCCTGTTCCAGCAGAGAGTGTCCTCATGGGATACAGACCTTCACTAACTTCTCCAATGTGGGTCCTTCCAACAGGCTGCGGTTCTTCAAGAACACGTGGGCAGCTTCTGGTGTCTTCTCACAGAAACCAACCCTGCAGCACCCTCAGTTACCAATACCTTGCCATGTAAACCCAACGCAATAACATATTTTTACCCTTGTTTCATTAGCTAGAAGGTATGATATAGCTGAAAAGTCATACTAAAGGAAAGCTCTGCACTGATGAAATATTTTATATTGTTGCCTGAGAATTCTGGCCTGTGCTTAGAACTCACAGGGAAATAGAACCAAATATTACATTTTTTTGTGATTATATTTTAAAAAATTACACTAATTATACCTAGATAAAGAGTTTGTTTTTAAAAATCTATTCATGTAGGATGTAGTTTTATTCCAAACATTCCATCTTGCAAGGTGACTTTGAAGCATTTTTATTGGACAGAGATTTTACATTTTAAGTGCATACAGCTCACAATCAGGATATACATTTTACACTTTTATGCAGGCACAGAATCCCTAATATAACAGCTAGTATCATTTGTAAATTATTTCTTTACACTATTTATGCCAAGCTACAGACATATAAATGCAAAGTGTGTACACATTATCTTAAAAACATTTTCATTACTGAATGTAAATTGAATTATTTTTGCCAATACTTATTCTTCAGTATTTGTGCAAAGATCAAGCAAATCCAGACTCCTGTTCCCACTATGTCTCTTTTAAATTGGTCATGTTTTAAAGTGCAGCTTTTTATACTGAAAATTACTATTCCAGAAGAAACTCTGAAGAAAGCATAAGGCATTATTAGATTTTACTGTTGAAGAGCTGGCAATAAAGGTGAAGAATCTTGCTTTTGTGAAATGTTTCTGTCTTGTGTTTGTTAAGCTTTCCCTAAAGTACTTAGTTTGCATCAGGTATGACTACCCCATCTGTGTTTTTGCATTCGCTTATGCTCTCAAAGCCTTTCGATCCTAGCTTGTTTGCACCACCATTCTTTCTGGTAGTAGAGTGATCCTCAAAGCCATCTTTCTAGTAGCCTTCAAGCTATGTTTATACTTCTAAGGGAATCTATGCTAAGTATGAAGTACAGGTTCTGTGATGGTTTTGTGAATGATAACTCTAGGTTGTTCCTGTCATGATGTTCAGTGTCACAGAGAATGGGACTGAAGGAATGGGACTGACTTACCCAACTTTCTAGACAGGAGCAGAAGATTTGCACGTGGGAGATGTCAGGCAGGCTCTGTACCATAGTTAGTTATATAGAATTTAAATTCCCTTCTTTGAGTCATCGTCTTAGTTTGTCACAGCTATTGACAGCTGCTATCTGATCACTCTGCTAGTGCCAGTAGTATCTTGGCAACAGCACAAAAATAGCTTTCCCCCTTTGTGAGTAAGACCAGTGTGCACTGACAAATTAGAAACGTACTAAACACAAAATAAACTGATATTTTTGGGCCAGATTTTCATCCTTACAACTGTGCTGCAGGCAATTATGTCGTCCAAAGCAGACAATGGAGGATTCCTCCACAACAGGAGAAAACGTCTTCAAAATGCTGTATTTTGCTCTGCAGCCTTTTTGTTAAGTGTGGGTGTAAGGGGAGGGACCCACAGCCTGCAGGGTCAGATTTTAGCTGGCTGCTCATGGCCAGCTCCAGACAGGAGAAAGCAGTGTCAGCCAAGCCTTGGCTGTCTTGGGAGTTTTTCAAGAAAAAGTTGGGAGAGCCCTAACAGAGGGTCTCCACTCCTCCTTTTGGAAGACCTTCTAAGCTGAGGGGTTCACACTTCTCTCTGTCCATGGGACAGCATCGCCCCAGCTACTCCCCAGTGGGGGGAAGCAATTGCGGCCTCTTCTCTCCCTCTTTTAGATCTTTGCTTTGCAGCATGTTAGTCTGGGACAGCCAGCTGGCAAGTATTCAGGGTGCCCAACCTATCTGAAGTGTCTGCAAAGTTTCACCCTTCCCACATGTGCTCCACACAGGCAGGCATGGCACATAGCCTGATAAATCTGGACCCTATGATGGTCTCCTGCCCAGACCCCTGCCCTTAAGGAGTCAGGTGTGTGGTGTGAGATGCCTGCCCACAAATTTGCTGGTGATTTCCTGGTCACCTCAGGCCCTCGCTCCCTCCAGTTGGGTGAGTGTGATGCCTGCTGTTATCAGGTTATTTCTTTGCCTCCACAAACCCACTGGCACGGCAAGTGGGAACACTCTGACACACAGTTGCTACCAAGGCTGGTGCGAGAGATGCAGCAGGCCCTCAGCTATTGCTATTTATATCCCCAGGGCTGCAAATTTTGGAATCACTTATTTGGAAAATGATGTGTTCTCTTGGGTCGACTTGCATAAAACACTGGAAAAAACTTCGGCTTTCACACATTGGGGCAACAGTCTATGTCTGAGAGCTAGTAAGGAAGCTAGAATTTACTGTACGCAATGAATTTATCTCAAAGCTACCAACTAATTAACCTTAATTAGGATTTGATTTCGTACAATAGTGATTACATGTTATTTAACCCAAAGGAAAGGCACACCTTTATTTTTCTACTGGGTGAAAAAGAAAGCCTCTGGACTTCTGTAGGAGAGATGAACCACAGGTATACTTCATCATTTGGAACGAGAGAAGTATAAAAATACAAAAAGATTTTCGGAAATTTCTACATATAAGTCCACTTCTTTTCAAAACCTACATTCCTTGACAAGACTTTTTGTTTCAGCCCCAAATCCGCAATTAGGTCCTGCTATGCATCCTGCTGAGAACTTGTATGCACATTCATTGTGTTTTGTTAACTCTAATCGAATCCGGACAGCAAACCAAATCTGTACAAAACAGTTTATTCAGTTTATGTTCCCTTTGACTCTAATTTTAATTCTAATGCCTTTGTCTAAACTTTTGTTTATGAGACTCACAAGCATATTTATTTGACAATGGAATAGTCTCCTTATAGAGGTTGTAAAAGTGGTATCAGCTGATTCATTTAAAATCAGACTGGACCAAACCCTCAGGAGCATACCGCAGGGATCATCTTGCATTTGGCATGGCAAAGAATGACCTTCAGGTCTTTCCTGTATCTGCTTTCTACTGCTCTTCAATTTCCCATGTTCACTGTCCCAGTCTGTCAAGCACAGGCAAACTTTTCTTTTAAAAGTAAAATATAATAAAATATCTCTGCCATATATTTTTTTTCCTTTTTCTTTTTTTTTTCTTCTTTTTTTTTGTCATCTTATCTTTTGTTCACATTAGGAAAAGTAATTTCATCCATGTAAAGAAGATCTGTTTATTTGCTTCATGTGTTAATTTCTTCAGATCTTGAAAAGGTAGTTCCTGAATGTGTGGTTTTCCCTTTTGTCTTGTTTTGCAGATTTATTGCAAAGCATAAACATTACTATGGGTATGAAAATTTTTTTGTGCTTTCTTGAAAAAAAAAAAATGCTAGGATGCATGTAACAGCTCTTTACTAATGTATTCAAAGACTGAGGGAAATTGGGTGACAAGAAAACTTATTTCCTGATTGAGGTTCTTCATTACCATGACTGTATAGATAAAAAATCACTCTACAAAGAAGAATGATTCTGTTTGATGTATTGGTATTTCTGTTTATACCTATAAGCATATACATAACAATGGCCCTTCCAAAACTAAGCAGAAAAAAAAGTTCACACGGGGATCATAATTCACAAACTGGTGACATTGTAAATATGATCAGGTTTTAATTTATGTTGATTTTAGCATTATCTGTAATTGCTTCCCCAGAGGGCAAATTTTATCTCAAATTGAGCTCAAATGTAAAAAATGAGGAAAAAGTGAACAAGGAAACTGTGACCCTAGGCCTTATTTCTATTCTTGTTGAAGTCAGTAAAAAGTATCAGAACTGGATCTTTGTGTTCCAAAAGCAAGAGAAACAGTGCAACTGGTGAGTTAGGCAGACTTATGCTATGCAAATTTAATTTTTAAGTTTTCCTTTCTCCCAGAAACTGAATTCAGAGTGTAATGAGAGAATAGCAGCCCCTCCCCAGACATAAAAGTGCAAAGAATATTACCAAACTCTTTCATGTATGTTTTATTCCTAGGCCCAATTAACACTACCTTTGATGTCCAAAAGAACCAGCCACCTTAAGACACATAGCTACTGAACGTGCTTAGATTAACTTGCACCCGTGTATTGCCAAAAGGCACGTTCATAGCAAAAGCAGCCAGTCCAGTTGGAAACCAGCCAGGTGGCAACACTACCACAGCATATTACAACAAGGTTTAGAGCTGTGGTCCCAGGACCTGTGCCTCTTAAAATTTATACATATGCTAAGATTTATGGGCTACTTCCACTGAGACCATAGGACATATAGTGTCTGTGAAGGTGAAAAGTCTAAGAAGCTTCTGTGCTCTTGGCAAGCTGACGAGTCTCCTAACAGTAAAGTACTAGGATTTAGGGTTATGCCTTCCATTAGTTCAGACATTCACTACATATCTAAATCCTTATGTTCATCTTTACCTTTTTTGTTTGAATATCTATTTGGTGGTTCAGTGTTCTGTGAAATACATGCAGAGATATCATGGCATACAGTGTTATCCTTTTCTCCCTTTCCTCTGCTGATATGTTCCAGGTCCATTTTAAGGCTACAGCAGGACCAGTGCAACACTACAGAGAACATAAGAGCTCTGCATTCACTAAACATCCCTGAAAAAAATCCATGTTGATTACTAAGTTTTTGTATTTCTAGGACACTTCTTGTCACTGGAGTGTAATGTGGGGTACAAATAACTAGGCCTAGTTTTTCTCCGCAATACAAAGTCCCTTCCCAAACTTCGTATATAAATCCTGATATTGAAACTTTTAGCTTTACTACATTGTATCATCATTTTCTTTGGTTATGAATGTAATTGAAGAAATGAAAATGAAGGAAAGAAAAACAAGCAGCATCAGAACAATTTACCATTTAGCTCTTCAGAACATAACTATGGATATTTTTTCCCCACATGTGAAAAGAATTCACTTCCTGTTGTGAGAATTGTATTACGGGCTTTGACCAGTTACTCACAGACTGGTTTCATTTAGGATTTCTTAGTGCAGGGCTGGCATTTGCCCACTGCACTGTTGTGCTGGAGGTCTGCTGTCCCACCTCTAAAATGTCTAAGCTGTTTTTTTTGTAGGACAGCAAAGTATTAGAACAGCCTAGGGTTTTTTTGTTTTTAATTTTCCCCTTGCATTATGCCTTACATAAACCTGGATTATTTCCAAACGAAAAAGATTGAGGTTTTGAGGAATCAATATGTAGATAGGATTTGTCCGCACCCAAATTCCACACCCAGTAAATTTGAACCATAAACATATATGTTTGCACCTCTGGATCAGGAGAAACAGTGATTTGATCACCTGAGGTTGTTGAAGAACAGTACAAACGATCTACTTCAGTGTATAAATTCTGGACATAAATAAAAATTTTCCCAAAGCGCAGGAGTATTTTTTTTTGCCAGATTCATTGTTACCTCTGAATCAAAGAGACATTAAGATGAAACAACTGGGAGAAAATTTCAGGGCGTGACTCCACAGATAGGAAATTTCACTGACACAGATTTGTTGCACACCTGGAGCCTCCCCACTCTACGTGATGCACATAGGTCCTAGTAAGAGCACTAGGACAGCACTGAGCATGAGCTTATAAGGTCTATGAGACTCAAGGTACCTCAAGCACCATGTAGAGATACAGATTTACTGGGGAGTCTCTGGGGACTTTCATCTGGCTTTTCTCCCTCCATTAACACAAGCCGGAGCAATGCATTCTCCAGTGCCATGTAGCATAGTTGTGTGTGTGACCAGCTCTAGGCACAAGTAGAGCAGATGCGTTTCTCTGCATCACTTCATAGGCGTCTTTTCAGGACTTTCTTTTGCCTAGGCCTTCCTTGTATAAGCTTACTCCCTTTACTAAATTTGCTCTGCTCCAGAAAGTTTCTGTAACTCGCACAGGAGCACAGACTTTTCATACTACCCAGAGTTTCACCTGCAATTTGTCGTGAAGGGAGCAGACGCAGTAAGAGGACAGACCTCTTCTTTTTGCAGCAGCTGGAGGCTAGACTTTGTAGTGTTCCTGTGGTGCATTTTAGTGAAAGGGAGGGTGGTTCCTGAAGAGGAACAGGCAGTCAGTCATGAAGTTGACATGATCCATGAGATGAGAAGCTGTGCAGGAGTGGGAACACAGAAAGCTCTCTGCTGAGCTGCAGTTCTGTGAACTCTCTGTAATGGATTTAGGTATTGATCTTGGAGTATTTATTCATCTTCAGGTTTTCACTGAGCTCTCAGATTTCATCTGAATTAACAAGTAAAATCTCTGACTTGCTGTGCTATGATTTTTTCATGCGTAAATATACAATGCCATCATAACACTTTTGTTCAAGCCCTTCTTCGCACCCTGCTTCCTGCCACGTTCAAATGATGAAGGATTTGCAGAATTTTTTTATTGCTCTCATTTTTTTTTCCTTTTCATTTTGGAAATATATTAATTCATATTTAAAGCTACAGAAATAAGAGGTCTCTGAATAAATGCTCCTGCGGATGTCTAAGTGTTCTCCCCTGTGGCTGGCACATTAACACTCAAGAGTCTTGTGCCACTATGGAGGTTACATATTATAGCAGTGCTTGAGATTTGAGGCCAGATTCTGGCTGGTAGTACATACCAGCAAATCCACAGCCAGTAATGTGAGGAAAGGTAGAAATGGGCCACAAGGATTCTGGATCTTTGAAGTATTACAGACATGCTGTTTCACAAGATTTTCATGGTCACACCACAACAGAATAATACATAGTAAGGCCTAGAAGCCAGAAAATAAATCTCCATAAATGTTTATCCATATCTAACTCTGGAATGGACAGTCCTTTTCACAGATCACTTCTTTTAAGTATTTTTTGTGTGTGTGTGTGGTTTTTTTGTTTACTTGTTGTTTGATTGTTTTGGGGTTTTTTTGAGAAAAGAAATATAGAAAGGGGGAAGATCAAGCAGTTTGGACAGGAGCATATGAGGAAAAGAGGCTACATTTTTATTGAATGAAGTGAATTCTGATCCTCTGTGCAAGCATATAGTTCATAGTACAGAATAACTCTCTCTTGATTCCTCTGCAGTGAATCCTGTCCTAGTATTTCATGCTGTGCACTAAGGTACAACAAAGCAAGCATTCACTGTCAGATACAACTGTCAAGGCAGAAATAAATGGCCACTCCTCAGTGACTTAAAAGCCATCCAGATGAATCTACAAGCACACTAAACAAGACCTGGTCTTGCAGTAACTATCAAAACATTATGATTCCCTTAATGTGACCTTCTTCCTTATACCAAAAGGACATTCTAGGTTAGAATGAATTTAGCTTTTTACATACACATCAGTCTTTCTATCTGTAGGTATATCTAGTGAAAGAGATAGTTTCTCTCTCCATTTTGTGCTAGGATGCTGGCACTGAGAGTTTTGTAGGGAATTGTCAAAATGTGATGAATCATTCTTAAAAGCTGAATTTAAGCATGTATTAAAGTAATGCCAACCATATTTATCTCACATTAAGATAATTAAGACTTCAACCTCAGAATTCGGTTTTGCTACTTGCAAGAGGAAAAGTAAAGCTAATGAGAAGTAATCATCAAATATATGGCATTTCCTTTTTTCTGTCCATTATCATTAACTAGAGTTTATACTATATACGTGTGGTGTGCAATCTAACTACTTAAATTGCTCAAGACAAGTTCCAGCTTTAAGGGGATGTTATGTAATGGTTGGTTGTGTTCAACCTCACTTTTCTCCCCAGAGTGTTTTATTTACCAGAGTAACCATAAAAGTTCTGAACCTTGTAGAAAATTTTCTTTTGCATATTTTTGTACTTAGTCTTGAAGCTACTGATGACTGTCAAATAAATAGGACTCCTGTTCTTTCTATAATAAAATACTTATCTTTGAGTTCAGAAAAGAGCTAGAATATTTGAGGAAAGTGTAGTATGCATATTATATATAAGAATCCTCAATCTTGTTCATAAATATACACATATATATGCACACTTCTATGATCTAGCTCCAGCCTACGTAGTTCATCTTTATTGAACAGTGATGAGATCAAAGATTATAAGATTGCAAACACAGAGAAGATTAATTATCTATAGGTCTAGCAGATACCTCAGTGTAGTGTTAAACCGCAGTTGTAGCCATGTATAGAGTTCCCTTCCAAAGTCATTATTGGTGTTACTGGGTGAAAGATACTATATGCATACTAAAATAGTTTTATAAAGGAGAAATGGCAGCTTTCAAACTGAAAGGAAGCCAATATGGAGGAATTCTTATAAGGTACATTAGGATAGTTAGCCAAAGACTGAAATAGATCATTTGTTACCAAATACTACACTAAAGTTAGGGGCGGGGGGGAAAAAGTTTAGGCTATGTGTAGGTCTCAAGCAAAATGTTATCAAATATTGGAGAAAAGATTACTAATTTAATATTACTGATATTATAATTGATCACAGCTAACTAATTTCGTATGGAACTTTCCCCCGCTAGAAATATCATGCTCTCTGTAAGTATTCTGCTAAAAATGTACATCTTTCCCTTCCACTGTCATAAAGTACCTCATCACAGCATTGCTTCTTATGTATGCTATATAAAGCTGTAAGCAAACAGAGATTCCAGAAAAAGATCTTGGCTTTGACATTCGCATAACACAAAAATATACTGCCTTGGCACATTGACAAGCTAGCAGAAATCGATGAAATTTGGATTCATTTTGCCAGCTTTTATAAACAGTAGTTATTTAAATCCCTTAAGATATTCAGCTGAATCTGTCTTTCATGAGTCTGTAGCTCTTAAATATAAGAATAATCCTTTGGGCTAAACTCACAAAAGGATTTTGATGTTAAAGTGACTAATTCTTAGATGTTCTGCTACCTACAGGAATTATACTACACGCAGGATATGTTTTAAGTCAAAATTCTGCAAACCTGAATCACAAAATTCATATTGAAATATGAAGCATCCTAGGGTAGCCACTAGAAAATTCAGAACACTTGGGCTACAGCTGGGTGCCATTTTATAAGGACATGAATGTATCCCTGCATAATTCAGTGTGCCCTTTTTTTTTTTTCTGTGGAAGAAGAACGGAGGCATTGATGGAGTCCCTCTGACTCTGATAGTCCTTCAGTAATCATGAGATCCAGGACGAAAGATATTCATGTTGAAATTTCTATTCCTCTGCCTGAATTAGGATTTCTGTCTATGTATCTCATTTGACAGCTAGCTGCTTTAACCCCTTTAAGCTAATGGCTATATAGAGAAGGTCTCTTTCACTCTCTTCTGCTAAAAGCTTATGCTTTGCAGAAAATAAATAAAATGCTAATTGGAGGAATGCCCAGATCCTGTCTGAAAAAAACTGCCTACAAGGCTATAAACTTACTCTCCCACATTGTCTCTTCACAGTGTATATTTAAATAACTTCTTGAAAGAAAGCAGCAAGGCACACTGAAACCACCTTGTGAGGTGGGATTATTAGGCTCAAATGCTTACTGTATTTCAAATGGTAGTGCAAGTGGGGCAAGCTCTCTTACACTGGAAGCTAAGCGCGCATCATTACTATTATGAACCCGTGATAATTATGGATAACAATGCCATATCATGGGCAAGGATAATTTTTGAATTTAAATTTCAAGCACTTCCAAACGCTTTATCTGTTCTTGTGTCACTACGCGGTCCAAGCCTGTCAGGTCTAAACCAAAATCTGTGTCATCTCAAGTGTATTACCTAAACACTTTTTTTGATCTGTAGGTTTGTCTACTTCAGATACCCACGAATGTAGTTCTCTCTGAGCAACTGGAGTGCTGAAAGAAGATCCGACTGCTTAGGAAATCTTCAAAAGACACGCTTCTTCCTGTGTTACTTATCAGACATTTCTATTGAGCTCTCAACTTCAACAAATAGCAAGGAAGCATCAAATTGAGGAACAAGACAGGCCTGTCTGAGCAGAAATGTTGTTCCCCTTCACAGAAAGGTGTGCAGGGAGATGGCACTGTGTCCTGGTTTAGGTTTGTGTGTCCCCTTCCCACAAGGCATGGACTTTGCTCCACTGTGTAGGTCTAACTGCTCATGCCGTTCACTTTTCTTAGTGACAGGCTAACCCAGCATCTGGGGTAATCCCTTGACAAGCCTGGAAGTGCTGAAGAAAGAGGACTAAACAAGTACCCTAATCTTTGGTTCTCTGCAAGATATGTAGAAGCAGAGTCAAAGACAGCACCGAGGCTCTGGCTACTCAGTTGTCCAGTCAATTTGACTAAAACATGGGTCATCATTGTTAAAGTGCTTGGTGAATATAAAGTAAAGACATAGATGTGCAGAGATTTTTAGAGGAAAGGTAGTGGGCTCAGGATTTGAATGCAAAACAAGTGGAATATTTTTATAAAAAGTAGTTGACTAAAAATTTTTGTAACTGACAATAAATACTTTGGTATGTCAAAAAAAGACCAAGTGACTTTTTTTCTGCAAAAGTCTTGCTGAGGGTGAGAAATTTCAGATCTTTCAGATCTTTATCTTCAAAAGGTTTGAAAGGGTCACTAAATAAAGGCTGAGCTGTAATGAATCTGTCTTTTCCATGTTAACTGTCAATAGGTCAGTGTCACACTAGCTCGTCAGAGGATAGCTGAGTCTCAGTGTGTCTGCATGGTGGGGGGTAGTTTATTCTTCTGGGGTCGTATCTGCACTATGAAAAGAGGAAATTAAATGTAATAGCTAAAATCATCATAATAGAATAAAAGAATTAACAGTGGGACATAGATTAATAATAAGGAAATTCACAGGCCGGCTGCCCTCCAAGACACAAAAGGAGCACAATAAGGAAGTGGTTCAGGAGGCACCCTGTTGGGCATAGATATTGGAAGTCAACTTCAGTTGCAAATTTCCTTGTTTGTATTATCTCAAGCTGAAATTGAACTATCCTTTGAAAGTTGTGGTTTTTTTTTTTTTTCTCAGTGAATTTCCTTTGTTTTTGATGAAAACTTAACAGCAAGATCCTGTTCCCTCCCTCATAAAAAAAAATAAATTTAATCAGTAAATCTACATTTTATTACACAGCTTATCGTGACATTGTAAATATATACTGATTTTAGAACTGCTCTGCCTAGATCAATAAAACATTTATGTTTAACAGAATTTTAATATTTGAATGACTATGTCATCTCACAGCGTAGGATTGTTTTACAATACAATGTGTTTCTCTGTCTTCTTCCAAGGCATAAAAGATAGTACTCCTGCTTAAATTTAGGAGAAACCAGGCTACAGAGAGGTTAATTAATTCCCACAAAATTGCATAGAAATTCTGAATAAATCACATCACATTTTCTTCAGGTTCTGATATTTATTTCTTTACTGGAGGGGTTGCAACTTATTTTATTTAGTTTTTTAAAATCTAGCCTAAACTGTATCTTGCCTATGTGTAAGCTAGAATAATAAAAAATATGTTACATGCTTTTAGTCTTGCTTATATTGGCCAGTATCAGGAGCAGGGATATAAAAATGTAAACCTATGGTAATTTACATATTTTGTTTTTTCACCCTGGACAGAACAAGAGCATAAGAACTTAATCCAATCTGTGAAATACAGGCATCAGATTTCACTGGCTTGGATTTAGACCTGTTTCTAAAGCAACTATTGGAAATCTTGCAAAAGGCCTGTTACTGTAGGCTTACCAATGTCAAAGGTCTTTGGCTATGTCCTCCCCATGTTTGGAAAACCAGCTGAACTACTAGAATCATAATTAAACACAACTGGCAAACCTTTTAATACTTAGCCATCTCCACTATGTTTTGAGTTGTTTTCTGTGGATCTGAGGGTATTCTGGCTCAGGACATTGGTAGAAAAGGAAAGAAGAAAAACTAGGTCTTGGTAGCTAGCAGAGAAGCTTTAATTCATGTGGATTTCAAAACAGATTCTGTAATATAATCTCCAGTTCCTAAAAATAATGGAATATTGCCTCATGGTTATCTCTCTGTGAAAATGTGAAGAGAGATTAATTAAACTGATAATTGTTAGTTTGCATTGGCACTTACCTGCTCCGTGAGTTCCAGTGCTATTTTGTCAATATAGGATCACAATTCTGGCATGTGTCTTCATTCCAGATACAGTTTTGGCAATAGTATCAGAAAATTAGCCCATATTCTCTGCTGTGTTAAAAAAAAGAAGTAAAGCAAAATAAAATGATCCAATTGTCACAATCTGTGTACTGGGTTTTAGCCAGAAAAGAAATAGCACAGGCAATGTTAAATATGAGTAGTGACAAAATAATCCCTTCCTATTCAATTTCTTTTTCAAGTAATATATTTAAAAAAACAAATAATTTTGGGCATAGGGACTTCTGAATATACATGAACATGTGTGTATACACAGTAATACAGAATGTATTTAGAACAATGTATTTGATTTCTGTAATGAAGTATGACATCTTGTGAAATCCCTTGCTAAGTGTATTTTGGTTTTGAGTACAAGAAAATTATGCTAATTCTCAGAAGGGTCCAACACACAAATGCCATGATACAAACAGTTTTTTCAGCTTAGTGCCCTTCATTGTACTTACGTACTTGTCCATTGAGTTGCCTCCTATGATGAGCAAGTCCTGAGTTTAAGGAGGGAAAATCATATAAAAGCTGATTACTCACTGTCAACATCTAGGTGTTTATACTCTTTACACAATATGACAAAACCTCGAAGGACGTTACAGCTGAAAACATTCAAGTTTGAGAAATTCCCACCTTTTCTTTACCTGCACCTGTATTCCACTGCAGACATTGGCAAATGTTTTTTTCTTCTGTATCTTTATTAAACATGAACCTTCTTCTTTGTTTTATCTTCCCTAGGTCATATAAGATGATGTAGTTTGCAGTATTGCCAATCCTGACAATTTAAATGACTTTAAACAACCTCTAAATTTAACTAAAATGACCTCAACAAAATCTGGGACTTTTTTGTTTTTTAAAAAATATCTTCCTTTGCTTTCTTGTTTTTAATGTGTTCTAGAATTTACTGGTTCATACTCTTCTGTATTATGATATTGGTTAGAAATTTAAAAGCTGAGGGAGAAAAAAAAAAAGAAGAAATCTGAAATTTTCATACAAGTATCGGATTCCTGGCTGTAAGCAAAACAAAGAAACACAAAATTAATAAACCTGAGCTTGACTAAGGGATCCTGACATACTTGAAGTGCTAAATAATATTTAGTGAGTTGGGCTTTCTTGACTTCCAGGCTTATTTTAAACCTGATTACAGGCTAGCTAATAGCCTGCGATTAACACAGCTGGTCCTCCTATAACGTTACTCCCAACTGACCATTTAACAATTACATAGTACTACTGCATCATAGAATATTTCTGATCTCTTTGAAGCAGTTTTCAGCTTATTTACAGAACAGGGCATGCTCATGTTTTTGATTTAGCTCCTTCTTCCTTCCTCCCCAGCTTTCTTTTACATGTACCTCTGACTCCTGCAGCCTTGGGCTGCAGCTCAACCCCTAAGGGTGCCTATTTTTGACGCTACCTGTTTTCCCCAAACTGTTCACTGTGGATGCTTGTTTGTCTGCTGCGTGTGAAAACAGAGTCATGATTTTGTCTCTGATCTCTTCCAGATGGTAGTTTCCTCATTCCTGGTTGCAAAGTATTTTTTTACATTTGTTGACATTTATTTTCTCTCTCATGGAGGATAGCACAAGCCCTCTGATGAGGAAGCTGGTTTCTGTGTGACTTGCAGATTTCTCTGGATTAAAATGCCCATGGAGTAATCTGAGCTTGGTCATGCCTGCACATTGCCTGCATCACCTGTTTTAGCATAGCAAGGCACATGACCCAGCAGCTTCTTTAGAGCTCCTCTAAAAGCTGAGGGACATTGTGGTGCCATGTGGTAATCAGGAAGGCGTATGTACATCAGTGTGCTGCGTATCACTTACCCACACAAAGTCATGCACTGTTTCCAGCATCCGGTGGAACGGGTTGCCCAGAGAGGTAGTGGAGGCCCCATGCCTGGAAACATTCAAGACCAGGCTGGACAGGGCTCTGAGCAACCTGATCTAGTTAGTGGTGTCCCTGCTCGCTGCGGGGGGGTTGGACTAGATGACCTCTAGGGGTCCCTTCCAACGCAAAACTTTCTATGATTCTATGATTCTATGTAACACTACTGTTTGCTTCCATGTTTCATCCACTCCTGGATATCCCTCTGTCAGGTGGAGGAGGATTTCCCAAACAGGTTTGCCATGCATTTACGTATCGAGGGTAAATGCAATAAGCCTGAGGCTTCCAGGAAGCTACAGACTAACAGTGCATGTATTTCTCAGTAATTTTTACACCATATTTACAGTGTACATGTAGGCCATCTGTGCAGCACATGCATAGTGGATCAGTTGGCCTCATTGCAAATGCACTGTAAAGTTGATACGTGCATGTAGAGTGGATACGTCCAGATTTTCTCCACTACTGCTCTGATTAGGTTGCCAGACATCCAGAAATCCTGAACAAAAGTCAAAAATCTTTGAATTCCCTCTGGATATATGTTCCAGGCATTAAAAAAAAGATGTGTTCAAGGGAACTGAAACATATGGTAGTCTATCCGGCACAGACCACACTAAATGACTTAGTCACGTCTTGATGACAGAACACAGGAGGGCTGGGTCCAGATGCACCTTCTGGCTGCATCCCAGTTTCACGCTGGGACAAGACTTGGGTGACTACCAGCCCTTTTGCGGATTTCACAGTAAAGAAATCTAGATATATGCATCAGGGGAGGAACTGCCATATCATCCAAATATGTCCTTTATCTGCACAATCAAGGGAGAAGGAATCTGGGTCAAGCTATGGAGGTTCTCAGTGCAGGAGTGAAGATACCGCCTCACCCACATGATGTCCATTCAGTATTTTCCCATATGCTATGTACATGTCTGTAGAAAAAAAAAACTAGTGCCTTCAGTGAATGTGGCTTTGATATTTGGAGGATGTTTCTACTTAAAAAACAAAGGGACAGAGTACTCAGTTGCTATAAGAGCTACTGGACTGTTGCTCATTTGGAGAACGCACAGTGAGCAGTTACAAAACAGCAGTTCAGTAAAGGAAACTAAAGCATATTTAAAACACAATGAATTCAAACTTTTGTTGTTACTACTTTTACTAAAGTGTCTGCAATTCCTGCTTTGAAGCTGGCAGAATAACAATAAATACTGAGGAAAAGAAAAAGGTTATCTGCATTAATTTCATAAGCTATTTATTTTAAGTAAGTGTGAAGACTGTAAAGTGTATGAAAAACATATGTATATTTCTTTTAAGATGCATCCATTACTGGGTTGGCAGTTTGAAAGTCATAAAAGCATCCATAGACTAGCAACATAGAAATAAATACTTTTTGTTTTAATCTGTGTCAAATTAAGGAAAATATAGATGCTATGTATGTATAGATGTATAATTTGTATTCATATCTTAAATGGCAATATTGTCTTTAGAAGCAGACTTAAGTAGTTAATAGAGATAGATAGAAATTAATACTTTTTAAAGTAATAACAAAGGAAATAAAACAACACACAGAACATATTTCAGTGTATTTTTCGGTATAATTTTACTTTAAAATTTATCTTTAAATTTCCCTTGACCTATGTATAGCTACATAGCTATGTACTTTCCAGAACTGTGTGGTCACTGACCCTGCAAACTGTGTTACACATGCTTAACTTAACACCTGTGAAGAGTCCTACTGAAATGAAGTGTATAAAGGTAGTCACAGGAGTAACTGTTGGTAAAACTGAAGCCAGATTAATCTAATGTATTGCTTATTGCTCTGGAAAAAACTCTTTGGACCGTATCCTACAAGTCTTACGCTGGCAAGTCTCCAGTCGATGTAAAATTGGATTCCTGCCTGATTGAGAATTGCATAAAACAGTGCTTGTTTTCTTGATAATCCTCCCAAAGAAAATAAGCAAACCACAGCTCTTTGTCGTTGTTGCTGTTTAATTTCGTGACACAAAATGCGTATGATAGTGTGTGATTTGGATAAGCAGGTAAAGCTCTACATTTGACAAGTTTAATTTGCTGTTAGAATTATTTCCAATGCATCACTTAGAGCTGTAAGGGTCATTGCCAAATGTCATTGTTATTGAATCTTATTAGAATAAGAATGTTATCCGAAAGATTCTCAACAATAGTAGCCTGAATTCTACAAGTTATTGGCGTGATAACTACAGTCACTAACTAAACATGACTGAGAAACCTGTCGGTCTTACTGACATTATCAAGGTTTCAACATGACTTTCATCTAGTCTCTTCAGCCAATCCTTATCTGAGAAATGGAAGAGTAAAAAATCTTACTTCATTGATTCTCTCACTAATTTTGACCAGAATTTCCAGTTAAATCTTCAGCAAAGTTCTTTTGTTCTAATATTTTGCCTGCACTACTTTTCTCTGAGAAGTTTGTTTCTGCTAAATAAGCATTTTTCTGTCACAAAAAATATTTTTCTAAACATTTACGTATAATGCTGCACAGTAAATTCTGATTACTAGTTGATATTACAAAATTCCAGCTCTGTAATTAGCTGTATTCTGCAGCTATAAAAGGCATAAAAAAGAAAAACAAAGTCCTTTATTTAACAGTTCCTAATATACATAAATACCTTCCCTTATATTTAATTTAGTACTACATTTAAAAGCATACTTATATTAAAATTAAATTTTAGAATTTACTTCCCAATCTGGGTAAACTGCTATTATATCTTAGGAAATGAAACAAAAATCAGATATTGTTTGAACACCAGTTATTATTTATGAGATTTGCAACATCAATGAAGAACACACAGGCTACAGCAAGACTGATAAAATGAAGCTATTATGAATGGTGTTATAAATCTGTTTTTATATAGCAGGCCATATATGTGGATAAACCTCCAAAATTGCTTTTACATTAGGGAGTTTTAGTTTAGAAAGTGTTTGTTTCGGTGGGGAGAGTGGTAAGAACTTGTTAAACAAATTTTCCCCTTTTGGGGTATTCACCTTACCTGCAGAAAAGGCGAAACAGTGGAAACAGTTCTCACTGAGATACACCCAGCCTGGAGGAGAATGGACATAGCTTGTTCTCTATGTAGGAAAGGATTTTGGAGACAGTTAGATGAGCACTAAAAACTCTGCAGGTGGCATGGGAATTCAAAATGTTTTGTTTTAAAATAAAAAGAACCGAATGAAATTCAGGAACACAGTTCAGACAGTAACTTCCTGCACTGGCAAGACAAAAACCTTTAATTCCATATGTTTTGTTATGAGAACAAATTCAGAAAAGAAAGTTCAGACCTGTGATTCTAGACCCAAAAATGTGACAGAGAAAGCATGCTTTCTTTTGTGTCATAGCTGTATGTGTTGGTTCTTTTTATAGAAGGGAGGGATTCCTTTTAGGTTTATCCGAATGCTCATTTGTATTTGTGCACCAGAGTATTTTATATTTGAAGACATATTTTTGTTAAGCAGTGACTTTTTGTAGGTTTTCCATTCAGTTGACCTGAACTTCATGTTCTCTCTTTTAATATTTAGGGTATTTGTCTAGAAGCTTACCAGGTGTGCATATGCAACAAGAGCAGGTGAAACTCCAACAAAAGCCTTTTATTTGGGGAAGCTATTTATTACTAGAGTGCTGACAATATACTGTAGTTAGGCTTAACATGAGGACTGGACAAATAAGTCACAGCAAACAAATTATTCAACACACATATTACCATTGTTCTTACTCATGAATTGTCCAGGAACAGCTTGCAAAGCTTTCAGATTTAGTGCCTGGAGCTGCAGAAGTGGTGAGTAATTCTACTCTAGTGAGTAACATCACTGATGTATGCAGCAGTGCCATACAACAAGAACTTCACCTTTTTGTTATTAGTAGTACGAATTAACTTAAAATGTGAATGCTTGAGGGGAATATGTCCAAAATATAGTTTCCCCAAACTTATTTTTCCTTTCAGCTGTCTGTCAGAGGACAAGCCCTATGTTTGTGAGGGTGGTCCTCAGTTTCCTCTTGCCTCTCAGCTGTCTAGTTCAAGATTGTGGTCACATAAGCTCAGGTAGATATATTGTGTAGATATATATGTGTATCAAGTAGAAATATCAAGTAGACAGCTCATGCACATTCTTCTGTTCCCTCTGCTGGATATAAGAATGGAAAAACAGAAGTAGTGAAAGGAGGTCAGAGGATGAAAAATTCATAAGGGAACTGATTTTACACTGACTAGCTATGTCTCAGGACACGATGTACAACCTGACCTAATGACCCAGGCACACCTCTGATCTGACAATATAGACACAATGACCCAATATAATGTTGTTTAATCTCTTCACTAGTTTTGTGTGGGGAGGAGTCTTGCAGAAGAAAGGTCAACAAAGTAGAATTTTGATTTGTAAGATGTTCAGGGATTTTCAGGTAAGGACTGTGTTGGACAGTGGAGTGGTTTTTTTTCAATATCTGAAGCACATTCAAGTTTCAGTCACACTTTGCAATACGTTGCTATATTTGATTTGACCTCAAAGGCAGACTCCAAGAAGAGTTAAGCCTTATATAGAAAGGACTTTAGCATCTGCAGCCACTTCCAAGTCATCTCCCATACCTCTGTTCAGTCTGATTGTACAGGCTAAAAAATTATCCTGAAGGCAGACATTTACAAACATGCTTCAGAAATTGTATCTGTAATGAGTCCCCTTTAAAAGGAAAAAAATTTAATGCTGATCAAAGCAGTTATATACGAAGTGGGAAGCCCTCCCTGGGTTTGTAGATTCAAACCACATTGCCTAACTCACCTTGCCAATATACCTATGCTCACTCTTCTGTGGTCCTTCTCAGTAGATGCATGAATCCTGAGTGTGTTACAGCACAATGGTTTAGAGGAACATCTGTGTCCAGAATAGCCTATAACCTAGTAGCTTGAGGAACTACAGATATGGAGCTAACCATTTTCATATCAAAACCTAGTGAAGTATCTGAACAGTGGGCTATTATGGAAAGGGTGCTCTCATGGTAGTCATGCAGCAGCATTTTGTGTTTTGTGAGAAGCTGGGTCATGTCTGAGTAAGCTGTGCTTCCAAAGTGCCTATAGGTTGTTTAAAGTGAAATCCTATGATGCAAATACTAAAACAACAATTGAAAAGAGACTTTCCGGTCATGTTACTCACTGGTGGGACATTTTACAACTTTTGGTTTTTTTCAGACCGTGGAACATATCAGTATTAGCACAAAAGTAGTCAGTAGAATTAAATTCAGATTAAAGACAAAAGCTTATTTTTCTCAGGACTGTAATGTTATAATTTTCAGGTACCCATACAGAAGGCTTTATGTGTTGTTTAATGGTTTGCAGTACAGAGGAGGTTAAAGCAGTTCACCTTATGGACCCTCTGGCCTTGGGTTCGGTAGCACTTTAATATTGAAATGACACTAAATCTCACACTAAATGAGAAATCTGGTATGAACAATGCAAAATGGTATGTTTGTACAATCAGCTGACTGCTTGTTATTCTAATCCCTTCAAAATGGTATAATGAAAGATTTTATTTTCAAAGAGGAAAGGCTGAAACTTGTTATATTATGTGCTTTATTTTCTTTTTAGCGGTGTGTTGACAAAACAAAATGGGATATTGTACTTCAAGATGAAAAAAAAAGAATGCTTGTTTAACTATCATCTTGGAAAGCAATCCCTCAGTCCCCAGTGGAGTGGTGAAATGTCTCTTTCCAAGAGGTTACTGATTAGTCATAAATATAAAATACTGTTTTACCCACAATCATGAGGTTCATAAGTATCCAATTTATATATATTATTCCAAGTTTGCACTTTATCAGTAATAAAAAAATAGCTTTAATGCAGCATACAACAAATTGAGGAATATATTTTTGCCTGTCCTTTCAAAAACAAATTGGTTTGCCTGATGGATCTAATGTTGTCTATGGGAAAAATATGGATATTACCATATGTTTCGTTTTATTCCTAGACTCAGTTGTAAAAATCCTTTCCCCGTCTTAATAACGGAATTCTGCTTTTTAATAGTCAAACTATATATATTATTTTATTTTCATATTAGCTGTGAAATATACACAGCTCTGAAGCCTACTGGGACTGTATGTTTGTCCCAAACAATTCACAGAAGCGTTAAAAAACAAACACATCAAACAGCAGAAGTTAAAACATTCCCGACTAAGATATGCATCATATCCTGAACTCAGTGTTGCATGCTTCTTTTCTTTCGTAAGCATCAGAGCTAAAGCACCAAGCATCAGTTTTAACAAGCAGGTCCTAGTATTTGTTCATTTGTGTAGAAAGCACATTAAATTAATATTTCTTTCCAGTGTGAAAATTGTTTTATTGCTACTTTTTTCATAATATAACAGAAGACTGTAAAAAATGAATACAAGCTGGATGAAGCTAACTTATACATATAATTATCCCTTTAAAGAGACAGTCTGCACCCTTATTGATGATTCTGAGACTGAGAAGAAAAGTGTTTTTTCTGAAGGTTAACATCAGGTCAGATCAGTAACTCGAGCTGTTTAGTCATCAACTAGTTTGACCTCACTGGAGAGAAATTTCTTTACTGTGGGAAAACATAATCAAGAATCTAGATTTATGCAACCAATGACATCATGAAGCCCAGTTACAAAGTAATGGGAAGCAGGTAATTCACCCGTAGTCAGGTAAGACAATCAGGGCTGGCTGCCACAGTTTGGGGCTAGGAAGACAAGTGAGGGGAATGAAGGCTTTTGAGAAAAAGAAGTGTAAGGCTTCTGAGGGATAAGTCCTCTGTTGCTGTGGGAACTGGAGGTAAGTCAAAACTGGAGGAACCTCTAAAGAGCTGCAAAAATTTGCTAGCATTTGTATAAGGAACTTACCAACATGTCCCAAGGTAAGTGGAGAGAAAAAGTGACACCTATATGTTGGTGTAAAGCGCGGATCCCCACTGGGATAGTTTCATTTCCAAAGAAAAATGACATCTTCAAGAGGACTGATGCTACATAGGCTGCCTCTCAAATAGAATTTCACTGACATATTTCAGGTTATACTCCATGTCATTTAAAGCTGCTTAATGCAACAGGGTGATATAATTTGTGTTGTTGCTGCCAATATATGAAAGCTATTTTCTCCACTGCAACATATTTCTGGTTTGAGAAGCCACATTAATGATTTAAATACTTTTGAGGAATGTTCCTTGGCAGCAACAGTCAAGCACCTGCACTGTTAGATTGTGAGAAGGATTCTCAACATTCTTCTGGGCCCTGACAGTGAGTGTAGTCCCACACAATTCCTGCACATATTTGGAATATCTGTAGTAAAGGTAAAAAAAAAAAAAAAAAGAAAAAAAAGAAAAAGAAAAAAAGGAACAGGAAAAATGAAGAGATTTTAACAATATGGTCATGGGCCAACCAGTGGTTTCTGTGCCAGAAAAAAAACCTAAGTAAGATTAGTTAACTGCAACAAAGACATCACAAAGGTAATGTTGAAGGAAAGACTGGTCTTCTAAAAGGAAGGACTTGGGGAGAAAGTATATGCTTTAAGCTGAAATGATGATCCAAAAACCCAATAAATGAGCTGCTGCCAAATAGTGTGCCCATCTGTGCTTTAAGCATCCTTCACGGTTTCTTGAAAGCTTCCCTTCATTTAGGAATATCAGTTCCTATTTTCAAGACTTCTTATTTTTGTTTTTGTATTTAATTTAGTACTGCTTAATAGAAGACTTCTAGATTTGTCTGGGACCCTGACCAACAGATCTTTAGTTTTCTTTATTCCCTTACAGCTGACTCGGGGAGCAATGTCCCTAACTTAATCTACTGACCTTCAGACACATATTCTTTTGCTGATCCCATGAATTTTGCTAGCTTTGGCTTTGCAGTAGTACAATTTTACTTGGAGCTGATAAGTAAGTCGGTTGTGGCCAACATGCTCATCAATTCCAGGCAGTGATTTGAAGGGTAATATTTCTGCAAACATTAATCCCATTTTAATTTTAGCTGAGTCAAAACTCTGGTTTCTATATCTAAATATCTCTGAAGTACATGCATGCATTTACTGTTCTTTCTGTGGGCCTATATGAGAGATGAGTTTCAAAATAAGGTCATTTTTGTGCTTTATAATGTGAATGGTCTTCTAGAAGCATGGCCCTGCCATGCAGGTCACCAAAATGAATCCAGCACTATTTCACCACTAATTCTATGCACTCTAGGATGGTCCTAGTCATACAGGCCTCCACTGTGAGACTGCCTATTTATCTAGAGTTGTTGTGCCTTAATTTTATGGTGTGCCTGATGAAGTTAGGGAGTCAAGTGTTACTGAAATCCTGACTTACAGGTCACAGTTTTGCAGAGAGTTGTATTATCACGAAGAACACTAGCATGCATAATTTAGGGTGCCAAAATACCCTCCTGTATCTCTTAGGCACGTGGGTGGAATTCAGAGCAAAGCACCACTAAATGCCAACACTCCCAACATCTGTAAGGGGATCTCAGCAGTCTTGGCGGGGTTTTGTGTGGTTTGAGCCATACCTGGCATTAGCCTAGGGCATAAGTGTCTGAAACTTTATGCCCTGTAGGGCCCAGGCATTCCAGGCCCTACATCCTTTCTTCCATGGTATGCAACCCCAGTCACGCTTTCCAAGGAGTAATCAGGGCTTTCACTTCAAGTATAGGCGGTGGTAGTGCTGCCACCAACTGTACATTTTAGCCAGTGCACGGGGGGACTACCTTGCTGTCTGCAAGCTGCTCAAGAGCAGTCCCATGCTGAACCTGGGTGCATTTCCAGTTAACTGACGAAACAGTCACAAACAGTAATGTGGCAAATGTAACGAAACTTTTCTGACAGATATACGACAATCCCAGACAAGCTAGGAGAGCAGCAGAATGAGCAGGGTCTGTTGTCTCCCACCTGTGAATTATTTTGTGGAAGAACTGTGTTGTCTCTTTTGCTGTGTTGTATCATACTACAAGAAAGACCAAACAAATCATCCAGCTGGCATTATATTCTACACCTGATGCTGACAAAACGTGAATACTTGGGGGAAAGTGCAAGAATAAATCAAGCAGAAATATTTTCTTCTTATTCTGTTCGAGCATCCAACCATTTGTGGCTCAGGGACTTACTGATCCAGAGGTGATTCTCACACATTTAGTAACTTTCAGTGTCTTGTAGCTCAGCTTCAAGGAAATTTCCATTTAATCTTCACACAATTAAAGAGGCTGATCATTAAGTATTAGTGGTGTGGCTGTCCAGAAATCTATAGCTGTCCTCCCAGCCCTAGCTGAGTGCCCTTGTCACCAGTGTAGGTTTAAATACAAGCCTGGACAGCCAACAAGAAGGACACACTTTCAGTCTTTCTTGCTGAATCTATTCTGTTCATGGACCAACAGCATACTATTATAATGGAAGAAGGAGATTAGGAAAAATGTAGTATCAATCTGCAGCATAAGAGATTCCGGTGACTGCTCTATAAATTGTTTCCCTCTTTCATCCAAAGGCTGTTTGATGTAAAATGGGCATACAATACAGAGAGTATTAAATCTTAGGATTCTTCGGTAGGGGTTCTAAGTAGGAGGTAAAAACCTCCATAGGCCTTCCTTTATAAATATATTAGCCTCAGAAAGGAAATAGATTTTGCAAGGCTAGTTGCTACAGATGTGTGTTGGATTTGGTCTGGTAATTTCTCATTTAGATTGACAGCTTACAGGAACTTTAGGAAGAGGAACACTTACTATCTGGATACTGATCAGCCTGTGACAGGAGCTACAGGCTGACTCAAAAGGGTAGAAACAGAACTGAAGATGACTGGGAAAGTCTAAAATCAAACACTGCAGTGGTTTGCAGCGTACCTCTGGAGACACTTCAGTTCACAAGAGGTAGTGCAGAAAGGAATGAGGATGGGAAACAAATAACAGTTTGCTAGTGTCCTGTCTTGGGTGCCTGAGTCCATATGTCTTGATAAAGCTTGAGGTATCTGATCCAAAACTCAGAGCAGGACACAATACAAGTGTGTTAAAGAGAATGGCAGAATAATGCTGAGAGATGCCAAAATTTAAGATCTCTTCAAATAAGGGAAATAATTAGTTTCAAATTTTAGCTAATTAAAGAGAAATATTTTCTCTCTTTCTGTGGTTTACATTCAGCCCCCAAACATACAGTCCTTAATTAATTTTTGCCTGAGCTTTAGTTCTTGATCTGGGGTTAAAATTTTGACTGGGGCTTAAAAAAATAGGAGTCTCTGGAACACAAAGTGAGTCCCTGGCCTTCTGAATACTGCCTGTAATATTCCTGGTGCTTTTGTCAGGGTCCTGGCTTCTGCCTTTGGTACAGGCATGTTTGCACTTGGTGATTCCTTTACTTTCGTTCTTATCTAGTATGGGCTTATTTATTTTCCTTTCCACCCCAGCATACTCTGAGTAGCTTTTTGCCTTTATATTCAAATGGCAATTTTAGATAGATATTTATGTGGGAAAAATCCATCGATGTAATATGGAGAATGTCTGGGGTAATGGCACTATTATTTGTCCTCAAAAGTTTTGGTATTCCATTGATTATGTTTCAGATATCACAGTGTTTTGAGAAAGCCAGCTGAAGCTCACAGACAGAATAGCTTCAGACTAGAAAGAGTATATATTTTAAATGAAATATGTTTCTTTCTTTTATTCTCCTAATAAATCCTCCATTTTCAAAAGGCTTTAAAAAAATCATTTTTTGTGTCCAAATCTGACTTTCTCTACATGTCAAATAAATTTGGCATTTTTTCTGAAATGCCTGGATTGTGTGCCCTGACATGCTTATAAACTAAATGCAGGAACAGCAGAACCCCACTGCAGAAATAATTACTTAATGCACAATGTCCACAACTTATATCCACTGTTTAAACTCAGGCACATTGTTCTTATTTCCACTCCTCACAAGACATTTGTTCTTTTCACTGTTCCATATTTTGAGTGGATGAGGTTCACCTGGTTTGTTGATGTTATGAAATATGGAATTCTTGTATTAATCGCTGTAAAATCATATGGGAATACTTTACACCATGTCTTTGTCATGATGCAGTATTAACTGGTATCATATAGAATGAGTTAACATGATATTAAATTACTCCTTTTTATGTCATTCACATTTTTTCTCTCTAAAGACTTTTTGTATTATGCTATATTTATGAAGTGAGTGAATGCAATACAGAAAAAACTCTCTTAAATCAATTTTGACCTTTATTTAACAATATTTAAATCAACATGTAAAGTCTGAGACTCCTCAAAAGCCAACCCTATATAACTAATGTTTAAAAGTGCTATAATATATTGTTGGTACAAGTGTCCAGCCACAAAACAACCACTAAATCAGTTTGTATTGTTAAAGCCTGTTTTAGCAGTAATGAAGGCATGCAAGATAGAGACAGTCATCTTTTCCTTTATAGTAGAAAAGATGGGGGAAGTTTGACCTGGTTTTCAAATCGAGGTCAGAACAGAACTTCAGTTGAAGTCTGGATCCATATCTTAAAGATCTTAAAAGCCTGCCTAAATGAGAAAAGGCAAAGTTTTTTTCTGAGCATTAGCAGTGGCCAGAGAGGTATCAAATACCAGACCAGTAGGACAGAAATCCGATGCTTTGTGTGTTATTCCAACAAGTTAAGAATGATTACATACACACTGTAGTGGTTGTCTATATCAGATTAAAAGCAGCAACACAACCTAGTAGTGTAGATAGGACTTAGGTAGACTACAGGACCATTTCAAAATTCTAATATTGACAATCTCTTTTAACTTAAGAGGTATAAAATTAGTAAACTGTCACTGGGGAAAGCTCCAGAAATCCATAGCATTCCTCCCAGGTAATTCCTTGACACTGCATAGAACTGGGCTCCTTTTCATTCACACACCATCTGTATTTTAGACCTAAGTAACCTTACATTATTTTAGGCCTAATAATAGTTAAAAATTCAGCCTGTGGTCACTCTGGAGAAATTAAGGATGAGTTAGAATTTGGCTAGTGACTCTGTAATTGGCATAAATGTAGTTGAGATGAGTAAGTACTAGTGCTGGTAACATGTGTGGGAAACTTCGCTCTGTGGATTGGTGCCACAGAAATTTCTTGTTTTCTTGTTTTCACTACATTTCATTAAACTGCTTTTCAAATTCTTCGCTTAAAAATCTCAAGATAAGAGTCTGTAGATGAAGAGGGTCTTAATGTTACGGCAGGTATGAAACAAACAGCAGGAGGTAATGCAAAAAACCTATAGGTGTTCCTTAATGGCCATGTAGCTTATTTGGCATATGCTCAGTGCCTTGATTTAACAGGTTATATCTGTTATGTATTTGGAGGTGCCATTAT
>Ga0181612_149241_pt1 | contig 31609 bp, 21 predicted proteins | sample HoacroProtozoa21_FD_119630 | JGI IMG/M metagenome (GOLD analysis project Ga0181612, IMG submission 119630) | Hoatzin crop microbial communities from Cojedes, Venezuel. Combined Assembly of Gp0051906, Gp0051904, Gp0051908 | reverse complement strand
CGGCGGCGTCGGGAGTCGGCCTGCGGGCAGCGCGCGCAGCGGTGGGGCGAGTTTGGTGGGCGCGTTCCTGCCGGGGCAGAGACTTGCGTGGTTTCTATGCTGGGGGTCCCTGCAGGGGCAGAGCTGGGGCTGGAGACGGCTCCAGCTGGAGGCAGTGGCCCTCACCGCTGCGTCTGCGAGCGCCCGCTGTCCTCCTGGTGCGTCTGGCTGCCTGCTGGCAACCTGCGTAGCCTTCAGCTGCAGCGAGCAAGCTGTTGCATGAGGGAAGGCAGTGGGAGGCAGGGGAAAGCCGTGCCTGTGGTTACGCTGGAGTCTCGCAGCCGAAAGCGGTGGAGGCGGTGCAGCTGAAACACCACCGTAAAGCACCAAGAAGCTGGTGGGGTGTTTTCCAAGGGGCCTCTGTCTTGTCCCAAACCTAGGACTGTTTTAGAAATCTTCCAAGCAGTGTCATGTCTCTAATCCCACCTCCTGGCCAAAGGAATTGTTTGTGGAGACTTTTGCCAAGGGCACAGCCTCTTCTCTGTTCTGAGCTTGTTATTTATGGACCGCATGGATGATGCACATGAACATTTAGGCTCCATTGCAAGAAACATGGCTTAGATGCTTGGTAAATCACTGGCCCCAGCAAAGGTTCAGTGGCAATAACGCCACTTTCTTGGGAAAGTGGTGGGGTAGGTAAGTTGTTATTACCACGAATACGATTTTAAAAAACAAAGTCAAGTTTCTCCTAAGCCAAAAACCAAACCCATCTAGAAAGTTGCTTTTAATAAAGGTTTTAAAGTATGATAGTAACTCAAAAATGTTAAATAATCCAGAATGTACTGTGACATTGTTTTTTGAGAGGACTGGAACACATAGTAGCTGCTATCACTGGCCTAAACCTGCTCTTTTTTCCTGAAAGTTTGGCTTAGCAATGAGCTGCTCACAAATACTGCGAGGAGCAGAGCAGAACAGTAGCTATGGGAAGGAAATCCTTTACCTACTCGTTAGCTGCCACTCATGCCAACTGACTGTGGTGGCACCGCAGCCCCACAAGCCACGTGCTGCTCCCGAGGGGCGCGGGGACCCCTGTGCCCTCTGAAGCTGCGGACACCCAGGAACGTTGCAGGCAGCGCTTTTGCTGGAGGACTGGGGTCTCCGGCGGGTGCTTGTGGTTGCTAACAGCCCCAGATACCCAGTTTTTCATAACGCAGGCTGCAAGTATGATTTTATAGCCTGATAGAGCTACTTTCGATAGCACGGGATTATGATATGAACAGAATAGGATTGCAAAAGCAGTGGTGGTGGCAAGGGGGGACCAAAGCTGTGGGGAACTGGTGTTACGTGCAAGTAAAATGGCCGGGCTGCTGAAAACAACCTGGTGTGTGGTTAAAAGTGCCAGTGCCGCAGTGGCTTGTATTGCCTGCAGCCCCATCAGTGCCACAGGCTTTCTGCTTATGGGTTGTCCTCTTTCTGATGAGAGTGACTTCTAGGAGAGGTGGAACGAAGGGCTGAACAGAGCTACTGTCCCTCTGCTCATGGTATGGTCTCTCTTCCAGCTTAGCCAGGCCTCTGCACCACAGCCACAACCAGGCCAAGATGATGTGTATAACGTAAGTAACTACTGGTTTTTTTTGTTTTTGTCGGCTACGCAGACAGACCTTTTTGGGCGCTTCTCGGTAGTGAACTGCCTGTGAATCAGAAAAACCTGATGACCCATCTCATGGAAGCAATATACCCAGGTGTGCAGTAAGGAGGAGAAATAAAACCTGACAAGGGCAGCTTCTGTTGTCACTTGTCTGGCTGGATGCTAGGTAGATCTATGGGCTGTGGGCTCCTGAGTTCATCCACTGAGCTGAGGGTACAGCCGGAGCCCAGACCGTTCCAGAAGCAGCGCTCAGTGTGCTGCACCATGTAACACTCCAGCGAGAGCTCTGTGTCTGTGTGTCTGTCTGTGTGTCTGTGTCTGTCTGTGTGTGTGTTACATGCAATGCACGCCCCCCCACCTTCGCTCCCAGCCCTCGGCAGTGGGCTCGCGGCTCTCGCCGATCACCGTTCCTCGGGCGACTCACAGGCACGCTGCCACCCGTGTTGCCAGTGTCATTTGACGTGGGCTGGAGAAAGGGCAAATGCCCAGGAGTGCTGCGCTGCGGCCTGTGGGCGACTGCAGCTCTTGTATCGCCGAGTGTGTGGAGCCCAAGCCGTCGCAGCCCGGCTGTCTCCATCCCCGAGCTCTCCTGCTGCCCCGCAGCGTGGAACCTGCCGTACCAGGTGGTACCTCGTCCGCTGTGCCCTGGCCATAGCCAGCACCAGATGGCTCTCCAGGCAGAGAAAGATCCTGCCTGTCCTTCCTAGCTAAATTGCTCACTCACGGCAGCATTAAACTCTAGCTATTTTTGCTATGTCTAGCTGTCTTTTGATATTAATTTTTTTTCTCTCACGCTTTTGACCATAGCCACATCCTGTGATGGGTTCTGCTGTTTAACTGTGTAATGTATGAACACTAATGCGTTTTTTTCAGTTTAAGAAGTGTTGCCTGTCACCTTTCAGTAGCGCTCTGTCAGCGCGTTATTCTGACCTGAAACCTCTCCTTTGCCCTCTTCCAAGGTAACCTTTCCCAGATAAGAAATGTGTTGCGTGTAAAATTTCTGTAGTCACTTGATGCAAGTTCAGACGGGCTGTTCTGCAAGAAAAATCAAGCTCGTGGATCTTCACCCACCAGTGGGAGAAAAAGCGTGAAAGTCAGAGCCCCTCATCCTCGCGCGCTCTCATTTTCAGTTCATTTCTACTTACAAAAGGGTCTCGATGCAATGCCTTGCAGTTTTGTGCTGCACAAACCCCTTGTTGTCATCTCTATGGCTTAATCATGGAAATGTTTGTTGACAGTTGCGTTACGGGGTAAAATAATTTCTAGCTCTGTTACAATATTCATGAAGTTGGACATCAGACTGGGTCCTCTTTCTTTTCCTGCGTTAAGACAAAATCTATTTTCTCATTATCATAATCTCCATCACTGCTTCTTGTTTCTTGTTTCAGAAACTGTCTCGTGGACGCAGAGACGAATACGACGTTCTGGGGGCAAAGCGAGGCACAGACCCTGAGCTGGGCGGGAGACACCAGGTAACTTCCTCCCACACACGCACCTTCTGTCCTTTAATCTGGTTCCTTCCTTCTCATCTCTAACCGCTGTTTAGACATGCAGGCAGTCATCACGCCTTTGCTAAGCACCAGTGCCTTCCTGGAGGGGGAACGGCAAAATCTGTGCAGTAACTGGGGCGGCTGGCAGCGTGGCGGGGACGAGAGCAAACCCTGCCCCCTCCCCTTTGATCTGTGCCCCTCGCACCCCCCTACCCGTCACCTTGCTGAGAGCTTGCAGCCACCCAGGATAGGAAGTGACACCCAGCCTCGGGGCGGATGTGGGGCAGGCAGGGCAGGAGTGGGTGTTTCACGAGAGCTCGCTGCACGTGGTGCCGCCAAACAAGTGCCAACAAAGTAAAGCAGCAGCCAAAACAACGGGTGCTGCTGCGGAGCCCGAGAGTTTCCAAGGAAAAGGGAGGGGAAGCCTTCTGCGTCGGCGCGTAGGGCTTGCCTGCAGGTGACGGCTGTAGGGACTGAGCAGAGAAGAGTGTTTTATCAATTATTAAAATGATATAAATTTTCCACAGAACAAGTTGTCTTAATAGAGCCTTATGGGTGAAGGCAAGATGGGCTGTAACGGGTACGGCACAGCCGCAGAGCTGTAGCTGTGCCTGAGAGCAAGCGCACAGGCACGTAATAGAAGGTGGTGGGGCATGCTGGTAGTGCAACACATGGGAAGTGTTGTCTTTTTTTTTCCAACAGCAGAGAAGAAAGAACCCTCAGGACACTGTCTACACTGTGAGTAGAGCGAGCTGGAGGGAGAGAAGAGGGAGGGGTGGCTGGAAATAGGAGTTTCTATTTCATAGGAGATTTTTTTTTCCCCAACCCAATTTCAGCTTAGGTTCAAAATTAGCAGCTGCTTTCAAAGGCACCTCTTCCCTTCTACCCCTTCCCCCTTTTTTGCTAGAAAATATCTGCTCCCTTCGTGATAGGAGAAAAACACTGGCAGATGGGGAAAAGAGTTTGTCTCAAGATACCTGCTGACCCCTTTACGTTAGCCATTAGTGACTGACCAACCTTCGTCCCACGTGACTGGTGCTGCAGTATTTCATGTGCTTGTTCTGCAGCCTCTCTGACTGCTGTCTGTCAAGGGCCAAATGCCAGTGCATCTGAGTGGCTGCTGAGGAGCCTCTTGATTAATAAATGTATTTTAATAATTAATGTGAATAATTATTAATTTAATAATTTTAATAATACAACTATATAAAATATGTACTATATATAATAAATTAATAAATTATGTAGCTCTGGCTAAATGTGGTGGTGCTCCAAAGGGTAAGTACGTGAATGCTAAAGCTCATGTCTCAGCAGGGGTCTTTCTGGGTGTTCAGCGCCTGCTGAGAAATAAGCTTGTTTCCAAGCCTGGCCTTCACTGTTATTGAACCAGATGTTCTGATCACAGCTGGCCGTAAGCATTTGGGACCTGCTTCCCCAGCAGGAGGAAGGCAGAGCTCCTCTTCCGTAACCTTCACCTACAGTGTTAGACTTCCCTGTTCTCTGGGCCTGAGCTGCATGTTCATGTTTGTCTCCTGAGCAAATGTTGCTGGAAGCTTTTCTTTGGAGAGCTTTGACCGAGCATCTGGTGCCAGTCTAGACAAATGACTTGGCTGAGCGTAGAGTCATATCCATGTAGGCGTTTGGAGATGAGGCAGTATTGATATGCTAAGCAGATCTGATCAAGTGTAGCATCTCCTTAAATGCACATCAGCCAAGTCCCACCAGCATCCCCCCTTCTCTGGAATATACTGAAGCTCTGAAGGCAAGGCAGCCCCAGGAGCACAGGCTTTGAGTACAGTCACCCAGGGGCTGGCTTGGCTTTTCTAGCAACGCGCTGACTCTTTCCCCCTCTCTGCTCGCAGTCACTGCAGAAGGACAAGATGGGCGAGGCATACAGCGAGATCGGAAAGAAGGGAGAGGTGAGTCCTGCTGTCCTTCCTGGCGAAAGCCTGGGATGAAAAACTCTAAACTCTTCACTGCTGCTCCCTTACCGAGCAGCAGCCCTGGCTGCACGTTGCTGCCTTGCTCAAGGAAGCCCCGGTGCTGCACAGCACCTGCTGGCACAGCTGAGAGCAGTTGCCTGCTCCCTGTGGTAACCCCTGTGCTTGGCACAGCGGTAGGAAAGGCGTGTAGCTATAGCATGGTGGCCATGAAACAGGGTGGAGGTCAGACAGTAGGCTTTGTCCCATCAGCATTGGAAACACAGCCCATGGAGCAGCAGCGTCCCTGGGTGGACTGAATAATGTTGAGGGGCAACACTTCAGCTTCTGGACAGAAAAGTTCTGACAGGTGCCCCAGCTGAGGAGGCAGAGGGCCTGAGGTGGGTGAGGGACAGCTGAAGGAAATCTCTGGTTTCAAGCACCATAAGGTCTGTGGCCCAGCAGCTCACGTTAGTTGAGCACGTTCCTCCTGAGCAGTTCAGAGCTGGGGGCTCATGGGTTCCCTGCTACGGGCTGCCGAGGCTGCCCTGCTTTATAGGCACAAGTGAGCATTTGCAAGCTCCTCCTGTGCCTGTCTTCAGATAAGTTATGGGGGAAACATTCTCCTTCCCCCTCCTCCACTTTCAAATTTTAAGAAGGAACAGATCAGTCGTGTCTAGAGCTTTAGCTTTGTGCAAAAACTGCGGGAGGAGGGAAGCTTGTGCTGAAAAAAACCCATCTGGGGACACTGTCCGCGGTGAAATGAAAAATTGCTGTGACCTACACAGGTTCTATTTTATGTCAAAGTGTCTTAAACACAACCTTTCATTTCCCTCTGAAAAGTGGAAAAAGAAGGGCATTTCCAAACTACATTCAGTGCTGAGAAATGCTGCAGAAACACCAACATTTAATCCCCTCCCCTTTTTATTCTTCTAATACCCATTTGCCACATTCATGCTCAGTTTACAAGCTATGAGTATACGAAGTCTTGCCATGTTTTTATGGCTGTTTCTGTTACTGGGGACACCCACCCACCCCCAAAACCTTGCCTCATTCTCAATATATGACTATTTAACAGACTGCTGCAATTCTGATTGTGGCAGGCACTACTCTTTGCCTCGTGTTCGTGCAACGCTGGCGTTACGGTCAGCGCTCCGCTGCCGTGGGGCCGCTGGGACTGGCCGCGGGCTCAATGCGCCAGGCTCCATCCGTCGCGGGGGCTGTGAGCTCTGCCGTCCCCGGGCCTCCCCTGGAAATCACGCTCCTGCGCACAGCTTGGCTGATTCCTCTGGCAGCTCCCCGCGCCCCTGGGAACGCAGCAGCACGCGGGCTCGAGCAGGAGGTCTGTCTTTGTACCTGGCTGGTCTGAGTGACCTTGTTTGTGGGCTCTACCTGTACCATGACGGTCCCCGCACTTGTGTTACCAAATCCTGACCTTGTCCTCTGCGGTTCCTTTGACTACCTAGACAGCTTGCAGCGTGGGTGTGGGAGAATTTACTTACCTATCCGTGTCTGGATGCCAGCTGACAGGCAGCAAATCAAAACCCGTAGCCCCATTTCTTCCAGGTGTGCCTTCAGTGCATAAAGCAATTGGTGTCTACAGGAACACCGAGCCGAATCTCGATACATACAGTAAATCAAAGAAATAGCAGCATTATAACAGTATGACAGGAAAATATGTCAGCAAACCAAAGTAATTTCCGTTTTACTTCCAATCCTCACTATTTTCTCCTCCAGCCCTTGCAGCGTGCCTGGGCTGGTTCAGACTTTGCAGGCGCCTTCCCTCCTGCGCAGAGGGTGCCCAGGTCGAGCGCAGCTGCTGACCTTCGCCGCAGGACGGGGGAAGTCAGGGGTTGCTTTCCTTTTGCGCAGTGGGGCGAGCACCCATTAATCTAGGCTTCTTTTTCTTTCTCAAAGCAGCAGAGGCGGCGAGGCAAAGGGAACGACGGTGTCTACCAGGTAGGCAACCCACCCAGCACCTGCTCCCCTCATCTGTCTTCCTGGCTCAGCTGTAGCCCCCAGTTACATGACCTTGCCGCACTGTCAGTGACGTGCGATGAAGCTGAGCTTCCAGAGCGCCTTTCTGAGGATGGTTACTCAGATTCAGGGCAAAGACCACGCTGCTGGTGCTTTATCAAAGCGGCTGCGTGTTCTAAGTACAGCTGGCAGGAACGCTTGTTTAGCTGCTCTGGTAGGAACCATCTCCACAGCCCCACACCTTGGAGAGCCACCTTTTGACTGCAGCAGATGACACGTAGAGTTCGGTCTCTGAATTATCGCATAAATGGAACCCTTTGCTGCCAAACCGCTGTTGTAACTCAAAGCATCGGTGGTCCAGCCCACCTCATGGTAGTGTGCGGAGCACAAACTGGTCAGCACCTCCAGTCCCTTGGTGCACGGGGGGGTTTCAGTGTTGCATGGAGCCCATCAGTAAGGCCTTATTTGGGCCACCAAGCATAATTGTTCCAAAATGCATTTTACTTTCCGTAGAGGTCTGTACATTGTCACCAACATCTCAAAATGACAAAAAAATAAAACACGTATTAAAAAGTTCTTCTGACACAGCACGTGCCCAGGAGTTTTCCTGTGAGGTGGCTTATCTGTAGCTGACGGCGCCTTCCTTCTGCTCCACCGATAGTCACGGGCAGCTGACGAGCAGCACCATCTCACCAGCGTACCCCGTACGCCACTGAATGCTCACGGCAGAGGGAAGGGGGGCTAGGAGTTTGACACGCAGGCACTTACTAAATCCTCGCTCTCGGAAGACCCCGTTGGCTCTGCACTGGCAGCCTCCTGGGCCGCCCGGCTCCTGGCGCGGTCGGCTCCATGGCGGCAGCTGGGACGCTCCAGCGGACCGACTGGCCCAGCAGAGCGGGCTGGCGGAGGGGAGGACGGCGGCGCCGCAGGAAGGGCTGTGAGGAGGGGCTGCTTCCCGAGGTTTGCAGCCAGCTGAAGCCGCGCTGCCAGCTTACCCGGAGCTGCCCCTGCCTTCCCTTCCCAATTACAGAGCAGTCCGGAGAACAAGGTTCATGGTTTGATGTCTACGCATTCAGTTAGTAGGCAAAGCGCACTCTGGCATCAGTTAGCTCTTAATAGCCAACAGTATGCAAATAAAACATACCCTAAAGCCCTGCATAACCAGTTCAGATGAGGTGCTGTAGTCATACGTTCTGAACAGCTATTCAGGCTGCACCGTGCCTTTCGGTACGTGACAGCTAGTGACACCACACAAAGACTGAGTAAAAACCTCTGTAGGAAAGAAAAAAAATTAGAATTATGCAACCGAGCCCCTGCCATCCTCTTCCTGACCAGTCGGCTGGGGAGAACGAAGCGCTCACACTGGGATCTCACCTGTGTTTCTCTTTTTCAGGGACTCAGCACAGCAACCAAGGACACCTACGATGCTCTCCAAATGCAGCCTTTGCCCCCCCGCTAAGGGGGAGTCACGGAGGGGGTGGGCAAGGGTGCGCGATGCCGCCCCACTCTGGGGAGGAGGGGAGGGGAAAGCCTTTCGCATCCAAAACAAGCCCTGTGTATTTTCTCAGTGCAACAGCCTACTTCGGTTGGTGCACAGAGGGAGTACGTCTGGACCCGGTCAGTCCCTGCTCCCTTCCCTCTTCAACCACGTAACTGCGAGCTTCAGCTATAAAAATGTACATATCTGTAAAGTTGTTCCCAACAGCAGTGGTTATTAGGCGGATTTTTGTGCGATTTGTGTTGTGGGACCAGCCCACAACCACTAACACTGCTGTTTCTGTCGCTCTTCCTCGCCTCCCAGAGGTATCCAGACAGGCAATTAGGGTTTTGCTGCATTTAAAGAACTCGTAACGATAGGGTTGCAGTTATCCCCTGTAGTATTTATCTTTAGACTACTTGGCACAGGCCAGCTAAACTTTTTGTTTTCATTTTACCTTTTAAAAACTGCTTCAGTGGGGGATGACCTTTTTTTTCTAATTGTAAGACATGACGTGATGTTACCAGGGTGACGGACAGAGGCTAAATGCCAGCCAGCTTTTCAGCACGAAGAAAACAATCGCTAAGCTCCAACAACAGACCAAGCAATGGTACTGCCACTCACCCAGCACCTTGCACCGAACAAGCGCCAGGTGACCCTCAGGAGAGATGTCTCAGCAGGCGGACGAGCCCGCTGTTACAATGAAACCGAGGAGGATGGACTCCGGTAAAAGAGTAACAGTGGGAAAGCCAGGCAAACTCACCCCGGGGCGTATCCCCTTCGGCTGAAACGTCTGCCCCCGCCCGTCAGCAACCCCTCACTGCAGAGCAGGCCCCCCTTGAAAGCACTGGTACAGTCACTCTAACGCCAGAAACAGACCCGCACTGTCAGTGCTGGGCAACAGGAGCTGTACAGCAGCCCGTGTAAATGCCGTTGCCAAACCAGCCTACCCAGCCGGTTGCCGTTAGGAGACGACGCAGGTATCATTCCACAGAGATACCAATTCGGCAGTGTAATGTGTTTTTGATGAATTAATAAAGTTGGCATCAAAGGCGTGTGTGTGCTTGGTGTGCAGCTGCGGGGCTGGTACGGGCTCCTTCGCTGGCGTGGTCGGGCCGGCTGGACCACCTGCCGCCCAGCAGCGTGCTGTCCTGGGCACGCTGAGGAGGACGGCGTTCCGACAGGAGTTGCCGTGCAGCCCGAGAGTGGGATGAGGTGGTGGAAGAACGCCATACGCCCAAGTGTGAACGGGGCGCTCGCCGCCTGCTGCACGCTCAGTGTCGGCAGCAACTGGCGAGCCTGCGCGCTGCAGGCCATCAGCAGCGCGGCGAGCACAGTCGCAGCCCAGCAAAGCCACGGGCAGGAGCCGAGCGGTGCCTTCCACCCGTGGCGGCAGAGGGAGCGGCGCTAAGCCAGAGCCCGGGAACGCGAGGTGCCGCTGCGGGCTCTGCCCCGAGGAGGGTACGCGTGCATCTCCTCAGGGACGGCACCAGCCCCAGGAAAACTCGCTGACATTGCTGCTGCGTAAATGACAAGGCTGCGCCCAACTTCTTAAGCAGTAAAACTGTATCTGGCCGCAGTAGGTGGGGATTTTCACTGTTGAAGACTATTCAAAGACATCAAATTAGTGCAAAAAGAAGTAAACTGAGGCAGCCCATGCACGGCAATGAACGTTTCTTGCAGTGAACTTCCTAGATCCCCAACTGTTCTTCTGCAATGACAAGAAAAATCTGAGCGAATTGGGCGATACCTCCACAGCTGAGCTAGAAACTACAGTACCGCTGCTACTGGCAAGCACTCTCGCTCTTGATGCCAGAACAAAGAATACTGAAAATACATTTTCTTTTTTAAATCATGATAACCATATTTGCAAGATGTAGAAGTCAAAAGTTTCAGCAGTCATAAAATACCAACCACTAAACAATGGGGAAGAAATTCTTAGGGAGGGATGGAAAAATCACCTTTATGCTCTTCATGTATAAATAGCACTTGACTTCAGAAAGCACCCAACGCTTGTTTCAGGGACACTCGCCGCAGGCGCGAGCCCACTCATCTCTCTGCATTCAGGGAGCAACCAAAGCTGTTTTTTCTTTTAGGAGAGGAGTTGGTAATGCAGAAGTAGAACAAAAGCTGCCAGCGGAGCGCAGAAAAACCTGGGCTCCCCTCCATTCTGCCAAGGCAAAGAGCACAAGAGCACGATCTCTGGGACCAGTCTGCTGCACGGGGGGGAAGGGGAATTAGCCTTCCCCTGACACACTTAAAAAACTCCAAACCAGTGCATACATGTTAAAACACTTGGAAAATGGTTTAATGATGTTTACAACAGAAATTAACTGTACAATTACAGTAAGTTTAATATATATAAAAAATTACAGCAGACAAATGCATCTACACAAAATCTACCTTTTCATTCTGATTTACTGTAATCTACACAATCTCTCAATGCCTACAGCTATCTGTAGGCAACCACTGGGAAAATAATAATAATAACAATAAAGGACATCTTTAAAGAGACAGCATTTTGCCTTCCTCCTCACCCCTAGTGTGATCAGCAAGGTTTTGAAATGCGTGGGACTCTCCCATTTCAGTCTCCAGAAAAGCTGGGGTCGCGTTTGGGCACGGGCACTCCCACCTGGCCCTCAAGTGTCCTGCTGACCTGAAGCGCGTAAATGCAGCGTACGAGGGGGGAGCCAGAGAAACCCCTCCCAGCCAGTGTGCGCAGGCAGCCGCACGGAGCAGTGACTCCACTCAGACTGAAATTATCGGTTATTTAGAAACGAAGCAGAAAGGGACTGCCCAGACGCTGCAGCCATTCACCAACCATCGTCTCTTTTGGAACTACTGCCGCATTTAGAAGAAAGGGCTTGGTTTTCAACTCCTCATTTTTCGTACAAAGGGTTAGTTTTCAAACTAACGCATTAAATACCTTTTAGAAAAAACAAAATTTAAGCTACTTCCTCTTTGGCCCATCCCTTAAAAACAGTGAAAAACCCCTTTACGCCGAGAAAGAACCTCAGGTCGATGGGGAAAAAAAAAGAACATGCTGTCTCTTTAAAAAGAAAGAAAGAATCCCAGTTGGGAGCGGCCGTCAGTGAAAATGCGATCCAAATTGGTGGTCTGGTGGAAATTCCTCACGGAATATTATGTACAGTTTAAAAACCCTTAGTTGGTTTTTTTATTCATTTATTTATGAACACCTAGGCAGTGAAAACTGTTATGTTAATACATACATAGACACACCCAAAACATACAAAAATACTATTATTTCAAACTACTAAGAATAGGACAAGTTCAGTTATCTCCATGCTATGACTTTAAGAGCATTACACTGAAACAAACAAGAATTTAAACGACAATTTTTTAATATCCCAGAAATATACCAAAATATACATCTAAGCTTTGGAATTACTGAGGTTAGACTAATGCAAGTGCTGGGTAATCGTACTTAATACACAAGTCTAAGGTTCTGCAGGAAAGAAATTATCTTTGGTATCTGCATCAGGCTAATAATATTAACATTTGGATTTTGCTTTGGGATAGAGCTTGTATGACCCTAGAACCAAACACCCCCCAATCAACTGAGATTAAAAAGATCCATGTAAAAAGTTCCTCCATTTGCAATCCCCCCCCAAAAAGTTAAAAAGTCACAGGCATCTACCTAGCATAAAAGGTTGAGAAATACAATGCATAGTTGCACAGTGGTGCTGCAAAAATAAAAAAGAAATCTAGAAAGAAGGAACTAGAGGAGAAGTGAAAAGCTGCTTCTTCTTCCAGGGATTTCTCACAACAGGACAGCCTCTTCCAAGCAGTGACGGGGGAGGGGGGAAGCTCAGAAGTGCACCTCAGCGTGTATTAATCGACATCACCCAGCCCCCAGAGGGTTAAAGCACCCAGCAGAGCAGCCAATCCTGCACCCAAGTCTTCAGCTCCTCAACCCACCTGCGAAGCCCCCCAGCCGCCCCCTCCCAGCGCCCGCGCCCCGCACTGCCGCGAGTTTTTTCCCGGGGCCTTTGGGAGGCCGGGCCCGGGGCCGGGACCCCTGGCCTGGGGCAGCCCCCGGGGCCGGGACCCCTGGCCTGGGGCAGCCCCTGGGCTGGCAGCCCGCGGAGACCCTCGCCCCGGCCAGGCCACCGGCCTCACAGGTGGGCTTGGTGCTGAAGACGCCCTTTGTCTTTGGTTTGTTTGTTTGTTTTGAGTTTATACAATCATTAGGAAATCTTTGGTTTTGGCTGGAAATTTTAAAAGAACAAAACAAAACAAAGAAACCGCCCCCTCCCAACTTATAGCAGCCACCGTGACCTGACAAAGCTTCTCTTTCCCATGGGGGTAGGGGAACTACATTCAAATAAAGATGGACCGGGTTAAGGATGCAGCTTCTGGCCAGGCTAGGGAGTGGGGAAGGGATACAGGATTGTCAAATAATAAAGAAGAAAATGAAATATTTGGAATTTCTTTTTTTCTTTTTTTTTTCTGTTTTTTTGGTCATGTCAAAAAGTGAGTCGCGTGTAGGCAGCACGGGGCTGGGAGCGCCTCCGGGCCCTGGAGTTCAGCATGGCCCCGGGGCAGCTGGATACAGGCAGCGCGGGCAGCCCTTTTCCACGGAGAGCGGAGGGGAGGGGGTGGATATTCACAGACTAACCGAGGGGACCCCTGGTTACCAAAGAAAATAAGATACGATTGCAATTTGCCCTCACTTTGCAGTAGCTTTTAAGCAGCGACATTCAGAGGCGTTGGGGGGTCACTCCCCGGGTCGCAGGTCACGGGGCGCTATAGGCCAGAGCTCAGTGTTAATCGAAGGAGGGAGGGCAGACTTGGCAACTCTGTAGGGTTTGGAGAAAGTTAAAGCAAGTTACTCGGTTACGAGTTAGAAATGAGGTATACGACAGCTCCTGTACCTGTGGCGGATAAACACCCCACACCTACTCACACCTAGCCTTAGACACTACCACAGAGGAAGGAAATGGAACAACGGCGCTGGCGGGGATGGAGCAGCTCCCGCCCGGGCCCTTCCCGGGCAGGCGAGGCGCCCGCGGGGACCAGCGCTGCTCCAGACCTCTTCAAGCCACCCACGGGCGGCTCTGCAGCGCTCCCTTCCCTTCCCCGCTCCGCAGCGACGCCCGGCCCAGCTCCCCGCACCGCACGGGGAGCGGCGCTGATCTCCAAGGCTGTCGCACTGCGTTCTCCCCTCGGAGGAGCACCGGGGTCACAGAGGCCGACACACGGAGAGTGAACAGGGGAAGAACTCATGGTTCTGTCTCGACTGCCTTGTTCTCAGGACACTGTCACGGGTGCTCTCGTTTCTAAGTTGTTTCTCAGGGGGGCCGTGCGGTCTCCCCCATTTGCCCCTCGACATGCCATGTCCAATGTCCTAGGATTCCTTCTGTTTCAGAATTGCAGATTCCTACTGGCACCGCAACGCGCCAGCTTCATCTGCACGCAACGGTATCGCATTTGGGGAATAGGGCTGAAGTAGCTGCTGCTACAACATCCAGCAAAGGCAGTGTGAATCCTGAAGTGGGGCCTACAACACATAAGAGAATTTTGGGAGGAAAGGGGAAGCTAACTTGCTAACGTAAGCATCCTACGGTTTTACGTAAAGCTCTGCCGGAGAACACTCGCCAGCAGACCGACACAGTTTTAAGACAGATCAGCATTTTGGTCTGAGCTACTTGACAACGTCCTGTTTGGTAGAGAGATGAAGTAAGGCAGAGGGGGTATGTTCCAGTTCTGGGGCTGAGCCTCAGCAGCACTAAGGAACGCCAAAGGGTATCATCTTCCCTCGCCTCCCACAAGCTGTTTCATTTCCTTCCTCAGATTTGTTTTCCTTAAAGCACACCTTGTTTTCCACTTTTGTTCCAAGTGCTCTTTTCTTTGAGAAGTCATTTCTTCAATATCCCTATTACCTATCTATAAATCTAACTAGCTCTTTGAAAAGTCACACAATATTAATACCACTTTTACATAATGTCAGAACAACAATTCTATTAGTAAAGCTTTCAGTGAAGTTCTGCAACCCGACTGGTGTCCGGAGGAAGAGCAGCTGGACAACCCACCTCTCGCCCTTCCTCCCTCCCTCCCTCCCGCCCTTCCTTCACAAGAGCTCACCAAGCTCACCGGTAAAACAACTCAGCCCAATAGCACGATACATGAACATGTACAAGGCTACTTTGGGGAGCAAAGAAGGGAGTCTTCAAGGTCCCTCCCTCGAGAGAAAGACCGTATGCAAAAGCTGTTGAACAGACTCTGACCTTGGACCACACTGCTTCCACATTCGAAGGAAAGAAACAGTTTTCCCTGACCGTATCCCAACATCAGCCCAAGACCTGCAGCACCGGGCAAGCCCCACACGCCGTTTGTCTTCACAGAGCCAAAGCAACTCCATGCAGAAAAGGTGGGAGCACCCGCGAGAGACGAGGTCCTTACAGAAAGGGACACTGACCCAAAGCTCAAAAAAACCCGCCCAGCTCTTCCTCCTACCCGCTCCGAGAACAGCAGAGCTGACAACTTCTCAGTGCCTTTGGTTCCCTGCGAGGCCACTGGGAATTCTCCCGCCTCGGCGGAGCCAAGCTCCCTTAGGAACCCAGCTCGCCCCGCCGCCACACGCCTGCGCACACACGCACTCGCACACACACCCACGCACAGCCCTCCCCCCCCCGAGACGGGAGCCTCGGGCTCCGGATGGAGGGGGCTGCAACACCCTCCCAAGGCAAGAACCACGCACTCTTCTTCTACCCCCACCGCAGCAGCCAGACATGTGCGAGGGGAACGACCCGCTCCCTCGCCAGCAGCCACCCCAAGCTCCTCTCCCACCACCGCCTCCCAGTATTTCAACCCTTTCAGGCACGCCAGCCAGGTGTCAGGAGTAGGTTCGCTTTCACTTCTCAGTTTGGTTTTTTCTTTCATAGTTTTTGGTCTAGACAGGATTAGCATTGCTATTAGAAAAGGAAGTGTTTAAAAAGTTTTCCACCTATTATCAAGCACTACAAGCCCTACATTCAGTAACAAGACAAGGGGGATAAAAGGAACCTGTTTCACTTTTGCTCTCCCAGATAGATTAAGATGCGACAACCATTCTTCTCCCTCCCCGAAGCCAAACGCCACGGACCCAGTTCAGCTCTGGAGCGACTCAGCTAACTGCAGTGGATTGACACCACCCGGGTCGGCTCCAACCCAGTACAGCCATCTTTTTTCCCCCGAGCCTCCGGGACAGGCATTGCCTCGTCTTTAGATCCCAGCGGAGGGCAAGGAAAGGCCAAGCGGGAGGGAAGCGTGCGCACGCGCGCTCGAAAGGACCCTGAACAGCAACCCAACCAGTAACCTGCATGCCACCACGTGCCGAGCTGCAGATTAGACCACAGATAAACCAACCAAACAACAATCCCAAACCCAGGAGCGACAAAATGTTTCCTTTGGCAAGACAGATACAAGGAAAAAAATTCATGAGCAAACATTTTCCTTCTAACACAGTCAACCCCTTCTCTGCCCCCAACATCCACCCACCCCCACCCAACCCTATAAAGTTGTAACCTATAAACAGGATCTCAAATACATACAGCATAATCATGTTTATCAATCATAATAAACATCAGTTCAACTAAACTCTACAGCTAGAATTATCTCCACTATTTATAAAGTTTGCTTCTCTCTTCTGATTTTTTCAGTTTAAAACCAGTTCTGCGACAATGCTAAGCTATGCTGAGGTATTTTATGAAGGTGCCAGAAGCCAGCTGCTACCCACAAGTATTGTTCTCAGAGCTGTATGGTGCTACCTTTCGCTGAGGGAAGACGGGGAAGGAACGAGGGAGAGGGCAGGAGGGAAGGAGGGGGCCCAGATTATTCCAGTTACGGACGGTTCTTAGCAGGGTGTTGCAGAGGGAGCTAAAAGCAGCCCCAGGACAAAGCCCAGCAGCTGCTTCGGTTTTAGGAATCTGGTCAGAAAAGAAGAACGTGGTGTGCTCTACATCCTGACCTTACCTGTCTACTCAACTAAAAGGTGCCTGTTCCCTTCTCCCACGGTTCAATTATTTGTAATTCCAGTGCACTCTTCCTAATACCCTTCTAACGGCTTCCCACGGGGGTAAAAGCTCAGAGCACGCACCCACTCAGAGCATCCCGGGAGAAGCAGCAGCCAGATCCAGTGAGGACAGATTAGCCAAAAAAAGCTCAAGGTCATTTTCATGCGTTACCGTGCCTGTTTGCCTGTGAAGATATGCAGGGGCAGGAATCGCCTCTGCCCATCGTCCCAGAAGCACTGAAACTACTTGCGCAGACACGCAGGGAACCGGGCAGTGCTCGGATCACGGAGCAAAAGCTGTGAACATTTTAAGACATTGCAAACCGTGAGCTAATAATTCTACGACAAAGCCTTCTCTGCCAAAAATCTTTATATATCTTGAAGTCTGTATTGCTATAGTATTCTGGAAAGGGAAGGTGAAGTAAAAAAGAGGTATTGGTTGCAAAAATACAACAGAATTTGAGTTGGCTGCGTGAGGACTGACAGCCACAAACCCCGTGGGGCGGCGGGGCAGCTGGCTCCTTTGGTAACACCCCACCCTCGGCAAGGGCCAGGCGCACGTCCCACAGGGTACCCACACCCTGCAGACAAACAGCCTCCAGCCCCTCCAGGCAGAACAGGAACAGTGACTCTGAACAAAGTTAACCTGGCAATAAACAGATCTACGTTTTAAACTTCTGGTTTAAAACCAAGTAGCACTGACAGTTCGGACCAGACACGCCATTTTGTCTGTCCCAAAACACTCTAATGACCACGACATCAACATCAACTGACATTTAAGGTAAATCAGATGTTGTTTTGGTTTAGTATCTGCGGTATGGTTCCTGCTGTCACCGGTGTTCTGCTACGTTTGTAACAAAGAAAGGGAATTTCTGTTTTAAAAAATGTTGCTCTGCAGGAATGTGCACAGAGTTAAGGAATTAACACTGCTGTCTCCTTCAGGAACTCAACTGCAGAAACATGTGCCGAGGCAAAGCACACTACAAGGCTTCCAGAGGTGACATTTAAACACGAGAACAAACCAAAATATCAGGTTATAGTTCCAACAGAAGTAAAAAAAAATAAATTTTCTATTACTCACAATCTTTGGCTTGGATGCACATGGAGAATTTTATCTAACGTAGTTTGGTAACAGCCATTCGCTTACTGCCCCCTGAGCAAGAGTGGTTATTCCTATGCTTTTTTTTTTTTCAAATAATAACAAAAAAAGAATTAATTCTCCTGAAATATTTTGGGAAGATACCAAAAGATCAGAAGTATAAAATTTTTGTCAACATTTAATGCTCACTGTAAAAAGTGTAAAATTAAAATACAGGGTAGAAGTAGAAGCAGCAGATGGCTCTTGCTCAAACAAAATGCTGTCACACTATAAGAAAACATTTGTTCTTGTGTGTTAAGATCAGCAGATAGCTTCTTTGCTCAGTATTGTCACCCTCCTTAATAACCTAAAAGGTGCAACGAATCACAAGCTGTAACTCCAAGTACATCAGGAGCTATACTGTTTTCCCTGAAAATCTCTTTGTTAGATTGTTCATTTAAAGATAAAATTCAAACCTGAAGCTTCTGATGTCCTAAAAGGTCTATAATTCAAGCCATCAGAATATATGTCTTCCTCTTAATGTTCTGGCATTTTAGTTTTCTCTTACAAGATAACCTCACTAGCACTCAGACAAAATTACCGAGCAACAGCAGCAGCACACTCCTACTCAGAGACCCAGCTACCTTTCAAGCATGTTCTCCTTGCTGGTTCAGCCAAGCACGGATTTCCCATTCATGGCAAAGTGACTTTTTTTAATGCAATTTAACTTGCATTTTGTCAACTATTTATTGAAGCAGAGGATCTTAAGAAGTGGAACGACGATGTGTCATCACAAGTTACCCCAAGAAAAACAAAAACCTGAAGTAGCACTAGCCTGTGGGCCGGGAGGGGGAGAAATCTCTTAATTAAATCAGGCACTTGTGCCTGTAACAAGCATGGTATCTCCCCCAAAATTTTTTGAGTGCGTGCACATACACACCATCTCAGAGCAACGTGACACAATGTAGTTAGACTAACACATACTGCACAGTAACTCAGAAATAAAATAAATCCTCTTCAGGAGATTTAAACAGACAGATGTGACTCTTGTAAGCAGCCATATACGTGCGTACTTTCTATGAGCTGTTCCTGAATCACTCTATGATGACTACAGAGTACATTCTGAGGAGATCAAGTGTGCTAAAGCCAAACAGGAATACATTTTCCTAACTTCAGTAAAAATTTCATCACCAGCCTACACCTCATCCTGAAGCCATTTTCTAAATTGTTCTCCTAGACCTTCAGGGCATATATGTACTTGTGTCTCTGTAAATCTCTTGCGTTTTGAGCTAACTGTCCTTGGCTATAATGAGAGAGTTTGTCACCTTCTCTTTTCCTGCATATGTCCTTTGGCATGCTTGTAACCATGAAAAGCAACCCACGCCTCTTTAAATACAGAGACATGGAGCTCTGAAAAAGAGATGCTATTATCCTTTTCTAACATGCTACGAAATTCCTTCTGGTCCTGACTGACAAATCAATACAGGAGCAAATGTACCAGCACATAGCTAGAAAACTGTCTAGAAATGAACACTTGCACAGCAAATCTTTCCCTAAAAAGACCAGTAAGGATTTAAGACTGTAAGCATGTAACAGAAAATCATCTCTGTTCAACCTATGAACCCACTGATACTGGAATCAGAGATGTAACTTTGTTCAAAAAATCAAACTTGTTTGCTAAATAAATGTCCTGAGTCTGTCAGCAAGTTTGTGACAATGCATGTCCCAGAGTCTGCTGGGACAGCAATTCTCCAGTTTCAACATCCACGAACTCGGACGATGATCATATTTACTAGGTCTGTAAACAATTGTCATTGTCTCTTTTCAGATGCATCAATGTCTACGGTCAGCATGACTTCAACTCAAAAAAAAACCTTCTGCTAAATGTAGTACATGATCTCATACTCCTTCTGCGCTCTGAAGCAGCGTACGTGCTCTGACTAGGCAGGGGTACACCCACTGCCAACCTGATTTCCATCTTTCACCCGAACACTGGAGGTGGCCAGCATCCATGAGACAGAACACTGCTAGGGACGAAAAGAAGGCTCCAGGAGCGACAGTCTGTCATCGGGATGTGTTAGGACAACGAATCGGAGCACAGTGGTGATGGACACCGTGGGATATGTGCTGTTGGGGCAATTATGTCAGCTTCCATAAGCAAAACCAAGCCCTTTCTGGACATGTGGCTACTCTTGAGTTTCCAGTTTCTCTCGGCAAAAGACTTGCTAAGAAATTCCCTGGAATCTGGGCCCCAGAGAGGGTGAAGGGGTAGGGAGGAGGAGGGTAACGGGGTATACGGGGGTATAAGGTGCTCACACCAAAGCCATGTGACCAATGCAAAGGTAGTCAGGAAAAAAAGCAGATTTTTATAATAAATAAACCATCCAAGCTGCATTAGTGTTCCAGATATGTACTCAACAAGACCCTCTCCCAACCACAAACCAGCAAGAATGGGACATGAAAACTCATTCAGACAGCTAATGGCACAGTCTCTTTGAACTGTGGAGAGAGGATTTTCCGCTGATTTAAGGCCCACCTTTCTTTGTGTTTCCTAGATATACGCAAGGACCATGCCCCCCCCCCCCGCCACAAAACCCTTAGGGAACAGAGGATACATCGGAGAAAAGACCAGTAGTATCCTCCCTCCCCCCTTTAACAAAAAACCCTTCCTGATAAATCGTATTTTTGCACAGGCGTGAAAGTAAGCGGGAACTTTCAGAGTCAGGAATGAACGCTACAGCTGCAGTTTTCCCCGCCCTCGCACTTCACTGAACACAAGCCCCAGGGACTTGCATTCCTTTGGTAGAAACTGTAGTCTGTGCTATGGCCTCCAGACCAACATACTGGGTACCAGCACCTCCTCTTCCACTTCTTCCCGACCTCCCTGAAGCTCACCCAGCTATACGTTTTACTAGTCTGAAGCTATTACTGTGGGCCATTTCCACTTCTGCAGCTTCATTCATTGCCCTAAAAGTCTCCTGCACAGCCTGAAGTCATCAAGACACACCAAAAATACTTAGATTTATCCATGCTAGTGGGATGAGGGTGGGACCTGTTGGATTAACAATCCCCTGACATTGCCATTCTATTTACACATCAAACAAAAGAAAACAAATTAAAATCAAGTTAAGAGTCTGCCCCAAGGATAACACAAATTACCAACCAACCAAAAAAAAAAAAAAGATTAAAAACAAGCAGCAACTTTTATATAAAATTAATAAAAACAAAAGACAAATGAAAAAGAAATTGTCAGTAGCATCTATCGCCTCTCTGCATCTGAACTGCACTTATACAAACTAGTCCATTAGTACAGCAGCTTGCTAGAAATTGACTTTGGTTCAAGCTTAGTTTTAAAAAAATAAAACATAAAAAAATCAAAAACACATTAGAAACGGTGGACGGACATTTGTTAGTTTCCCTGCTTGCAGTTCACTAGTTTTGAAGTTTTAGGGATAATTGGTTTAAATACTCAGTAAAACAGGAAGGCGGAGAGTTAGAGATGAACAGAGCAAAACCATGGCGGTGGGGGGAGAGATAAGGGGTTCTGCCACTTGAGTGCAAACACAAATCCCACATGCCCAGGTCACAAACCTAAGCATATGTAGAGTTTAAAGTTGCTGCCTTCTGGATCTTGGATGAGAAGCTCCAGGATCCCCCTGAATCATCAACAAAATGAACATAGCTGCATCAGCTCATTATTTTAGGACACTCTGGTGACAAAAGAAAAGGTGTGTGTGGGGGGGGAAAGGGACTCTTCTAATACCCTCACTAGCTAAAAGTAATTTAGTTTTATACACATGGCAGAAACCTTTAAATCCATCAGGAATGGAAAGTTCAAAGTGAACTGCATTGCAGTGATCCAGTCTTCTCTTTTTAAAAATCTTTCTTTTTGGTTCAGATACTAGATTGTATATTTAAGAATATACAGATCTAACTTCTGTACAGTTCGTTACTCTTCCTCATCCACGTAAATATCCTTTGCTACACGGATCAGAATCAACCTTGAAAAGATGGTGACAGTGGCAGGCAAGCCCCGACGCTCTAAGCAGAGATGCTTATCGCCATTTCTACACAGCTAGCAGCATCACGGCTCAGAGACTACATGAGATCACACAGGTATGTGCAAAGCCCCAGAGTCAGCTCTATTGTGTTGGCGTAAATGATGGCGACTTCTGTTCTTGTGTTGTTGGCTTCTGTGTTTTTTACTAGAAAGTTTTTCTCAATACGATGTCGGAAGCATCGGAATTAATGGAAAAGGAATATTGCTATGAATGGGGAGAATCTGACCTTTTGGAATCCTGTACCAATTCACCCGGCGGGAATCGAGGACTGCAAATGCTGCTTTCCATACTGCCAATTAGCTTGGGTAACTTGACATTTTTAAAATATTTGTGTATGTTCTTAAGAGGAAAATCAAATCAATACAACAGAAGAGCCATCAGTATGTCACACAATCTCGACTCAGGAGGTCAAATCCCACTCTGAAGTAAAAAGGAACGATGCACACAAAGCTAAGAGCAGAATTTGGCCGTTTTGTCTATAAGTAACTGAGAGAAGGAGAACTGCAGTTCAGAACTAACTCCTACCTCTGCTTAAAAAGCATAGACCAGCCTGGAAGTTCGCACACAATGATCTCTGCTGCTACACTGAGCTTCCTGCCCAAATGATGAACATAAATTCTTGTGACCTCCATGAGTAACCATTAGACAAATTCAAGGATGAGGAAACTGCTCAGAACATTCCCAGAAGATTAGGACAGAAAGTCTATTTGTGCTCCATTCTTCCTTTCCACCCCCCCGCCCTCCCCCCATGGTGTGGGAGCTCGCTGAAAATAATCCAGGAGCAAAAGACAAACGCGTCCAAACTATATATATAAAAAAATAATAATAATAATAATCATAATAATAATAATAGAGATACACCAGTAATACAGGCCTGCCTAAATTGTACCAGTTAAGAAAGGAACCCCCAACACGATTGATACGATTATAAACACCTTGTATGACATAATGGCCTGTACAACAGACCTATAAAATGATAATTAAAAAAGAAAGATATTCAGACCGGAAAGAAACAAGAAATCCCCTTCCTATGTTTGAGCTGATAACCCACCTTAACTTGTCATTGTGACTGCTGGAAATGATAAGTAGTCCTTTCACTTTTTTTGTGTTTTTTTTTGTTTTTTTGTTTTTTGTTTTTTTTCCATTTTTGGTTAGAAAGTTCTCCGATCCATGAAGCGATCCTGAAAAGACAGTGTTTATTATAAAATTAGGCAAATGTCTGTCCCAGCTTTAAATCCTTCCTGTTTTGCTTTTGTTTTTCGTATTTTTCCTTCTCTCCCTTGTCCCCAGCAACACGGCGAGAGGATGCCCATCACATTTTCAGTTTATAAACCCCGCTGGCAGCCAATCCCACCGCACAGTGAAACAGGCTGCTGGCAGCACAGCTCAGCTCGGCTCACTGTGCCTTGGAGGCAGTAGTGGTGGTGGACGTGGCCCCGCTCGCAGAGGCCACCGTGAGGAGAGAGTTCTGGATGGACTCGGCTGAGGTGGAGGTGGCGTGAAGGCTGGCGACTGGTCCAGAGGCCCCTGCGGAGGCTGCAGCTGCAGAGACCAAGCTAACTGGGTTGCTGGTGAGCAGAGAAAGGTTCTGAGGGTTCAGGAACAGAGGGGCAGTTACGATGTTAGGAGTACCTCCAGCATTGGCAAACACCAAGTTTCCAGTTGCATCCAGTGATGTTATTGGAAGAGAGCCACCAGATGCAAGAGCTAAAAAAGGGAAAATTGAGCAGGGAGGAGATAACGTTAGCAGTAATCAATAATGCAAGATGTACCTGAAAGCAACTGGTGTCTGCACGTTCCTTTCTCTGATACGCATGCTCTCTACGCTACTAACCACAGCCCACTCATCACAGGCTGTTTTATAAAAAAACAACTCTTTTCTGAAGAGTGGACGAGACCTTGCAGATACTAAAATGTCTCTGTCGTCTGCTCCTAAACTAATTCCATCATGCCTTTCTTCAGAACTTTAAGCGCAATACTGGTCTATGTTTCCTGCCACAGAAAACCTGTATATTCAGGCAACCTGTACTGGAAAGGGTTGAGATGAGCATGCACGTGAAACGGCAGCTATCACAAGACAAAGAAGGCCATGTAACCTTGAGCATAACATTTTAAATGTTGACATACAGCTACTGTTACAACTGACTCTCACTGGTCTACAGGGTTCAGTCTGCCTTAGATTATGATCTTCTAAATTTATCTGTGTCACATTATGAAATGGTTCTGTCTTATACCCTGGAAACACGATTTGTTAAGCTAGTTTAGAGGATATTTGAATACATAGGTTAGCTAGCTTTTCAGCACTTGCACTATCTAGTTTTTACAGGTGACAAACAATGAACTGAGAGAACAACTCTTGCCGAAGTCAATGGAAACTTCTGGCTGCATAACACTTCCAAAATAAATCTTTACTCCTCTGGATAACGATTTACGGATTTAAAGTGCTACATAAGGACTTCAGGAGGCAGGTGGTTGTAGGTTCTTTTTAAATACATATGAGTACAAGAATTCAGGATCAAGTCTTGTTGAGAACTGCCCTCTTCACAGACCTCAAAACAGTGCAACTCTGCTCAAGCTTATGCTAGAAGAGCTACAAAAAGCAAATCTAACCTGCTGGAGATGCATGCCAATGGGGGGAGAATAACAAAATAAATTCCAGATCACATTCAGTATCTTAAAATGCCTCCTGTAAATCGCTACAAGATCATACACAATTCTAATCTCCTTTCTGAAGTTGTACCTGTTGTTATCTCTGTGATACATAAAATGTATTTCTGTATTTACACTTTGCAAAACCTTTACCCCTGTAACATTTATGTCCAGTGCTGAGTAGTCAGTGTTCTTTTTTGGTAGAGGAAAACAAAGCATGTAAACTGAAGTTGTATGACAGAGATGCATTAAACGGAACACTACTGACCTTGAATAGTTGCCAGTGTACTGTTGCTCATCAGGGCCGGGCTGAGAGCACCACCTAATGTCCCTGGATTGAGACTGAGTAAGGCACCTCTGCAGGAAGAAAGATTGTGGAAGAAGAAACAAAGACAAAGAGAAGGAGTGTTACTTTTAAGAAAAGCTTGTCACTGTTCAGAAGTACACCATCATCTTTTTAAAAAGGGGGGTGGGTGGGCGGTGAGGGAGGGAAGACCAGAGATTAAGGGCTAATTTTAGTTTATTTTAGTTTTTGCTCCATGATGTCTTGAGTAGACGTTGCCTTTCAGCTGTGTAGTTAGTGACATGCCGTAGTACCAGCACTGTAAATCCACGACATTGATTGTTGCTGTAAAATATTCTTGTAAAGTATTTTAGGGAAAGTGCCACTCATTAGAGAGCTATCATCATCTCCAAATTCAGATCAGAAATAGGTAAAACAAGAGGAACTGAAGAAACAGAGTTATCTCTCAGAGCAACATTCTTAAAACTAAAACTTCAACAATACGTCATCATGCATCTGTTACAGCTTCTTGCTCGTGATGGCAAAACAAATACAGAGGTGTGAAGTGGTTCTAGGCTAGCTCTCCATTTTACAATTAATAGAACAGATTCTGGGATTCACTGGTAAGTTGCAGCTTTTAAGTCAAGCTCTGCAGTGGGATGGATGACTTACCAAATAACAACATTGCTGAAACACAGCTTTTTCATAAGTAAAATGAAAACACAGTATTTGTGTACACTGATGGGAATGGCCAATTACCACCTATAGGCAAACCTTCAGAATTTGAGATAAATGACACTAGAATCACCAAGTGAGCTGCCAGAAAATAGGGACTTAAAAGACCCAATTTATCCCAAGAACTCTCCTTCCCTTTTCTGTCATCTCACCTAAACAGGTGTGAAAAATTCATCCTTACCCAGCTGCAAACTGCGAGGATGCCATCAAGCCTGGGTTTAGCCCTGCTGCAGCAGCCATGGCAGCAAGACTTGCATTTGCAGGCAACTGTGCAGCTCCTTGTAACGCGGCTGCTGCCGCTGTTTGCAACCCTGATGCCGTTACCATCACCTGGCTGGTCCCAAGGGGGGAGGACAAGGGAGCGGAGGTTGTCTGTGTTGTGCTGGTCTCACTGGCACTGGATGCCTCTGAAGTGGAGGCTGAGGCAGAAGGGGAAGGACTCAGGGAGGGTGATGTCACTGCTGAAGAAGCTGGAGGTGCTGTTGAAATCACTGTTGCCGTGTTGTTGGAGGTGGTTTCTGTTGTGCCTAGAAGATTGATTCTGGTTAGATCAGTATAAGACACAGATTTGACTGAACAGAAACCACTACCCACCTGAACTGCATATCCAACTGAAAAAGAGACAAACACACATTCTGTAGGACCAAGAAGCACCAAGAGTCCAAATGAGAAGCTCAGACTACAATGAAATGACACTTCCCAACAGGAGGCTGAGGAGCTCTAGAAGCTAGCATTAGAATATAGCATATTTCATTTCAGCACCACCTGTGATTTCATCCCCAGAAAAGTCAACTGAATGGTCACAAAGACTGAAGTTTCCTAGTACAGTAACAAGGAACAATGACAAGAATGTCCTGGCATACCAGTGACCAATACTGAATGACCTTTTGAAGAGTTTAAAAGGGGAAAATGGTAGACGTTAATGTCGGGCTGAGAGAAATCAGCCCTTACCTGTGACTGAGAGACTAGTTACAGCAGGACTGGTCAGAGGGAGCACAGGATTGACAGTCAGGGTTGTAGCTGCACTGCTAGTCACAAGGCTTGGCGTGGTTGCCACCTGGAGGTCAAAAAAGAATACAACTGCTTAACTGTTCAAAGACAAAAAAAGTTAGCTACGAGATCTGGATTTCTTTCTACCCATCCTCAGCTCAGGAAGTTATCAGGCAAAACACTGCATACAAACTATCTTTTTTGTAATTCCATTACTTTATCATTCAGTGGATCAACCACAGTACCTTCTCTAATTAACAGCAATATCTTTATTCTTAATCATTCAGTATTTGAAGGGAAATACATCCATCATACCCATATTGTCTCAGGACTGCAAGTTAGCCCTCCCTCTCTGCCTCCCCCCAAAGACAGCACCTGGTTTTAAGAGTCACTCTTATAGAAAGAGTTACAAAATACATTATTTCTGCATGGATTTTTTTTTCCTGCTTAAACACCTTTTCAGCTCCAAATCTCTTTCTCTGATAAAATTATTTAAATGCCCCATCATTACCAAAGGTATTTAGGGTAATGTGTTTACACAGATAAACAGAATAAAATGTCACCTTTACTCAACCAAACTATAAGCTCTACTTTGATAAGTTTCCTTGTGCCAGAGGAAGGATCTCTGAATTTTAAAACATTCAAATGACATCAGCTAATTTTACTTGTGGACAGCTTATTACAAGAAAGCTACAATAAACTGAAGACATTATAGATAAAAAACACCGAAGGCTTAAGGATGGAGGAACTAGCTTATGAGGAAAAATTAAATATTAGGAGAGAAAGGACTTTTTATGGACAAGAAATGGTGTCCAACAGTAATACTTCAAGGCTGTTATACATCAATGAGAGAAACGAATCCTTTAGAATTGCCCAAGAGAACATAGCTAAGGATATAGGCTAAACCCTTCTTCTTTTCCTCTCTCTTACCTTAAGTTTACGATCAGAGAAATCTATCTCATGCTGCATATGCTCTTACAGGAAGTCAAATGCTTCGTGCATTTTAAACAAGACGGGGGCAACTGGGACAGATCTAAAAGCTTCCTGCCCACCTCAAATAGTGTATGACATAACAGCTAGATACATAGTACACTTCCGACTAATGCAGCCCAGACATCGTATCTGTCATCTGTCCAACGAACAGTTAAGGCTAAGGTCACAATCCATATTTCAGGGCAGGGAATGACCTAGAATTAATACAGCTAACCTTGTGGTTACAGTGACTGACTTCAGCCAGTGCAAACGTAGGCTGCCATTAAGAGGAGCATTCCCCTCCACTTCTGCTTCAGAGCCCTACTGCCGCCAGGCTACAAGACAGATTGGTTACCCAGCCATACTGAAAACTCACGATTGTTCTTCAGATGGTTAATTTGCAGTCAAACTAGCAAACTAAGCCCAGTCATCCTACAGACACTATCTCCAGAGCTGACTCAAGGAATCAACAAAGCACATAGCAAATGAAGGCTGGGGCAGCAGGGCTGGAACATCCATTTGAGTGGTAGCACAGTCTTAAGAGAAGCTTACAGTAAGTGAAAGTGCTTAGTGAAACATCACTGAAAAAATGAAGACTGTGGTAAACACCTTCATTTCTTACATACGATGGCAGTTTATAATAAAAGGGAAATTTATGTAGGAAAACTTTTCTAAGTTGCAGTCTGAGTAAGCTTGCATGGTTACTAAAACACACTATCATAACTCTCACTATGTTCTGCTTCAGTAGCAAAGCATGCAACCTTGCTTTCCAATTGGGAGAGAGAAAAAAAAACAACCAAACAAACCCCAACCAAAAAACAGTAAGTACATTTAATATATCCCCTCCCCTGAAACAAAAGGTTGCATGCACACATCCTGAGACAAGGATGACGGAAAAGAATGACACGTCACCAAAATTAATGGTTTAATGAAGTACTGGAAGATATTAGCTACTACAGGGATGAGGGTGGAATAAGTACTACAAAAGGACAGCTACAGGCTACATAAATTCCACCACATTCCTATTAGCATAGCTACTATGAAATCTAATAGCTACTGTTTCTATTTATGAAAACAGACCTCCACGGACATTGGTAGCAAAGGAGCTGAAGGAACCTTGATGCATGTGTTTTGTTACTCTTATTTTCATGAAGTTTGTGTTTACCTGAGGCAAATACAAGTGTGGGAAATTAATTACATGAATATTAGCTAAATTGTTCCTTTGTTCCATGTCTTTTTTTATATAAAGCATTCCTGACAAAAAGTGACGACAACAACAGTATCATTGGATTTGTGTGACTTAAGTCTCCAAATGATATGTTTTACCGCTGCTCATCTACTGATCAGAGTAGCCAAAATAAGAAGGGAGGGGTAGAGCTGTTAAGCATTTTTTATTACTATTATTTTATAAAAAAAGTTTGGGCAAGAGAGAAAGTCCAGATATAAACTGGAGTTACTACCTGGAATATGTTCAAAGCAATAACCCCAACTGCAAATTTGCTAGTCAGAATGTTTACTCACGAGCTGACTAAATAAAACACCCAAACTCAAGGCCCAACTAGTGCCTGATTTGTAAGCATTATCTCTCTTACATAGTATGCAAGCAGGATATTTAAAATGCCAGTAAAATATAAATTTGTGAGAACTAGTCTGCTGTACAAAGGTGGTGTAGCATGTGCAATTTCCACAGTGAGCACAACAGAACCATTTCTTCCAGTGATCTTTGTCAACAGTTTCTTGATTCTTACCAGTGAGGTTGGGCAAGGGAAAATTGCTTTGATGGGCGAGCTGCTGGTTCCACCACTGCTGGGTGGGTTGATCCTTTTCTCCTTCTGGCGCCGGTTACAGAACCAAACGCGGATCACCTCCTTCTCCATGTTTAGCTGGTCAGCTATCATGGTGATCTCATCCGAGGTAGGCTTTTGGTTCTGTGAAAAGAAAATGGTACTTAAAAAGCTGTGAAATTACCTTATGAAGTTTTACCTTATAGCTTCTACTTCACAAGGCAGAAATATGGATGGGCCATTTATATCCAGAATCTTGTCAGTTGTACAGTAGTGATAGACTGTAATAGATACTTCTGCCCTCCATCTTCCTAGTTACAGGAACGCTTATAACAGCAGTAAGCTGTGTTCCTCAGAGACTCGTCATGAAGACTAAGCTCACATATGCTTCTTTCTGAAGGACGGGATCTGACTTGTGAGTTAATCCTTCAAGGAATTCTAGACCTTGATAAGGAAATCCTTCTTTCAGCATCTCTTGAAAAGGAATAGGAGAGGTTAACTATAGTAATAGCCAAAGAAACCCCAAGTTGTATGAAAGACAGGTAGATTGAACGGGCTACTTACAGAGGCTAGCTGCCCATACAGCTACACAAAGTGCCTTACAAGAGTAACGTACAGCCATCTAAAAACCTCTCATTATGTATGTTTAGACGGTCACCCCATTTATCCATCCTCAGCAAGCGTAATCTTTTTTTCTTCTTTCTGATGTGCACAATATCAAGCTTAGATTTATGGCTCAGTATCTTGGAATGTGAAATCACAAAGTCAGTGAACTGCAAGAACCAATGAGGTTTTTTAGGGGTTTTGTGTGAGTTTAAGTGAAGCAGACCTTTCATGCATGTTTCTTGGCACAGCCTTTGTATTCACCTTGTTTAGTACAAGCACTTTCATAAATAACACAGTAATGGGTTCAGTCCAACAGGTATGATTGTTAAACAAAGTTTCTTCATTTCTTTATAAGCTGAGCAGAGGAACAGGATCACCGACCTCCAGGAAACTCTTCTCTAAGGCCACACGTATGTTGGTCTCTATGCTGGTGCGTTTCTTCCTCCTGCGGTTCAAGCCTTCGATCCCCAGCCCTGGAGAATTCAGGGCACTTGGGCTGGAGAGAGTTGAATCAGATGACAGGTTTTCTGAAAAAAAGAAAATAACCTAAATCAGGAGATTTTATTTCAATGCAGTGCAGTCTAATGCAAGTGTTCTTCACCTGTGCAAGGTATGTTAAAACCCACTCTGTATTTATTCCAGATATATCGAGATTTCTGATGATCACATGCATTAATTGTCGTACTTGTAAATTACAATATATACATGAAACTTAAAAGCTGCAAGAAAACCTAGAGGGCACTCTCTGCCCCTGTATGCTACCACAGTATCCCTTTCATCATACCTATACAAAGTTTGTCTCTCTTATCTCATTTCACCTCACATTCATTCACTGCAAGTTACAGTTTAAAGAAAAAAAGCAGTAACTGATACACATGCGCCACAGCTGTAAGTCACAGGCCATTATGAAAAAACCTGAGCAGCCCGAAATTTCTTTTACCCGCTCTGCAATACACTAGAGGAAGTGGAAGTTCATAGCCAGCTTCACAGCGTTCAGCCTCTTCTCTCTGGAGATCTTAGCAGATACTCAGTGTTATGCAGTTCTACCACACAGCCTACACAGCTAGCAGCTCCCCCTACTTAGCTTCACTAAGTCTTTAGCTGTCAACCCCTAATCCTGTTGTTTTGGCTCCACAGAAGAGCCAAGAGAGAACACACTTGACCCCACTTTGCAGCAGAAAGTGCAAAATAACCAACAGGCAGGTTCCAGTGGGAATTTAAACAAAATGATTAATAGTGGCTGGAGATCCCTCACTGCACTGGGGTTTGTGGGTGATAAGCAGGTGTTGAAGTTCACAATGCCCGAGATCATTCTGGGAGGCTCAAACGGGCAAGTAGATTCAGTTCACTATTTTCTGATATTTTTTTTCCCCAGTAATGGCACCCATGAAAGTGCTGAAACCCCCTCTCCATCCTGAAAACCCCACAGAACAAGCTGAGCTCTGTAACAATAAATTCTCCAACACTTCAGTGTAATGTAATGGAAGGGATCATTGGTATGCTTCTCCTGCCTGTTTTTACCTAAAAGTAGCCTTTAAAGTCATCTCAATCTTTCTTCCAAAGATTTTCATGAAACTGAACCAGAGCCAAAAGCAATGGTTCCCACCTTCTAGGCTGTGAAGGACCCTGACACTGTTTACAGTCCTTAACTTTACAGATCTAAGCACGTCTTCAAGCTAACAGGAAAAGCAAACGATGACAGTCCTTGCAGCGCTGTACTCATCCAGCGTTGCTGGAAGGTTTGGGGACCCCTGGCCTGTGGACTACAGCACTAAGTGTGCAGATCTTTATGTTTTCTCTCACAGATCTAGATTACCTAAAGATAACTCCTGTCAGCACAACAGAATGACAATTCCTTGTTTCAATGCAGGACAAATTTTCAACACTGCATCCAATTACTTTCAAAATTTCAGAGAACACTGTAGACGCCAGGATAAAGCTCCCTTCATT
>Ga0181612_179746_pt1 | contig 31652 bp, 13 predicted proteins | sample HoacroProtozoa21_FD_119630 | JGI IMG/M metagenome (GOLD analysis project Ga0181612, IMG submission 119630) | Hoatzin crop microbial communities from Cojedes, Venezuel. Combined Assembly of Gp0051906, Gp0051904, Gp0051908 | reverse complement strand
AGTAGAAAGACAATGGGATTCACGGATGCAATAGTTTATCCCTATTTATCTCTGAATTCTGACCCTTTTGAAAGGAGAGATGGAAATCACAGCTCGATTCATGGCAGCACTGTTGGGGCTACATGACGACTGGAGCACATATCACGCTGGATTCTGCTTACAGCGTCCCTTGTATGCATTAAACCTTGTGCTAAATGGGAAATTTCACTCCTTGGAGATTCTGATAATTAGACAATCACATTACGTATTTGCATGTACTAAACAAAAAAATTTACACTGATGTCTGTCATCAAATCACAGAATGGTTTGATCTGGAAGGGACCTTATAGGTCATTTGGCTCCAGCCCCCCTGCCATGGGCAAGGACACCTTCCACTAGACCAGGTTGCTCAGAGCTCCATCCAGCCTGGCCTTGAACACTTCCAGGGAGGGGGAAGTTCATGTAATCCTGTTGATATTCTCCAAAAGCTGAGCCTAAATTCAATGTTGTACTGTGGAAGAGCATGACTTAGGTGTACCTAGCTGAAAAGGGGTTTGTTCCTCATATGATACTCACAAAATTTTTGCATTGATTTGCAAAGGAGTAAAGGACATAGACCAAAGGTCTGAATATCGTGTTTAAAAAATTGAATTACTGGTAATTTAGGATAAGAACAGAGTTTAAGCTCACCTAACTTCTGGTGAGCTGTGTTTAGTATATATTAGGAGCTTACATAAGGAGTTCAACATATTTTTGAAATGCAGTAGTTTTGCATATATTGTAATAATATTTTAATCGTTAATCAGTTATTGTTCATATTCTGAAGTCAGTCTACCTGAAAAAATACAAATTAATACAAATACCATTAATCCTGAGAAGTAAAGCATAGTATTCCCCCAGACTACGTGATGCAGTTGACTTCCTTCCACCTCAGAATTGTAATAGTGATACTAAATGAAAATTTTGGTGATTTTATATTTTGATTTTAGATGCTTTTTAGATTTGGTTACCAGGGCAGTGATGAACATGGTTATGGAAAAGATTGGTGATACTTCTAAATTAATTTGCTGTTTGCTCCTGGAAGTTGAAATATTTTCGTATTAAATTGTCTCAAAGAAATATTGGTGATTTTTTGATGGAGACAGTGGTCTGGGGAAGGAGTCACCATTGTTTCTTCTCAGAATAATTCTTTTATGTGAACTTCAAAAGAGTGAGTCTGGATGCCGATTTGAATGAAAGAGATAACATTTGATATTTATCTTTCCCACTTTGGTGTCAAAGAAATTGCATGTTCTCTGCATTTCTTTTGTTAAGGACAGACAATATAGATTTAGAAACTAGTGGAAGAAACTTATATTGCAGGAACGGGTGCAGGTTGGATGAGCAATGTCTAGAATGTATAGCTTGAGATATCAGTTTGCATGTGAATATACTACCGTCTGTGGAAGAGCAACCAATAGTTAAGCACCTGTTGTTAATAGTTTCATATTTAAAATGGCATTGCCAACTTGCACATACCACAGTGGAGCTGTGATTCTCCGTAGGATATCTCTGTTCTCCTTGAAGACCAATAATACCATAAGAAAACCAAATTTTTACTCAAATTAAGAAGTGTCTGGAATGCATAAGAATTTGGTGTTGATGAGCACAGGAAATGAATGGTAATTTGTTTAGCAAAACTTTAAGAGAAAAGTTTGTTCGTATTTTATAGTTTTCAAATAGAAATAAACATATTTTTTCATTAAAACATTTTAGTGAAGTGGTATCTACAGTTACTGTCTGGTTTGTGAGAGGCTGGCGATTACAGTGGAGAGGGAGCTGGCTTCACTGGTTTGAACACATGTCAGAAGTGTTCAAAAGGGGAAGAAATGTGCTGGGAGAGTCAGTGTGTTTGAACTTTAAAAGCTTGGGTTCTCTTGCCAAGTCTGCCAGTTCTTCCCTGGGTAAATAAGGGACGGTTATCATTTGAAGTGCTTCGCTCTCACTTTCCTCATTTGAAAACACAGATATTTTAGCTGACGTGTTTTGTCGAGCAGTTTGAGGTGCAGTAGTGAAGAGGATAGGTGCTACTTTAAGCACTGGATTTAACCAGGGACGGGAGGTTGGCTCAGGACACTGCCAGAGAAGCTTGGTGAGTTTTGCCTCCTTATTGCTTGTTGGAACCATCCCCGAGAAAAGGTCTTTTATCGAGAAACAACATTTGAAGGTGTTTTCCCGTCGTTATTGATTTCAGACCAACCCATGGGAAGCTCTCTTGGTACATTGGTGCTAATTTAGCATCCATTTATCAGAGTGGCTGGGATTGGAGTAAACGTGCCGTTCTCTTGGCAAATGGTCTCCTTAGGTGAAGGCTGAACATCAGGATGGAGGAACGTGAACAGACAGGCGTTGCTGTATCTCGCTGAACATTCCTTCCAAAGCTCCGCTGCTTTTTGTGGTTTCTGCCCTCCTAAGGCCTCGGCCTTTTACAGACATAGAAGTCCAGTGTTGCAACTGAACTTTTAACTGCATGATGAGTCTCATGATAGCAGATACGCTTGTTGAAAGGGCAGGGAATATGGTCTTACTTCAAAAATCTTCTAACTGTGAAACCTAGCCCTCTTTTTAGCATCCAAAGTAGCTTGTATTGAATTTAGTACATATGTATGTGTGTCTGCATCTGTGCTCACACAGCTGGAAAGAAGAATCTGGATATTTGAATTCTATTTGAACAAGTATTTTAACAATTAAAGCTAGATCTAGGGCTCCAGAGCCAGGATTGTGTCACAACTTCAGTGCCAAACCTCTCCTGAACTCTAATAAGTATATGTTTTGTTCTGCATATCTAATTATCCATCACTTACTTTTAGGAGACTTTTACAGAAAAATATTATTTTATCCATACATTAAAAAAATTACCTGAGGAAACTGCAGACACAGTGAAGGGTCATATTAATTGAATTTAAGAAATTCAAACATTTGTCTCCGCATTTTTTGGGGGGAGATTGAATTGGAGAGTTAGACAAAGAGGCTTTATGCTGCTGTTCCTAGTGGGTCTGTGGTAGATTTGTTTTGGTTTGGTTTTGTTTCTCTCAGTACTGCTTAGAAATCAGCTAAAGCATTTATATCGCAGAAATGATATAGCAGCAGTTTCAAGTCTTTTGTGCCTTACATGCTTGATTAGAAAAATCCCATTAATGATAGAAAATGCTAATCAGCCATGTGTTTTGCCAGCCACCACAGGCCCACGCGCTCTATGTAATCCATTGCTTATTAACCTAATGAAGGTCATTGTAGCTTTTCAAAGCTTGTGTGACAGCATCTCAAAATGGTTTTAAAACTCTGTGCCACTGGACTCCGGTGCTGGAACAAATCAAGGCTGGGTATTTACTTGTCAGAATGGCTCTGGCGTAAATGAGTTTTTTCTGAGTTGGAGTGATCATACTGTGCTTTTCATTTCTTCGTTATAATTGTCAAGACAGACAAACAGAGCAGTGGTGGCTAAGCTGATGGGGCTGCCATTAAGCAGCTAGACACTGTCTGTATCCACATCTTATTGATTTTCCTTTTCTTTTCTTGGCAGGTGACATCACACAGAAGGGATATGAAAAGAAGAGATCAAAATTAATTGGGGCCTACCTGCCACAGCCTCCCGGTACGTGTATCTGTGCTTGCGATGTATGAAGATGTCAAGTGTACTGATAGTTGCCACAGAAAAAATCCGCATCTGTGAAGAAACATATGTGGCAGAAACAAAGCTGTTGTTATGCAGAAAAAGCTTATTCCATCCATTTTATGTATACTTTTATATATATGTCCGCTTTGATGTGTGTGTACATTTTTTACATATGTTGCTGTGGGTTTGACAGTCATGTCTGGAAAAGAAAATCAGCTTAGGTTCATTAGAGAGGCATTGATTGTTACAAGTAATGCAAAAATACAGAGGAAAACGTGATGTCCTAACTCATTAAGATCTCAGCCAAGTAAAGCTTTCTGAACAGAGGTGTACACAAGAGTGGAAGAGAACCTTGGAGCTTTGTACCTTCCTCCATTTCTGGGTTTCCTGCCCAAATCTCCCTGTTGAAGACACTGGAGAGACCGGCAACATCCCTAGATATCAGCTTGTCGTATAACACGTGGGCAACCAATCCTTTATAGACACCTGGTCTCAGCATTGAGGGATAGGTTGCTTGTACTTGCCCAAAAGGTGTCAAGAGATCTTCAAATTAAATTTAAGAATGTATTGCTTCATTGAAATACTTTCATATATATATATATGTATATATATATGTAAACTCTTCAGAGTTCTTTCACTCTTCTGAGGCATTGGTTCATGAAGTTGAATATGTAGTTGTAAGTGTTGATGTAGGCCTCCGTTTTGTGATGGCCTCAGAGGAGCATGCCCCATGGTTTCATGGCATCTCACTCACCTTGCCAAACCTCCATTTGGGTTTGGCTGTCCTCTGAGCCCTGCTTTTGTAGCAGACCTTGGAACTACTTTCCTCCTCCTTTTACAAAACCCTGTCTTTATGGTGGAGTTGATGGTTTTCTAACTGCTCAAGTGTGGAGGCATTGCCTTGTTCTCTCTTCTTCAGGTGTATATATATATATTAGCTAGCTCCATAGCAGAGTGGTATTTTTGTGCCTTTGGATTTCACTTGGTCTGCTCCACTGGTGGGAACTCCACTAAACATAACAGTGTTACAGACACCTCCATTTTCTGAAATGATACAGCCCAATTTGAGGGTGTCTCTGACATTTCCTAACCATTGGGAGCCATTAGAGAATGAAACAAATAAAATCAACAGAATTACAATACCAGAGGTGCAGTTATTAAATTTCTGGGTATTTATTGGTCTGACCAGACTGTCAGACGTACCATAGTCTTCTCAGTATGTTCTTATGAGACCTACTTAGGTTTACTGAGCTATAGGGAGACTGTTGCCGCAGTAATCCTCAACACAGCGGTGCAGTTGGTACCAGTATTTGTTTATACACTTAGTTGTCCCTTTTTTTTCTTCACACAAGAAAATACAGCTCTTTTTCCAGAAAGCTCATAGTCTTCTGGTCAAACTGTATTCATGGCTGAAACTGCTGGGGATTCATCAGGCATGTAATGATGAAAGAGAGAAGGTGGAGAACCCTCCGAGGTTTGTCTTTCAAGGTCTCTGTTGTGAGACTGAAGTTTTCCAGTGTCAGCCAGTCCTATAGTGGAGTCCGTTCCATAATTATAAGAGGTCAGGATTGAGGATGTAGCTGATTTAGGGCTGTTTTAAAGATGGGATGAAACAGAGTGAACATTTTCTGCTCTACCACTTCCCATTAAATCCTACACTGGGATGTGGGGTATGGATGAGTCAAGGAAGATTATAATAGGATGAAGAGAAAAAGTATTGAAATATTGTCCACTGTTTTCTTGCGCACACATCAAGCTCAGTCATTTAGCTGATGGCTAAATGAGTTGTTTTGTTATAGTGGAAGATACTGCTTCCACTGTATTGAAGTATTTTCCTCCAGCAGCTGATAATTATTTGTGTTTGGGTCTTTGCTGTCTCTGTACTTTTTGTTTGTTTTGTTGTGTTACCTTTTGGACAAAACTTGGAACAATTCAGTTTGATAGTCTTCTTCTAAGACTTTGCTCATCTGAGTGTCTTGAGGTCCCTGCTCACTAGGAGGGGGGAGATGAATCCTTTCCAAGAAGAAATAGGGCAACAAAACAGATGCTGCCTTTTGTAAGCCTCTCTTAATATCTGAACAATCAATCACGTACATGACCAATTCGTTATTTGTTTTTTTGTTGCAATCTGTTTTGATGGGGAACTGCATGAATTTGTAAGCTTTGGTGGTCTTGGATCTTGCTATTGAAAGGGGATAGGTGCTTTAGAGATACTTGAAAACTGTGTGGAAATGGACATGGCTCTTTTGCTGGGACTGGAGGCATTGGGGAAGGGCAGGGATTTGCGTTGTGTGACAGCATTCAACAGACTGAAGGAAATCCAAAGGCAGTTCCCCTGTGTCGGGATGTCCAGTCCTCTCACTGCACCTTTGCTGACATTCCTAACGCCCATGTTGGCAGAGTGGAACACTGACCCGCGTGGGCTCCGTGAGTGTCCTGTGGTGTCTGTGCGTGCGTGCGTGTGCGTGTGTGCTCTACTGCATGGGGGCAGCAGCTCCACTCGTCGCTGTAACAAATGTAAAAAAACTAAACGTGAATTAATTAGTTTTTTTCAACTTGTTACAGCAGCGAATGGAGCTGCCGCGGTACGGTGTAGACTGCAACACAGTGAAGGAGCTGCCAGAAGAATGCTCCGCACTGCCAACATTGGTGTCTGTGACATCCGGGAAGCGGCCGCTAGAGAGAGAGCAGCCAGCACGGCAGGAAACCGGCCTCTCTTTTATTTTCGTTTTGGTGAGCACAATGAATGTATCTTTTCCAGTCCGTATCTGTCTGTAACCGTGCCTCATCTGGAAGCCTCTGGTAGACACCTACATCAGTATGGTAGACCAGGAACTGCCAGTGACAAGGCAGGACAACCACAGGACAACATCTGGAAGGCCATGGCCAACTTTTGTCTGCCTAAGACTGGAGTGGTGGGAAGGGAGAAGGAATAGTCCTCAGTAACATTTGAACATGCTAATGTCTCTCTAGCTTCCATACCGTGGATACTTCAGAGGAGGTTTCATACAATAAACTGGAGAAAAACAGGAAAGCATGTGTTTCTAATTCCCTTTTTGGCACTGCCTGTTTACAGAGCTCTGGAGAGGTCCAAGCCCACCAGAATCCGGAGGAAGCTGTAAAACTCTAGGCACCCCTAATTCTGTGCTATTTTCAAGTAGAGATCTCCGCCTCAGCTCCACTCACGTCCAAACCATTCAGAAGCAGGCTGACTTTTAGGAAGAGGCACCAGGCTGGTAGAGCAGGCTGGAGGAAGAACATTCTGCAGGGCGGCACGTCTGCGGTGTGGGCAGGCCAGGTGTGACCCCAGCCGTGCCTGCCTAGCCGTGCCCTTCAGCAGACACCCATCCTGCCTTCTGGGGGTGACCCGCGGCTGGTGGCAGCAGTCTGCTCCGGCTCCTGGGTTTGTAGCAAGGCTGCAGAGGGTTCATAGCCCCTCAAGACACCAGATTTTCTCTTGCCAACCATGTGGGCACATAGAAGACATCACGCTCTTGCCTGTGTGCTTGTCCAAGCTCCCACGAGGCACTCCGGACATAGTGTAAGAGATGGCAAGAGGGAAGATAGGATTTGCAGTTCTGTTGGGACAAGACATGCCTGTAAAAAAGTGATCCCTTTGAGACACCCTTCCACACTCATTTTTGACCCAATTTGATGTAACGCTATAGAGGAGATCTGTATTGGATTCTGCCTGTGTTATTTGTATTTCTTCTCTTATGTGGGGCTGCTCTGAGTCAGGTTCTCTCAGTCTGACATGATTAACTTCCTCTGCCCAAGATTTTTGCAAAATGTGAATGGTTAAATTTAAATTGCAATTTCAGGTTTAACAGAATTAATGGTATAAAGTCACGTAATTGCTAAAGGTAGGCAGTAGCAGGATTGCCTATATGCATATATAAACATGCATGCATGTATGGTCTTTTTGTTGTACTCATTGGGATGCTGTCATTTTAGAAAGGGAGAGTTGTTACTTTTCACGAATGGGATTAATGAGAGATGAAGCTGGGCAGCCATGTGGTTGGTAGTCCACCAGGTGAGGTGGGAGTTCACTCTTAGGCTCCCTGTTCTTGACAGGACAGTCCCAGAGAGTATATTGTCACATATGCTGTACAGCAAACGCGCAGTGAGTCTGACACGTGGGGGACGTGCTGGGTCCGCTGCACATCCGCAGGTTGGCTCCGCAGTGCATGCACAGTAGGTCTGACACATCCAGATGCTGCACAGACTGCACATACGCAAAGGACATTTGTACTGTTCCAGCTGGGCTGTCGAACATCCAGAAATCCGGAACGGATGTGCTGCGTTTGGCAATGTTAATGGGAGAAGGGATAGGAGGAGCCCCCTTTTTCTTTCGCATTAAATCCCCACCTGCTTTAACTGAGGGAGACAAAAGTACAGCTTTGTTTCCTCGAAACGCTGTCTCAGGGTGTCAGTTTGTAGCTGGGGATGTTCTGTGCGCATGCCTGTATGTCAGACATCTAAAAATAATAGTGGATCCAGACCTTTGGATCTGCATGTATATCGCAGTCTCTGTTGTGCTGTGACCTTTCTCTGAGTGCCTCTGAGAGGAGCCATGACAGCCAAGAGCTGAAAAGAATAACCACTTCAACAGGCATTTATTTCAGAATATCTTTTTGAAGATTATCTTGATTAGATCAGTCAGTTCTGGGTAAGATAACATGTGGACAGCTGCGTGCGTGCTATGAAGACAAACCCTCCCTAGAAGAAAAATAACTAAATTACCTGCATCCCCCATAAGCTGTGTTTTTTCCCCCATTTGCTTCCAGTCCTTTGCCAGGAAATTCGATTATTCATTCGCAGAACAGAGACAATGTTGTTATCAATTAAGCTTTGCTTCTAACAGCTTAGACATGGGTGGTTCATTCTCTCTTAATCAAGCGCTGCGTCTACACTAGATTACTTTCTGTAATTTCCCATCATTGGTACCACCAGTGTGGCTCTGTTTGTAGCGTAACCATGTAGACCAGTCACCAGTGCTTGATTTATTATGGCTAATAAACCTGTGAGATGCAGTCTTTAAAAGGCACCTGCTGCTCCTTTCATGGGCCTAGAGACAGATCACTGCCTCTCCTGCTGCCGGAGCCCCAACAGCACCAGCATGATTTCAAGCTATGCAGTGCAGAATGCATAGTAAGTTCACATAGAAGATCCCTTTACCTTATGAAGAAACAACTTGCTATCGAATTACAGAAACCAATTCCATAGGCTCTGTTATTAACATGACACGCATATTTATATCTGTCTGTAATATGTGTATATATTTACATACTTTTCTATGTGTATACGTGCGCACATTTGCTTTCAACTATTCCTGCTGCTAGCCCTTTGGGCACTCAGAGTAAACTTGGCGATTACAATTTCATTTTCTCTTCCACAGACATTATTTGGGTTGCAACATTGTTTGGATTACAAAGATTGCAAAGAAATGTTTAAACAAAGCTTGATTCTGGAATTGAAAAAAAACCCCTCGTGTTCACTTTATTAACAAGAAGTACTACTATCACATCTGCCTTCCTAATTCTTAAAAATCTTATCAAAGAATAACCACGATGGGGCATTTCAGAGCATGTATGTAGGTTGAGAACATGGATCTCATTGAAAGGCATAGGCATTGCACAACTCATGGACACATTTCTGAAAACAGTGGGACAGATGTTGCCCAGATGAGAAACTGTGGCACACAGTTGAGTACTTAGTAAGTCTTGTTTTTAAAGAAGAGTTTGGGTTTGATTTGGTGGATGCCTTGCAGAGCTTAGTTTGGGTAAAAGGGGAGGTTCTGAAAGCGTCTGAGAACTACCCCTTGATGCCATCACTTAAAGCTCAATGGTTACTGCTTCGTTTTTGCCATGCTGAGTGAGGGCCCATTTATTGTTTTACACACTCTTTGTTTTGTGATGGCACCTCTGCTGCCTATCCTGCAGTAAGATCTCGTAGCATCACACAGAACAAAAGGTACCTTCCTTCAGAGACTTCACACGCTAGTTGTAAGACAAAATAGGGGTGTGAGGGAAGAAACAAGTACGTGATGCAATCAGTAGTGCGGGTAGTGGTTTCAGCATTCGATGTGATGGTTTTTTGGGGGAGGATATTTTTAGTACACATTAGAGTTGAGGTGTTTTTCAAAGAATTTGAAGAATTTCATGAAAATGTCTGTCGATGTTCATGGAGAGCATCTGTAAAACATAAGAGCACAGGAGGAAACATGAAGATGTTCTAGAAATCTGACAAATGGGTGAGGAAAGATGGCTCAGTCAGAGGCGAGCAATGGCAGATAGAAAGGAGAGATACCACTGAGGGCATTGAAACAAAGCTTGCCTGTGTTGGAACAGAGGAGATGGAGCCAGTGGAGGCATCTGAAGAGCTGGGTGCCACTGTCAAAATGAGAAACTGCTAGAATTCACTTTGCTGACTGAATTTATCTGCAGCAAATTTCTGAAGGATGAATGGTAAACTGCTGGCAGTGTAGGTTGACCAGCACGTTGGTGAATGGGTTTTCTGTGTGGATAGGTGGCCTTTTTCTACCTATTCTCCTGTAAGAATCTTCAAATGGTACACTAAATCTGTGGGACTGTCTATAGGAAAATGGAACTCGTTCATCGCATGTGACTTGGAGCTGTAATGTGTTGAGTTCAAGGTAAGCTTGAACTGAAAGCTAAAGCTTGCAAGGAAGTGTTGGAAGGTGAAATCGAGTTTGTAATAAGGAAAGAAGATGCATTGTTCGAAATGAGAACCAAGTGTGAAAGCTCACCTGTGAGAAGATCGTTAATTAAACATGCCTAATCAGAAATTCCATTTTCTTCAGATTTACCTAGCAGAAAGTGGCTCCACTTTCCTGGATGTCTTTGGTTAGGAGTATTGCCTTTTAAATCTCCTTTGGCTTATCCAGTGAGTTCGTTACTTAGATGTATGTTTGGTGGGAAGAGTGAAATGCCACGCTAGGTAACAAGTTCCATAGGGATGGTGTGACATTTAACCTGTTTACAAAATACACGGTGTGTTCATCACCTGGCTTTGCTTTTAAAGCTGAGCTACGAGCCGTTGCGCAGAAGCTCAGGAAATACTTTGAAGGAAAGGTAAACACTGTTTCTTAAAATTGCGCTCCAAGCACTGTTTGCCTTCCTTGCCACTAACCCTGGTGTTGCTGGGTTTATCCTACAGCTCTCTCCTGGGGGCACATGCTGTACATTAGTTTTAGAATGAGAAATGTAGCATGTGTCTAAGAATGCCTTCTATTTCTTGTCAGTTAGACATTTCAGCTTTTAAATATTTTTAGATTCAAAAACTGGACACAGACATAGGAATAAGATACATCTAAGCAACATGTCAGCTGTCATTAAGGAAACAATTGTCCTGTGGTGGACAGGGCAATGCAGCTATTGCCATGTTATTGGCACATAGCTGCAAAAAGAAGTCATAAAGAAAGGAGGAACAAAGAGGTGAAGGCAAAAAAAAAAAAAAAAGAGGAAGGAGGGTAAGCCTGCTTCCAGCTGACAGGTTTGTGCCTTCCACATGCTTGAAAATAAAACTCTCCAGCTTGCAGTGGTGTTGCTTAAATAGCTTTACCGAGGCTCTTGCATTTTTAGCTAAATACAGTCAAGGCAGGATCCACCTTGCAGGTTAGGATTTGTAGATTGATATATACTAAATTTTCTGCCTGTGAACCTGGTATTTAAGCTCCCATTCTCATGTGAAGAGACACAGTTAATTGGGTTGATGAAACCCAGAGGGCTTTTCAGCTTATTCCAAATCAGATACCTCCACTGACCACACCTACATGACTCTCCAGGCTCCACTGGGCTTATGGAGTTGCCTGAAGGTAGGTGTCTACTACTGTTCAGGATTTTCTATGGTATCGGAGACATCTGCACTGCGCAAGCGCATGTAAAACAGGGCTTAGGGGGGACACGTGCCATTCTGGCCAAGCCAGGTGTCATAGGTTGCAACATCTGAAAAGACGTTGGACAACTCTGTTTAGACTCCTAAGTCCTGGCCTAGGTCTCTCTTTTTCATGCCTTTTTCATGATGGATTAGTTTAAGCGCCTTCTTGTGGACGCCTAAGTAGAGGTGTCTTAATCTGCAAGCTGAATCCCCCATTAGCAGCATGAGGTGAACGAACTAATAGAATCATAGAATGGTAAGAATTTGGAAGGGACCTTCAAGAATACTTGTATTAAGTGGCTGTTTGCTTACGTGCAGAGGGATGAGCGTAAAGCACTGATTTCTCAGCCTTTTAGATAACATAGCTGTGTTCCAGGTGTATGTATTTTGCTCAAATTCTTCATGACCTGTAACGAGTCAATCATTAGTGCTAATTACGCTTACCTTTTAAAGTCCTGCTTTAGCTGCAAGACTGGGGTAGGCTGTGGTGTTACTAAGAATGATGCTGGTTTGAGAGTGACTGCGCTTGTGTCTGTGCACAAGGCACTGGAGTGACACTGTCCTTTCTCTTACAAAAGCCATTTATCGCTCTGCCACCTCCTTAAATTCAGGAGTCCATCCAGGTATGAATTCTCCAAGCCTGTTATGCCACCACTTCCACCGCTTCACAGATGCATCTGGGCGAAGCTGCACTTGAACAGGCATTAGCACTTAACTCATGGCCCCTGGGTGCTGGCTGTGAAAGCTATCAATTTTGGGGATTTAGTTGTGTTTAGAAGTGGAAAAAAATGATGCTTGTTACTGCACTGCATTGCTAGAGCCTGTGTGGAGGTGAACAATTCTGCTCTTAACACCGCTTCGCTATTTATGGCAACACTTCACTGATTTCATGGTATTCATTATTCTGTATGGCTTTTACTCCTGCCCATCGCTCAGGAGCGGCAGCGTCGAGGTTCCCGCTGTTGTGTGCTTTGTCTCACACCATTGCTGGTGCTGCGCGAGGGTGCGGGTGCTCGGGAAGCAAAGGTGTGCGTCCAGGCGGTGCCAGCTGATTCCTGCGCCAGCCCCTGCGGAAAGGAGCCGTTGCCGGGTTTCTTACCGTCTCTCCAAAGCGGGGAGATGCTTTGTATGTTCTCATGGTAAAGGAACTTAGTACAGAGAGAGGTCTCCCCGCAGACAGCTGATGGAGAGCTGCTTCTCTGTATTTCAGTGCAGAATTAACTTCCGCGTGCAAATCGGTGCTGTTGGTGAGCTGAGTTCGCGCATCCTGCTCTGCACTTTGGTAGAGGTTTATTCAATGTTTTTATATTCATGGGAAAGTGGGAAGTAAAGCCATCAAATGACCCCGGACCTCATAAAAGCAGAGGATATGTTGATACTCTCGTTTAGTTTGCTATGGCCTTAAATGACTACTAGTGCAGCATGTTGGGGCTGTCCTTTCCTAACTGTGTGGAGAAACTCCGTATTACCCATCGTGTCGGAACAGACTGACTTAAAAGGACAACCACACGTCTGCAAAGGAGGAGGGAGGTAAGCTGAAGTGTCTCAGTTTTAAGATTAGAGGAGAGATTTCTGTATCTGTAGTAAGAACAAGTAGCAGCTTGATGTCCGCGGTGACCAGGAGGAGGGAAGAGCCCTGTGCAGTGCTAGGGAGTGCCGGGGCTGGCAGTGCTGCCTGGCCAGTTGGGCGTCTGGTGGTCTTCTGCAACGTCAGGCTCAGTGTTTGGGGTTACCTTACGTACATGGTGTTTTTTACACCTTGAAAAAGAGCTTTGTGTGCTGCCCACAGCTGCAGAAGAAGAGACTCAGACACCTGAGCTGTCTCATAGCCAAATGGCCAGGAGAAGGAAACCACGGGCTTGAATGCAGTTTCTCCAATGGCTTTCAGGTGTACCCAACAGGTCTCCCTCCTGCAGCAGCTGCACACCTCTGAAACCGATGCTTTTCCTCACAATTTAATTTCCCCTCAGTGCTTCTAAAGCCTATTGCATGTGGTTTTGTTGTTGGAAGGATGCATTTAATCCCCTTTTCCTGTATAATTATGACGTTGTACTTCAGTAGCAACACCTCAATTGGTTTTGTTTGTGCTTCTCCACACGCCGCTGCCCTACGCAGGTCATTGGCCATGGGACGTGGTGGCACTGCTTTGTTCACAAAACCTCTGTCAAGCAGCAGCAATTTTAGGTGTACACTTATTGAGTGTGTGTTTTTTAGGGTTTTTGTAAATACATGTGATTTCCAGAAAGTATTTCCTTCCTGACGTTATGGGTAGGGACTGAGATGAATGATGGTGGTTAGCATCTCGTACAGGCTGAAACGCCATTTTTTGAAAATTTTCGATCAAGATTAATTTTATTGTTAACTTTACATTGCTGGTTCTCAGGGTGACCCAGTAAAGAAGGAAAAACTCTAAATAAACAAATGAGGAGAAAATATTTCTTCTGATTATTTCAGTGATTCAGAAGTTAGGTTCACCTGCCTTAAAGAATATAAAGGCTTGAGGGCAAGTGAAATTACACGGTACTATAGTGTGGAGACAGAGTGGTAAAATGAAGACATTTTATTTGATTTAAGAGTATGAATTATAATCTGAGTAGAAGAAAATTTACTGATTCACTCTGTCTTTTATGCACCTGTGAGATTTTACTCCAAGTGCGTTTTTTAGCTAATCAGCCACTTCTCCACAAAATCAAAGCAGACTTGTCATTGCTGATATTCCAAAGATTTGAGAAGCTGTATTTTGAGTTCAGTTTATTTTCACAAAGAAATAAGTGTACAATGCCAATAATTTTTAAAAGATGCTTTTTAATGAGTCCCACTGAAACAAAATCGAGACTGATTGAAGTCACTGTGGCATTTTCCGTTGGTCTGTATTGTACATAAAAATTCTTGTTTCCACAAACAGAAACTCTTACCCTCTGCAATAAGCAGGCATTCAATAGTTTAGAAATAGTAGTGGGGAGTTTCTACATTCTGTTTTAATAGAAAAGTATGAACATATTTCCAAGCATTGTTTTGCTGAATCCAATTTCAATTTATTAGTCATCCATTTGAATATTTAATTATTAATCATTTAATTAACTAATTTTAACAGATCTTTTCCTACTGTCAACCCTAAGTGCAAGAGGCCAGTTTTACTTCTGTCCTTACAGTTACACATAGTGTGTAACTATTTTTTTAAGGCAAAAAATAATAGGAAAGAATTCATTTCATTTCTTTAGATACTCTTGGTTTTTTTGCCCCTGTGCATCACAGTGCCTAAGGCTGTGTGCTGTAGTAATCCTAAGCTGAATGCATCTTTTACTGGGCCTGTCTGCTCAGGGTCTTCTCTAGAAGAGAGCAGGGTAACATATTATGCCGCTGTTACAAATGCAGGTTTGCTTTCTTTTCCTGTTGTTTGTTTGAATTTTCCTGCTTAAGTAATTCACTTCGCTCTTCTCTGGATGTTGTCAAGGAACATTAGTTTGTAGAAATGTTTATATACAATGCTGCTGTTATACCACTACTGTCGTTGAAGGAGCATTGAAGAAAATACCGATTTTTTACAAAAAGCAAATTCACTATGAGAAGGAGATGAATACAAGGTTTGCATCTTAAACACTGGATGTTTAGGCCTGGCATACTGACATGCTGCAGGTATATATATTATAAGGCTGGGTTCTTGTTATTGTTTTGCTGGAACACATTACTATTTTCAGCCTGGTTTGGTGCAGTTATTGCTTACTTTCTGGCCCCTGGTAGCTGAAAATGCCTGTAGATATTGGTATAGTTCCATTACCACTGGGTGTCTGGTTTCCGTAGGTTGGTATTGTGTTGTCACCAGCTGGTATCGTCCAGCCGCGTGAGGTTTTAGATAATACGGACTGGCTAAGTCTTTGTAGGAACTGTTTTCAACCAATTTGCAGGAAAGCTTCAAGATCGATTTCAATGGTGTCCGCCTTTTTTTAGCACATATTAAAATATTTCCTGAATACTGCTTTATAAAAGGTCACATACCATACTGGAAAAGCTGACCAGAGGCAAGTATTGTGAACCAACTAGCATGATATGGTTGAGCCACTGAATGTTGATTTTCTACTTCTAGTATAGGCTGAACTCCTCCAAACTATTAACTTCTGGAATTCAATCAGAATGAGCTTGTGGTTTTTTGTTTTATTAATGCAGGAGTGGACCAGGCATTGCCACAAGAACGTCGAACTCCTGTTACTCCGTCCTCTTCCTCTCGATACCACCGTCGCAGGTCCTCAGGGTCACGGGATGAGCGCTATAGATCGGGTAAGTAGAACTGAAGACCACAGTGTTGGAATGAAAATTTGAAATGGCTGGTTCTGTTCTTTGCTTTTTTAAAAGGAGTTTTGTTGTAAGCTCATGTAGTAGCTATATGTGGGAAATATTTGTTGTACGAATACAGAGACACCGTCCAAGCATGTAGAGGTGGAGTTACAAAGCCAAAGTACATCTGAAATTGCATCTGGCAACGAATGTGAAGGCCAGCAAGAAGGGCTGCTACAGGCACATTGGCAGCAAAAGGAAAACTAGGGAAAATGTGGGCCCACTGCTGAATGGGGCAGGGGACGGTGACAAAGGGCATGGAAAAGGCCAAAATACTTAAGGTCTTCTTTGCTTTGGTCCTTACTGGTGAAACTTGCCTTCAAGAATCCAAGGCCCCTGAGACCAATTGGAAAGTCGTGAGCAATGAAAACCTGTCCTCTGTGAAGGAGGATCGGGACAGGGAACATATGAACAAACTGAACATGCACAAGTCCATAGGACAGGATGGGATGCATCATTGGCTGATGTCACTGTGAGACCACTCTCAATTCTTTGAAAGGTTGTGGCAGTCAGGGGAGGTTCTGAGGACTTAAAGAAAGCCAGATTCATTCCTGTCTTCAGGAATGGCAATAAGTAGGACCTGGGAAACTGCAGGCCAGTCAGCCTCACCTCAATGTCTGAGAAGCTGATGGAGCAAATAATCCTGGAAACTGTTTTTAAATGTATGAAGGACAAGGAGGTGATTGGGAGCACTCCGCATGGATTTATGAAATCCCCTTATTAGGTTGGTCAGTCCATGCTTGACCAACCTAATGGCCTGCTACAATGAGGTGACTGCATTGGAGGTAGAGGGAAGAGCAGTGGGTGTTGTATGCCTTGACTTTAGTAAGGCTTTTGGCAGTGTCTCTTATAACATCCTCATTGACAAACTGGTGAGATATGGAGTAGATAAGTGGACAGTGAGGTGGACTGAAAATTGGCTGAAGTGTTGAGCTCAGAGTGTTATGATCAGGAGCACGAAGTCCAGCTGGAGACCAGTCTCTAGTGGTGTACTCTGGGAGTAAATACTGACTCTAGCACTACCGAAGGTCTTTGTTGGTGACGTTGCTGGTGAAACAGAGTGCACCCTTCACACATTTGCAGATAGCAGATTGGGAGGAGTGGCTGATACACCAGGTGGGTGTACTGCCACTCAGAGGGATCTGGGCAGGCTGGAGGAGTGTGCAAACAGGAATCTGGTGAAGTTTGAGAAAGGGAAAGGCAAAGTCCTGCGCTTGGGGAGGAACAACCCCACGCACTCAGAGAGGCTGGGGACCCACTGGTTGGAAAGCAGCTTGGTAGCAAAGTCCTGGTGGTCAGCAAGGTAAACGTGAGCCAGCAAACTGCTCTGATGGCAAAGGTGGCCAGCAGCCTCCTGCACTGTACTGGGAGGAATACTGCTGGCCAGTCAAGCGAAGCGATCCGTCCCCTCTGCACTGGGGAGGCACACCTGGAGTGCTGGGTCCAGTGCGGGGCTCCCCAGTACAAGAGAGAGATGGACACACTGGAGTGAGTCCAACAAAAGACCACAAAAGTGATTAGGAAAGAAGCCTCTGATACGCGAGGAGAGGCAGCACGAGCTGGAGTTGTGCAGCCCGGAGAAGAGAAGGTTCAGGGAGATCTTACCCATGTGTCTAAGTACCTGATGGGGGAGGTAAAGAAGATGGAGCCAGCCTGTTCTCAGTGGTGCTCAGTGACAGGACAGGAGACAATAGGCAGAAACTGAAATGTGAAAAATTCCATTTAAGCATAACAAAAAACTTTTTTACTCTCAGAGTGGTTAAGCACTGGCACAGGTTATCCAGAGAGGTTGTGGTGTCTCCATCCTTGGAGCTATTCAGAACCCCAGTGGACATGGCCCCAAACAATCTGCTGTAGGTGACCGTGCTTTGAGCAGGGAGCTGGACTGGATGATCTCCAGAGGTTCCTGCTGACCTCCACCTGTCTATGGTTCTGTGGCACAGCTGGATTTTACTGCACTGATTCTTGTTCAGTGAACACCATAAGAAAAATACTTAATTTGAAGTACAGCAAGTTGGGAACATCGTTATGCCCTAAATAGAAGCACTGATTAAGGGAAGATAAAATTAATTTCAGAGCTGAACAAAAGGGTAAAATCTCATTTCCAAATGAATGGGATTCAAGTCTCTTCACGATGCTGCTCCAGATATAACACAGAGTGAAGGAGGTGATTGGTTTGTAACTGAAGGAAAGGTGAGCTCTGAAACTTTTTTACTCTTACCTTTGAAGGCATAAACTGCATGTACTACACCTTAACTGGATGAAGAGTGGGTGTGCTCAGCTGTTGTTTTAACTGCTGCTGGCACTGCTGCAGTATAGGTGCCCTTCTCAGACGGCAGCCCGAGGCCACGGGCTGGTTTGTCTCTGCTGCCTGTCTCGCAGCTGCACAGGGAGGGAGCTGTAGACAGCAGCACCCACCAGCCGCTGTGGCAGAGAGACCCTTGCGAGCTGAGAGGCGGGAGCCAGAGACTGATGGATGTGGAGGATGCGGGGGAGCCAGCTGTGGAAGTTCTGGGTTGTTTGGGAGATGCGTCTTGCTGGACGTACTCACTGTGCTGACACAACTGGAAAAGTCTAGGGAACTCCCTATTAAACCTTTTGTAACGTATCTCTGGTTCATTCCATTAGTCAAAGAGCTTGCCAGTCCCATTTAAAGGAAAATGAAATGGTAAATGTTGGCAACGTTCCCGTTTGTCCAGGCCGTTCTGATAAATCTGGAAAACTCCCCTTACCCCCTCAGAAACGTTGGGTTCACACAGTAGATGCTGCCAGTTTTTCACTGAATAGTGATAGTGGGATGTGCATAATAATTCCTTGATATATAAGCTCCTAAGAGCTTCTCCCACATTAGACTAAAAATTGCCTGATTTCTAACCAATATTTTTAAGCAGGTAAAATAATATTCCTGAAGTTGTCCAGTTTGTGGGTGTGCAACCTGCGGTCTTCAGACCTCCAGTCTGTGACTCTCTAGGGTTGAAGTCGGCTGCTTGAGCTATGCTTGTGCTTTGTAAACTAAGATGGTGAGTCGGTTTGGGATGCACGAGAGGAGACACCGTGCACGTCATCCCTGTGTGCCTCTGCTGATGCCCCAGGAGGGCTCTGAGCTGGTGGTGCTGCTGCTTGGTTTCAGTTGCTGCCTTAAAAGGAAGGTGTTTGTTCAGTGAATCCTGCCTTAGGAATGGGGCAAAATGTTGTGATGATAAAGAATAAAGACACAAACTGGGCTGCTGAGAGGAAAAGTAAGGAATTGAGCGCAAAGGGTTGCTTGTTATTAGTGCAGGAGTCTCAGCTTAGGAGAGTCAGGACTATGGTTCCCTGCTCGCTGCAGGGGGTTTGGGCTAGATGACCTCTGAAGGTCTCTTCCAACCCAAAGCATTTTTGATGATTCTGTGGTGTAAATTCAGATCTCTTTTGCTGCTCTGAAAATGTCCTCATAGTTAGAACTGGAAAGCTTGACAGTACTTTGGGAGCTTATGGCAGGGCTTTGAATTCCTGCGTCGATTGTTGTACAGCCTGACTCTGAGCTCTCCAACAAATTGATTTGAACAGCTACCACATCTTCACTCACTCCAAAGAAGACTGCATGTAGCAAATGTCAGTGAAGATAAACGTAAACTTCTATTTCAATTTTGAGAAGTTATCAGATCATCTTTGTTAGATTTAGTGTCAGAGGACCTTTACTAAGGTACAGCGCAGTGTTTCTATGCTGAATTATATTCTCCCCTTCTAGACATCGCCCCTGTGAGACTAGAAGTCTTTTTCTTTCTTGGTCCCTTGATTCATACGCTCTATTACTGCAGGTTGTAAACTTGCAAGTCAGATTTCTTTCTGGTTATCTTATCTTCAGATTCAGATTTGCTTCTGGTGGAAGCCTTTGTTTTGCTTGTTGTTTTGCCATGCTTAATACTTCAGCATCTCTGCTCCGGTCATATCGTGATTATCAGATCCTAGCTGTTACCCAGCTTCAGTGCTTGTTACCATATTTGGCACATTTTCTTGGAAAAGGCCCAAACCAAAAATGAATGCACAGTGTTTAACCAAGAAGTAATTCACTTCTAGGAAAGCATTTCCCTTCCTTAGTTTTTCTGCACAATTTATTTCAATTAACATCTGCAAACAAATCCTCGTCTCCAACTCTGAGCAAAGTCCTTTCCTGTCTCTTCTTGGTAAGGTTTTCCTAACTGGAAGTCTAAGATCCTGAAAGTCATCCAGCTCTCCTTCCAGGCCTTTGCTTTTTACATAAATTCAGATGTAAGCGAAGATTGTTTAATGAACTCTCTTTGGAGACTCAAAATCATTGCTTCCACTAATATCACCTTCAACTTATGCTCTTTTATTATGGGAAATGTCAGACTGTGACATTTTAAATCCCTACCTATTTTCTCACTTCAGTCTTCTTTATTATTATTATTTCATTAATATTGTAACTGGATTTTTCAGCACTATAATTTTGAAAACCTGGTTTCTATGATTTTTATATTCTAAATAAAATTGAGTCTTGAGTTTATGGAAGCTGACTCTGAGTTTATGAAGCTATTTTTTCTCCAAAATGTTCCTGGTACATTCTGCGTTTGAAGATAATCTGATTTCAGAATTCAACCTACACTGGGAATTTCGTCTAATTCTTTAAAACCAGAAAGGTTTAAAATTTCCTGGTAGCATTTTTTTTATACAGGAAGGGATCCTGAAATTGTTATGTTTCAATATGTCAGCTTCTTTGATAAGTTTTGGAATGTCTAAAGTACAATAACTGAATTAGTGCAGGGTTAAGCTATGTTATTTACTTCATACAAATGTGGCAGCTAGTTTAGCTGATATTAATTCTGAAGCATTTTTGATTTGTTTACTACTGAATATAAAAATTCTCTTAGTATTTACTCACTTAGAAACAGTGTTTGGAAAGGTTTGCCAAGTGTAGATCATGGCAGTGTTTTTCTCTTAGCAGCTGCCGTTCCGTAGCTGGTGCCTGTACTGTGTCTTTATCTGGGGGCTCAAGATGACGCTGACGCCAAATGTTGCTGTAGGCTGGATCAGTAACTTTTGCCAAAAGGCTTTTCTGGTCAGTGGCTTTTCAGGCAAGAAAACCCAGTCAAAGGAGAACTGGCTTGCACTTCACTGTTGCCTCTGCGTGTGGAATTGATGTTGGCATCTGGCTTGGTCTGGCTCAAGTGACATGACTGCAAAATCAGGCACAGCCTTAGTAATGGCCATGTAGATGTAGCTGCAGCTGGACATACAGCTTTGTTTCCTTAGTGCAGTTCAGAAACTAGGTTTCTTGGGTACTTTTGGAAGCTGCAGATCGATGGGTTTGGTATGGTGTGTTGAGATAAGGAGATAGGAATTACATGATGGAGTAAACAAGTAGGTAACCTAAGTGTCTTAGTTTTCACAGTCTTATCATACCGTCTAAATGAACTTAACTCAGTCGAATACTGAGATTTTCGGATAATTTTGGCACTACATGTCTTCCATACAGTCGCTAGGGACCCATTTACTCCCTGGTTAACAATGGCTAGATTCTGTTCCTGCTAACATTGAGATCCTTCGATGAAGGACCTGAAGCTTCTGCCACTGTTATTTAAAATACCATCATATAGGCTGTTTTGCTTTTGGAAGAACGGTCTTACTGAGTTGGTGGTTAAAATAGTGATCCGTAACCTCTCCTACACAGTGTAGCCCTGGAGTTACACTGCTGCTAGAGCTTGGCCCCTTGCCCGTGGCTGTCTGTCCTGGTGGCCTGAAGCAGGGCTGGGCTCTGCTGCCACGGAAAGGCTGTGGCGCGGTACAGCAGTGTCTGCGCCGGTGGCAGGTCCTGACGAGATACCCCACGGGTAAACTTGGCAGCTCCTCTTGAAGCAGAAATTGTATTTCTCAGCCAGGCATGGGCTGTGGGGTTCAGAGAAAAACTCTCCTTCAGAGCCCGTCAGCACCACTTTTAACTCCTCTCCAGAGAACAAGTATGTTGTCCTCCCTCAACTGGACGTTCAGCACATGGAGGAAAGAGAACATCAGGTCCTTACCAAGGACATTTTTCCAGAGGGAAATTTTCCAAAGGACATTTTTACCTGTGGCCTTTAGATTATGTCGGAACAAAAAGCTTCGGTTCTCCATCCCAATGCTGAAAACCAGAACATCCTCTTGTGTGCCAGAACCCAGCTTTTACTGTTTCCACAGCTCCCATCTGTCAGTTAAAAAGAAAAAAAGAAAGAGTAATGTAAGTACACAAAAAGTATGCACCAATAAAAAATAAAACCTAAAAAACTGATATTTAGAGATGGGGAATGCCGTGTAATATGTTCAAATTCACATATATGTGTTAGGAGTGAGATAGCAGCTCCTGACTGATTTCTGCTGTAGAATTCTTCTCTGATGAGATGAGGATATGATAGATGGGTTGGGCCAAGTTTATTAAGTCACTTGTTTCTCATGAGGTCTCTGAGAGGCCTGTAAGATGACCAGTGTTCTACACTGCCTGGAGCAAGTGTAATGCTTAATTAAAAAGAGACCAGTGAGCTCTAAAAACTGAGTTTTCCAGATGTCAGAAATGATGTGGGAAGGAGCAGTGTAAGTGAAATTGCACTGCCTCTGTCTCTAAGGGTTCACGGTGTCCTGGAGGAAAGACCAGCAGATGAGAACACACGTGCTACATGAACTGCGTGGATGGATTTTAAAAGGCACAGCAGTGGATAAGCAAAGAACTGGGAGCTGAGAAACCGAGTATTCTGGGAAATACCATGCATGGAATCAGCGTCTCTGGGCTGGTAGCATGGAGGAAGGGTACTGCTGGTAAGGGGGCTGTGGTACCCGGGCTCTCGGCAGGGAGTAGCTCCCTTCCCCCACTCACTCTTACTGATTTTTTTCCCATACGTTTAACTTCTGAAGATCAAAAAGAAAGAAGTCAGTCTGGTACGCCGTGCGTGGAGGGCTGCCAGTCCCTGCCCCAGAGATCCCACCACTGCAGAGAACAGCTCATTTTCCAAGCGCATTCAGCACTTCTGTTCAAAGACATCTTAATATAGGGGATTTTTGGAGATACTGCCAAAACAAACGTATCCTAACTACAACTCTCCTGGCTCAAATTCTTGAGCCACCTTTCCCACACTGTGGTTCAACAGCGAAAAGTTTGAACAGCTTATACTGAGCATGAATCATTGACTTCGAAACAAGTCGTCCCAGGCTAGGTTTGAGGGACATTTGAAATAAGAGCACTAGCAATGAAAGGGCATTCCCTGTAGACCCGAATCCTGGAGGAGAAGCTGGCACCAGACCCTGGGTAGCTGAGTTGCTCTGCTCTATCACCTTCCGTACATGCCTTACCACCTATTTGTTCTCATTTACCAGGAGCTAAGTGTGTGTATGAACCGTAGCAAAGGTTGCTGACATTTTGCGTGTTTACAGCTTACCTCATAGTGATTTGAAAATATAGGGGTAGCTTATATTTTGCATTTTTGAAAGGACATTCAAGACCTCATTCTGCAATCTTGCCAGAACTGGCAAAAAAGAATTATGCTGTGGGAATATGAGCTGTAGTGCGTGGTAGAGGAAAGGATGGAATGGGAAGATTTGAGAAATCATTTTTAATGGATCCTTATCATCTAACATTACTCCAGAGAGCAAGGAGAAAGAAAAATATGATGAATGTGCTATGTATCAAGGCAGGACTCCATATATACATTAAGGTGGCTTGTCATAAAACAAAGAATTTATTAACCCTTCAGGCGAGTGAAGGTTACCTGGAAACATTAACCTGAATTAATTCACCTGGCTTATAGATACACTTATTCAGAAATTAATTATCTCCAGTTTAGCTTACTTACAAACTTTGTTCAAGCTACAACTCAAATCAGGACAAAAAAGAAGTTGAAGAGAAACTTTTGCAAATATGTAATTTATATGACCACATCCTTGCTTTTGACCCTTGCAGAAAAAAGTGGAAGGATAATTGCAGAACTCTTGAGGAAAATTACTCAAGGATCTCCAGAGAGAAACAAATAGAAAGTTGATTTACTTCAGATCACATAATAAGGGGGTCTGAGATGAAGTCACTACGTGAAGCTGACTTCCAGATGCATTACAAATGAGATAATAAATAAATGGAGGGATGGAAATTATTAGTGGGAGGCCTGCATGTTGGTTTTTTGTTTCACTTATGAGTAGAGTTAATATAGTTTTAAATCTCAGAGTTTAGAGAAAAACATTTTGAAATTGACTTTATTATATGCCTGAAGAATCCAAAGTAAAGCAAAAACAATGTCTTTCAGCAGAACTAGCAGTGGAGTCATAAAGAGTTCAGCCTTCTCTTTCAGTGTCCTCTGTTTCCATCACATAACCGCTGTGTTTCGCAGCCTGCCCTTGCAGCTTTCCCAGCTGTGTGTGCAGCTTTCACCTTCCTTCCACCCAGAAGTATGGATCCATCCTGCCGTCCAAAGCAGGAGATGACAGCCATGCTTGTGGTCTTCAAAGCTGAGCTTTCTGACAGCATGAGCTCCTGGCTCTGGAGGTGCCCGGGAGGTGCCGGGCAGCGGCTGAGCGATGGCACGGAGTGTGGGGCGTGCGGTTTCCTCCACCCCTGGAGTTTGGTGGCTGCAGGCAGCATGTTCATGGGAGTGCAGATGTTTTCTGAAACACTCGCTCTTCATTGTCAAAAATGTGCAGGTCAACAAAATTTGGCCCCAAGTTTGTGAAAAGTCAGCAGAACTTTCCCCTGCATATCCCTGTATCCCCAGTTCCCAGGAAAACCAGAGGCCCAGTGTGTAAAGTTTAAGTATCCCAAAGACTGAAACTTACACCCTTAGGTTGTTTTTTGAAATGTGAGTTTTACTTCTGTTAGTAACTTCCACAGCTCTCGTATAAATGAGTGTTGTCCTGGAGCAGATGTTCTTGCATTCAGTGAAGTATTCACTGTGTTTGCTGTGAATGCCTTATTTCAGGATTAATAGCACACCTGCCTGCAGCTGGAGAGAAATCAGGTGTCACACTGCTGGGGCTATGTGCTTTGCTATCTTAATACCCAGAGAGACTGCGAAAGTATTCTGAGACCGCTTCATTATAGCATCACCCACAGCAAAGATCTGTTATTATGTGGACTCACTTACTTTCACATTCCCAGGAGTGAGATGATTTTCCAAAGTCTGATCTGTGTTGGATGAACACAGCAATTTTTATGAAATCACTTGCCCTATATCTGCCTGAAAATAAGTCAGTGCTGTCAGCCCAGGGCAATCAAAAGACAAAGCCTAACTGCAATCTGTTCTGATGATACCACATTTACCGTGTCTCACCCTATTTAGTACGTCCTGATTGCATTTCCAATAGATGTAGCTACCAAATTATCTCTACTCAGAGTATTTACAGGCCACGTATTAGGAAATGAATTCTCGGTATATCCTTGGTTTCCATGGTAGCTACAACAAAGGTCTGATTAAACTCATAAAAGACTTCCATGCTCTCAACTACTAGTTTCCTGTAAGGCAGCAATTGCCAACCTGCCCTCTGTATAATTACTTAGCATACTATCGCTATACATAGCATTGCCTTATCTGGAATTTTCAGCCAAAATTCACCTTTGATAGTGCTGTTTTCCTGTGGTATCAGTTGCCTCCCTGTAATAACTCAGAAGCTGTTAGGATTCTTCTGTTGCACCAAGTGTTGTTGCAGCAGTGACTGTCCTTGCTCCTCTTGCCCTCCTGCAAGCCACCTCCCTGCCTGTTCTTCCAGCTGTTTTCTTTGGTGCCACCCTAGATGCTGGCTTCACTGAGACAGACACGTGTTCGTGGGTTTACTTATTTGTTAAATGTTTGAGTTCAGGGCTGATCCTCTACTGCAATACAAATATGACATAAATATGTGTTATATGTACATAAATAACCTCTTATTATAAGTCATTTGGCATTATCAACTCATTAGTGCAGAGCATCAACCTTCATGATCTTACTAGTCTGCCGTTCTGCGAGTGAGTCAGCTGTGTTGGTGGGCTATCTGGAAAAAAGCAAGGGTGCTAAATCTTGCAGAGTCCTTGGGCCTGTCCTGCTCCCAGCTGTATCATCGTATTACCAGGAACTGGCTACTAAAGCAAATGAAGAAAGATTGTTTCCAAAGGCAAAAAAAAAAAAAAAAGACAGAAAGAGCCCAAGGGAGAGGAAATGCAGGAGGCAAAAGGAACACACAGATGAAATGGATGAATTCAGATCACATCTAGGTATGTCTCGCAGCAGTTCCGTTCTTCAAAGGCTAAGTCCCCTGAAGTATCATTAATTCAGAACTGGATAACCAGACTGCAGAAGATGGTAGGGACTCTGTTAGATAATTCTGCATCTGTACAGCAATAATTAGGCAACAGCTTGTTTTATAAGTACTGGGAAACTGAAAACTCAAGCAAAGACAACAGCAATAATATATTTTGTCTGAAATATAGGTAGAAACAGACTTCTGCTATCTTGATGCTAGTGATGCACTACTTCTGTCTACAGCAAGTCTTAATTTCTTGTCTTAGAAAGAAACAGGATTGCATGATAAATTAGATGCAAAGAACTACTTGACACAGAACTGCAAGATTTAAGTGCAAAAGAGGCTGTTTTTCTTTTGTCTGCTGAGGCATTTTGTGGAAAGGTGTGAGGAACAGTTTTATAATACGGAAATTTTTTATGTAGCTGATGCTTACCATGGAAGGAGTGCCCTGTTTTGTGATCCATGCAGAACCAACACCCAGATCCCTGATCCGTGAGGAGGTATCGCTTTGCTTACAGTATGTTGAGTGCTTGACATGCCTGTGGAGCAAATGCAGCTAACGCTGAGTAAAGGAAGCTGCTGAGGCATGTTAAACTCATACAGGAAAAAAAATTTAACAACCCCTCCACATCAAGGAAGAATGCAACTGTAATTTGTTGAATAGGTTTTTGTTTTTTAAAAAAGGGCTGAACAAACTCATTCTCCTGCTAAAAGCTGCAAGAGTCTGTGGGAGGACTGGGAATACACAGCATATTTCACAGAATCACAGAATCACAGAATCACAGAATCACAGAATAGTAGGGGTTGGAAGGGACCTCTGTGGGTCATCTAGTCCAACCCCCCTGCCGACATTTCAAATGTCTCAGTTACAGTTCAGAGCTTTCAAAGGTACTGTGTCTGGCCCAAGGAAGGGATAGGGCATCCCTGTTCCTGGGGTGTAAGGGGAAGGGCGAGTCAGGGTTATGCCCCATGCCAAACGTGGATGCACGCTTCAGAAGAGAGCTCTTCTGGCAGCTGTAGAGAAACACGAGGTACTGCAGCGTGGCTCCGTATGCGGGCCAGGAAATGGCTGACCTTGATCATCGCACAACAATTGCTTTCCTGCCTCAGGAAAGGAGGGCTGGTTTGTTTGTGGAGCTCATCTGAGCCTAGGAGGATGAAGTACTGCCTTCCCCAAAGTAAATAGCTGGGAGCGGACAGCTTGTTGCAGCGGAAGCTCGCCACTTCTTATAAATACACACACATTTGTATAAGGAGGAGAGAAAGTATGTTCTACAGAAAAGACTTCAGAAGAGTTCAGAAGAGACTTTTTGCATCGCAGAGCCAATACAAACCAGACTAAAACTCCTGGCCAGACTCTCTTCCTGTGTGCCAACCCAACTACTGACTGAAAAAAAAACTGTCATGTCCTCCCCTCCCAAAATTACGTTCCAGGTCATTAAAAATGTAGGGAATAAATGGTTAAAGAACACTGTGACAAAGGGGTAAACAGTATGAGCCATTTGTAATTAACAATGTTTGCTTCTGTATTTCTGGGCATTATTATTTAACCTTTGAACACTGCTTGCTATCAGCAGTTAATATGGTTCTCTCCCTAACGTCTGCTTTCACCCCATTCTCCCTGTTGAGCAGAGGTTGCTCCCTCCCACATCGCCATGCATTTAAAATGAACAGTCTGTGAGCGCAGGCTGATCCCTCCGGCGTGGCTGTGTGCCGGCTGCCGGCTCTCCCGTCTCCGGCTGGTTTGTTACGCCAGTGGGCTCCCATCGGAGCAGCGTGCCAGCGCAGGTGGGATGTCACTTTGTTCCATGGAAGCAGAGAGGTGGGCTTGTTCCCTTTTCCATGGACAATGAAATGCACTGCTGTGCTGAACACGCAGCCATTAGATCACACTGATGCATAAAGCTGGGAAAGACCATGGAGAACATGGTGTCCGTATCAAGCTGGTGCTGTGTAGTAATGTAGGTTAAGTGGGTTGGGGTTTTTTCCGAAGCCTTTTCAGTTAAACAAGGAGCACAAGAGTGTGCCAAGTTAGGAGATACACCAGATGAGAAGAGTGACTGCGCTAAGCAGAGCACCTTCTGGGAGAGCTGGCGTTTCGTCCTGCTGATGGAATGAGGAATTCACCTCTATTTGCAACAGATGAGAGTTTCTGACTATGGAGCGCAGGGGCCAAAGCCATGGGTCATCGCTCTGGGAGTCTGAGCTTATGGACTCTCATTCTCTGTGCATTTTAGTCTCTCTGCCCTTTGTTTTGAGGCCTCATCTCTTGTTTAATAGATCGTTAGCTCTTTGAAGGGAAGCTTTCTCTCTACCACGCTCTTATTTTTACAGTTCCACTTGCTTTGTGTTTCGCTTACTGACTTTGCTCCCAGACATCTGCTTGCCCTCTCTATCCTGTCACAGAAAGTAAAGGGAGAGAATAAAAAATAAAAATGCTTGAATGCGACAGAGAAAAGACTGGGGACTGAGCTGTTTTGTCTGAAGTTTGCTAAGTGTTGTCAGGCAGCCTGTAAGAAACACGTGTCAGGTTGAATACTGAACACCGGGTTGATTGTAAGAGAATGAGTTAAGGAATTGACTTTCCCAAGAGCATTGCTTTACTCTTTCCCATATATTGATTCTTTGACTACAAACTCACAAATTGGATTCAACATACGGTTGGCCAGCCTAGAACAGTGGAAGACAATAGCAGGTAAGGAACTGCACGTTGGTTCCTGCTGTGGTAGGTAGAGGTGGTGATTTTTTACTCAATGCTGTAGATTTTCCATTGAGACTTTCTTGTGGAAAAGCCAGCCAGGAAGAGTATAGAGATTTTGTTACCTGTAGGAGTGCTTTGAAAGGTCAGGACCTGGAGTCGTGCTGTCGACTGTAACCGTGTAGTTAAAATGTCACAGACTTCTACATGAAAGAACATTTTGCCTAAAAGTGCTTTCTTTGCTCTTAGACCCAGGACATTTTCAGAAGGCACAACTACATCAAGGTACATCTATGTTTCAAACTATCCAAAGCTTATAGTAGGTGAGAAATTGTAGTATGCCACACTATGAGGAAGGAGAGGAGAGATGGGATTTTTGTTGTTTTGTTGTTGTTTTTTTTTTCAATGAAAGCTCCTAACTGTGTGGCATTTCTGGACAAAATCTTGATACGTGAACAATTTTTTTCAGGAAAATTTAACAAGAAATCTGTGTTTTAAGGCAATACTCAGTCACAGTATGATGAATTCCGTTGGCCTGAGTGTGCCAGGGTAGATTGAGAAGACAGTTCAGGCACTTGTCAGACCTGCAGTACAAGGGGCATCACCCTGCCAGAGACAGTTTGAAATGCTAATGCGATGTTTTCTGCCGATGCTCTGTGTGGTGTGTGGAGAATATGAACTGCTTTGTGCTGGTGGGATTCAGGGGGGATAAGCAGTTTCCTTCTCCCGAGGGAACTTGGATATGTCTTCTTACTCTCATTATACTTTGTCCCAGTGTGTATCACAAATGTGGTTTTCTTCCTTTAGTGAACAAGGAGCTTCCAATTGCGGTTGTATAAATTCCTATTACAAGTCTCCTTGTATTTTTTCAGTAGCTTCTAGGGACAGATTGTGGGCAAGCAGTGGGAGAGAATGGGTCACATACATTATGATGGACCATATAGCCATCTTTACCCAAGATAAAGGCAAAGAGCTACCACACTCTTGTTTGAATTGATGAGAAGTAAATCACCAGGGGCACCCTTTGGTGAGAAATGTACGTTTCAGTTTAGGTTTAAATCCATGCTTCATAAAACTACGAAAAGAGATTATTAGTTGTATATTGGTTAACATTCCTTGCGATACATCAATGAAGTTGGCTTGTAGATTAGGAAAGCAAAGCTAAAACCTAGAGAAAAGCGAAGCACATGTATGGAAATTGCATATCTGAAGCTGATATTTGGTGGGGACAAACCTACTTGCTGTGGTTACAGGATAGATGTTGTAACCTGTGAGTTGTTCTCAAGTGTAATTCTTAAGTGTCAGTCTGGCTTTCCCTCATCTCTTTGAATTTTCAACACTTTGGGACTTAGTCTCTGGGTGTGAATGGCTTGAATGCTCTTCATTAGCTTAATAAGTCCAACTGTATACAAGACTGTCAAAACAGGTTGAAGAGCGTTTTCAGAACCCATCAACAGGCTTTCATTCCAAAAGAAGAACCATACAAACTGTATAGGCTGTTATTTGTTCTTTACCTAATCCTTACCCTTTCTTTATATGCTTAGAGACACTTGGTTTAGCCAAGAGTTTTATTCCTGGAGAGAATGTTGTGAAAAGATTTTTTTCATCCAAGCTTGGCTGCTTCTACTGCCTCTTTTTCCTCTCCCGCTAAATGCATGTAAGGTCTTGCTGACAACCCCTGGACCAGCTCTGGACTGTCTGTCCTCAGCCTTTTCTCGACATGTGTCCTGGCTTTTTCAGTAGCCTCCGTGCTCGGAGTAATGCCTTCAGAACAGTCGGCCTTGCAGGCTGGGCTGGGAGCAGGTGTGCGTGTTCCTTCTCCCCAGTCAGCTTCCCTCGTGTTTGTTCAGAGTTTCTTATCTTTTCCATTGTTTTTGCTTTCCTGTGGGGTTTGGGTTGTTTCTTTTTAATTATTCTGTAGTCTGGTTTATTCTACAGTAACTCGTTACAAATAAACATATCAGGCATGTGCTTTATTAAGAAAACAATTCAATTCCTGGACTCCCATGGACTCATTTGAAAATCCAAACCTGGCAGAGTGTTTTTTAATTAAGCTGATGAGTTTAACTTCTTACATCAAAAAAGAAATCAAAGAATTCACAAGTTATGATTCAGTGTCCAGCTGTCACACAGAATCACAGAATGGTAGGGGTTGGAAGGGACCTCTGTGGGTCGCTAAGCATTTTAATAATTATTTTCTGTCAACTGTCCTCCTTTAAAAAACTTCTGAAGAATGTGAGTTACACCTCATCTCCCTACTAATACAGTAAAAAACAATCCTAAATGCAATAATCTACAAATAATTCTTCCTGTCTTGATCAGCAAAATCTACTGTCTTCCAAAAATTGCTGTAGAGTTTTGGTTTTGTTTAAAAGAGAAAGCTCATTTTTTACTGCTTGATATCTAATTGTTATCCTTTGAAGGAAAACCAAGAATTTTCCCTGTTTGGTGGATAAGAAACACAAACTATTAGTGAGCGTGTTCAATCCTGTATACGTTATTGACATTGGTGTGGAGTGAGCAGGTAGGAATTTATCTTGGGGACATGCTGTTAGGTAAAGACTTACGTTGTTCATTTTCCTAGCTTGATACTTTTCACATAACCTTTTCACCAGATTTTAATTATAAGAAAGACCTTAAACCTTCTACTTTTAAATAATGACTTGACAGGAGAGAAGATGTTTTCTGGTTTGATGTTGGCATTGCAGTCTTCCTCCAGTTTGGTCTGTCAGCCACACAGCTCTTATCCTTTGAGTATGCTTGTCCAGCTTTGCTGTTTGCTTTTCTTGCTTTGCTTTCGGTGATGCCCTCATCCTCTTCATGGTTTAAAATAAATGCAAGAAACAACCCACAGAAGCAGCT
>Ga0181612_152245_pt1 | contig 31662 bp, 25 predicted proteins | sample HoacroProtozoa21_FD_119630 | JGI IMG/M metagenome (GOLD analysis project Ga0181612, IMG submission 119630) | Hoatzin crop microbial communities from Cojedes, Venezuel. Combined Assembly of Gp0051906, Gp0051904, Gp0051908 | reverse complement strand
GACATTAGCGGTTCATTGCTGCATCTCCACAGCTTCTTGATACCATCTGCCTCACCTGTGGCATTGTGGCTTATTAGCATTGGCTCGGTGGTGGCTTCCGGACCAGAAACATTTTGCTCGCAAGTTGGAGGACACATTCATAGTAGACGTGTCCCCCAAAACAACGGAGCGTTGGCCCTTCTCATGGTGATGTCTGCATCTCCATCCCTGAAACAGGCAGCGCTGCTGGAACAAGGGGAGAGAAGGGAGCACAGGAATTAAAGCTGCTTCCCCTTTGCAGCCATTTGCGTGTGCTTGGCGGGTCTTCGTACTTCGCGGTTATAAATAACTGCACAAGATGCACTGCAAAGATCCCTTGCAAAAAAAATCACTGCTTGCTCCCGGTGGGACAGGTTGAGCCCTTACTGGTTTTCAGTGGCTCGGGGGAAGAAGAGCAGAGAGCGAGTTACTGGAAATGTTGATGGGAGCTGGTAGGAAGGAGTATTGCCAGAAAACGGCTTCGAGGAGAAAGTCCTCCAGGCATAGCGGTTCCCAGTGCTGGAGCACAGGGCGATGCAAACGCAGCGTCATTATTTTGTCTGGCTGGAGACAGAAGTCACTTGTCTTATTCTGGGTTTTTTTTCACTTTTAGAGGGAATCAGAGCTTTTTTACTGCACAAATGAGGGTCTGTCTACCATGGGGATATTCGGAAAAGCTCATCAAGATTAATTCTTAAAATGAATAAATGAAAGCACATTAAACAACCTATGTAGACACACTCATTTGGAATTAAAGGGTCCGTAATTAAGTTTTACTTAATTCACTTTTGAAGTGACTTGAGCCAAATTAAATTAAGCCCACTTTAATTTTAAATGAAAGTATCCAGACCTTGGTTTAATGTAATTTAACTAATCCACTTGCAATTCACACCACTAGTTAATTTTGGATTAATTTCCCCTTGTAAGCAAACTCTTAAACAGACAGCAGGAACACAACTTTGTTTTCCCTTTTCCATCTAGAGAGGGAGCCATAGAACTTCTCTTCCCAAAAAAAATGCTTCTGCTTTGTGCAGTTTAACCCCTTTTCATGCAGTTTAACCCCTTTTTACTGTGCCTGGGGTGAGCCTGACCCAGGGTGTGCCAGATGTCTGCTGGGACATCCTCAGCTGAAAGGAGACAGGGATGTTCCTCTGATGGTTTTTCTGAACCATCTTAGATGTCCATCTCCAAAAAATGTTCCCTCTTGCAGGATTTTCAAGCTCGCTTCCAGGAGATTTCATAGAGGGTAAGTAAAATTTGGCACTGGGCTCTGGGAAGACACCACCAAGGATTATGGGCCTGGCTTGAGGTGGGGCAGGATCCAGGCAGACTTTTAGGTGAACTGAAGTAAGGCAGAACCCAAAGGGCTTTGGCAAACTCAGGAGAGATGCCATGTGCTGCATGGTGGGACTGGGACGACTCCAGCCAGCAAGCTCTGTTTAATTAATACCACTCGAAAAGCTGCAAAGGTCAGGTTTCGGTGCCCTGGACTGCGGCAGCAGCGTGAGGGGGATGGTGTTTTTCTGGGTTAATTAAAATGAAGGATCACTTTGGAGCGTCTGACAATGCCAAATCATTAATAGAGCAACCAGCAAATGAGCAAGCAGTCTTGGGACTGGAAGGGACCTCAAGTGTCGGAGGAAAGAAAGCGTTCGCAATGGGGAGCAATGGTCAGAACAACTAATGCAGATGGCAGATACCCAAGTCTTGCTGCTTTTGGTTTGAACTACCATGGTTCAAATGCAGTTCAGTTCATGCCAAGTCTCTAAAGGGTTTAAGTAACCCTACTGTAGGGCACATAAAGCCCTGACAGCTTGGGATTCACCCAGAGAAGGGCTGTGCTCCCATCAGTAATAACAGTGACGATAGCTTTTATTACTGCAGCTTGCAGTGGGCATTAATTGTTCACACAGGCTTTGAAAAATAGAATAATAGACTGGTTTGTGATGGAATGGACTTTTAAAGGCCATCTAGTTCAACCCCCCTGCAACGGGGGGACATCTTCAGCTGGATCAGGTTGCTCAGAGCCCCGTCCAGCCTGATCCTGAATGTTTCGATGATGGGGCATCTCCCACTTTTCTGGGCAACCTGTGCCAGGGTTTCACCACCCTCATCGTGAGAAATTTCTTCCTTATATCCAGTCTGAATCTATGCTCTTTTAGTTTAAAGCCGTCACCCCTTGCCCTATGGCTGCAGTCCATCCCCATCTGTCTTAGAAGCCCCCCTCCTCTTTTTTATTTAAAGACACAACAGTCCGCTTCCAGAAACATTTTGGGAGTCAAGCAGTTCGTCTGTCTCTTAATCCCCCAGGGACTGCTAGATCCACACTTCACTTGCAAAGTCTCCCCATAAAGTCACCTCGTGTAACACCTTTGGCATCTGCCAAAAGCACTAGTAAGGTCCTCTGGCGTCTGCCCATCTTGGTGACGCAGGGGAGGAATAAGTAGCTCATGTGGACACTGCATTTTCTGGACAAAGGAGTGAGGTTCAGGAGGAAACTTCACCTGAATGGAGCTGGCATCTAAGCTCGTACATCTTTCATCAAAGACGAGAGCGTTCCTTGGTTTGAATTCAGAAGCTGCCTTTCTTTTCAGCTACAAGCCAGAGCATCTGGATGGAGAAATCCTGCCAGGGAGGTACAGCTTGGCTCCGGGGTGCCTCCACCCTTCCCTGCAGCACCTTTGATTTCCTAAATCAAACTACACTTCCCAGAAGGCGTTTTCCCTGGCAGTGCCTCCAGGCAGGCCCATGGCTGGGGCTGGTTAGAGTTTTGTTTCTCAGGCATTTGGCTTTTTCCAGCCACACGAGGGAGAAGACGCATTTTGTAAAAATATCATTTAATCCAAAGAAAATCGATTCTTATGGGAAAAGAAAAAGAAGAAAGAAAAAACCTCCAGTGAGATGGAATATTTTCAGCCAGCCTAATCATAACTACCCCACAGCTCCCTAAATCTGGCTCCCTGCCTTTCACATAAGCAGCGAATGGGTAGGAACTCCTGCTGTCAGCGTTTTACTTCATTTGTGACCCACCACCTCTTTTCAAATAAATTCCCATTGAATTATCTGAAGTGAGCAGAGAGCAAGGGGGGAAAGGAATTCAGACTTGGAGGATAATACAGAAGTTATTTCAGCTGGAAGATCGAGTGCATTGCATCCATTTAAAAATCATTTAAAATGGTGAAAGAGGTGTTTTGAACTCAGTGGGAAGTTGATGATTGATTTGAATTCGTGCTCTCACACCCTGTTACAAGGAAAGGCTCTCTGGAAAATATAAGTGCAGAGAGATCTCCAGGCACATGAGGAATGGTATAAATCAAAGCCAACTGGAGGTGTGACGCAGGTCTTGCCAAAGCCAGAGGTGGAGGGTGCGGCCGTCTGCCTTGCCAGAGGGTGGAGGGGAGGGCATCCATTGCCAGTCCCACACGATGGCAATCCCCAACTGGCTCGTCATCACCAAGAAACATCCCCCCAGCAAGGTGCGTGTCCCCGGGGGAAGGTGCCTGTGGTGTTTTTTCAGCTGAGGCCGCAGGGTGCTGCCCAAAGGCAGTGCAGCGGGGTGTGAAACTGAGCAGGGCTTGCATGCGTTGACCAGCTTAGGTTAGGAACAGGCACCAGCAAGGAAAGCACTGGTTCATAGAATAGAACCATAGAATCGTGAAGGTTCGGAAAAGACTCTAAGATCATCAAGTCCAACCGCCAACTCATCACCACATATGCCTATTAATTCCGGCACAGGGTCCTGCTGCCCCCATCACCGTTAGCTGCCTGCGTCAGCCCTTGGTTTTGCCTTCGTTTTCCTGTCTGTGGAACAACGATGATAAATAATACAGACCCATTTCTGTGATTGATTTGAGCTCTCTGGATACAAATTGCTAATAATGGCAAATACTCTTGAAGGCAGTTTAAAGAAACATAGATAATTCAGTTTGTTTTGTACTGTAGCTTACTCACACTGCTTATATACACATAGATATGTGTTTCTGTTTGTTCTTAAGATTCATTTCATTTTTAAGTGCATGTGAGAAGAGCCCAGAGTTCAGCTATACATCTCGTATTATTGATGGTTTTTAAAAGTAAATAAGTGTATGCTATTATGATTTCATCTCCTTTGCAGGGAAGCAGCGCTCTGAGTGCGTATTGCTCTGGGAGACCTGCCGTGTTTATATCCCTCACGAGATATGTCTTTGTTTTCTGAGGCGCAGAGAGTGTCTTCTCCATTTCACAGCACACTAAGGATTAACACCCAAACTGTAAAATGCATTGTATTTCCACTCTTAATCTGTCACGTTAAAAAAAAAAAAAGCTTCACTCTCCTTCACTGACTTTCCACTTCAGTGATTTTTTTAGAATTTTGGAAGACAATGGAATATTTCCAGGAGATGGGTGATGTCCTCGGGGGGTCTCCAGGATGCAGCAGGGGTGATCCAAACTGTATATAACCTCCATTTCGTGCTGTACCCTAAAAGACAGATTCCTGGTAGCAGAGGACAGCCTTTGACTCGGGAAGCCAGGCCTGAAATCTCTGCTCTTCCCATTAAATAAATGAGCTTGTGCTGCAGTTCCCAGTGCAAGACGGGCATCACAGATCCCCTCCAGTCTCACCAGGGCTTTCTGTGAGGCTTGGATGTTGGGACAAAATAGGGTATGTAAATAGATAATACAAGGAGAAAATGCAAGCCCCAGCTGTTTCTTGTTTTTGAAAGAAAAGAATGCCTCCAGCTTAGGCACTAGAAAAAAGTTCGTAGCATTTTATATGAGCCTGGATTCCCACGTGGGGTTTGGAGTGAATTTTACATAAAGTTTGTCTGGAAATATTCCAGCCTGCAGCTGAAAATAAAACTCTGCAAAGGTACCAAACCTCGGTGACTCAAATCGGATCCCAGGGTGAGATTTTTTAAAGCTGCAGAGGAAAGCCGGACAGCAGAGCTCACATTAATTTTCATAAGAATTGGGCATTCAGATCCTGTCAGCGATAGCAGGGGCTATCAGCCGCAGAACCTGTACAAGCCCCAGCCAAGCGGGACCGCGTTTCTGCGGAGGTCTGACAGCTCTAAAGACCCGTGGAGCCGGCAGAGACCCAGTGCGGCACACAACCATCTGCATACATGTACACAAGTGCCTGCTCCCGCAGCATTGCCGGAACCTTCCAAAAGTTATGGGAATATTTTTTCGCCTGTACTTTTTGAGGTGGGTTTTTTTCTGCCTAGTAGGAAGCCGGGATGAGCTGCAAAATGTGTTTATGTGGCTATGTGAAAGCTATAAACATGCAAATTCCAGTTCAGCAGGTTTTGATGCTGATTGCTAGACCTCTCCTTTGAGCAGATCTTAGCAGCATATAGCTTGATGCTGAGGAATTTCTTAATGAGCGAGCTTCAGCACAGTATTTATGGCAATGCTGAGAGGTGCTCTGGTTATCAGGGAGTGAAGCTCAGGTTTAGAGGTTCAGACCATTTCTGAATTCTTGCACAAGCAATTAAAATACCGGTGAGCGCGAAACTTCTGTAAGAACCTCGCGTTGCCACAGTCTCTCAATGTGAGGTTTTCTAATGAAACTTTGTGAGAGCTTTATTAGGGTTTTTTGGCTCCATTTTGGTGTTTGTGTTGCCCTCCATGAAGACATGGGCAAATGTCACAGCTGGCACCGGCCGGAGGCTGTAGTCAGGGATTCACAGTGCCGTGCTCTTGGTACCCGAGTCCTAGGATTCAGGAGCGGTCCTTAGCTGCATCCCTTCAATGTCCAGATTCAGCATCAATAAATGAGTGTGGTGGCTATTACTTTTTTATTTGTAGATGAAAAGGCAAAATGGAAATAGCTGCGAGTATGCCTGTGAGTAAAGGTCATCGAAGGCTTTCAAATTCGTGAATGTTCAGTACCTGAGATGCACTCGAACATTTAGTGAAGGGTCTGGTCAGTTCTTATCAAAGTCTGTCCAGGCCTCTTTAGGCTTAACTCTACACTCTTCTCAGATGATTTTTAGGATTTTAGGAAAATTATGTATTAAGAGAAAAAGCAATGAGACATTCCTCTGGACAAAAAGAATAGCCACAGTAGACATGCATGGGTCACAGCTGAAATTCAGGTTCTGCCTACAGGCTTCAGGGCTCTGCAGCTAACCCAACGATGCTCCCCTCCTATGCAGACTTCGATATCTCATGGGGATGGCCCTGGGCTGGGGCTCTGGAGATCAGAGCCTTCATGCTAGTCTTGTCCTGTGTATCTTTTGTAACTGGGTCAAGTTCCTTGGGCATTCTCATCATTCAACTGAGTTCTTTGTGGGAGGCTCATATCTCAGTTGAGGTCTCTGAGCAACTGTGTTTTCATTCAGTTGTGAACCCTTTGAGTCTCCAAGGCTTGCTGGACACCACTGGAGTATTGCAACCAAGCGATCAAGGCCAGCTTTGAAGTGGTTTCTGGTCACACTTTTCCATGTGGGTCACATGCCGGGTTCCCGTTGCTGGTAGCCACTCTGAGCATCTCCCAGTCTTCCAGGCAGGAGCAGGGAGAAAGCATCAAGAGCTGGAGGAGCTCAGTCCAAGAAGAGGTCCATTCCTGGTCAGAGTGACCTGCCCAAGGTCAGACTGGGAACTGCAGCCAAGAAAACAGCTGAACTGTGTTTTTCAAATCCTGAGCTAACACCTTAAAAAACAGACCAGCTTTCCTCGTGCTGGCACTTGCTAGGGACAGGTTATGTGGTACAAACTGCTCCAGCAGTTCTTCTGATACAGCACTTACTGGAAAGCCACTTTCCTTGCCAAAAATGCTTTTGCTTGGATGTCAGTACTCATTTGCCAAGTTGTGTTGCCTTTAGATGTTGTTCATATACTTATCAAAGTCATTTTCCCCCGAGCTTTCAATCAGATAGCCCTGTGCTGAGCAAACAGGAGGAGACACTCCTTAAGTCCTCAATTACATTTCTTTCCTCCTCTTCAATTCCAGCACAGACAAGAGGTGATAATACCGAATCTTTCAAATATTTGATATACAAAGAGAAGAGCTTGTTAAAACGAGACCAATTAATGCATTTTTAATCCACATTTAAACACATGCAAAGATCCTGAATACTAATGCCGTCATTTCAATGCCAGGCGGGGAGGGCTGGTGCACGAGGCTGCATATCTTTCAATCTCTGCTTTCCTGCCTTGCTGGAAGCAGGCAAGGTCGACTGGGCGCTGCTGCTTAGAATAAAAAGGTGTATGGAGGCTCCCTCCAATATTTTTAATCACCTGATGATGTTCTTGCAGCTACTGATCATGTTGTTATTTTTTTTCCCCTTCCTCTTTCTCCCTTTACTCCTGAAGTTCAAGGACATTTTGAATCCCCCTGGGTGTGCCTGCTGCTAGGAGAAAACAACCACACACATCGTTTGAGCTTCTAATGTTTCCCTTAATGGTACAACACCTTTGCTTCCAACTGCTCCTCATGCAAATTGATCAAAACTTTGATTTTCCGTCTTCTTATCCTCACTGTTGACACAGCAGATTGTTCAGGTGGGCCACGTGCATAGGCAAAGGTTTTTTATTTCAGGCGTCGCTTCTATTTCTGTTGGACCTGGTGGCCCTCACAGGCTGACTTTCTGCATATAGAAAATTTTTGGTCTAAAGAGTTTACAGCATACGTAGAAAAGGGAGAAGAGAGAAGACAAAGTTAATGTAGTCACCAATACTGACTGTACCGTTGCGTAGGAAGCTGCCACCTGCCAGCTGAACTGCAGTAACGAATCCAATGTGCTTCTGTACGGATGGCGTTGCCAAATAGGATGCTAATTAAAGAGACCAGATATCTGTCTTAAAGAAATGCATTGCGATTTGATGTAGGTAGGAGTGTGCCCATGGCAAGGGACTGAGATGCAGCTGAGATTTCATATTTCAATGTCTCAATCACTTCTGCTGGGGCGGTACACCTGAAGATTATGAGAGGTGTCACAGAAAATAGGCAGAAGTGGGAAAAGCAGCTGAAATCCGAGCCGGTCCCGCAGGCCATATTGTCTCCTGCTGCGGTACAGGATATTAATGGGAGAAATGAGTGTGCCTAGGAGTCATTTGCCAAAAAAATTTTCATCATCATGTTGATTCATCAAAGTCGGAGTATTTCAGAGTGAAGGACCAATTTCTGTAGATTTTACATTTGAGGAAAAATGGAAAAAAGTTTTTAAAATTATCAGCAGGTCACCGTGACTCCTAGAAATGGAACTATTATATTTTGCTTCAAATTTGCTTTTTGCTTTGAAATGTAAGTTCAGCTACAGGACGAAAAGAAAGATTGAAATGGAAATGAAACCTCTGGAAACTGCCAAACTGAAATGTTTCTATGAAACCAGACAGGGCACTTTTTTTTTTTTTTTAATTACTTTGTTGGAGTCTTCATTTTTTGAGCCTTAAGTTAGATTTTCAGCTTTTGTAGGACAGGATAGGGCAGAAACACTTCTAAAATCCCAAAAACTTTCAGTCTATAGGGAAATACTGAGCATAACATCACTAGTGAGTGCAGAAGAGGCTGTTCCTCTGGTCCAAACAGATCTAACTGTGAAGCCACCCCTTTTAATCAGCTACCCCCTGCTTCCTTGAGGTGAGTGATTATCCTGTATTTAAAGCTTTGGCCTTGAACTTGCAGTAGGGGATGGTGTCTCTCAGGTTTTTTACCCTTTTCTTAATTAAGAAGCTGTATTAAATATTCAGAAATTCTGCTCTGTGACTTTCCTGGGAAGCACAAGGACATCCTGGAGAGACAAATCACTTTCTCATTAACACCTACCCAGGCCACCGCTCTCCTTTCCTTTTTCTCAGTCCTGGCTCTGGTCCCCCAGGGCCACAAAACTGCCCAAGGGATGCGGGGAGTTTTTTCTTGAGCTGGTGGAAATACAGCCAGGGCTTCCATTGACTCCAGTTTGCACCAGCTAAAGGACTGGCTCCTTGGGCATGGGAGAAAAAGATGCAGGAGCAAAGCTGTTGGGAAGATGATGCTGTTCCAGGCACCTCCAAGTGTTACTGACTCTTTTCACACATCCATAAGGTGGTTTTATGCAGGGAGGGCTTATGAAAAAGAGGAGGAACCTGGAAATCCAAGCCTGAGTATCATCAGCGTGGCAAACGCCCCACAAAAACAACTACTGTGCTGTGTGAGAGGCAGCCAGCACACCCCTCCTTGTGTGCCACTTGTCACCAGGATCCTAACAAGACCCTATTGATTAGGACCATTGACATTGCCACAGCATCTGCAAGCTGAGAGCAAGCTCGCTGCATCCGCGCAGGGGGAGCAGACGGCGCGCTCGCAGCACAGCGCCTGTTCGGGGTGATTTATTTGCTGCCGGTGGCTGGATCAAACTGTTCTTTCCCTTTTGTTTCACGTTTTGTTTTCTGTTGTGGCCTGTCAGTTCTCCAATACTGAAGAAACATTTTTCAATCTAGCGGGGTCCCCAACCTCCTGCATTTAATTACTAAGCCGAATGACGTGGGCCATCAGTAAAGGTGCTGAAGGGCAGGTCTTTATTGGCTGTTTGCTCGTTTTTCCAAAGAAGTGTTGGATCCTGGAGGTGATAGGTGCTAAAAGTTGCTGTCAGGTGGGAAATTCTTTTTTTTTTTTTTTCATTAAAAAGAAGAAAGAACGAACCTCATAGATCTTTTTTTTTCTGAAAAGAGATGAAGCAACCATAGACCTCATTTTCTCACCCTTCTTCTAGCAGTCCCCAGGCAGGGAAGAGGCCAGGGATTACCACCCCTCTCGGCTAAAACCCCAAGCTTTGCCCAAAATCTCCATCTCCAGGGCAGGCAGCCAAGGCGTCCTGGCTCTTCCAGCCCCTTTCATTGTTCCTGCTCCATAGCTGTGTCTCTTGGGAGCCTGGTGGAACAGTGCAGCTTGTCCTTTCTCAGGCCAAGAGGACAGAGAGCAGCCAGCCCTGTGCCATTAGCAAACCCACTCCATCTGTACCTTGTTAGTCTTTCTTAACAAGACTAAATAAAGGCTTGCTGGTCTCTGTAATGATGTTGGGTAGAGGCAGTGGCAGCTGATGATGGAGAAGATGAGTGTCTAGGTTCTGCAGGGAGGTCTTAAGGCCACTTCTGTGCTGTTCATTTCCTGGTAAGAAAGATGGGAAATGGGGGAAGCTGTGTTATGTGGTGCTGTGCAATCTGGCTTTGGGGAATAAATATTCCTGGTGGTGTTTGAGCTTGTTTGCTGTGAGGAATCTGGGTGTTTGGTGCTTAGGAAGTATGGTCTGGGAAAGGTTCACTGTAGCTTGGCTGAAAATAGTAGATACATAAGCAGGTTAATGGTGCAAGAAGGGAACCTCATTTTAGGTTCTTTAGGCTCTCAAATTTAAATGATGAATGTGACAGCAAGAGGTCTAAGGCAGGTGTGTGTTCAGTATGAAAGACTCATGAATTAAGTGCTTCTGGTTGTTCTTTTACTTTTTTTCTGAAAAAAAAAAAAAAAAAAAACAAACCCCACAAAAAAAAGCTGTTCCTGAATATTTCCAGAGCAAGAGCTTAAGAAAGGGGGCCCAAACATGCTGCAGCACCATCTGCCAGCCCAAGGTGAGGCCCTGAGCAGAGCTGCCCCACTGATGTGGGTCCCTGGTACCTCTTACTCTGGACATCTAGGGGATCTCCATTCCCCCTGTGTGAGCTGGTAAGAAACCAGGCAGGGCTGTGGTCTGTTTGGAGAGTTTATTAGAGCAAAACCAAGAAACCTGCCTTGGAACAGGTAGCGTCTGGCAGAAAGCGCAGTTTGTGTTTCGGTACTCCAGCTCTGTTGCCATCCCCCTTGGGGCATCCGTCTTCAAACATGCTGGGGAACCTATGCCTTGCTCATTGTGGGCAAGGGCTTTATGCATGCAGGGGGACTAGCCCCAGCGACTGGAGATGTCCACCTCCAGAAATAATGCAGGACACTTGATTGTCCCCAGAAGAAGCAGATGGGAAACAGTGTGGTAAGGTACTGGTGTTTCAAAATGTCAGTGGCTGTTTGATGGCTTTCTCCTGTGAAGTGTTTGTACAGTGCTGGCAGCCACGGGACCCTGGTCTTGTCTGGCGTTCCTGGTGCCACTGCTGCTCGCTGACACCTCATGGGTGCATCTTCTGGAGTCCCGCATCTCGCAAGGGCAAGCGCTGACCTTGTAACATCAAAGCAGAGCATCCAAGGCATGAGCCAAGGAAGGACAGGGGAAGGCTTGGAGACCAGCCTTCAGAGCTGGTGGGATTAAAAGCTGAGGTCTCCCTGCTTTTGCTTTTTCTAATACCCAACCTGTGAGGTCTTATGAATGTTCTTTTTCCTTTGCCAAGGTCAGGAACGTGCCCTTGCAGGCTGTTTTGTCCTTTTTACTGGTAGCTGCACACTACTTGGGACACCTCAGTCATTATGTGCAGGTTTGGCCACTCACGATCTCGCACAAGCTGCAAGTCCAGAACACTGATGCCGCCTTCTTTGCTGCTAGAGATAAAAGAGAAAATCCTCCTGGCCCTTCTCTACAGAAGGGCAGAGGGTCTAGGACACCCAACATGTCCTCAGCTGCTCACAGCTTTATTATTCCAATGCTGGAGTCAACTAGCTAACGAGGCTGGCAGTCCCAGAGCTGCCAATGACATCTTCCTCCCCTGTCAGTTCAGCTGCTGCGGAAAATTATACGTGGGACTCAAACCTCAGAGCTGTGCTCGCAGCCCTGACATGCATTTCTTCTGATGGTCCATGTCCTGCTCTGGCCACTGGCCTCGGCCAGCCGGGTGGCTCCAGCAGCCCTCTCCCCATACTCCATCCTCGTGAGCAGCAGAGTTCATTAATTGATCCGTGTTGTGGCAGGATGGGGGGAGCCGAGGGGGGAACAGGCAAAGGCAGCGATAGCATCTTCTTTGTACCAGGCAGCAAGCAGCGGGGTTATTGTTTGTTAATAGATTGCCTTTGAAAAGCTGCTCATATGGGACCAGGCGAGTTTCAGAGGTAATTAAAACTCTGTCTATGCAAAAGGCAGGATCTGATTATTTCCTTTCCAGAGCAGGCAGATTAAACCAGGAAGGTTTATTTGACCACTTCTAAGAGAGCAGGGTTGCTTTGAATGAAGTTCATAATATGGCATATAACAAATAAAACTCTCCAGCTTCTCATTTAAAAAAAAAATTAAATCAGCTTACTCCAATTCTTGGATTTAAACAGTTCCTATAAAGCAGGGCACATGTGCACCCATGGAGTACTGTTGTTTCGATGCTCATTTCTTATCTTTTAAACCCCCTTACTCTCATCTTGGAACACATTTCTGCACCAGGATTCCATCCTCCCTGAAACACAAAAGCGATGATGCATTGGTAAAGAGGCTCAGAAACAGTAGCAAAGTTTCCCTATCACTTCTCTCCAATAAAAGGAGTGAAATAAAGTACATTAAAGGTAGTCAAGACATTTTAGAGCCAGCTCGATGTCTGTAATCTCAAAGACTGGCCGTGAGGTTGTGGTGTTGCCCGTGGGATTCAATCTCTGCACCACTCCTGTCTTTAGGCTCTGCCTGTTCTACGTATTTCAAAGGGTTGACCTTTGTGGAGCTTCAGGGAAGAAGAAATCTTGGTAGAAATTCGTAAGCTTATGAAGGAGAGGGATGGAGAGAGAGGATGACTTTATTGTCTGAGATTTTTGCCGTTGTTCTCATAGTTTCCTCATCTGATGCCTGGCTGAAACCCTGAAGGGTTTGGCTTGGCTGGGAGATGTGGGTAGGTGGACTGGCCAGGTGAGTGAGCACTGGCCTGTACCTGGGAGGAAATGCACCCAACGGAGCAGCAGCAAGGCAGGAGAAGACTTCCCTCTGCTTGCGAGCAGTTCCCCCAGTGCTTCTGAGGCAGAGACAGTTTCTCCTGGCTTGCTCCAGCCTGGGTTTTGTGCACCGAGATGGAAACCCTGTGCATGTTGAAGAGGAGGTCAGGCCACCTGACACCACTCTTCTTTGGGGGGCAAAAGCAATCAGCAAGCTCAGTTCCAGGTCTGCATGGGCTAAGCTGTGTCCTGCAGGGATAAGACGGGGGGAGTGCACGGCTGCCTCCTCCGCGGTGAGCCCTGCCCTGCGGCTGCTGGATCTACCTGCCTTTCTGCAATAAATAAAGGTCAATAACGGCAAACGTGTCGGGCTGTGAGGGACGGCTGTGGGGAACTAGGCAGGCTGAAAGACTTGGAGGGACACTGGCAGGGGAGGGGATTAAGGAAAAAAAAACAACCAGTAGCTTAAGCTGTTTTTTCTGGCTGTTTTCGGAGTGTGGAGACCAAGGAGGGTTTGCCTTCAAATCTTGGGTGAAGTTGCCAGCTGTGTCTATGCCCAAACAGAGCAGCTGACTGCAGTGGATTTACAGAGGTGGAGTGGGGATCTGGATGCAGACCTCCGTCTCCTGGGTGCTGAAACCTGACAGCAGCGGTGGAATTTTAGCTGAAAAAAGCAGAGAGAAGAGAGGCTGTTTTATGCAGGGATGCGTCAGCAGCACCGTGACTGCTGTCCCTGCTCCCATGCCAAGGTCGCTGAGGTTTGTGCAGCTCAGACTGTTGGTTCTCACCTCCTGTCAGGTGTCCAACAGCAGCCTGGGTCCAACGAGTTCCTGAGGTTTCAGTCCAGTCCTAGTGAAAAAAAAAAAAAAAAACAACCTTAGTTTTAAACCTGCGGGGTAGCTTTGCCAGCAAGAAAGGACCAAAGTCTGACCGTAATGGGATCCTAAACCTTTTCTACCCCTTCTTCATCTGTGGGCTGTGTGTGTACCCTCCAAGCTGCATAACGCAGACCATGTGAGTCCTAAACTAGGAGTCACCCCTGAAAAATCCCGTCCGCTGGTCAGGTGAGGGTATGCTCCATCGCACAATTTCTTCTTGCCAGGGCTGGATGTCTTTTCTGAAAGAGATGACTTGATGCAGAAATGACAGGGTGGAATGACGTGGTCCTTGTTTTGTAGTAGATTGAACCAGCTGATCATAACAGTCCTTTCTGCTGTGAAATCTGTCTGGCATATGTAATACGCTCACATATATTTTATGAGTGCATGGATCTCTCTGCGTGTACTTAAACTGAGCACATGTATGCATCCATACACATATTTTATTGCTGATAGGAAATGAAACCTCAGATTAAAAGACATTAACAAAGATAAAAAGTAACAGAATCTAATTTCAATTGTCTGTGGCAGGAACCCAATTTTCAAATGATAATTACAATAATTAAAAATTCCCTTATCAACAGAGACAAAAATGCTGTACATTGGCAGGCAGAGACTATGAACGAGGCAAGCACAGACTCCTCGGTGCTGAAATAAATTTTCAGAAGTTCAGACAAGCCCCAGAACAATTCCAGTTTTGTTGTGCTGTTTCCTCCTGGGGGAGGAAGAGGCTTTCCCCATGTGTGTACACATATCCTTTTTTGTCTTTTTTATCCACAAGGTCACATTAGCTGGAATAAAAATGAAAATCTCATGTAAACAAAACTATTTTGCTGTAGAAGTGCAGAATGGGGAAAGTTCAAAACCATATCAGGCCTTCCCAGTGTGAGCTTTACTTCTAATTATGGATTATCTTATTTAGAATTAACAGATGTATGTGCTCGGCTTTTGGAGAATTTGCCAAGGAAGGCTCTCAAAGCCATTTGAGCTGAGCTGCAGTGAACTTGCTTCTTGATGCCTTCTTCTGCCGTTGTTGCCGTTGTATCACTGAGGAGTTCATCAACAGAAATTGAAGTCTAATTAAAAAAAAAAAAATTCCAGATGGACATCTGGAAAATGAACTTTTTTCCCTGAGAAAGCTTGGGTTTCTGAGCACATGCTTTCCAAAGGGAACAGACTGCAAAAAGTGTGACTCAAGTTTTTATTTTGTGGAATAGAACTATATTGCATGGTTTTCTATTTTTTAACAGTATTGCGATGTGCACAAACTAGCGGGCATCCAATCCCCACCTGTCAAGCTCAGTGACACCCTCAGAAAGAGAGATGGGACTTCAAAAAGGTCTTGTTCTTCAGCCTTAGCGATTCACAGGGAATGGAAGACCGGAGAATCGCTTGTGACAGCACAGAGCTTTGCTTTCTGCAGGATGCTCAGTCAAGGTCTTCAGGGAAGTTCTCACTTCAGCCTGATGGAGTTAGTCCTTGCCTTGTCAGAAACACTGGATCCAACATGATGTATTTATGAGGAGATGACAATTCTCAGTGCATGGCAAATGTATTGGCACTCTTTAAGCAGTTTTAATTGTGCCTAATTAGTACAGAGACTCCCCAAGCAGAAAGTTTAGCTCTGAAAGTCTTTCCAAATGTCTTCATTGTTGTGTATTTGACTTCAGGATTTAGGGCAAACCAACATGATTTTGAGATCTTTTATTTGTGGGGGCTGGCATCTCTCCCATTTTTCTCGTGATATAGTGAATTCATCTTTTCTCGTGAGTAACTGTTTGCACTATCAGTTCCACACTGTACTGGCTGGTGCATCATATGGTTACTTGCTGCTCTTTCTCCTGGTGCCATTGAACTGCCTCAGGAAAATCCTACAGAAAGGATCGCATTCCCTGTTGAATTGCATGGGTTATTAGTGTAACTGCTCTAAATCCACATTAGTTTAGTTGTGGCTGGATTCTACATGAATAGAATTTTTGCTGCTGGGATAAGCCATTACTCATGTAATGGTCAATGAGAATTTTATTTATCAGTGCATGTACAGGAATGTGAAGACAGACAGAAAAGTGTGATACCTTGGTTGTCATTGTCTCCTTCCTGGTTTTGAGAAGGTTGTGAGATCAGGGAAGGAAGAGAAGGGGAAAAAATGTTGCTGGATTGAAGGTAGGCTAGATCCAGCTCCATGCAGGTCAGCGAAGTGGGGATTTGTTCTGCTAGTGTTTTTTCTTGTTGGCTTTTTCTTCTGCAGTGGATAACAAGCCTAGAGATGGGAGGACACATCTCAGCCACGCCTTTGCATCCACTTGGAATCAGCCTGGAGCAAAAACTTGTGCAGTATGGGATTGAGAGCCAGCTACTGGGGATGCAGCAATAAGGGGAAGCTGGCAGGAGCAGAGAGGGCTTGAAACAACCAGAGTTTTCCTAGGTGTGTTGCTGTTAGCAACTTTTAGTTCAGATCTCATCTCAGTGGATGGCAACACCAAGCCCAGGATAAAAGTGGGACTTGTGGCAGGCAGGAAGAAGTTCTGCCTGCAGGAAGGAGTGAGGTCTCTGTTAATGAGGAAGAATCACAGAATGGTAGGGGTTGGAAGGGACCTCTGTGGGTCATCTAGTTTGTGCCGTTCAATGATTTTGATGATTCTTTCCCCAGTAGCACAGTTTGTACACCACTGTACCCAAAAGAGCTTGTATTTCCCTGCCATTAAGGAAGAACTGATGGATCTGCAGAGCTGGCTGCAGGCGGCAGCAGCAGAGTCCCAGTTGGGTGATGCAGCCAAGACCCTCATAAACTTCAGTTACACTCGTTGTCTCTTAAGAGAGTCATGACTCACTGCAGCCTTCATGCCAGCTTTGAGACTTTCCTGCTCGCTCTCAGCAGCCCCAAGGTGAGAGGACAAGCACCGATGAGCCCAGCCCGGCCAAGCCGTGTGGCTCCAATAACCACCGGCTCCGCTGGCGCCATGCAGAATTGACGTCTTGGTGGGAGCAGCATTGGCAGAGGGGGCAGAGCTCAGGGTGACCTCAATTTCTCAGCTCCGGTATTCAATTATTTCTGCAAGGAAAAGAGTCTTTATTATTTAATAATGGCTGAGGCACTCCAAATTATTCATCAGTGGAGGAAGTGAGTTGCTGAGATGCACGGAAAGGATGTGGTTGTTGCTGGGGGGTGATGCAGTCAGAGTCTGGCTGAAGGGAGACCTTTGTCTGCTTCACCTTCCCAGCACAGGCAAAACCTCCTCTTTCTGGGGTCTCATCCAGCCATACAGCTTAGAGAAACTTTTTATTTCTGCAGGTATCTTGGGTTTAAGCTGCTGTGTCAATTTTGGGAGGAGCGCAGCTGATAACTGAACCTGACCCTGTTGATGGGTGATACTGTCTTTGTGTGGGTGTTACAGGGCTGGGATGCGTGCCGGGTTAGGCGATGGGGCTCTTCCCTGTGCAGGCACATATAACCCATATCCAGACTGTCAGTGCCTCTGGGTTTTTTGCTTGCTCATCTAGAGATACTGGCAGTAAGCTTATTCTGCAGTGAAGCGTTGCTGCTGGGTTGCCCAAGCAGCTCTGACCCACACTCTTTCCCCTAGTCGGCAATAATCGGCATCCCAGTTCTGAGGCAGCGAGGCGTGGGGTTTCCACCTGGAGCTCCCCGACGTGGTGTTTGTCTGGCAGAGCAGTGGTGCGCTGTGAGGTGCTGCGGAGTTGGTGTGAATCTGTGCGGGTAGAAGTGTCCCCCACCCACACATTGCAAAAAACATTTTTCTGCCGAAATCAGAAGGTGAACCTGTAAAATGCTGGAAGCTGTTTTGTGAAAGCACCATACCTTGATGTTTGGAGGAAAAAAAAAAAAGGCATCCTTGCTTGCATATTTAATTGCCAAATTATCATAGAAATGTCACATTACTTAGGATGCCAGAACTCACTGATATTTTAAATGTTTCCATGTTTTAATTCCTTGCAAGTCAACCTTTGCAAACCTAGTACAAGGGGGAAATTATCGATGGCATTTTCTTCACTGTGCTCTGGAGCTGAAGGGAGTTTCCTGAGACTCACAGAAATTTTCAACTGAATTTTCACTACCTCCCCCCTTCTTGGTAGTGACAGGAGTTCTTCCTGCTGCTCCTCACTAGGATAAGGTGGATTACTGTCAGCGAAAAACCTTGGAGTAGCAACAACAGAACACACTTGCATATTTGGGTTAGTTCTGCAAAATTATTTCTGTGAAAATACCCAAAAATAAACAGAAAAGCCCATGCAGAGTTGAAAACCTTGGGGAGGCTTCATGCAAAACAGCTTTCCACTTCATCATTTCCTTCAATTTTATTATAAAAGCAGCTGTCTAAAAGGGATCAAAATCAAAGTGAATTATTTCTGAGACAGCACAGAGTGTTTTTTGACATTTCCAGTGCATTGACAACTGCAGGCTTTCAAGTCAGTCTAGTATTTATATTAAGACTTACAAATATACACTTGCTGATGTCCCTCTATTTGCTTCTGTATACACTAAACCCATAGGTCTGGTCCTCAGGACCTGCTGGGCCATACTTTGTACCACCAGCTCTGTGTTAGAGACAGACCCAGCAGTTGGCTGCACTCGTGATCTGTGGAAATCCTTTGATAACTGTCCTCAAACGTGGTGGAAATAGGTGTGATTTCATAACTCCTCTTTCCCAGGGGCTTGGGGCGTCTCTTGGTGCTCATTCTTGCATCTTTTCAAGAAGAGCCGATGGATGGGATGACTGCAAAAGGATGTGAAATCCTTCAGTCCCAAGGAAGTCCAGCCAGCTCCATGCAGGTCTGGTGGAAGGGACAGTCTTTAGCCCCCCTAATGCTGTTTGGAGCATGGAGGGACGTGCTTCAGTCCTTGGTGTACAGGAAAACAGCTGGGGGATGATCTATTTTACATCCTGTGGCTGACAGTGTTGTTTTCGCAGCTGTGTTTCAGAACTGAGCTGCCTCCGGAGCAGCAGATATTTCTGTTGCCTCTTCAACATTATGTCTAAGCACGTCCCCATCCCCTGTTTGTGAAGAGATGGAGAACAGGAGAACGGAGGATGCTTGCCCAAAATCCTTTCCTGAGGCTGAGGCAGGACTGGAAATCAGCTCCCGGTGCTGTGAGTGAATGCATGAGAAGCAGGAGTTTGTGCCACCCAGGGACTTCTGAGGCTGCTGTGGGGTTTTGCCCTCAACCTCTGTGTTTCCCCTGTTGAAAGCAGAATCTTCTGTGCCGATCTTCCAGAGCACCTCTCGCCACTGGTAGCTTTGGGGCTGGAGCTCCTGATGTCCAGCCTCTTGGTGTAGCATAGCTGCTGCTGCTGCTAACCCTTCTCTTCCCTGTACTTTGTGGCTGCAAGGTGGTGGTGGAGCACTGGCTTTTCCAACCTGTTTATGTTGCCCTTCTTTTCCCTGAATTTTTCTAGCCTGAAGCGGAGGAGACAAACTCATATCCGCTAATCCAGACATGTAAGGCTACACAGCCAAGGTTAATAATCCAGTGACATCTGAATTGCACATACTGTAAATAATCAACATCTTTCAGCAGAGCTGCTGAAGGATTTAGAACAGGCTAATTACAGAAAGATGAAGGGGAAATGGCCCCATTGATTCAGCACATTGCTAAACAGAAAGGCAATTTCATAAAGGACTGGGGGCAACACGCTGATGTGCAAAGCTGTGTGTGAGAAATATATATGTGTGTGTGTACGCAATGCAACATTTAGGAAACAAAGATCTTATTTCTGCTTTGATATTTTTTCCTTCTTAGTGAAGATCATGTCTCTCAACATCTTACTCTTCAAGAACAAAACTAGTCCAGAGTGACACTCAATTTTCCAGTCGGCTTCACTTGGGTCTGTCCAGCCTGCTTGGATGTGCAGAGCAGAGGCTTTGGCTCCTGGAGATCTGGGACTTGATCCCAGACTTCTCGGGCCTTCCAGACAATTTGATCAAGGCTTTTGTTTGCTTGTTTGGGGGTTTATGTGGCTGTTTGTGTTTGATGTTTGATGTTTTGAGGGGGGGTTGGTTGGTTTTGCTGGGTCTGCTTGGGGTTTGATTTTTTTTTTTTTTCCTTTCCCTCCCACCTCTCATTTAAGCCACTGTAATCTCAAATCACTTTTTCTCTGCTTGAATGTCTTCCCCTTGCTGGGGTGAGATCGGGATCTCCCTGCAGCAGAAGGGCTGTGTGCTCGCTCTGACCCAGCCCAGACTCAACTGGCCAGACCCTGGCATAAACCAGTGCAGCACTGGCATGGAGCAAGTCTTCCAGCCTCAGCCCCTGAGCAGAGCCTGTATCCAGCCTGGGGCTGGACAAGGAGCTGGGGGCTGCTCCCTCCTGGGGGACCGTGTCAGAGGGGACAGGACCCCCAGCTATTGGGGGCAATGCGGTGGTGGGGCCCCTGTTGCTCTCACCTCATCCCTGCAGGTCAACAAGCTGGGAAGGGATCGGATCTGTGCCCTGGGTTAGGCTCCGAGGGTCTGCCAGGCATCGTTCAGGGGCATAAAATGCTTTCGTTAATGAAGCACTTAAGCCTGCAGAGCCTGGAGGGAGAAAACTAGGTCTGTCTATAGTGACAGGCACTCTAAGAGCTGAGAAAGGGAACACGTCTGCTAGAAAATGCCAGCTATTGACTGCTGAGATGTGGTGGACACGTGGAGGGTCAGGCCCTGACCACTGATTTAAACTGTGACTGCAGGGAGGGACCAGTGCTGGTTCACCATGGGGTTTCCAGCCCCACAAAGAAGAGCTTGCTAAAAAAAAAAAATCAATGGCAATAGCAGAGGGAGGCGAAGGACCCAGCTGCTTTCACCCTGGTGTCCCCGACCTCTGGGTTCAGTTTGCAGCGCCCGGACCCTGGCTTTGTGTCTGGGCCAGGCTGAGCAACGCGGGCTGTGTGGGACTGTGCAGCTGCGACTCTGCGCGCTCCGGCTTCCCGAGACAGGGTCCATAAATGTGCCTAATTATTGCATAATGAATAATACATCTTTGTGGAAATCTCATTTATAAAAATGCTGCATTGTACTTTTTTTTTTTCCTCTTCAATGTGTGATGTTCCTCCAAAAGATGTACAGAGCTTGTGTTCTCTCGCTCTGCCAGCCCAGCTTTGCGTGGCACTGGGCAGGTTGCTGTGAGGTCCATCTCTCCATGACGTGGTGAGTCTGCTCCCGCTCAGGCAGCGCAGAGACGCAGCTCCCAAAGTGGGGGGGCTGCCTTTGCAGCCCACCCCTCTACAACAGGGCAAGCAAGATGCAGGTGGTTGTCCTCAGGATTTATATTGGATTACGGGCATAAGGGAGCCCTGACATTTCAGCCAAGAGCGGAAGCATTTTAAGCTGTGTGCAGGGAAAATTAAGGTCTTTGCTCTTTCTAGCAATGATATTGCAAAGAGTTGGAAGCCAGGTGAGATTCATTATGGCCCAAAAGCTGCGTGCAAAACTTCACATTTCCATGTGCTGTTTCCATTTTTAACCATCTCTCATTCCAAAATGTTTGTGTGAAATTGGGTAAAAGCAAGAAACAGGAGAGCTAGAGAAATAAACCTTGCGAACATACACACCTCTTACTTGGGCCTTTTCTATTCCTTTGCAACTCCATCAGCTTCACTGCAGTCATGTCTGAATTACAGAGGTCTGGGTGAGAGCACGGGGCATCGCTTCTTACAGCCCGACACAGGTTCTTGTAGGAAAACAAAGAAAATGCTCAAACAAGCCACAGAAGCTTATGGAAGGCCGAAAAATGAAGCTGGGGTGGGTATAAAACCACACTATTTTTGCTTGTGCCTATTTCTATTCACATTATTACTGTCAAAGTCTCTTAATTACTGGAAAGAATCTTGTAAGAGGCCTTTTGGTGGAATGCCGCACTGCTAGCTGCGTTTGTGCGCAGGGAGTCACATTATGAGCTATCTGAAATCTAGTACAGAAAGGTTCTCTGAAACAGAGAGAGGAGGTGGGGACAGCCAGAGCTTTGTGCCACTGTCCTCCTTCTGCTGCTTGATGGTCCAATGCTGTCAGAGACTTTGGTGCTGTCATTTGGGAAGCAGTAGCATGCGATGTTCGCGTTTTCTTCATGGTCTAAATTCTGATGGGTGCTTTGATCCTGCCAGTGTTCTCTGCTCTGACTTGCTCTGCTGCTGGTTCAGCTTAACTGCGTTGTGCCCATTGCTCTGGCTTTGGCCCTGTGCTTCTCTGGGAAGCTGCATGGTCAGGGGATGTACCTCCTCAAGGACTAGGAGGTCAACCAAGGTCTTAGGAAGAAGTTTCTCTCCCAAAGAATTTCTCTTGTAACTGCCAACCCCAAGAAATTCATGTGGTACTTATCATTTGGTACCCCCCAGACCTCAGCTGAGGTGTAGAGGCAAAGCAATTCTGGTCTTCCCAGAGGTTTTACCGCTGCTGATTCCTAAGCTACTTTAGCAAGGAGCAGAGCAAGAAGGTGAGAAATACCCTGCCACAGCCCCTCCAGGAGCTCTCAGCTGGGGTGTGGAGCCCAGATCTTGTCCCTTCTCCTCTCCCGGGAGGTCCTTCCGCTGGCCGGGAGCCCGAGCAGTCTTGTAGGTCTGTAGAAGACATAAGCCATTTTGTGTAACTCATTTTTTCAGCTGCTGTAACTTCTGTCAGGCTTTCATCTTGTATGACAAAAGCGAAATGACCCTCTGGAGTCCTTACCTGCTGCTTTCAGAGAGCCTCCTCTGCATCTGCGGCTTCGCAGCCTCAGTGGCAAACTGATCTTTGTACTTCTGCACACCACGATCTTGCGTGGAAGCATGGAGGGGTGGGGTTTGGGTGGGACAGGGTGAAGTTGAAGAGAAGATGCCCTTCCAAAAATCAGAGGCAGCTGGCTAGGCAAAGCATCCACAGTACGGTGTAAAAGTTGGGGTGGGAGCCTGGTCCAGCCAGGAGGCAAAAGTAGCCCAGATATGAATTGCAAAGAGAAGGAAACTTTGATTTTTCTGTCAGCCGGCATGCTCTGCACTCCTGGCACCCTGCTGATAAGCTTGTCTTCATGGCAAGGGGATACAAAGCTATATTGACCGTGTTTCCAGGCTGCCTGTCTCAAAGGGAAAGCTCTGTGTTCCTCGGGTTTTATGGCTTCAAGCTGTCAGGCACTGAGGGGGAAAGCCATGATGGATTCATTCTTCTCCCTTATCCCGTGGCTACACTGCACCTTCCACAAATATCAGCATCTTTAAACACTGCGGAGAAAGACAGAAGAGAAGGAGCAAACCCCAGATAAATCACCAGGGTTTGCAGGGCTTTATTGCAGATGACAACAGCATTTGAAAGGGTCTTTATTTTTCTCCCCCTGCTTGACATTCCCATTATACTTTCTCCTCACCTTCCTTCTGTCCTGTTCCTACTCCCACTTGTTCATTATTAACAGCTGTTAATTAGGAGGCTTTGTTATGGGTCAGAATTTGCTGGAGCTTGGTGCTGCAGGAATTCGGAGTATTTCTTCTGTGTGTTCCTTCCTCCTCCCCTCTGTATCATCATCTCCCTTCCTCAAAGCATCTCTCGGGGCCCTGCCCCACCTCGAGGTGCCATCTCCTGACCCGAAGAACCTCCTGTTGCTGCCCATCTGCGGGAGATGCCCTCGCTCGGGGTCGCGGTGCAAACACAGATCAGGAACGGGGTTGTTCAAGGCTGGGTTCAAGCAGGAGACAGCCGAGAGTTTTACAAACCGCAGATCAGGTCAGCTCAGCGCTTGGTTTGAGAAAACAGTCCGCATGGGCTTCAGCTCATCCTGTCCTTTTTTTTGAGTCTTAAAAATTTCAAATCGTCAGAGGACTGAAGGAGAAAATGCTTTAACAAAAATAAGTAGAAAAGCCATGATGTCGGGAGCCTTTCAGCGCTGCGGTGAACTGGGACAGTGGAACTGGGAGCAATGGGGTGTTGATCGCTCCTGGATGAAGCAGGCTGTGCCTCTGGGGACTGAGGACAGGAGACTCAGCAGAAACTGAAACCCCAGGAGCTGCCATCTCTGCACCCCAGGAAGGGAAGGGGAAGGAAAACAGAAGCCTTTAAAAGGCCACAAAAGCCCTTAAAGCTGCTGCTGCAAACCCCGAACTGCCTTTGCAGGAGACTCAGCCGACTTCCACAGCTGGGGGTGGATTTATGTTTTCCAGGGCTGGATCCAGACGAGAAATCCTCAGTGAAAAGGTTTATTTTGAAGCCTTTGTTTTGCCAGGGGAGGTGCGTGTGGTGTGTGGTGCTGTGTTTTGGGCAGGGTCGCAGGGGCTTGGTGGCTTCTGTGTTGCAGCAGGCAAACTGCCGAAAGCTCTCCTGTTGCTTTGTTACCGCAGGAGGATTGGAGGCAGAATAGATAAATTAGGGGTTGGGTTATCGGATACCTGCAAAAAAACCCTAGGAAAGTGAAAAAGACCCAATTCTGCAAAATGCTGAGTCCCTCCTCTGTCTTCAGTGAGTTTCCAGGGCACCAAGCTCACACTGGCACTGGATTTTGTTGCAGAAAAAAGCCCTGATGAAATCTCACTTCGGTTTGTTGAAATGTTATCCCTGTCCAGAAGAAGTGATCGCTTTTCCTGGAGCCCAACTCCACAAAGTCTCCGGTGGAAATGGAGAAAACCTGGAAACATAAGGACAGCTTTTACCGTCTCAAAAGCAGCTGGAGAGCAGCGAGCCGGAGGCTGGAGCTGCCAGGAGGTTGGAGGCGTTTGTTTGCTGCGGAGTCTGATGGGGTGGCTTGGCACTGCCCAGGGCGGTGGAAGGAGCCGGTCCCAGATCCAGCTCTGTTGGTGGCTGGTCTGGGTCCATCTTTTTGGCTGCCTGCATTCGTCCTTTATAAAACACAATAGGCTCTAAAGCAGTTTTCAAACTTTGTAGGCAGTATTTGTGAGTGGGAAATGCTTAATATTTGGGTGATTAGCATGAACTGTGAGTTTTGTCGTTGGATGTGTCCTGTAAATCTCTCTTGCTTCTTGCTCCCCTCCTCCCTTTTTTTTTTAAAAGGAAAAAAAAAAGTGGAATATAACCCCAGCAAATCTACTTTAACATATGTAAATCCATCTCTGCCGTCTAATTCAGCAAAAAGCTTAAGCTTAAGTCAGAGTGGCGTCAAAATCGGACCTTTTTCTTACCCCCTCTTACACTCAGAATTTTCCGACGGGTTTTATTAATCAGCGCAGAGGATGTGCTGCTTGCTGTAATACAGTGCCCATAAATACAGCCCGCAAGAGCTGCGCGCGCCCCGGGCCTGGCTCGCCCCCGCTGCAATCCTCCTCAGCCCGCTGCCTTCGCGCCCAGCAGCGATCTTTCGCAGGCAGCGCAGGCGACGGTGCCGTGTTCGAGGAGGCAAGGCGAGAGCTCCCGTAAAACAGGGTACACGAGACCTTGGAGAGGAGCTTGTGGGCCAGCTTCGCAGGTGGATGTAAAGCCATCAGAACCCATTCCAGGCAATGGAGCTATCCTGATTTACACCAACAGAGCATATGGCCCTGAGTGCATGATACCAGATGGTATTTTATAAGCACAGGAATTATTTAGGAGTGTGGCTATTACCCCAGTACTAACGAATTACAAATAACTCCTTCAGGAAAGCCCCTTTGCTGACTAAGAAACATGTCCCTGAGATAAACTAACTGTTGAGGTTTAAAGGGTCAGCAATTTTTTAAAAATATATTTTATTCCTAGTAAGTTAAAGGGGCCCAGAACTATCCCACTTGCCTCATTAGCAAATATTACCCAATTTTTCTTTCGCAGTGTAGCAGGGGGGAAGAAAAGCATATAAAATAAACACCTGGCAGGAGTGCATAATCTGCATAAATTCAAGTGGTTACACTCTTGACAGAACACCAAACCAAAATGAGACTTTCAAAGCTGGCAATGAGACCTCAGTGGTGATTTATTTTCATGCAGAGAGTGCACGATTGGGGTTTTAAAGAGTAGCCTTGCAGACCCTGGTGCTCCGTTCCCTCTGGGTAGGTGAGTAAGCCGATGCAGCTCCTCCAGCTTTTCTAGGCACAAGTCACAGGTGAAACAGGGCCGGTCCCACCGCTGCAGATTGTTGCTACCAGGGCTGAGTAGCAGCATCGCATCGTAGTTGTAGGTCTCTTCCAGGTTGGTGGTCCACAAAGTGGGAGGTTTGGTGCTTGTTGGTCACAGGCATGCGGTGCGTGCCCCTGCGATGGAGTGGTTGAGCTGTTTCAGTTGGAGGAGAACTTTGCTGGTTTGGGCCCTGCAGTGGGTCACAACGCCTTTTTTTCTTTTTTTTTTTTGCTTATAGAAGCCTTGGTATGCTTCTTCCTTGGATCTTTTGGGGATGACCATCACCACCTTGTGCCACTTCTCCACCAGCATCTGGGACCACAGTGACCAAGCAAGCACAGCTACGTGCTGCATTGGTTTGCAAGCCATGGTTAGCTGTGGCCATGCCAGCGAGCATTACGGTAGGACCAAGGCAGGAGGGACAGGGCATGTGATGGTTTCTCCACTTTCCCCTGCAGTGTAGCCCTGGCAGAAGGTTTGTACTACTTCGCTTGTCCTCTGGCACAAGAACCCTCTGGTTTCCCAGGGAAAATAATTTGCCAAGTTATTCATGCAAATTTTCATCAAAAAAACTCATGGTGTAATCTAGCATGTCTGCCTATTTGCAAGCTTTCTTTCCTGGCGGGTGACTGTTGTGGATTAGGAGATAACTCGTACCATCTCACCCATCCTGTTCTCTAAACTGAACAGTATTTAGTGTCTTCATACATCAGTGCTACACTGAAGAAGATGTTGAGGACTGCATCAGCAGTAACAGTCCCCTGACCACTGGCAGGCTGGCTGTCTCCAGTTTCTCATAGTCCCTTAATTTTCCAGCTGAAGCAGGAGAAAAAAGGAGTGGGAGAGATGGAGAAAGGTGTGCAATCCATGGGAGGTGGCAGGAGAGGAAAAAAGATTGACCTGAAAGGCAAGATGAGGTAGTCCTTGTGCTCCTGGAGGAAAAGAGCCTAGGGTAGATGCCCTGTGCTGGCAGCTCATTGCACATTCAGAACACATCCAGATAAGCAACAGCCATAAACTACATTGGTCCTGTATGTAAGATAAAATGCTTTCTGCAGGCAGATGACTGGGCAGGTTAGGACAGAGTTGGGAAATAATGTCCTTGCTGCAGCGCTGAGGATCTCCACATGCTGCAAGAACCTGGAGGCAAGAGCTTTGCTGCCTGATTGCACCTCAGCTGAGTTTCCCCCCCCCGAAGGAGATGGAGGTCTTGACTTTTTAAATATGTATGTCCGTTAGGATGGGGAAGAGCTGAGGGGGACAGTCCTAGAGCAGAGTGGAGAGGAGCATGTATGGCATCCTCCAGGTTTTCTCTTATGCTCAATTACCTGAAAATTAAGCCCACTCTGAGATGCTTCGATAGTATGAGAGGAGGAAAAAGTGCAGAGAGATAATCTCTAAAAGGATAAAAAAAAGAAAGTGTGCTATTAAATTTTCAACAGTCAATTAATTTTAGGTGCCAAACAACATATATGCAACAGAGCTGGTCTCATCAGAATAATAGAAAATCCATGTTCACAGGCATAAATTATTGATAAGGGTTAACAGGGCCATAACCATTCAGGATGGTGTGCTGGATTGCTTCTTCCCCTTGTACATCTAGTTCTCTGTTTCTTTCATTCCCTTTTTTCACCTTTTAACCCCGATGGTTTCAACCACCCCCAGCCATGCCTTTCCTGCTGACAGTTTTGCCCTAGGAGTGACTGGTTTGCTTTCTCCCCCAAGAAAAGGTACCATTCGAGGTGTCAGAGTGCAAACCAACATGGTAACAACCCAGAATATAACAAATCTAGCAGTCTAATGTGTTTCAGCTGAAGCCTAGAGACTGCATTGAAGATTAGGCATTGAGGTGGAAGTATATACAGCTCAAAAAGTGAAGGCAAATAGATTGCTTTTTGAATCTTTTGTCTCCAGCCAAGAAAGCTAGAAACCAGCAAGAAAAGAAAAAGGAGTGCTGAGATTCTGTCAAAAGTGCAGTGGCAGAATTGAGTTTTGAAAACCTTGATGGAAAAATTGCAGTGAATTTTTTTATTTTCCCCCAGCGAAATTAGGAATCATAATTTAGAGATCAAGTCACAGAGGATCTTGTCACTCGCTGGGCTTTGGAAACCACCGAAGAGGAAACAACCCTGGAGGATCCTAACCCTGGTTTGACATAGGATGGGGTCCCTTGGGACTGCAGTCACCTCTGGGCCAATGTCCAGCACACTGAACACACAACAACACTGCTAGGTCTTTAATTTTTCAGATTTAGGCCTGTTGTTTTCATTCAGCTTTGGTTCATCCTCTAGTTTCTCATCTACCGATGTGAGGATTAGGGCAGGGCAAAATGACTCTAAAACGGCAACTTCTGGCAGGGATTTCCCCCCTCCCTCACGCGGTGATGCAGGAGCAAGCCAATTACTCCTCTGCGGCAGAGTTCGAAGGACCACAACAGTGTTGGACCCAGGGTATGGAGAGAAAAGGAGCTCGCTGGTGTGTTGGACAGATAGGTGAGGAAGAGGATGTAGGAACGTTCTTCAGCTCCAGGGTTGTTTCCAGGCTCACCCCAGATGGGAGAGTACGACGACAAGGGAGTAAGTCCCAAAACAGCATCACAAAACAAAATGGTCAAAATGGCATGAATCCAGCAGTCGGGAGCAACTGCCTGTTACAACCAGCACCACCCTCTCCTCACCAGCACCATTTTGCTGGGATTGTTTTATGTTTCTTCTTCTAGGCAGCAAAAAAAAAAAAAACAACCCTCATAATTGTGGCTTCTTCAAGGCAGGGAAGGAATGTTGATTTCTTCTCCCCACATCCAAAAATCCATATTCAGAAGCATCATCTAGCAATTAACCATAAAAACTAACATAATGTAGCAATGATTACTTAGCAAGAACAAACACCCACTCTGTGCTATCTTGTTTTTGTCATGGTTTGGACAATTTTCAAGAGTTAATAGGTAAAGCCTAGTTTTCAATAGCTCTGACTCTTTTCTTTTTCCTTTTTCTTTTTTTTTTTTTTTTGTAAAAACTGTTTTTTTCTCGATTGTTACACCTCTCAATAAGTTTTAGGCATTAATGGTTGTTTTCACATCACTTGCTGAGTCCATTTTTGAAAAGTAAAGTAGGTAGTTGGTAGCAAATGTGAATGCTCCTGACCCGCGTGTTAGGTGCAAACTCTGAAAGTCTGCAGTGCTGCGGAGTGATGCCGCGTGTGAATCAACACCAGATGACCCAAAATAGGAGCATGAAGCTTGTTTGTGTTTGGTGAGGGAAGGAGAAGAAAGAAGTGGGGAAACAAAATGGATTTTTTTTTCTTTTTTTTTTTTTTCTCCCCCAAATCTGTGAAATTCAGTGCTGCAAGGTATTCCTCTGCCCTCAGAGGGCTTCCTGTCTCCCCGAGCTGCTCTGTGTCACGCTGCAGGCTGGCCTTCCTGGATTTTATTCATCACTTGTAAATAGTCCAGGAGAAAAAAAAAAAAAAGAAGCATTATTCTGGTCAGAAAGCAATTTGGCTGAGAGGCTGCATTTTTTATTATTTGTGTCTGTTGCAGTCCACAAATAATAAATAAAACCTTGGGTAATTTGGTTTTAATTATGCTCCCTGGTTTCATTGCTTTGCCATGTCCCAGGTGTGCCAGATCCGTCCCCCTGCTTAGCTACTCTATCATTTCCACAGCAGTGAGCGTCTGCTTATTCACCCTTTGTGCTTTGGTGATGTACAACAGCCCTTTTCTTGTCTCTGCTGCCGGACTTTGGCTCTGCCTCGCTGTGCCATGCCTCACCCCAGGCTGGAGCCACTGCCGAGGGAGCGGGGAGGACGGAGCAGGCTTTGGGAGGAAGGGAGCGGAGACGCTCAGGGAGTTTGTCGTCGACCTGTCCTTTCCCTCCCTGTAGAAGTCACCGGGTTTCCAACATCGGAACCGTTCACAGCAAAGAGTCGATCTCCACGTATCTCCTCCTTCGAAAACAGGAAAATGCTGAAACATTTGAAATCACCCTTCTGGACCTTTTTGAAGTGAAAATATTCTTTCTGAGGGTCAACATGAATTTCCATTTAGATGTTTAGCTGGAAAAGAGAAAGCAAGCAGGACGGCTGACATCAAAGGAGCCGCCTCTCGGGCAGCGATACAGGCGCTCTGTGCTGACCCAGCTGGGAGGGAGGGGTTTTTGGTTGTTTCATTTTTCATTTTCTCTATTGATGGTGCCACTCTCTCTCTCTGCACCAACTCTTTGCAGATCCAGGAGAGCTAATCTAACTGGCAAAGCTCCCTGTCTAACCAGCGACGGTGCAAACACCCCTTGTCTCTAGGGGACTCCCTGGAGAAATTGGTGATTTTTTTTTTTCCCCCCTCCTTCAGGTCCATATTTGTGAATATTTTGGGGTTTTTTTTAATGCTTTGGATGTATCAGCTGAAGTGAGGAGTGCTGGTCCTCAGTATTGCTCTCACATTTTCCAAGAGAAAGGCTTTGTAGTTTTCCTGCTTGCAGTTAGCCATTTGGATCACCTCACTGCTTTGGGAAGGTTTCCAGGTCCCCTCCACAGAGAGCTCTCTGTCCCCAGCTGTGTCACCTTCCCTTCTTGGCTTTGCGAGCTGCCTTGTCGCGAAGGAGCATGGCTGTCATGGTTTTTCACAGATCAAAATCCACTCTTTGATGTAAGCTGGAGCTGGAGCCATGAACTGCATTGAAAATGAGGACCGTGACCTTAAACTGGCACAAGCAACTGCCCAGGACTCAGTGGGGGAATCTGAGCCCAAATCTGATGTCCTTGCAGCAGCCTAAACCGAGGACGAGCACGCAGCTGCTGTAGCAGTGGCAGTTTGTGCATCAGCTGAATAATTGGAAATTTCCACGTAAGCCATCTCTGGAGAAAGATCATGAAAGAGATCCCAAAACTGCTGCCTGAGTGTTGCTCCTGTGGCTTACACATGGAGCCCGAGCAGTGGATCTGGCTGTCCCACCTTGATGGAGTCAAGCAATGAGAGAGGGACCCTGGTGCTGTTTGTCACAGGGTCCTTTCGCTGCCCTCGTGCACTGTGGGGTTTTCACGATGTGGCACGTCATGGCTGTAAGGCTCAGGTAGGTGATTTGGCTGAGGCTGGGTGGGTGATCTGGGTGGCACACCCCACAAGCACCCTTGGCCACATGTGCCAGTGTTGGGCAGAGATTTGTACTTCACCTCATGCTCATGATGGAGAAGGGTTACCAGAGGGTTGCCTGGCATGGGCACCCATTCACAGGCTTTGTCTGTGTCTCCCAGGGTGTTTATTTTCTGCACTGTAAAGGCTCATAGGCATCTTTTGTGTGTGATGGGAAGATCTCAATGCATAGGAAGTTAAGCAACAAAAGCTTTATGGGGCACTAAAACCAGATCTGAAACCCCAGGTCCAACCCTACTCCCAGCTACTTCACCCCATAGACTCAGAACAAATAGGTCTGGAAAGGAATTGTCTGCTCTTTTGTGTCTACCAGGCAGTGGCTGAGAACTGAACAAAGACACCAGCATCACTTCCGAAGCCCCCTGGATCCGGTTTCCAGATGGTTTTCATGTCCATGCCCTCAGTGGGGCAGTGCCAGGACCCACCACTGCACCCATTCAGCCTGGATCCACCAAGAAACCATGAACCTCCCTTTGCCTGTGTCCATGGGAGGACGTTTGCCTGTCCCAGCTGGGGTACAATGACATCCCAGATCACCCGTCCCATCGCAGGGAGCCTTCTGCAGTGATGTAAAGGAGGAGATCTGCATCAGAGGGCTCGAGTTTGCTGGACACCAGCCTGTACTATTTAGGGTCTAATTGCTGTGGGATAAGGACGATCTATCACTGCACGTCGTTAGGATCAGGCCCAAATGCACCCTACTCCTGCCTGACCCCTCAGGACCATGGAAAATCACAGGCTTAGGACGGCAAGAGGATGTGCCCGAGCCATGTACTGGGACCTCATGTCCCCCCGTCGATCAACTCTGTTATCAGTGATGCCAAGGTGTTATTATTCCAGAACCATGATCTGAACATAATGAGCCTTGTATAAACATAATAGTAAGCTCCGTTGTT
>Ga0181612_120358_pt1 | contig 31667 bp, 22 predicted proteins | sample HoacroProtozoa21_FD_119630 | JGI IMG/M metagenome (GOLD analysis project Ga0181612, IMG submission 119630) | Hoatzin crop microbial communities from Cojedes, Venezuel. Combined Assembly of Gp0051906, Gp0051904, Gp0051908 | reverse complement strand
TCTTCTCTTGAAGGTTTTCCCCAATTGCCATCCTTCACAGTTAGCATCAAGAAGCAGAAGAGTCTGGGAGGACCAAGACACTATTTACATTAACTGGTGTAGCTCAGAAGTCATTCTGATTAACCCGAGTTCGTGCCGCTCTGGCAGAGCGGGATCTGGCCTACGCTGTTACAGTCCTGTGAAGTTTTAACCAGCAATTTGTTTCAACACCTCTGGCCTCACAAAAATATAATCCAGTGTTTGCCTAAGCACTGCTTTCATGCTGAACGCGACGTTTTCCAGCGTACGAGAATAATAACTCTTGATAAATGCAGGAACACCTGGGAGACAGAACAGGAGGCTGTACAGGCAGCGCTCTCAGATGCATCATACATAGGTTATCGAAATGTGTCTTACTGTGCCTTTAAAGATATGCAGGTGTAGTTAAAAATGAAAGGTATTTTTGATGGCAGGCCTGAGGGCACTGAAGGCTTCAAATGTGGTTCCATATTGAAAGCACTGTCCTAATTTCTGGCCTGAGATTTTATTCTTTAGAAAAATTAAAAAGAAATCTTGCTGCGGCCAGGACTCACTGAAGACATTTTTCTGTGTTCTGCTTACTGTGGTTTATGCTGGCGTTTCTCCTATTTGATCTCTTGGTTTTGCTGCATTTGCCTTTTAAACAAAAAAGTTCACAGATAATAAGAAACTAGGCAAACACAAATGGCAGGTAAATAAGCTTGTTCAAACTTGTATTAAAACTTTGTGTGTGTTAATTTTTGCAGCCGATCATTACAATCCAAAAAGAAATTAAAACGTCCTGCCTGTTAGTCAGAGGCAGAATGTCGAAAGTTTGGCTGCATAACAAGTTATTTCAAATTGGAGGCAAAGCTTTAATTCATTAAATAACCATGTTTCCTGTGCAAAATCTGGCTTTATGCATGTAAAACAGCGCGAGTCAAGTCTGCCATTAGGGTGATCAGCTCTTCCTTTTGATTGCCCGCTGCTGCTGTATCCCCAGATATGACCAGTTTCCAGCGTTGCTCTTTTAAGTAAAGAACAACAGTCTCATGGGGCTGGAAAACATCTGCTCCGCACCGTTCTGCCCCTGCTCCTTGATGTTTCGTTGCATGTGTAGACAGGGCCTGCTTGCGCTGGTTTCTCTGGGAAGACCTCTCGTCCAGAATGAGAGCACCCTGCCAGGAAGAGCACCGGTCGTGAACAGCGATCAGAGCTTCTGCTACGTGCTGCTGTTGCCTTGCGTTCGGATGGTAGATGAGCGCAGTCCTGGGGGTAACGCAGAGCTCTTTGGTTTGGTCGGGACGTCTGTGCCGAGCCGTGACAAATGATTTCTCTGTCCCTGGTAGGGCCCTTGGTTGAAGCAACAGGGCAGAGCTGCAGGAGTGGCAGCTGTTCCTGCCTGGTGAACTCAGCAGATTGACCGTTCATGCCAATGCGTAGATATAATTGCTCTGAAGCTTTGCCTCTGAAGTCCTCTAAAACCTTATCCCGGTGTTTGCCATCTGCAAGCACCCGTTTCCTGAGATTAGTGGCCAGGGCTGTGCTAGAAACAGGTTTATTCACAGTTAAAATTCAGCTGGCAAGCTCGGTGTCATGCCTGGTGCACTCGCAGTCCTAGTCGTGTGCTGAGCCTCGGCTTTCTAAACCTTCATCTGAGCATTTTTTTGTGTGACAGTACCTTACTAGCTTGTTTCATCTGAACCTAGTTCTGAGCCTTTGAATCCTGGAAGGGATGCGGATGTCTAGATTTAGACATGTTTGTCCTGCAATTTCACAGAAAAATTCTTCCTGGATACCACAAAATGTAGCATACTCCAGGGATTTTGTGCTCAGTAAAAGAGGGAATGCAAAAATTAATCTGGGAGAATTCTTTGTTTTTAAAGTCTTCCTTTGCTTTGAAACCAAGCACACTGAATCAAATGAGAGCGCTCTTCCATTTGGCTCCAGTGAGTCTCTGAGGTTGCCATTTTCGCTGACTCTGGCTGGAACGTGTGTGCGTATCTGTTTCTGTTTGCACTGCAGGAGTCGTTCCGCACAGAGCCTGTGGTCGGGTGGGCAGTGAGAGCTGGGCTGGCTTTCTCTGGACAGCAGTAGTGGGTTTTTCTCTCTCTATGACTTTGTTTTTCCTTCTGTGGGGAGCAGTGTGTCTGTGGTAGGAAATCCCAGACCATGACAGCCTCTGTGTTTTGTTTCAGGCATCAGAGGGTGTTCCCGTGAAGTATTTCGATAACTTGGAGGAACTGATAGAATTTTACAAGAAGGAGAACATGGGTCTGGTATGGCACCTCAAATATCCAGTGCCGCGGGAAGAAGAGGAGCCTGCAGATGAACCGGAGGAGGATGCTGGTAAGAAAGCCATGAGGTGGCTTGGTGATGTAGACCCTTGATGCTTACTCTGGAGTGGAGATACGCAGTGCAGGCAGGGGAATTAGAGCATGTCATGCAATGAAATGGAGCAGGGCATGGAGACACCTGAGCTGGCAAGACCCCAAGGCAGTGAGTCGTCATGGCTCTGGGGCAGTGCCACATCTGGAGCACCATTTTAGCTCACATGAGGGAACACATTGAGGCTCTCTGCAGAAGGATTTTGTATCAGGTGCAGGGCTGACTAATCTGTTGTCCTTCATCTGGACTCAAGCTGGCTTATGTCCAGCCATCTCCCATGTCTCTGCAGCCTTCTCCCTGCACTGCATGTGTAAGGCCACCATCTCAGCAGCAGAGATGCTCTGCTAGAGACCTGGAGCACATCTCTCTACAGTGCCACACACCTACAGCTGCTGTGGGCCTTGGGTCATCTGAAACTCAGGGCCCCTTATCTGCACTGATCTAGAGGATGTTTCTAACAGTCATAACCAGAGGGCACAGATCCTGCAGTGGCAGACGGTCTAACTCTGTGCATAGAGGCAGATGTATGATGAAGAGGTGTGATTGGCATCATCCCAACTATTTCATCTGAAATGTCACTGTGGGTTCCTGAAACTCACTGGTGTTGGATCGTTCCTTGGTTTTTTCCTGGATCATCCCTTGGATCTGTCATTGTTCCCCTGGATCCGAGGGGAAGGTTATGCCCACAGAGCCATCCTTCCTGTCCTTTCTGACGTCTGTCCGGAAATGATGAGCATTACAATAAAACTTGTCTGAAGGACATAGTCCTGTGACAGACAGGCAGGCATGTGCACTGAAGCAGATTGATGTGCCTGTGTACATTTATGCAATCCAATGGATCTCTGGTAGGAGCTGGAAGATTTTGGTATGCAATTCTCATGAAGAAACTGAACAAAATTTTGTAAAGCTGCTCAGGAAAGATGTTCCTGTTTTTTGGCCAGCTGCACTGAGTCTCCAGCTCTCAGGGCGGGGGAGGGAACTACAGCAAAAATAATACACAGAGAGGCGAGCAGCAGGGAATGAAGTTCTAGCCAAGAATAAGAGCCTTTAGATGAAGAGATATTAGCACTTGGACTGGGCTGTTCACGTACAGAATTTAATTTTGTTAAGGCACTTTTGTGCCATCGTGCTGGAGCCATATAGAGCCTATGGGTGTCTGGCCATCTTACACGTAGAATTGCAGAGGTGGAAGCTGAGCACCCAGATACCCTGCAGATGTACCACCCAACTGTGCTGTGGTGGCTCTGTGAATCACAGCTTCTGCCCAGGAGCAGTGGATCAGTTTTGGTTATCTTTTTGCAACAAAAATTACACCATTAGGTAATAACTGAACAAAACCTCACGACTCAACCAGCTACGTACAACAGGTGTAACAAAGTGTTGGAGCCATTGGTATGAAAAGAAAGGCAACCGTGGTTGGGATACATGGAGATGAACCCACTCTTCTCCCTGGAGAGGGGGGTACGCTGAGCAGCAGGATGGCAGAGCAGGAAAACCCTTTGTGTTTCCAGCCTGATGCCCGCAAGACAAGGCGGGATACTCAGCCCTGCTGTATTGGATTATGGGGTCTATTTTCTCCATCTGTGTTTGCTTACTTTAGCTGTTCACTTCTTTCCACCATGCCCCTCTGCCCTTTCTGCCCCAGCAGCAGATCTCCATAATAATGGTAATGATATGGATGAGGTACAACTGTGTTCTCTACGCGTTATATTCAAAGTAACTAATTAACCTTCATAGCTGCTGTGCAGGTGGGACAGTCAAACTGGCTCGGGTGAGGTTACGCTGCCAGGCAGCGGCATACGCTGCCTGCACATGAGGTCCAAGCCTGGCAGCTCAGCCCGCTGGTCTCACACCGCTGACATCCCTGAGAACAGCGCAGTAGGGAGCCCCGGGCTTTCCAGCTCTGCAATCAGAGGCCCTTCAGAAAGGACGGTTTCTGCAGTGCCTGCCACTGTGGTGCAGACTCTGCCCTGCCTGTGGGTAAGGGGGAGGAGGACAAATTGCCATGCTGGGATGACCGTGCCTTTCCCTTCCTCCTCGTCAGATCTGGTACCCACGCCGCCTATCCTGCCCCCACGCAACATCCTCATGGCACTGCCGAGCAGCGAGACAAAGGAGGTGTCTTCTCTCCCTGAAAACTCCAGGGTGGCAGACGTTAATAAACTGTCCCTTTCTGAGACACTACTCCAGCGACTGCAGTACCAGGACACAAGCAGGTGAGGACGGCAAGTCATAGGGATGCAGAATCAGCCTTCAGCCCAGCTCTGTGCTTTCTGGGGTGCTCTGTTTGGGACAGCTGAGGACCTGTTTGGTACATCAAAACTACTCCTTGTTTATATTTACCAAATGAAGAACAGAATCAGATCTACAGTGTGTTGGCCACTCTCTACTGTCCAGCTGTCATCTAGAAAAAAATACTTTTCTGAAGTATTAAAATCACCAATAGACTTCCTCCACTGAGCTATAGTTTTCTAATATAAAGGATGGTAATATCTGAGAGAACTTGGTGTATTAGCCGTGTGTCTAAGCTGCAGATTGTATCGGAAAGCACTAGCCAGTCCTCAGAAAGAATAACCTTGCGTGTGGATTTCCAGGTACCCATACTTACTGATTTACTCCAGCTCCAGGTCTGACTCACACTGTCCCACGTGCTAGCTGTGTCAAATCTGGACGTGCACAGAAGCCTTAGAGGAAGCTACATGACATTTAATGACCAGATCTGCAAAGTTTAAAAATAAAACAAAAATAAAGCCAGAAGGCATGCCTGTTGGCAGGGCAGTGGGAGGCTGTGAGCAAACAGTGGTCATGCCTGGCAGTACAGGTCCTGTTGTGGTGGCCATGTAGCAGCTGGCTGACTGGGAGAAACCCAGTTTTGTTCAGCTGCCTGCACCATTTCACCTGCTAAGCAGCCAACTGGGACTTTCTGCATTTGTCAGGGCAAAAGACGGCCCACAAAGTCTGCCTGGTTCATCCTTCCTTGTGGTGCTGGAGTCCAGGCACCACAGAGACAGGGAGGAGGAGAGCGTCCCATACAGCTCTGTGGTCTCAGCCCCCACCCCAGACTGTTTTGGACTGTTTGGAATAAAACCTTCAAAGTGGGACTTGGTGAGGTGGAAGGGAGCCTTCATATCCCAGAGCCCCTGAGCTGCTGGCTGTTAGCGACCTGACAGCAGCCTGGCTTTACCTGCCAAGACTGGCCATCCCACCATGGCTTTAGCACAGCCAGGCATCACAAGGCTTCCCGTGACAGGGCAGCTCAGCAGTCAGGGAGGAGAGGATTTGGGGCCGGGAAGGAGGAAGAAGAGGAGGTGTCGGCAGTGTGGTGGGGGATCTGTGGTCCCATTCTGAGAACTACGTATTTACACTGAAATCCAAGGCAAATGGCCCCCCTTCTGTCTGTGCTGGCAGCGGAAGCTTCAGAAAAATAGCAAAGCTGTCTGATATTCAAGAGCAGAGAGAAGAGCTGGCTTTTGACCTATCTGTTTCTTTCACAGTGTCTCCGACGAGCATCTTAAACTCATCCAGGACTACCTGCGAGTACACATCATCAGTGACTTTGAGATGGTGCAGACTGGCTCAAGCAATCTGCCTCAGCTGAAGAAACTACTTACGCTTGTTTGCAAAGGACTCTTCAGGTAACTAGAGGCTGGTTTTCCTAGATCGCGGTATGGTGCTGTAATACCGTAGTCTAACGTAGCTTCCACGTGCGTGCATTCAGATCCTGCATTTCTGGCGTGGGAAATTGGCTTACCCTCAAAAACGTTATATTTAGACCCCATGACCTGTGATTCTGGTCCAAAGATGTGAAATCTATATGAAAGACATAGCTCTGACAGTGAAGTTTCCCTGTAGGCGGTTTCAGTCAGTGAAGTTGGTTTTTTTTATGCTTTGTTTAGAAAGAAACAAAACAAAAAATGCACTAACTGATTAACTGCATAATTTGGTAATGCATAAATGACACCCACAGAATTGTCAAGCACAAGTCGTTTATGGAAACAAGCCCATATTGGTGTATAGCTATGTTTTAAACACGGATGTTCCTTCCCACTAATGCACTGTGAACCTGGAGTGATTCCACTGATGTCAGTAAAGTCCAGCTCAAACGAAGAGAGGAACAAGCCTAGACTCTGCGAATTTTACCTTGCCTATTTATAGACCTTCCAGGTCCCAAATAGGAAAACCCCAATAGAGAACTAAAACCTTGCAGAGCTCCCTGTTACTCTGATGGAAGGATGCGATTTCCCCCATTGCTGCTTGTAAGCAAATGAGGAGATGAGCCCACACTTCTGCAGAGATCTTAGAGCTCTCTATGGCAGAGGGCACATACTTCCACGCTTGTATCTGTGGCTTGCAATACCCTTCTTTCCAGTCTGCCTAGAGGTGAGGGTGGCCTGGTCTTGTACTCCCAGAGCTAACTACGGCAGAAGAAAGGGCTAAAATGAGGGGTGAATACCGCTGGTTTGCTCAGCTTTAACTTACGGAAGGAAGGAAGGCAGGGAGCGAGGGAGGTGCTCAGCTGCTTGGGGCCACGATTACTACTCTGAAGCGGAGGGCACTGTGCACCTTTTACCAGGCAAAGGGAGAGGAATGTGCAGCCCTGCTCCTTCTGCCACAAGCCAGCCGCCCACAGACAAGCCCCTGGCAGGACTGAGGATGGGTTGTGGAAAGAGCTGCCCTTCTTCTGTGCCCTGCCTGAGGGTTTTGCTTCTCTACGCCCACAGAGGGGGAGACCCAGGTGGCTAGCTAAGAATAAACCTGAACAATGGAAAGTAAAATCTAATGAAATCACAAGTGAGAGTTTTGTGTGTTACTGAAATACCTCCAGTAATGCTGTTCACATGATGGCTGGCTTTTTCCAGTTCCAACTTCTTATTCTACTTCACCTTCATCTGGGCTTCACAAGCCTACTCCTCATAAATGTACATGGGATGGCGAGAAAGGAGATGCAGCCTTTCAAGTACCAGGACACCTTTTACATTTCCAGATTGTCAGTCACAAAAAAACCTACAGAACTTTGCAAAGCATCATCTTAGAACAGAGCTGGGTGACTTCTTCGGCTGCTGGAAGCCTGCTGAGCACAGGGGCACTGCACCACCGCAAACACGGCAAAGGGCAAGCTGCTTGCCCTCTGTCCTTCTCGTGGCTGCATGGAGCTATGGAAATGTATGTCCTCATGCAGTTCTTCCCCCCCTTCCCCAGCTTTTTCTCCCCACACCTGCATTATTTCAGTTAGGTGGAGCTGCCTTCTCAATTTTTTCGTGAAGGTCCAGAGCTGCAGGCTGATTTCACTCCCAGTCAGATCTATTTGAGCAATCTCTCCCCGTCTGTTTGAAATGTCCCATGAATCTCCACCATCCAACCAAACTATTTGCTTAGCTTCAGCTGGCTAGTAGGCAGATGCTTGCATATCTTATCGTTTTCTGCAGTCTTAATCTCTGAGGTTGTCTGAGGTTTTAGCTTACTTCCCTTATCATACTTCTGAACTCAAATTTAATCAGTGGAATTATCTAAATGTAGTTTTTATTTACCCCAGCTTTCTTCAGCTGCACAGAGCTTCCAGCTGAATGCACAGGTAATTCCTGGGCTGCTTCTCAGTGGTTGTGTCCTCTTTTTCTTAATAATGTTAAATTTCATTATTGTCACCATATTTGAGAATAGGTTAAAAAACCCCAAACAAACAAAAAGAAGAAATGTTAATTGGCACAGCTTGAGCTCTTTCACTGGAGCTGAAGCACTTTTGAATTTCCTAGGACGGCGGAGGGTTAAGAGTGTGCAGGCAGACACTGGCTGTGGCTGAGCTGACTCCGGCTGTTTGTGCACCACACTGATCTACCGTGAATCTGAGGTTTTTGCAATGCTGCGTTCTGGCTTCTTCCAGCCTCCCAGAGCCCAGCTGTGCCATCCTGCAGGGTCACTCTCAGATACACTGCCATCACTGTGCAAAAGGAGCATCCCGATGCCCTTTGGCTGACTCACCTCTGTGTTCTGATACTGGGCTGTGGGTAAGCAGCGACTGCCAGGGTTAGCAAGGTAGAGGGGATGCATACTGGAGCTCCTCAGTGATTAGGAGAAGAAAAAAGCTTATAATGAACCATAGGGTTGGGAGAGGAGTTGGGCCAACTGTTTGCGAAGAGTCTGTGGCTTTTGCAGTTCGTGCATTATCCACAGACAGATGTGGGACCCATTTCTGACCAAGCAGAGCTGGGCCAGAGCAGACCAGGAGTTCAGAGTTTGCCATCTCTTCCCATCATCCTCCTCACCGCTGATGCCTGATTAATTTAGCAAGGCCCAGACCCCAATGTGCATTAGCGATATTGAAAGCTGGTTTTAATTTTCCTGGAAGCTGCTGCTGCTGCCTTCTAGGGCTAGCTGTGGCCAAGGGGGTCAGGGCAGCCATGGCACACCTTCTTATCAGAGCCCAGGGGACAATGGGGCAACCACTCTGGGAGAGGCTGTTCACTCTGGTGACTCATATACTGAAAATGAGACAAAACAGAGACTTGTGAGGCTGATGGCTACTTTTGTGAAGCATTCAGTGCTAAAAGAAATCGGCATACAAGGGTTTGCTTAGTCAGAGGAATCCTCCAGGGGCTGGAACGCTGACTCATGGAGAGCTTGGTACCAGTGCAGCAGAGTGGGGACTACCCATGCGAGTGGACTTTGTCACAGTTTCCTATCAGCTTTAAGTGAAAAACACTAATAGTGGCCTATTCAGCCTGCTACTGTCTGAAGCCATCATTCGGTCATCGGTCACTGCTCTGCATGCTCCTGTTTATTCTCCCTCACCGGATAATTTGCACATAGAGCTTTTAAGGCAGCTTTCAAGCACTTGTGATAGCAGCACTTGAGCAGCTGTATGTGGACACGCAGGCTTCTGACACTGCAGTGGAGATCAGTACATATATTTCCATTATACTGTCAAGAGAAGAAAACAAAAAGGAGTTATAAGTGCAGTTAAAACCACTTTGTGGTTTTGTTGAATTTGAACGCCTGCAGATGCTCTTCGCCCATCCTCACACGCGTGCTACACGTTGCATCATACAGCAAACAGAGAACAGTTTTCCCCTGGGAAATCATTTCTGAACTGCTTCAAGCAGCTTCTCCTCTGTGTTTTCGAGAGATGGCCTACATGTCCTTCACTCTCAGACGCAGTAAATATCCTTTCATTCTTTTCAAACTGAACTTCACCCAATGCTCCTGCAACTCCCTGCAGCCTCCTGGGGCCTGACTCCATGGCTGCAGAAATCAGTGGGAGTCTTGGGTCTGGGGCCAGAGCCATTTGCGGTGACACTGGCCCTAGGTGATCTGAAGCTGAGTGGTGGTGTTGGAGGACGAAGTTTAGCAGGTCCAGATTCCTGTAAGTGTCTTGTACTTCTGTGTGCCCCATGGCAAGTCTTTCAGATGGAAATTTCAAACAGGAGTGCTTAATTTAGGCAATTAATCATCCATGGCTCAGCACCTAGACAAATATCTAATCTTCAGAGTCAGGCATACCTTCACTTTGGAGCACCTTCCCCAACAAACAGGGAGTAAAATCCAGTCCATTCAGACTCAGGAAAGCGAGGGAAATCATTAATATCCGCTGTTGACTAGGCACAATGCAAGCATCCTAGCACTGCTCCCCACCATCACCTTCCTCTTCACCTGTGCTCCCTGTCTGCTCTTTCCATAAGTCTTGTCATTATAGGAGCATGATTTCTGTGCCGGATTCATACAACAGCGTTTGGACAAATGAGCATCCTGTGGCATCTAATTGGGAAACGCTGAAGGAATCTCATTGTAACCCGCAAGGCTGGTGCTTCTACCCCCTCGCTGTGCCCGGCCCCTCTTCGTCATGGGAGCTGAAAAATCAAAAAGTGACTTTCCTCTTCGCGCAGTGTCCCCAGCAACCTGCACCAGCCTCAGCAGCTGCGCAAGGCCAGTGCAAAACCGAACTGCTCCTGCCGCTGCGGCATTCAGAGGCACCAGACTTCGCTGGGCTTTGAGATTTTTGAGCTCACTTTGATCTATGAGCTGGCATAGTTGGGTTGATGCAGGTTTTACACAGCGTACTCAGGTCTGGCCCAGACTGGGACATCTTTCTGGGGAGATTTAGGAAGTTACCACCCCTGAAGCAAAACCCAAGGAACCGCCGGTACGCCCGTGCCTCAGCCGTTGCAAGGCAAAATCAGCTGCCGAACTCTAAGCTGCCTTCGCTGGCAGTGTCACCAAGGCAGCTGAGAAATGCTCTCGGCGCCCATCTCACCAACCCCGAGGGCAGTAAGCAGCAGAGGACAAGAGCATGGCACGTGGTGACAGCAGGCATAGCATGAACGTGTGCTCGTAGTCCCTGCTGCATGGCTTTGTCCAGGGAGATCTAGTGCTAACCTACCCAGGCACCCCACCGCAGCCTTAGACCTCTACCGTGTTCTGTTCCCAGCGAAGCCTCTAGGACTCTCCCGTCTCTGGAATCCATCCAGAAGGTGTTCGAGCAGCAGCTGCACCCTGGGATCCATCAGCGCTCACAAGTAAGTCTGCTGGAAAGTGGGAAAAGGAGAGGAGAGTGGAGTGCAGGTGGCTGTCAGCACGGGGGAGGGAAGGGTTCTGGTTGCACAGCAAGGACCGGTGGGATTCGGGTGATCGGTTACCACTTCTGCTCTCTGTAGCCACTTTCTGCCTGCGGTGCAGAGGCGCACAGTGAGTTATATCCCCACAGTTTCACTTCTCCCGTAGTCCCTCTGCCTGCTCTCCCTTGTGCCCCAGAAGAAAATGCAGTGAACTGCTTGAGGACTTCCATCTTCCCATCCTCCCTCAGCCTGTGGGCTAGGGCTGCACGTTTCTCTGTCCATAAACTTCACTCCAGGATGTTTCACTGCCAAATCCTTTCCTTCCACCAGCCCTCTTATGTCCCATGATCTTCCTCTCCCTGCCCGTAGCCCAGAAAACCAAAAGGCCAGGAATTCTGTAGGTCCAGCCCCTGGACTTCCAGGTCCAGCCCTGGACCTGGTCACGCAAACCTGTCCCCCAGCAGCAAGCTGACTCCCTTGCATGCCCAGCTGCCTCCAACCTTTGGACAAGGTTTGCAAATTTGTCCTTCCACCCTCCCATACTTCTGCATGTTCAGCCAAACCCTGTGCTCTCGTGCTGCCCGTTATGGATTAGAGTGGCAGAGGCACAAGTGCTGCTCCTCAGCCTGTGCGCGAGGTGTTCCTGGGGCGAGGCTGCTGCGCTTCCAGGCCATGCTCTGTGGGTTTGCTAATTATGCATCTCTCTCTTTTTGTTTCTATGTTGTGGTTATCAGATGCTCGGTGAAGCTAGTCCAGTCAATATTGTATTGAAACTCAATCAGCTGATTTCTTTGCTGTCTTCCATCGAAGAAAAGGTAGAGTTTTACAGCTCTTTTATATTATCTTCTCGTCATCTTTTGCCTCTAGTTATGCTTCTTGTTCATCATCAGTACAATCCTCTGCTCCTCTAAGGTTTCTTTGCTCTGACTTCATTTCTCTCAACGTAGTGCGGAATAACAAATGCAATTTTGTACACATTAATTCTTTCATAGGTGAAAACACTGTTGATTGAAGGTCCTGATTCCACGCACCGGCGCTCCCTTATCCCCCCTGTCATTTTTGAGGTAAACGTGCTTCCTTAACAACGCTGATCACAATGTGGAAGGCCAGTAATGCAGATTTATGTCGGTATCTCTGTTCCTGGGAACTTTGCTGTGCTGCCACAGAGATAACAGCTATTCCTGGATGCTGTTTAGCACCATGCAAATGCTTAAGAGATGTCTAGTGAGATTGGCATAACGACAGTATGTGTCCACGAATTCAGGCAAGTGTTGCATTTGTAGTACACGTGACTGAAGCGCAGAAGATCGCTTATGAAAAATCTCTCTGTTTTCCAATAGGTGAAAGCTGACTCCCTAGGAATTTTCTCAAAAATACATCTCAAGGTTGATGTGGAAATGGGAAAACTGATTATCAAGAGAGCTAAGGACGGTCCAGAAGACAAGTTTTATACCCACAAGAAAAGTAAGATGCTTAAGGTTACAAGTGCTGGACTAGACTCTCGGGCCCTTGGGTGATGGGGAGGGGTTCCCTCTGGCACCACTGAGGGCAAGGTTTGGCCCAGGGTGCAGATATTTCTGCTAAGTCCTGGGTGTTGTGCAAGGGTCCGGTCAGTCCAGACTGCCTGTCCCCACGGCGGCCTGCAGAGAGCAGGTTACTGGGGTAACCAGCTTTCACAGATTGATTTAGACCTGGCCTCCTGGTCTAAATGGATACAGTGTCAGCAGGATTGCAAGGGGCCAGGTTTTGACAGAAGATTCCCTGTAGAGCTGGGTGCAATAGACCTATTTTCTACTGAAAAGCAATATTACTGGAAAAAACAACATTCTGCAGGAACATATTGACTTCTGTGATGATTTTTGATGGTAAAAAGCCAGATACTCTGTTTCAGTAACATTTTTCATTGCATTTCCCCTTGACTTTTCTTTTTTTTTTTAACGTGAATTAATATCTGTACGATGAGCAATGCCAGTTTGATCTGTGAAGGCCCAATTCAAACAACCTCCCTTTTTCTCTGTTGTGTTTCTGGACAGGCAGCTCATTGAGATTGAGCCAAACAGGGTAGGGTTTATCAGAGCGTAAACAATGCCCTTGGGCTCTCTCCTGCTAGAAAATCAACCTGTTGCTGGCAGTGATCGAAAAGATTAGCTTTCACCTATGGCTTTCTCCAGCTGGTGTTCATAATTACTCAGCTGCTGTTTTAGATGGGGTGTAATCACCTTTACCACCAAATGATGTTTTACCTCCTCTTTCACACATGAGGAGGGAATATATGTAGGCTGGCTCAGGATGCAGAGAGATTGCCTGCAGGAGGCCAAGGCTTCACTTCAGACTGCAGGGCTCGGTATAGACAAGAGCTCCAGGCAGAATGAGTTCTGGGGGCCCTCTCTGAGTCCAACCTATCCCTATAGGGAACAGGATTAAGCAACGTGAAAATGTAGTTATGTGAGGCAGAGTGAGCCTCGGACATGAAAGACCATGCAAGTTCTGAGCCTGCCGGCAGGGTCCTGTTAATTTTGGTGGAATTCTAGTTTCAGTGACTGCGGCTCATGACACCCAGTCTCTGTTTAGTCTTGCAGCTTATCAAGTCCCAGAAGGTCCCTAACAAACTTGTGATTGTGCTGGAAACAGAAAAAGAAAAAACGCAGCGGAAGGAATATGTATTTTCGGATTCCAAGGTACGTGTGCAATGTGGCGTTCCTGCCAGCCTGGAGCAGGTACCGGAGTGGGAGTGGTACAGAGGGCATTCCCTGGCAGAAAGAGGAACTCCTGAAGGATGGTGGTTGGCTTTGCAAAAATGAAATTTCTCCTTTTTTCTGGAAACCTCCAGAAAATGAACAAGTGTACTGCGCAAAGGGAGATACTGGAGAAAGCAACCATCCCTAGGTGCTGTCGCTGAGGCAGGAGAACAGAGTGTCAGCAAGCAGTGAGAAGGGGCAAGGAGTCATGTAAGGGTAGATGCAAAAAGGTTCATATAGACAAACAAGAGGGAAATCTAGGCCTTCTTCTGACCAGCTCAGCACTTGATAAGTAATGCACAAGCTAAGTGCCTAAAACAGTACTACAGGAAAGACAGCCTCTTTGAAGGTTTCGGGATAGTGGAGAACTAATCTGCCCTTCAAGTGTGCTGGGAATTTCCTGGTTCAGCTAATTTTGCAAGAGGTTGTGTTGGAGGAGTTAAGCATCTCGTTAATTATCTCTGCTCCTCCCTATCCAGAAGAGAGAAGGGTTCTGCCAACTTCTGCAGCAGATGAAGAATAAACACTCGGAGCAACCAGAGCCTGATATGATCACCATCTTCATTGGGACCTGGAATATGGGTATGGGCTCCCTTCTGACACGGGCGTTTCTTCAGACACTTGCCAAAATGTGTGCTCACGTGCCAAGATGAGCTCCAGGCACGCTGTCTGTTCTGTAGCAGATCTGGACAGCAGGGTTGTCTTCCACTGGGACAGGGGAAGAGCTGATCTCTAGGCTTATTCTTGCAGGCGGTTTGACACTTTTCATGGTTCCAGTCAAAGGACCATAAAGTTGGCCCTGACAGGTACTGAAGGATTCCTCCAGTGACAGGGAATTGTGGCTGGCACAAAGCTGGTGCAGCAGTGCATGCTATCCTCCACCTTGCTGAAAGGGCAGGAGCAATTCCAGTAACTTCACGTCAGCTGCTTCTGAACCTGACTAGGGACTGTTCGTGTCCAACCTGGGAAGAGAGCTGAGTATCTGCGATACTTAGAGAAGGGGACAGGGTATATTTTAGGATAGTGGAATTTAAGTTATTTTTCCCATTTTGGGAGAAATGCCTGGTTCAAGTGCTGTAAGCCAAGCTGTCTGCACTCGTTCTTATTTTAAGGGGTAAGGTAAAGGCAGGGGCAGGCCAGGAGTACAGCTCCGTACCTTCACACTTGGCTAGTCTTGGCCTTGGCGAGCTAATGAAACAGAGGAAGGTGGTCAAAGCAGAGCCACTCCTTCATCAGTGAGTCAGGTGGGGTTAACATCTTTGTCATCTCAGAATAGCGTGCCTGGCTGATACGAAACTGATATGGGACAGAGTGAACGTGAAGTCTGTTATTTCTGTCCCCATGAGTTGTCCGTATCCTGGGTTTGACAGAACACACTTCCACTTACTTGGTGTTTGCTTTGTTAATAAAAGGTGCTGCACCTCCCCCAAAGAAGATCACCTCCTGGTTTCTCTCCAAGGGGCAGGGGAAGACCCGTGATGACACTGCTGACTACATTCCTCATGACATCTACGTGATCGGCACCCAGGAGGACCCACAAGGGGAGAAGGAATGGCTGGAGACCCTGAGGCAATCCCTGCAGGAAATCACCAGTATCAGCTTCAAAGTGGTGAGAGGTTGTTCCAGCTATCCACAGAACTCAGGCGTACGAGGAGAGTACATGTTGTGCAAATAAAAGAGACGAGGAATAAGTGGCATTCTGCCTACACCTCCTCCCCTTCCCTCCCTTTATTGTCGTTGCATTTGGATGAGAGAGTGTGAACTGCATCCATCTGTGGACTCCACGAGATCCTCCCCAGGAGCTGGCCAGATGGGCGTATTGCTGTAGACAGTGACCCCCCCGCTGTCAAAGCAGGGACCCTGCCGTGAAGCTCCTCTGCCTGCCAGCCTGGGAGTAAGGGGTAGATGCTGAGCACCTGAGTCACGTGGTGGTGACATTTTGACCTTCATAAAGGAGGAGACAAAAACTTTCTGAGCCAGCTGTAGCCCAGATCTCATCCTAGGCTATTGCATTTTCAAAATAGGATGTAACAGCACACAGGCACAATCATAAACGTAACTGAACCTTATTAAGACCAAGTTTGGACACTCCTGATTTTCAGTGATGTCAAGAAACAAATCTAAGCTTATCTGGAAGGCCACGGGACAGCAGGCTTATGACTCTCATGGCGTTTGGGAAACTGTATTTTGTGGAAGCAAGGCAATCCAATAATTAACTAGAAAATAGTGCTAGAAAATAGCTAGGTCCTTCCTCCCACCTTTGATTAAAATGACTGAAAGCATATCCTGAGCACAGGAAGAAAATTTGTGTAGGAGAAGTACTACAGAAGGAGCCAGGAAGGCTGCAGCTACAGCAGAGCTCCGCAGGTATGTGCAGGAATATAACCTCTAACCTTCCCATCCCTGCAGATAGCAATCCACACCCTCTGGAACATCAGGATTGTTGTACTGGCCAAGCCAGAACATGAGAACCGCATCAGCCACATCTGCACAGACAACGTGAAGACGGGCATCGCAAACACACTGGGTGAGGAACAGACCTGCTCTTGTCCAAAGGACTGAGATCTGTTCAGTCCGTGCCAATGCTGTCCTTGAAATGGAACAGCTCTATCTCCACAAGGCCCCTTTGACTACATTTATGGGACACTAGCTAAAAGTTATATCCCCCTAGCACTGATTATATCTTACCTTGTAAGAGAGGAAATCTATTTGTGTGTATACTTAGCGCATATATATATATCTTTACATTCCCAGCAAACACCTTTGACTGGCTATTGGGTTGCTCTTTCTTGGGTTTCACAAGGAAATTGCACTCCTATCCCTTCAACTAATCTCTTTAGCATCCTTAGAAAATTTGTTACCACAATCTGTGCTGTATGTACAAATTCTTTCTGTGCTGATTAAGTCAACTTATTTCTCTTCTCCGTCCTCCGCTCCACTTTAGATGTGCTAGGTGCTTTATTATCTTTGCTAGACTCAGCCTGGAGGTGGATTGATTTCTTGACACTTTTGGCTTCTCTTTTCCAGGTAATAAAGGAGCTGTGGGGGTGTCATTCATGTTTAATGGAACCTCCTTTGGGTTTGTTAACAGCCATCTGACTTCAGGAAGCGAAAAGAAACACAGGTAAGATACATCCTCCCCTCTCAAAAATGGATCTTGACCCAGCGTGAAATTCTCTGGGCCATGCTTGGAAGGAGGGCCCACCAGACAGTTGCAAGCATGTTTTCCTGACTATAAAAATTTGTTAAATGTCTCCTGGGAGGGCAAACTGTGCAAAAGACTGCCCACTGTGTCACCATTTGAGCGAGGGACTTCTGCTGTATGGCAATACCACATAGGTGCAGGTGAAACGGACAGCAAAATGATTTCAGAGCCAAGCGTAAATGTCTCGCACAACACTTGTGCAGCCCGTTACGCAAGCCCAATACACGAGGAAGACCGTTCCCTAATCTACAGTGTTTTGGAGAGATGTGGGAAGGCTTTTCCCACCCCAGAATAACGTGCTGAAGGGGACTGTCTGCCTCCTCGCTGTAGGCAGTACTGCGAGCACGGGAGCTGTGGTGCACCCTGGGGCACAGCTGAGAAGGATCCCGCGAGGCAGAGCACGCTGTCAGGAGTGCCACGAGGGAGGCGTGTAGCACAGGAGCATCTCCATGGTGGCTAATTCTCTATACCCAGCTGTGAAATGAGTTTCCGTGGGCTAGGCAGGTTCTGTGCAGCACGGGACTGGAAGGCAAAGATCCCAATGCTGGTGGGAGACCTGTGCCCACACTGGGAGGAGCTAGAGCAGTTGAAAGCAAAGAGAACTTGAAATGAATATGTTGTCTTTGCCATTTTTCCCAGTCCAGAACCCAGAAAACAGACGGTGTGGGATTTCTGCACAGGGTCTTTGCCACTAATGGAGTTAACTTGTATGGAAGGGTTCCCCAGGGCCTGGAATAGCTGCCAAAATCTAGTTATGTGTTTGCTGCTGAAATCTGCAGGCAACAATCTAATGCTGGGTTTCTAGGACATGCAGCTCAGAAAAGCACAGCCCCAGGAGGCAACAAAAGCAGCTTTAGGACAGCTTTCCAGCCGTTCAGTTCAGGTGGAAACAGCCCGACGCCTGAGGTGGAGCAGCCCGGAGCTGCTGTAAACGCCACTGCCGCCTCTTCACAGCGGGCTGCCCTCCTGCTCCCCAGCCACAGGCAATGAGAGCTGCAGCGTGAGAGCTGCGCTGCCGGTTGCGCGAGGTAGGCTGGCTGACCAGGAGACGCTGAGCACGTTGTCCGGGCCTGTCTGCTGAGGCGCAGTGCGAGGCAGGGCTGGCAAGTTCTCGGCTCCCGATCTGCTCCTGTCTGCATGCTGAGCCAGACTGGTCCGTGCCTGGTGAAGCGGCAGTCTCTGCCAGCCCAGGCATTCAGAAATTCCATGGCAATTTAGTATGTCAGGCAGATGTTTCTTGTCTTGACAGACGCAACCAGAACTACACGAACATCCTGCGCTTCCTGACACTGGGAGATAAGAAACTGAGTCCGTTTAACATCACTCATCGCTTTACTCATCTTTTCTGGCTGGGAGACTTGAACTACCGCGTGGAACAGCCCCCAACGGTTAGGGACTCTGTGTGAATCCCTGGAGAGACAAAATACTGTGTTGCTACAGAAGCACTATCTTCAGCTAATCTAGGGCAACATGGCAGAAAGAGGGGAGGCAGAAGGGATCCCCAGGGCACGAGCATGGCACCAGTTGAGGGAGACTAAGGAAACCCCCTTTGCCCTCTCCAAGGATTAATGGACCCAGCGCATGTCGGGAATGCCGCCTGGCACACTTTGCTGCTCCAGGCAGGATCGCTTCCCCAAACCGCCCAGCTCTCCTTCCCACTGCGAGCAAGCATCTGTCCCTGAACAGCTTGATCCAGAGATTGCCTTTCTGCTCTATTTGGTTAGCTTCTAATGGCTCAGAACAGGCCCTCGGAAGCAGGCAAGCCATAATAAATGTTGGATAGGTTTCAGTAGGCGGGAGGTAACAGCAAGCCTGGTGTTGATGTGCATCTGGTTGTGTGTGTGTGTGTGTGTATGCTTGTGCAGGGGATGTGTGGGCATTTTGATGCCTGTTTCAGTAGATAAATGTTCAGCCACACAGTAGGGATGAGGGCCTTTCAGTGGAGGGAAAGGTGGGGAAGTGACGGGGTTACAGCTCTGTGAAATGGTACAGAAGCACTTGCCGGCTCACCAGCGAAGGGGGTATTTATAAGCAGGTTGTGCATCATCTGCAGCTCTGCTGTTTCCCTGTTGGCAGGAAGCAGAGAATATTATCCAGAAGATCAGGCAGCAGCAGTATCCGGAGCTGCTGGCTTTCGACCAGCTTCTCATAGAGAGAAAGGACCAAAAGGTGTTTCTGCAGTTCGGTAAGATTCGGAGCTTGTCGGCAGGTTCCTCTCCCATTTCCAGCACCTTTCTCTGCCAGACTTGGCGTGGGGCAGGGTGTACGGAGCAGCTGCTGTCATGCCCAAGTGAGGGTTCTCGATGGGCCAAACTTAACAGAGCTGTCTCTCTGTTTTAGAGGAAGAAGAGATTACTTTCGCTCCAACCTACCGTTTTGAAAGAGGTACCCGGGAGAAGTATGCTTACACCAAGCAAAAAGCTACAGGGGTAGGTGAAAACTGATTTCCCTTTGGAAAGTAGCTCCTACAGAAGAAAGTGGCCAGAACCAATCTGTGCGTTTTCTGCCCTTGTAGTGTTTTGAAAGGAGTCAATACAAAAAGATTTGACACAAATATGTGGTGCTTGGGCAAATGAATTTCCTGTTCTTTTGTGAACTGGTCCTTTCCCTTCTTCTTGACATCGCTTCTCCTTCGGTTTGCAGATGAAGTACAATTTGCCATCCTGGTGTGATCGAGTGCTCTGGAAATCATACCCCATGGTGCACGTTGTGTGTCAGTCCTATGGTGGGTAGCTAACAGATTGTAGATAGCAAAGCAATCAGTCTGAAACGGAAATGATTCAGAACAGAGTCTGTAGGATCTCCCTGCACTGCCAGGCACTCAGCATAGAGGGTCCTGATGTTAAACCAGGCTGAGTGGAGCCAAATGTCCCTGCCTGTAGCCTTGCAAGGTTGGGAATTAATTCTGTTACTCTTTTATATGCAGAATACTGCTCAGACAGCTGCAGCTGTCCAGCTTTAGGCCATGCTGTAGGATCACTTTACACCAGTTATTTCTTGGCAACAACAACCACTTTCCCTGTGGAGTTACCACCAGGAGCTCCTTACTTGATGGTGCCAGCAGGGCGGGCCCTGTGCACACAGTCTGCAGAGGCCGAAGCTGCGAACACCTCTGTTCTATCAAATCGTGTTCCAGAAGGACTGTGTGGTACCAAGAGCCTCTTCCCTTTCCTGCTGAGAAATGTCACAGAAGTGCAGTGCAGGGAAGGGAGGGAGCCCACAACACTTGGTTAGAAAAAGACTTAGCTACTAGTTGCTGAAATTTCATCAACTATATGTAGGACCAAGCATCCGAGTATGATGTCAATGGTTTCCTATGTGTGGGATTGAGAAGAAGGCCGTAGAAGTCTCTTGGGGGATAAGGGGGGCACAGAGCTTATGACGATGAGGTGTGCGGTCAAATAAGTACGTCTAGAAAGTCTGGCATCTGCTTTTGTACACTGCTCTGTTCAGTGGACTGGGCTTGCTGGAACTCGGTGTGTGCTTAAGTCAAGTCAAGACCTTGCTCACTCACTGTTAATCTTGGGCCATGAGCCGCTCTGTAGCGCTGAAGCAGCACCAGTGTATTCTTACGTGATTTCCTGCCGTGTTAGAGCTTTAATTAGCTGTGCACGTTGCAGAGGCAACCAGGAAGCCCGCAAGCGCTTTTGTACTGGGGGAATCAAACACTGACAGTCGCTTGCAAAATGATATGGTAAAGTTGTGTCCGTTCATCAAATCTTCATGTATTTTGACAAAAGAGTTATATTCCTATATACTAACATGAGATTATGTAGAAACATCTTTGACTAGAGACAGTTACCACAGCGACAGTTACGTTTTCTGGAAAATTACCGAATAATATTTCTATCGCAGCGATCTCGCTGGAGCAGGGCAGACGCAGGGCAGTAACTCTCCTCCCGTTCTCGTTGGCAGGCTGCGCTACTGACATCATGACCAGTGACCACAGTCCTGTCTTTGCCACCTTTGAAGTGGGAGTCACCTCACAGTTTGTTTCAAAGAACGGTTAGTGAGGCTGGCTGCACGTGTGCTGTCTTCATCTTTGGATACAAAATGCAGTGCTTTGTATATGTTGAAAGAAAAAGCTGATTCTTAAAGAGACCACTCAGAAATGTCCTCTATATCTCCTACTGAAAACGGCATTATTTTCCCTTCCTCTTTCCTAGACTCCAAGTACACGGATTCCCAAGGGGAGATAGAGTTCCTGCACTGCTACGCTACTCTGAAGACCAAGTCCCAGACCAAGTTCTACATCGAGTTTCACTCTAGCTGCTTAGAAAGTATGGGTTTGCCCATCTTCATTCTTTCTGTCAAAGTTTTCTGCTTGTTTGGATTGTCCCCCTTTCTCTTGCTTTGATCCAAATAAATACCTGTGTGGATTGCTTGTTCTAGTGCAAAAAAGGGATGTCCTACAGATTTGTTATAGTTTCCAAGTCATCCAATACTGTCAGCAGTACAATCCAAAACCCACAGCCATTTAGTCGTAACCCATGCTTAGACACGTAGCCTTCCACCATTTCTTGGTTTGGCAATCTGATCGTCTCTTCCTTGAAGAGAAACACGTGTTGTTCTTGCTTATCACACAAAATCTCTACTTAGCAAACACATGATTGTTTACATTTCTAATCGGGCCTGCTACAAATGATCAGGTGCTTTCAAAATAACTCATCGGCGTTATGCTAATAGAAATAATTTAATTACCCTGGTTTAAAAAAAGACTAAGTCAGGGGATGAACTTGAAGTGAAAGGAAAGATAGTGATTTGACTCTGTAAACGGGACCGTGTACCCACCAGTGCTGCAGATTTTACTCCCTGTCCCTGTGCTGCAGGGCTGAGGCTCAGCTGTTTATGTAATGCGAGCCTACGTGCCCTTGCTGCGGGTTTTTTTAAGCGGTTCCCCATCACAGGACTGCTCCTGTAAGTGGGACAGCATGCCTTCGGTGTATGCTTCATCACATTATCGCATGTCAGAGCGCTGTGTCAAAGACAGTTCCATAAAAGATTATTTTTTGGCTGTATCAAAATTTGCATAAATTTCTATGGAAACAGTGTATTACGAATCTTAAATTAGAATTTCAAAAGTGTGCTATCTTGAGTGGCGTAGGAAGAGCTGTCATGTTCCTATCCTCCAGTCCATGTATGCACTGAGCTTTTCAGTGCCAAGTTTAACTGTAAAATAAAACCATTTAACAATGCTCCAGTAAAATCACTTGTAAATTTACTGTGTAAACATTCACCCAAAGCTCAGACTTGAAGCTTCTCAATACTTTTAAAACTTGTGTCCAAGGGGGAAAATAATTGTAGACCTTTTGGAGATCTAGCATCTGAAAAGGATTTGTAGCCAAGTTCTTGCTGTCTTTCTTCTGGTGAACTCTTTTCTCATCCCTTTGCAGGTTTTGTAAAGAGCCAGGAAGGAGAAAATGAGGATGGGAATGAAGGGGAGCTTGTGGTAAAGTTCGCTGATGCGCTTCCAAAGGTAAACTGGGACTATGTTTCCATGTGGTATGGAAAGAGAAGCCTTCCACTCGCATCCCATAAACAACATTAAGTGTTTCACTTCTACAAATGTTGTTTTCAGGAACATGGTTGTGATCTTGTTTACACTCAAAAGAGATTGTAAGAATGCAGGATGGGCTTCAGCTAAACAGAATACGTTGCAAGCAGGAAAGGCCTTCCTTGCCAGTGTGCTTTCATCTGTATTGGGAATTTCGCTGTCATGACTGTGTCACTCAGGAGCGTGACTTTTTCCTCCTTTATAGTGACCACAACTATGCTGACAAGTCTTTTAAGCAGGCCCATTTTTTAGTTTTAGATGGAAGACTAAACATCTTAAAGAGTAACTCTGCCCTAGAGTTTCTCTGCCCTGTCTGACAAAGGTTTTTCTTGCTATTTTTTAGAAGAGTTGACTATTTTTTACCTGTGTTAAAAAGACCATCAATGGCCAGAAGCGCTGTTCTGTGCGTCAGTGTCTGAGACAAGTCCTGTCCTCTAGATCAGATCTGTTCTCCATTTCCTGGCACGGTGGGAGCTGGAAGAACTATCAGAGCTCCTGGATTTGGAGCAAACAGGCATGTCAGTACCCTTCTGAATAGCCCAGAAGAAGTGCTGACTGTGGAAAGAGTGCCTTACACTGCGAGACTGGGGGAAGACTCCACAATAAGTGATTGTAACAACAGCCAAACAGATTTTTGGGAACAGACTGTAATCAGAGTCCAGATCGCTTCCTGCCAGCGATTTTCAGTCCCGCACTGCAGGAGGAAACTGCAGCTCATCCCATGAGTGTTTGATTTGTAGCATTCCGTCTGCTGTGCTGGGAGCGAGAAGGGGGGGACTCTAAAAGTGTGTGGCCTTCTACTGCAGAACTCCAGACATCATCAGAGGCTGATCCTGGGGGTGACATGAGACCCTCAGGGGTCTGTCCAGCCCAGTTTTGCTCATTTGGGACTGAGGCACGGGGAGAACTGTGTTTGTGTACACCACCTATTGTATTGACCCACATTAACTCATCTTTGCAGCTGACTCCAATTATTTCAGACCCAGAATACCTACTGGACCAACACATCCTCATCAGCATTAAGTCATCAGACAGTGATGAATCTTATGGTAAGTGCTCAGCCTTAAAGTTCTGGATGAGTCAAAATCTACTTAGATTTTTCCAAACCGCTGAAAGAGTGGGAGAGAACAGCAGTAACTTATAGACTGAACATCTATGATGCTCTGACTTCTGATTTAGAACTGAATACATACAAAAATACATTGTGGGCAATATTTCGTGATGTAATGGTGATTAAAGGAATATGAACTAGAAGCAGCAATCTGTGTAAGCTTTACCAGCCCTAAAAGAGCAGCGACTTAAAAAGAAAGTACTTTACAGGAATTAAATCAGGAGTCAGTTTGTTTAAATGGGTTTATTCAGAACATACAAGCCCTGTTTCACTTGCACTTACTTGATGCATTTCTCCTGGCTACAGAAAAGTCACTGTCAGTGCTGCTTGCTCCCAAATTCTAACCAGCCAGAGACTGGAATCCTTGTCCGCAGAGGGCTCTTTGCCAAAATCCCATTAACTGAAATGGCAGTCACAGGCTCATGTTTTCCTTACCAGTAATGGAAGCTCAGAACCCCGTAGTCACCTGCGGTTGTCTCCAATGCCCAAATCCTTCACGTATGTGAAGAAGTGAAATGAATGCCCCTGACTTCTCAAGAGGTATTACACTCCTTACTGTGATCCAAAACAGATCCTCTCCAGTAATCTCAGCCCTGTCAGCACAGTGATAGTAGAAGACTGACAGGAGAAAAAGATTTCAATGCTTTTTTTCTCAGTCCCAGGCTCGTTGTCTCCTTTTTGTGCTCTAGGGGAAGGCTGCATTGCCCTGCGAATAGAAGCAACAGAATCCTTAGTTCCTATCCATACTGTGCTGACACACCATGGTGAGAAAACAGGGGTCTTCCAAGGTGAAATCAAGTTACAAACTTCACAAGGAAAACAGAGAGAGAAACTGTATGGTAAGGAACCATATGTAAGGAACTGGATGGTAAGGAGATCATCTCTGCAATGCTCACTCTAGAGAATATCATTCTCAAACGATTTCTCATAACTGTCAAGGAACTGAAAATTATCCTTGCAGTACTTTTAGTCCCAAAGAGGCAAGGGCTTTTGATGCTGACTGCAAGGAGCTGTGAGTATCGTTAGCTCTCAGGAGTGTACCTGTACTCTTTCAGAAAGACACAGCAATTCCATTTGGGTTTTTCTTTTTCATCACTCCAGTAAATTCGGCAGACTGAGAGAGCCCCCTGTCTGTCACTGATTCTGATTTTATTGAATGGGGGTGATACCTTATCTCCGCTTGCAGTAGCTATATGACAAGGTGCCGAAGCTCTCCCTGCTCCAGTCAGGCTGGGAGCCATCTGCAAAGAGCACGTGAGGCTCTCAAGGAGCAGATCCTCAGCTAAAAGACCACAAACATTGCTTATTTTCACCTTGCTGCCTGTTGTTCTCTTTCAGAGCAGAAAAGCAGCCTCGTGACATTTACTATTTTTTTCAGTGATGCAATGACCTGTATCTGACTGTTTGGGGGATCGTGACCTTTGTAGTTCAAGATACGCATTTTTTCCTATGCCAACAAATCATGACATGTATTAGTGGGCCGCTGAAAACATAATACCAACAACTGTTTAAAATTGTCTCACTTTCATTCTGATAGACAGAGATGCCTTAATACAAGCAGTAACACAGAAAACTTAGGGACTCAGACTCTGAAGCTGCTAAAACACTCTTTTATGCCTTTTCTTTTGTTCAGATTTTGTCAAGATTGAACGCGATGAAATCACTGGGCAGAAACCAAAGATCAGCAACTTAGAGCCTAGCAAAGACTGGGATCAGACTAACAGGTAAAGGGCAAGCGGGTAAGTTAGTTACAAAAAACTATTTGGCTCAGTAAACGCAAAGGTGGGCTTGCTGTGGGAGCAGTGTTACTGGGCATGGCGAGCGCTGGGAAGCTGCCTTTGTGGCCCTCTGTCAGGGCCGGTCAACGCTTCTGACCCAAAGCCTCAAAAGCTGAGAATGCATTAGTCAGTCTGGGTCCCTGCACCCCACTTACATTTCCCTTTTATTTCCAACAGAAAGTCAAAATCCACTCATCTGATGGCCAGAGAGGCAGCGGCCATTGCTCGCTATTGGGGGAGTGCTTCCTCTTCTCCAGACAACCCGGGAAAGGAGGATATGTTACGGTAACCCTGGTGCCTCACCTCTGCCGGCTTGGGGTGGGAAGCTGTGTTCAAAATGCCTGTCTTTTCCTTGCCACGAGTCACCGGACGCGGCTGGGTAAGGCCGTCCTTTCACTCCCGTTTCACAGGTGCACTTCTTTGCAGGCAGCTTCCTGCCTTCTGCATGGGTACACCTCAGCGGGCCAAATGTCTCTTCTCTTGTTCCAGCAGCACATCGCTGTGCTGCGCAATGCTGCCCAGCGCTGCCGTTCGCCTCCAGCTTGGAGCTGTCCTGAACTGCCGGGCCCAGAAACCTGTAAAAGCCCCTGTACGTGGCTGCAGAAGCCGAGTGCTCTCTGCAGCCTGGAAATGGAAGTGTCTGCCACAGCCAGAGGAACTGTTTGGGGCTGGGGGAGGTGGCCTTGACCCAGCTGGTTCCTCTCTGGTGACCCAAGGGAGGGACGTGCTAGCAGGACTCCCACTTACTCTCTGATTCTGAAGCAACAGTGACAAAAAATAAAAAAGAAAGTAGGTGGTATGGAATCTAAACCGTCAGTGGGCACCAGCTCCTTTGTAGCTGGCAGGGAGACCAAAAAAAAAGTATTTGTGCATGTATTTTCCTAACAATATTTCTTCTCTTCAGCAGCTCTGCTCCCACAGACATCAGCAACCCCAGCTACCTCGGGGTGGCTGCTTTTTCTCAGCAACCCTCTGCAACCAGCCAGCTTAAGCAGATACCTTCACCAGACCAGCCACCTGCTCTCTGGATCTACGAGCAGCAGCCCAAAGAGACTACCTCCGTGATGGGACAGAGTCAGTCGGCCTCCACATCACCCTCCTTGTCGCCTCTGTCTCCAAAAACTTCCCTCCAGCCTACAGTAAACAGAAGCATTTGTAGTCGGAGTCAAGAGTACCTGTGAGTCTTTGAGTTTTGCACGGGGGCCAGCCCCCTCTCTCCTGCCATTCTGCACAGTCACTATTTCATTCTCTGTACAGAGAGCTCGAGGTGCAGCGTATTCTTTCCATCCTTTATCTCTAGATTTAGAAAAAGATAAGTCAAGGTCACAAGTGCAGACATCGCATACTCAAAGAAAACTAGTGCAGTAGTTCCTCAGGCTTCTGTGAAAGGAAAGCCAAAAATATTATGTATACATTTAAGTCTCTACCCAGAGAAGAGAAGGAGAAGACTACAGAGTTGACTGTGGTAATAAAGAAGACAGGGGAAGAGTGTGGCATAGATCTTTCCACTGGATGGGAAGGAGAGCTCCTTCACGTCATGTGTGAAGTACTTTAACCGAATTTCTGCTTACACTACTATACAAATGTCCAGCTTGCTAGAGAAGTTAGCATCCGTGTGATGGATCTGTCACGAGTCTCGATGCAGAATTTCCATCGAGCAATTGAAAATATCCTGTCCCTACCCAGCTTAGTAAAGTGATGAGGCTACTCCAACCTAGCAATCAGTGTCCTCGTTCTAGACCTCTTTTTCACTGCGACTGCTGCTTTCTGAGTCTGGGGCAGAGTTCACTGGTGTAAATGTATGTGGCACGATAAGCCAGAACTTGCAGATGTCAGAGCTGCAAGCACTGCCTCGATCTGTCATGTACCTGACAACGCTTCATCGTGCTCTCAGCTCTTTGCTCCTGCGTGTAATGACTTTCAGAAAATAACTAACACAACTCATTTGAAGACACCCAAAGAACATGTGCCACTCACCCCTATTCCATTCTGCTCAGTGATATTGTGGCTGATCTTTTAAGTATGGTGGCGGTTCTCCAGATGAAAGCCTTGCCAAATCAGGTCGAGTCATACAGAAACCACGAAACCTCCCTTGTCCCATGGCACAGCTGTGCTGTCATTCCAGTCTGAGCCTCAATACAAAGGGCTCAGCTGTGAACACACAACGATTGTCTCACCCCACAGTGTATAGATATTACTTACACGTTGTGCATTTGGGTGCATTACGGAGGTTATCCCTTCCCTAGGAATACCATGTGGCATTGGTAGCAAGAGGACTGACCTAGTTGTAAAATGCTACAGAGTGATGTGAGCTCTTATGTTCACCGTCCGGACAGCCACTTCAACCCTCTCTGCCAGATCTGAGGATTCTTATTAATATTTAAATTCGGATTTGTACATGTCGCAGAGCCATCAAAGCACTTGGCGCTGTTTGGCTCATTAACTTATCTCTGTTTAAAGAGAAGCCAAGTATCACTCTGACAAGACTGCAGTCCAGCAGGGAGTTTATACAGTTCCATGCATATCTGCTCTCAGCTGTCATGTTAATAGTGATTAAACAATGTAAAAACAAGACACAATTCTGTTATCTCCCCCGAGTTTAATTGTTATCCTGTTACCCTTTTGCACAGTCAGTTTAATTTTATCATGCTCATTTCCTATTCATTTTCTCTTTAAATCAGTTAGTGTCTCTTGCCTGCTCCTTACAAGTCTCTTTTTTACACTGCTTTGGTGACTGTAGGCCACCTGAACCGGGGAAAACCACAGCGGAGCCTTTGCTTCAGGAGGAGGGACAGCAAAAGCCAGAGATGTTTGAGAACCCACTGTATGGCTCTATGGGTTCTAAGGGCAAGGTGGCATCAAAGAAAGAACAGGACTACTCCAAGGCCCCGCGAAAAGAGCAGCCGCCACTGCCTGACCAGAGCTTTCATCTCACTAAGATGCAGGAGCTCGAGAGCAGCAAGACCTCTGGCAAACAACCATCACCACCTTTCCTGGTCCCCACACAGCGATTTCGGTCCTATACCTGCTCTGGTCAATCTGAAGAAAAGAATACAGGTGAAAAGACTCAAGGCAAACCGAAGATGACAGCACCATCGGAAAACTCAGCACCGCTCAAAAAACTAGTCAAGCCATCGAGGTCTGAAGTCAGCCCAAGCATCCAGGGGCAGCAGAACAAGCCACCGCTTCCCTCAAAGAGCCGGGCAGTGCTGGACATGCAGAACTCCAAGGGCCGAGACTACCGGGACAGTTCAGAGCTGCCGCACGCCGGGAAGCACCGGACAGAAGAGGGCCCGCTCGGCAGGACGACGACACCGGTGTGTTACTTGTGGGAATAAGGCAGGGTGGAAGTTTTGTTCGACTGTGGTGTCACAGCAGAATACGACGACTGCAGTACTGGCTTAATTGCTGCGCCCTCGCTCTGTATTTCCTAACGAAGCTCAGAGCGCTGTCCCACAAACCTGCAGGTTTTGCAGGGCAGGGGATGCAAGGGAGCATCTTAAAGCCATATTGCTGCGGAAGATGCCATACTGGGAAACCATGGCTTTAGTTTTGCATGAAGTTTTAACATCTGGACTGTTTAAGCTTGATGGCCAGAAGAGGAATGCAAATAGTCAGCTACTTTGTTACTGCTCGTTTGGCGCACGCTGCCTTGTTTCTGAGAATGTCCAGACTTGGCCTGACAGCACAAATCTACAGTATTGGCTAATAGATTTGCTGTGCTGTAATTAATAGAGAGATGATTAAAAGTAGTTATTTATGGGGAACACTTAGCAACTTGGAACAGTGGTGTCCAAAAACGCTACTGAGCCTTCCACAGAAATAATCACACATCTGCTTTTCTGGGCTGGTGGCTTTTTTGTTGTGGGGATTTTTTTTTTTTTTTTTTTCCTGAAACATCATGAGCTGGATGAGAAAGGAGTAGGGGAGGTCTTAGTAAATAGGTTTGGGAGAAAAAGAGAGCCCGCTTGAGCAGGCTGTAGGATTTTTCTTCCTTCTCCATCAAAACTTTTAGAATTGACAATAGACGAGCTGATGTCTTCTCTTGTCTCCCCAGTGAAAATGGTACGGCAGAAGATGGCACCCTAGGAGGAATCCTGATGGGAAGAGAGATGGAGATTACTGCTTTGTTCACTGATGTCCTCCGGTCTGGTTCTAAAAAGACTGGGGATTTTTATTTTTGAGGGAGTATCCCCCTCTATGATTATGAAAGTGTTCCAGCTGAGAAGTTGATCCTACGTGGCTCAGACCAAGTGGAGCCAGGACCACAATACCAAATGCAAGTCAGCCTTTCGTAGTGTCATTTTGGTACTTCTGTTAAGAGGCAGGTGGTTAAATACATGCATTAGTAAATGTTTTGAAAAGGAGGAAGGTACGGTATAAGGACTAGGAGATGGAAGGGGTGTATTTAAAGAACCCCCTTTCTACAAAAGCAAAATTTTTATTTTGTGTTACAGAGTTCCTATTAAAGAATGATGTGTAAAAGAAAGCGTTTTGAAAGCGGTACAGCTCCAAAAGCATGTCCTATCCGTGGAGCAAGGAGCTAGGGGAGGGTGGGAAAGGAGGTTGAATAGCAGATACTGATGAATGTCACACACTGTCAACGGAGCCAGCTTTGCCTCTAGTGTGAGCTCCCAGGCTGCACACACGTGTTATTCATGCAGCGTGTGAGGGCTGGCCCTTGGCACTGTGGCTCTTTTTGTTTTTTTCCTGGCAGGTAGTGCTTTTGTAACCCTCACAAACAAAGGGAAATGTCAGAACTACGTGCAGAAATGGGAGAACAGGCATGGTCCGTAGCCAGCCTAGGAGTATAGCTGCCTGAAGGGATGGGCAGCAGTCATTCCGGCCTGGCTTGCAGCAAGCACTCTGCTTTTGAAGGACACTGGCCGGCTGGTTTTGTAGCATTCTTAATAGATTGATGCTGACCTTACTGTACACTTTTGTTCATTGACTGAGAATGAATAATGTTAACATACTTGTAATTTCTGTTATATTCATGTTAAGTATTAACGCTGTGGTTACACTTAGGCTATGCCTGTTTGTGACTTAATTTTTACTATTGTTTCCATGTTGTTTACTTAAAAATAATAAAATAGTCACCTTTCTGATCATTCTTTTCTGAAAATTCAGAACTGCCTGCCACATGATTCAGCTTTAGTTGGGTGTTGCACCAGCTTGCTCAGTGACAGTAGTCCCTGCCCAGATGAAATACCAAAGGCACCAAGGAGTGCAGGGAAGACAACAACAACGCTGCTGCGATATTGTGATGGAGGACACACTTGTCTGTGTGCAGAGGCCCTTCGTGGATACAACTGGTTTAAAAATTCTAGCACCTGTTAGCAGGTACAGTTACTAACTGTATGAGTACAGAAAATGCACAGTAATTTTACTGGAGCAGAAGAGGCCAAGCACAGGCTTGTGAGAATGGGTGGAAGAGGACAATCTGTAAGGTAGAAATCTTTCAAAAAGAGAGGTTTTTCTGCCGTGCAAGTTGGAGTTTCAAGGCATCATTACTGAAACACCTGGCTCTCTAACCTAGAAGTCAGCAAGGCAGGCCATGAGCTTACATTCTTCTTGCTTTATTCAACGGAACCCTCTCTGCGTAATCCCCAAAATTCGATAGCTGTGGTATTTCCCTGGGCCTGGGGAGCATTTCACTTCTCTCTTCCAGATTGCAAAAACTCATACAGCCACAGAGTAAAATCTTCCTGGAGCAGGTGAGCTTTCTGCCCAATATGGACAGTTGGATCAGTTCCTACCAATTCTGTGGTGTGTTCTTGTATGCTCGGAGACAGAAACGTGACAGGATTTCTACAAAAAGTTTTTAACTTCTCAGCAATGAGACAGGCTCACATTTTCTGTGTTTATCCACTGACTTCCTAAGCTGTATAAAAGAAAGTATATTCCCCAAAGTTTGCAAAATAAAAGCTTGATATAAAGCAAGGATATCTTCTTGCAAGAATATTCTCGTAATTGGGAATACTGCTTAAATTCAGCACCGATTTGCAAATGAGCGGAGTTTGAGAACAGTGGACTTACTAAGGCATAATATAACATCCAGGTACTTGATCTGGCCTGTCCTTTAGAAAGGCGTACTGCTCGGGGAGAAGAGCAGCTCTCTGCCAAGTTTCCGGCAGAAAAAAATGCATTACTATTCCTGTGCTAAAAATGCATTACTTACCCAGCTTGGGAACTGGGTAAGAATTATCACTTGTGGCTCCAAGGAGAATCTGAGTTATTCTCTATGACAGGAATGATGGCAAACGCCACCACCCTTTTTGCAAGTGGAAGACGTTCAAAAGAAGGCTCCGTAAAGAGCTTTCTGAAGCCTCTGCAGAAGAGAGAGTTCT
>Ga0181612_134502_pt1 | contig 31671 bp, 29 predicted proteins | sample HoacroProtozoa21_FD_119630 | JGI IMG/M metagenome (GOLD analysis project Ga0181612, IMG submission 119630) | Hoatzin crop microbial communities from Cojedes, Venezuel. Combined Assembly of Gp0051906, Gp0051904, Gp0051908 | reverse complement strand
GGACTTGATGATCTTAGAGGTCTTTTCCAACCTTAATGACTCTATGATTCTATGCTTTGTGGGACCTCCAAGTCAGTCACCACAGACCGCAGTGAATCTAAGCTTTCTCCAGCTGCCCTTCCCATGCCAGGAAAAAAGCTGTGTGGGAGCGGTCCAGGTAGTGTCAGCTATCTCGGCGGGCAGCCTGGCAGCACCAACAGAGCGTCCCCCCCACCTGGCACAGATCGTCCTCTGCTCCTGCACATCTAGAGCAGGTGGATGCTGTTTGCCCATTCCTTGCATTGGGCTTCGAAAGGCAATGAAATCCATTTCAGTTTTGCTTATAACTGTTTCATTTCCACATTGTCACTGTTCCCTGGGAATCTGGCTCTCCTCATGGCACTTTGTTCTTTAATGACTTTTTTCTGCAACTTAAAAATAACAACAATTACAAAAAAGGTTCCTCTAGGCTATGCCGAATAAACACAGCCCCTTTAAAAAGAGCTGTTGGCAAAAATGAAATAAAGGTCATCAGCCATGTTGCCCACACCCCATGCTTTCTAAATGTGTTGTAGCCAACCTGCAGTATGAACTTTCAATAGAACAGAGAGTTTAATGTGACCATATCTGGTCGTGTGAAATATCATGTAATCCTCAAGATCTGGTTTCTGCACTGTGCATCTTTAAATATCCAGAGTATGGCAGGAAAGATGTGCGTAATGAACTTCAATGTAGACTCAAATGTTCTTTTTTGTTTTTCCCACACGAGTTAAATTAAAAGTCATTAAGCAGTGTTTTTGCATACACAGAAATACAGCAAGATGCTGAGCTGTATTGTAAGTACGTACGCAATTGCTCCGTGGGGAGTAATTGAATCAATGAAACCTGTTTGCAGTGCCCAGCCAGCACATGCAAGGACACCGGCTGAATTTTGAGAATGAAAGGTGACTGACCAGGAATGCCAGTCCCACAACCTTCGCAGGTGGAGCACCGCAACCTTCAAGCCGTGTGAGAGTCAGTGCTTCCCAAATCTAATTTCAAGTAGAGAATTCCTTAGAAAGGAAAAGAGAATTTCATTTCGCAGGACTCAAGTAGTCCCTGAGCTCCTTACTGATACTGGCAAGCAGGCTGAAATATCGCCAGTTGATTTTTAGCTTGGTTTCTAAGGAAACAAGGCTTTTGTAAGCACACAGGAGTGCGTGTGTCTGTCTGTGTGTGTACATTAGCCTCCTGGATGCCTTTCACCTCCAATAGCTTTTGAGCTCACTGGTTGGTTTCAAACCAACTTTGCTGAAGGTATTGAAGGTACAGTATTGTTACCAGTGTTGTGAAAATAGGTGATCACGTAAAGGCTGCGCTGTTCATTCTGTCACTGACAGAAAGGCTAAAAAACCCGCTCTTTCCAGACCTTAAGGAATACAGGATACTGGCTGCTGTAGCTCATTTTTTCCGCAGATCAAGGATCGGGTTGTTTTACCTTGTTGAAGCATTGCCCAACAACAACTGGAACAAGCCTCATCAAAAGCCCCTTCTAACAGCTGCCGAACTCTGACCCACACTGGATGCAAACGGATGCTGGCAAAGGGATTACAGACATAAACTTGAGAAAGCCCTGCATTGCCTAGTGCATCACGTTTTGCAAGGAGCATGGGGACTGAGCATGCACCTGAGTCTCAGCTGAGTGGGCTTCAGGCTGTTGGACTCCCTCACCTGGAAGCATGTGGGTTATTTGACCAAAGCACCCAAAATCCCCCGACTTGGTTGCTTTTATTGTTGCTTTTCATCCCCATGCTGACTCGGCTCGCTAAATGTATCCAGAGAGTGTCTCTAGGAGGGAGGGAACTGAGGGCGCCAATGAAGCGGAGATGTGCTTAATGCAGACACCATTAATAAATCACTGATAGTTAAGATATAGATTGGGTGATGGGTGGCAGATGGGAAGGAGGAATGTCAAATTGCTTTTCTCATATAGATTATTGGATTAACAAGGAAGCAGCAGGCATGTGGCAAACCGGTGTAACAAATTACTATCATAAAAAAAAAAATGGAGCTCATCGCAGGCTGGTAATAATGCCATGTCGGCCATTAGCTCTCTGGAGAGGTACTTAGAGCGCAACATCCGTCTTCTGGAAAAGAGACGGCCACTGGAACACCAGAGTGAAGGGGGCCTCCATTTACTTCTCCTTCCCCCTCCCCTTGCCTCCGACTCCAGAGCTCATGCTGTTGAAGCAGGGTGGCCAACAGCAGCTGTAATGAATAATTGCCATAGCTTTTAATAAGCCCTGCTAATTATTTGCCCCCGTGTCTGACTGGGCTCCTGCGCTCCCCTGCACCAGCGCAGACAATATTGGCGTGAGATTAGTAGGCAAACAGCAAACTGCTGGACTGACTCTGCTCTCGGGTCCCAGTCCTGCTCCATCCAAAGTCAGTAACTAAAATCCTGTTCGCTTTAAACGGAAACAGATCAAGTCTTAATTTTCCTGCTGTTCCAGCTGCTGAGCCCATGTGCCTACCTGCGCTGCAAGAGTTGCATACTACCGTTGTGCTGCAAATAATGCCCCCTGATACGCACTGAGTGCGTCAGAATAAGCCTCAAGCCAGCTTTAGTCCCTTCTGTCAGAGTTCCCATTGCCTCCCACCAGAAACTGGGTATGCCTGTGTGCAGGGAGCCAACACAGCAGGAGAACAGTGGACTACAGGTGTTATGCAGATAATATGTGCATCTTCTATAATGAATAAATCAAGTAATGGTGCAGCTGTGAAAATCCTATGCAAAGGAAAGAAGGAATGAATAGTGTAGCACTGCATCGTGTCGCATCACATTGCCCGGTCTATCTGTTTTGGTTGCTAGTTTGTTATTTATGGGTTCAGTCACTTGGTCCCACAAATTTCCAATTCAGCTTAGGCTGGGTAAAATCATATTTTTCTTCTATCCCCCACGCATGTTTCCATGCTCTGTGGACACCCTGCCTTGATACGAAGGAGGCTGCACCCCTCTCCCTGTAACCCCTGCAGCCGGCTGCCCCAGCCCAGGGGAGCCCCTGAGCCCCGGCTGCTCGCACAAGCTCCCTCCACAGAGAGCAGTCAGCGCGTGTGGAAAAAACCAGAAATCCATGGCCAAACTTTGAGTATTTTTCTTAGCCTCAAAGCATGCTAGAGCTATAGAGATGGCAGAATAAGGCAGGGAAGCCTTCCTCTTATTCGAGTGCCTTTCTCATGCGAGCTGGGAGCAGAAGCCAGCCGCTGACTGTGCTACATGTGCTACAAAGCCACGTGAAAGTTGCCCAGGTAATATTTAACTTGGCGGTGCTGCTCTCTGAACCCTTTGCTCCTTTTGCTTGGTGTGTGTGACACACCAGGGCTGTAGAAGAGCAAGGAGCAGAGCACCTCCTGTGGCATCCTTCTGACACCTCAACCACCACATTAGCCGCTCTCCACCCCCATCCCCAGGTCTCCATCTCCGCCTGATTCCTGCTGATCTGATCTCAGTCTTCCCTTCCGCTCCTCTCCCCCACCCACCTCCCAGTTCCCTGCGAGCTCCCTGTCCCTTGGTCTTCACCCCATTTGCTTCACTCCTCCTTTGAGCCAGGCCCTTCGCCCAGCCCGTCGGGCTCTCTGAAAGCCTTGTAATTTCATTTAGCTGCTGACCCATCAGCATGGGGCTGATTTTGGCCAGAAGCCTTGGAGAGCAGGACACAGAAGGGCCAGAGAAAGAAACACCAGGAAGCTTGAAGAGGGTGGTTTTCTAGTTTCAGTGGTCAACCTCCACATCAGAAAAACCACTGGCACTGTTGGTCCTCAAAGGTCATTTTCTTGAAGAGGCTGATGACAAACCAAGCTGTGGAGACCAGGACGTCACCGGCATACCGGCAAGGACACCAAGCGCCTTGGTGGCGCCACCCAAATCCCGTACCAGATCTGTGATCAATCAACTTCTGTTCACAGGGTTGTTATCTGGTGCTTCCCGTGTGGACAAAATTAAAACCCCATTAAAGATGAAGTGCGTGTGTTCCTCCGTGTGCGTGTTTGTGCGTACACTAATGTCTCAGGGCTGGCGGGACCAGGCTAGGGCTGTCATTACGGCCACGCCACAACCTACCACAGGCGCCAAGGGCTACAGCTCTCCATGGAAACTCTAATCCCTGTGAAATGGGATCTTAGTTTGTTTTTGTTTTTTAAGAAACCCACAAAAAATAGTTGAGAGATCGCAAAGCTAGATAGAAAGCTTCAAGAAGGCAAGAAAGCCAACATCTTATCGCACAGACTGCCCCTAGTCCTACTCCCCAAGCAGTCAAGCTGGCTTTTAGGGTTTGCTCCTGGAGACACAAGTTATTTATGTTTCCCACCCACTTCTATGTCAACATACACCTCGTCTGTTGTCTCTCCTTTGTCAGTTAAAAAAACAGCAGATAAAAATGGAGGGCAATTTCATCACCTACACATCTTTTCCTATATAATTTATCCTGGGCAGATGAATAGAAATGATTGAAGTGGTTTAAATGTACAGTGGAGAAGCTGTTTGTCCATCATATGCTTAAGGGAAAAAATAGCAACACCACCCACTGATTATGCAGACAGTATTATAACTTTACATATACTGCTGTGTGGAATGGATTCAGGAATGACAGTATCATGATATAGCAGTTGAGTATTCATTTACTGGCTAATCTATAGCTCAGATCATTATTCAGTAGGCTTACAAAGCACAGCTCTGGCCTGGCTTTCTGACTGTACTGTAATAACAAAGTTGGAGAGTGCTAAAACTGACCAGTTTCCACACAGCATTTCACTGCCTTTGTTGTGGTATTGGTGCCACAACTTTAGGGAGGGCTGGAACAACAAACCCTCGATCTCCATTTTCCTGTCCAGTGCATCTGGGTAGAGCTTCACATCCAGTCTGTCCAAGCAGCTGCACATCTGCAAAGCACTGATCACTTTCAGTTCCCTGTCCTATGAGACAGACTTGCCCCCACCCAGTGTGATGTCACCTGCTGTTACCCAGCACAGCGATAACATCACGGAGCTAGGTGACACTCATCAGCAAGCATCAGGCTGTAGCACAAGCTGATCAAGTGCTGAAGTGCTAAACTAGACCTGATTTAAAGGGGGAAAGAACCCCAAAACCCTAACAGACCCAGAATACACCCCAGTTCTGCTGTCCATAGGAAACATGGATCTTTGTCAATGAGAAAATGCCCTAAAACTTAAGACAAAGAGCATATGTATAGCGTATGGACTCCTGAGTTACAGCCCAGTGCAACACGAGCTGTTTGTGACACAGAACATCAGACATTACATAGCAACCAGCAACGACCACTGCAAACATTTGATTTATGAGATTAAATAAAATGTGTCTATCAAGCCAGTGAGGTGCATATGAAGATATGAAATTGTGCCAAGTGTATAGAAGTCTTCTAACACACTGGCAGGGTTCAAATAAAGACTTCAACAGCAGCATCTAGAAAAAAAGAATCTCAGCTTCTCTAAGCATGCTTTGAAAGCTGTTTGTCCATCCACGGATCATGGGCTGTCCTTGCCCTTTCAGGCCACTGGGGCAGGTAGCTCCAGACCAAAGGTCTTCTCCATATGTTCTCCATACCTTCTCCATACCTTCTCAATATCTGTTAAAAGTGCCAGGTGCACCTGCAGGATTTAAAGCATGTAGAAGGCTAATCTCCTGAATTTTATCCGTTAATTAACTAGATGCCAACTGGAGAGTACAGGTGTTTGGCAGTTTCATGAGGCACGCACCACAGAGGCAGCAGCTGCTGTTATATTACCTGAAACTGCCAAATGTTCCTCACTTGTAGCCCAGCACAGAGGGCTGTACCAGGGGTGACCCAAATGCTGCGACTGTCTGTGCTGCAACGAGATTTTGGTCAGCCTGAGCTGTGGAGGAGGCTCAAGTCTCTGACTGATGAGCCCCAGCAGATCTAACCACTGGATTTAGGATGTTGCGGTGCCAGCCGTGTTTCTGCCTCTGGTCTGACATGACAGCAGCGATGCCGCACGGCACTTGTGCCAGCATCTCTGCTCCTGTGGTGCTGGTAAACCCAGGGAAGAGCAGTCAGGAAAGCAGCCCGACAGGCAGTGTGTGGCAGCAGAAGAAGTCATGGTCCCCAGCTGCCCCTGTCCCAAAGCTGGGGGTGCATCACGTGGGTTATGGCATCATGGGGGGAAGGAGGAGGAGGATCATTCATCCTGCATGACTAGCACAGAGGTCTGCAAAATGACACGGCATCCCCACACCTCATCCCTAGCCCTGCCAGGACCAGACGTTTGAAGGAGGTTTTGGCAGCCCATGAAAATGGGATGGACGGGAACAGATCTAAATGCCGCAGCCCTGGTAGCTTCATGTCCAGCAACTGAGCACTCAGGAGTGGCTTCAGCAGAAAAAAACATTGAGGTTTTAGCATGTGCAGCATCCCACCTCTGAGTGCCCCTCTCCCTTTCCCACATCTGTCTTGCCTGCCTTGGTTTTGTCTGTGGTGGGAGTTGTGGTCTGAAGCTGGAAAGTAGCTGCTGGGGACTGCAAACTGGATGCAGTTCTCAGTCAATTTCCACTCCTATGTCCCAGGCCACCACTTCTCTCTTAGTCACAGCTTTAAGTGGAATGATCTTCAACATGGTGTAACAGAGAGTATCGAAGATGCCCATTGCCCTGCTATGAGCATGGGACAGCTATGACCACAGCTGAGACAAAGCAGTGGTAAGACTCCGAGAGAACACTCAGTGAACATCCAGGCTTGATCTTTCAAGGGAGGCTTAAGAAAATAATGCATCCAGCTCCCGCAGATCTCCTCTGAAAACCCATACCTCCTGCCGGGGACGAGATCTAGCACGCACCCACCGAGTTTGTCTGCAGGAGGCTACAGAGCTGACAGAACAGCAGGGTTCCCTGGCAAGGCCAGCAGAGCTGTGAACAGACAGCGAGGTCTCCTTCCCCCCCACCTCCCCAGCTGATAAGCACGCTCAAGAAAGATTTTGCATGTGCAAGATATCTGTAAGGCCTGCTGCCGGCTTTTTGCCAAAGCACTGATTTTTTGTGATGCGAGTTACTGCTTTCTTCTAGTAATTATTGATAATGCTCTTGGATGAATTACAGACATTTAAAAATGAATTAGATTGTATGTGTGTCTGTCTCTCCCATCCCCTTTCTGTTTCTCCACCACAGGATCTATGGCTTTGAAATGTTGATACATATTCATTACAGCTTCTGTGACTTGAAAGGCATTGCTAAAGGGAGAGCTCAGATCAACAAGAATGTGAAAGTGGCAGTGAAAGCAGGATACGTGGCTGTAAGCACAGTGAGTAGGCAGCATTTGAGCAGTTAGCGCAGGGAACGAGGTACCAGGGGATCTGAATCCTGGGTCTGGTTCTGCTGCTGTCTCTGATGGCTGTGGACAAGACTTTATGCCTTGGCATCTTCAGCCATAGGACTGAAGCAGCAATGCTTACCAGTCCTCTGAAGCATTCTGCTACATAAATGCAATCTCAGACTGGTGGCAAATGAATCCAGCTATCACCTTTCGTGTCATTTCCAGTTGTTGAAGCAAAGAATTCAATGAGAAATTCTTTGGGAAAAGAGCCCTGAGCACGTACCGAAACCACAGGTGAAAGCATCCTCTGCTCGTGGTGTTCAGAGCAGAATCTCGGCGGCATGTGGTGCTCACACAATTTTGCACAGTCACGCACTCACGTACACACACTTGCACACATGCTCTGTGCTTACATGGAGACAAGTTTTGTTCTGTCTTCTTTTGAAGAGTTCCCAATCCAAATGCTAAAGCAATGTGGAAAGAAACTTCGGAGGGATCCTCCGTACCTGTTCCTCTAGGCTGGGATGCGCTGAGAAAATGCAGATGAAAGATGAGCTTGTGTTTCTTAGGGCCATTGCAACAGAGCAGGTGTGAAGAGAGAGGCAAACTGTCTTTGTGCCAGCGGGGTGGCACAGTGTCAACACTCTCATCTGGTTCTTTCCTCCTTTTCCGCTGCAGCTCCCTGTGTGCATTTCTTTGATGTGAAGTTGTGTCTAGCACCAGAAGGCATTTGGCTTGTGGCCTCCATTTAGGGCAAGACAGAAAATCACATTGGGTAGGAATTCAATCATTAATCTGGAAAAATCCTTCCTAACCAAATTTTAACCAGAACTACGGAGATATTTTGGGTTTTAGCAAGCTGGCATTTTTTGATAAAATCAATGCAGCTGAAAAATTCCCAGGCAGGCCTGGCTGTGACATTTGAGCAGTTCTGCCTCTCCCTGGCACAGCTTCAGAATGCAGAACTGTTGCATTTGGGACATCTTCAAGCTCTTGTGTGAAAGTTAAAACTCTGCCTGGACTATTCATTTAGCGCCTTTCCAATCAACACACCACCTGCAATTTTTCTCTTTCTTCCTGAGAATCTCTTTATGCTTGTGCTAAATATGAGGCTGGTGAAAATTTTTAAATTAACAGCAACAAGCCTTAACACAGAGCAGGCTGAGTACTAGCAATGCTTGAGTAAGCTTTCTTCTTACAGCTCCTGATGCTAATACGTCTCAGATATTATCCCCAGAGATGAGAGAGTAGCTTGCAGCTTGTTCACTTCCTAGCCTCTCTGCCAGGCTTGCCAGTGAAAGAGGGAGACAGCTTCCAGCAGTGGTGGTTTTTCTGACGTTCGCTGATCGAGTAGGAACTTGACTGGGACTAAGTTTGTTTCCTATTGGCTGACAGCCAGTCAGCACATGATAGAAATTTGTGGTCCCTGCTGGTGTGGGCTGGATTCATATTGGCAAACTCCACATGAAAAGGCTGTCTGACCCATTAGTAAACTGTTGATGCCAAGACATTTCCCCATCTCCTGTGAGGATTCATTTTATAGTTTTTATGTTGAATAGCCCTTGATGTAAAATATTCAGGGATAAAAAGGTACAAAAAAGAAAAAAGCATATACAGGAAGAAAGCATAGCTCCGTTTTTTGACACACATAGATCCATCTCTGAACTCTGGAAATATGCAGGCTGGATAATGGATGCCATTAGATTTACAAAGGCGACCTTCTTTTGTCACCTACACAAAGGTCACATCTGGAACATAGGCTGTAGCCATCATGTGCAAAGAGGGATGCAAAGCAGCTTTCCAGGAAGCCTGACCAGCTGCAGTCCCCAGGGATGCTCTGTGAAGATGGGTAGAGTTGGGACTAGTGTTAGTTGAAGCAGGAGCCCCTCCTTCCCCTAGTGCACCCAGAAGGGAGGTCGTGTCAGAAATGATTCTCAGACAAGCAAACTGTCTTACACAAGAGCACCTGGGCTGAGCACTTTGCCAATCCATGGTAAAGCACAGGGTATGAAATAATACTCTGACTCACCTTATCACAAGTACTCAGCAACCCTGAGGGAGGACGTCACAGGAAACTCAGTAAACCCATCACACAGCAGAAATCATGTGTCAGCCCACACCTCTGCTTTCTTCTGGGTTGCTCTTGGGGATTTTCCTCTGCCCTTGCCCTGCAGCTCCCTCTTCCCGGGATAGAGACTGCAAGATCCCCTTGCTGACATGAATCAGGCAGAAGGCACAGGCCAGGCACTTGGCAGAAGGAGCCAACTTTGTACCATGGGGCCAATGCCTCTGTCCAGTTTTACACTGGAAGACAGCATGGCCCAAGTGCGGTGTTAGGTAAGCTATGAAATTTGTTGCTGAATTTACATATATTCGACACTGCAGGGAGCATTGAAGGGCTGCTCCTTAAACTGTTCAAAAGGCAGCAGCTAAAGCAAAGGAACAGTGGTTTGGACAGTTAACCCTGCAATCTAGTGGACAGGATGCCTTAGGGAAACACCACCTTGGTGTCCTCCACGCAAGGCATGGAACATGTTTTTAGGCGGCCTTTCCTGAAAGGGCCTAACCATGCCCCAAGTGTTATTACAGACACTCCTTACTGACGTCACGCCTGTGGCAGCTGATGCTCCTGTAGAAAGCATCGCAAGTAAATCAGTGGCTTTGACTTACAGTGGTAAGATAGTTCAGTATGATGACAGGCTGTTTTAATGTGGCTTTTATCAACACCTTTCTCCCAAGATAAAGTGACTGTCAGAAAGATATCAGCAGTGGTTTAGGGAGAGCTGGATGCTGCTGTTCTAAATTAATAGCAGGACAACCTCTGTTCACATCTCCTGGTGCGAGGTGCCAGAGGAGGCTTAGCCACAAGGACTGTAGTACTCATGACACCAATGTATGTTCTTACCATCAACTGTGTCATCTCCACCAAGTTATTTTCTGAGGGCAGACTAGACTCCCAAGTGGGCTGCATATTCCCTTCAGATAACAGGTTACCTGATCTCACACTACCCGTGTCTGTCATCTCTCAGGCCCAGGCCACTCAGGCAAACAAACCACAACCTGGAGCATGGAGAGTAGAAGGGAACGTAACACTGGAATTTGTTTGACCAGCTAGCCATGAAAGGACTGCAGTTTGAGAATAGCTGTGTCCCTAAAAAGGCAAGATGAGATTTCTGTGGTTCCACACAGGAGATTGTAGATGAGTAGCATGCTAAGCACTGGAGCTGCAGTGGACCGTCACTGTAGCCCACGAGTTTCCAGGTCCTAACAGACCAGTGTAGTGTAGACCAAGGCAGATACAGACCCCCACGGAGGGCAGTGCAGGGTACCAAAAATCTTAATTCAGACTTAAAACCACAGTGTGGTTCCTTGCTGATATCGGGAGAGGTGGGAATGTTAAGGGTGGGGTAGTGAACTCCAGGCCATCAGGAACAGGGCTAGTAAATACAGGCTAGTGATTAAAGGAGCTAGCTGTTATGGGTGCCGTGATAATGTATTGCTGTGCGCAAAGAGAGGTGGCATGGGAAGCAGTGAAATAAATCTATCTGAAAGGAGTTCGTCGCCCATGCTAGAGAGCATGCATATGCCAGAGCCTGGGTCTGTGCTGCTGGCTGCCTTCCCAAACCAGTGCACAACAAGACAAGAGGGAAATGACAAATCTATTTCCCTGAGATTCTGGCAAGGGAAGACAAAATGGGCGCCTATATTTCCTCAGAAGGGAGAGTCCAGCATGTTTGTTCTACCTGTTCAGTAAGCCGCAGAACCAGAAGAGATAGCAGTCTTCTCCCTTGGACAATATCTCTACTTCCTCACACTGCCTCACACAGTGCCTGTCTCTGGCACGCTGGTTTAGAGACTCATAAACCTGAGCTGAGGGATCAAATCCTCCACTGCTTCTTTATGATAGCACCTCATTTCAGTGGTGCAAGAGGAGGACAAGAGGTGTCTGAGCTTGAGCTGTCTTCAGCCAAAGAAGCTGAGTGGTGTCTCTCACTTTGTGCATGCTCACGTACAAGCACACTGCCACCAGCCCCAGCCTCAGGCAGCAACCAGTTTGTCCCTCCGGGCAGGGCCTGTGCTCCCAAAGCGCTGAAAGGTGACTCCAGAGTCTTCTGCAGGTCCCTCCTGCCATTCCACCTCCTGCACAAGGAAACTTGCTTCACTGGCCAGGAAGCACTCTGTAGGGATAGCTGTGGTCACAAGCATTCTTCATCACTAATGTCCGTTGTCCCTGTGATTGCAGCTACCTGAGAGAAGTGAGTCTTCCTGGCTGGTTCAGACTTCAGTGTGATGCATGAGAGAGCCTTTAAGCTATGCCCACAGCTCTCTTTCTTCCTAATCCAAGATAGGTCTCCTTCTTTTTCTGCTCTGGGTAGGATCAGAAAGCTAATTTGTTAAGTTACCTCTATCTTTAATTCATCCGTATGTGTAACAGCTGTTTCTCTGAATTGCTAACACAAGATCAGTTCTCATTATACTGAAGACAAAGTGTAGGGGTTCATTCCTATTCTCACTTTTAAAATCAGACACAATGAATTCTTATATTGACTGGCTTTGGGCAAGAAAGTCATCAGCAAAGAAGCAGAGGAGCATGACTATCTATCTATCTGTCTATCTATCTACCTATCTATCTATAGTGTCTCTATGCACGCACGCACATAGATTGCCTCTGCAAAATAAAATCCTTCTGTATGCTAATTTTTCTCTTTGAGTTTCCAAGACAACAGTGGTTTCACTCTGTGCTGTCCCCACGTAACTCCCTGGTCCTCTCTCTTCAGAAATGGCTTCATGGTTTGTAAGGGCACTATTTTTTTCTCCATTTCTGTAGCTTTTCCATATGCTTCTAATCACACACACTGAACAGTCCTACCCTAGGTATCTCTGAGTACCAGCTCACAGAGAAGTTAGCCCAGAACAAGCTATGGTGTGACCCTGAGGAGAGCATCAGCAACTCTGGTGTAATGGCCCTGCATGTGCGTTTTTCCTCCATGTTGCAGGTTGAGTCACTTATCCCATTTACTTTGTCAAATAAACTACCCCACTTGACTGTGGCTTAGAAATATGTCCATGGGCAGGTACTGTGCTGTCATGCTGTAAAGATCACACCTTAACCTGGGATACCTTTTATCTGGGATAACTAGTTCTGCATCTGTATCCAAAGGCATTCAGAGGCATGAGCTCTCCTCATTAAATTTGTACTCTGGGAGGCATCTAAATAACAGATATCAGTGTCTATGTCCACAGCACGTAGTAGGATTTAGCAGCATTTTTCCTAGACTGGCACAATTGCTTAATAGATGTCATTTTTGCATAGGCAGATACCAGCAGACTTGTCAATTCATTTTGCCAGTGTCACTGCTTATCCTCTGCAGTTTGGAGTTTCCTGGTAATACAGCTATGCAAGGAAAGTCTGCAAAAGCCATACAGCAGAGCCTTTTCCTTCCCCACTTTCCACTGGGTACAAGTCTTTTCAGTATCTGAAGTGGTGACCTGCTGTGAAACACAAACCCAAGGGCTTGTCTTGCTACCCCTTTTCTGGGAAGGCTGTTCTCCAGCCTCTGGGATCTCATCTGTAGGAATACTTTCCTAGTTTTCAAACTATACTCTTCAATATTGTTCTCTCCATTTCCACTGTGAGCATCATTCCAGCTCCTTTCTTCCTTGGCTGAAAACTCAGGTCATTTATCAGTTGCACTGGCATCTCCTTTTCTGTCCCACAGCAAATGTTGCCATCAAAAATCTTGATTGGTAGGGTTCAGGAAACTACAGCAGGATATGCCAGGAATTCAGGGAAGAAACAAAATCTTTAAATATTGATAAGAGGTAGTGCCTCAGATTATGATTTAAAGGAGGCTTCTTCTCCACCTTTGCTAGTAGCTCTCATTTGTCATCAGTCCAGAAGAACAAACTCACCCTCTATCTGATGGGACATATGAGTGCTGGCGGGATATAAGCAATTGCTTACGAAAGCAGTTCCATTCCTGGAGTGTTACAAGAAAGCACAAGAACAGAATTTAATAGCTGCATATTCTGCGAAGAAGCTATGAATCAGATGTTCCTGCTTATCTGTTTCCAGGTTTTATTATTCTGCTCTTTAAAATAAGCTTATATTAAGCAGACTAACAGATCCCAGGTCGCAGCCTGGTTTTAAGTAGCTTATATTTGTTCCGTTCAGAAACTTCTCCAAGTTTGATGGGACACATGCAGCTCTGAGAAATCCCTCCAGAAAGCTAGAGAAAATGCTCATACTTAGTGCTGAGGAAAAGTGAACAAAAATAGAGATGTTCCAAAACATTGTCCAAAAGTTCTGTCTAGTTGTAGTGGTGAAAGAGTGATATGCAGCATTGCTAGACATTGCTCTGCCCATTGACTTGCTGTGGGATACGGGATATAAGTGTGTCTGAGTGCCCCCGTCCATGAAACAAACACAAGAAGTCACGGGAAACCTGGAAGATCTCATTCATATTTTTAAAATCCATTGATATTTTCTGCAGAAATTGTTACAAATGGACAAAATATTTTTTAATCTAAGTCTTTCAGGGGAGCAGAAATACTAAGAAGATGAAGAGAACATATCTATTGAGATGTCTGGATTTCAGTCAGAGCTTGAACTTGGTACACATATCTTTGATTTTGAAGTCATTGATTTATGAATTTGAGAACTATTTTTGGAACTTGTGTTGTCTTTAGGGTTCAGGGACAATAGGGTTTTGGAGCACAACACATATATGCACACGAAGATGCCCCTTTCAATCAGTCACTTCAATTATGTCAGAGAATCTTACGCATTCTTTAAAAAACCCCTAAAGGTAGCTAGTGTCACACCACAAACAAAGGAAATATATTTGGTAATCAGATGTCCTTAGCCATATTGTGACATTGACCACTACAAAAATCACTCCAGAAACCTCCCTCAGCCTGGGAGATCCTTGATCTTGTAGTACAATGAGAGGCTTACTACAGCTATCCACTGTTCCTGCAGAACAGCAGACAATGAGGTCAGCCAAGAAGCACGTGCGTGCCCCTTCAGTTCCCAGAAGTGCTGTGTGCAAGCCTAACAGCAAAATGGCTTTGTCTACAGGACCATGCCTTACACATCATAAATCTGTGCCCTAACCTAACTTTGACTATCTGTGTTTTCTAAAGTACAGGAGATCAAATGCAAAGAAAAAGATCAATAACAGCAAATAGAAACGAAATAAATAATGACGATTCTATGAGTAGCAGAGAAAGAAAAGCCTCAATCTGCAGCATTATTGCACAGCATGGACCCAACTGATGCAAAACTGCTGTGTGGGAGCAGTTTAGATCACATCCTGTGCCAGCCTTGACTTGAAGGGGGTTAGCTGAGGAGATCCGGAAGGAGACAGCTTGATTTTCGGCTTCTGACAAACAGCGTGGCAATGGCTGTTTACCTGTGACAACAAAACTGCATATGAAAAGCCCCTTCCCAGAGTGCAAAGCCCAATCTGAAAACACTCCTCCTGTGAAGACAAGTAGTGCCCGTTTTCTACAGCCACCCAACTTCACATGGAACATTGGGACTTACAGAGCATTTGCCTTATGTGTTAACAAAGAGTTGGTTTTCAAGTATCAGGCTCAAATTTTAAGGGAGCTAGAGATTTTTGTATAGCGCTTTAAGGCATTTTTAGAGCTCAAGAGCTGATTAAACTGCCCTATAGATATGAACAATGATATATTTTGGTTGGATTTTGTCTGATCACACTTCAGAAGAGGGTCAGGCACAACCCAAGTCTTCTGTCAGTTCTGTTCACACCTGACTGTCACTAGCAAGTGCGAAGGTCTTTAACGACGCTGTCAGCTGAGGGAGGAAACAATGCACAGTGCAAAATGGCTCACAGCGAGTCACTTGCAGCTACATGTATAACTGGCAGCCTCAAGAAGGAAGCATGTGCTTGTTGTGTGATCCTGAATTTACTACTATGGATTAACATTTTTTCCCCCCTGCTCTTGCAATAGCTCACTATGGGATTTACTATGTCATGTGAAGACCTCTTTTATAAACTGCTGCTTGTAATAGCTGAAACAATGAAAATCACCAAAGACAAGCTGAGTTCTGGCTCAGACTTTTAATGCATTTTACATGTGGGATTTTATAATGGAAGCAGACTTTTTGCAGCCCTCATTTAGAAATCACAGTTGAAGCTTTCACCCATATAAACCCAACAGTGTAAGCTTTTACACTAAACATCAGCTCGTGACAGCATTTCTCATGTAATAATTACAGATCAAGTTGATGCATGAACTTCAGGTCAGCTATCCTGGGTTACATCAAAGGTCCATCTAGCCAGGAACCTGTGTCCAGCAGTGACTGGAAGAAACTACTTGCAGAGTGCTTGTTCTTACAAGACCAAATATCAAATGTATATCTGGAACATCCAGAAAACCCTGACAATATCCTCCAGCAGACTGCAACTGAGATTTCCTGAGCCATTGATGACATCTTTATAACCCTCAGTATGTTTCGCTTCCCTAAACTAGTCCAGACCCCTCTGAAGCCCATGTAAGCAAGCATACAGCATCTACAACATCTGCAGCAAAGATCTCCACTCGTGAACCATGTGTTCGAAGAAACATCCCCTTTTAATGTCTCTGCGTGTTTCAGCTGCTAGCTTTATATGGTGTTCCCTCCTTCTCTCACCAGCGAGCAACCATTCTCCATACCATTCATGAGAAAACAGAAAGGGCCCTGGCTCACCCCTAAACTCACCTTGCAGAAAGCCCCTAAACCACTCACACTCATCCCAAAACCAGGAGCTCACTTAAACTCTGAATCAAATCCAGGCCTAAGAGGTGTGGAGATTAAGAATGGGTAGAGTCAGGATACCTTTCAGGATATCTGGGCCCTCACTGCTGGGCTACCCCATGGCAATTCTTGTCCATCCTTGTGGATTGACACCTGCATTTTTAAACCACTTTGACACCCTACCTAACCCCCTTTGCCATGTGTCTGCTTTCAGCTCCCACGTGCTCTTCGTTTGTGCTAAAGGATGTTCAATTGGAGCCAAGGAGGGAGGGTGCACCAGGGAGGCTCGTTGCCGGGCTGGAAAAGACAGGGCGAGCAGGTCACGTCCCATGTCAGTACACAACGAGAAGGGTGGTGCAAATGCTTCGGTCGGCTCCTAGGCTGAGTAAGCTGAGCTGAGGGCTGAGCAGTGAGCATCTCTCTCCATCTCTGTTCATAGATCAGACCAACAGATCCAACAGCTATGGTTCTGGAATAATCTTAAACCTAATTTCAAGTGCCGTGCAGGAAGGAGTTGTGATCAGATGTGCGGAACTAGCAATACAATCCTTAGCCTGTGGAGCTCAACTTATTCTCCCTTATATCACTTCTGTCACGTTAACCTAGGGTTAAAAATGAAGTCAGCATAAAGTAATTGTTTGTTGGAAAAGGGAAAAAATGCCAGCTTTCTCTGGGTGTTATCTGTCAGCTTGTCTCACACAAACACCAGCAGCATCCACGCCCGCTCACAGACACACACGTCTACTTAAAAGGAGGGAGTGCTGTGAAAAGGTCAGCAATCTGTACTTGTTTTCTGCCCTCTAGACCACAGAAAATACAGCTCATCCCAGAGCAGGATCAGTGTTAGTATAAACTTTTCTTAAAAGAAGATTGTCCTACCTGGTCTGAAAAACCTCTGGTGCTGGCAATTCCCACAGTGTCCCTAGGCCATCTGTTCCTCACGTACATTTTCTTTAGCCTAAAAACTTGTGCTAGCATTTAGTCTCCGTCTTCTTTACTGCAATTTAAGCTCGGTACTTCTTTTCATACCTTAAGTGGAAAAGATGACTATTTTATTCCCTTTCTCTTGCTAGCAATTTCCTTATATTTGAAGACTTGCATTTTCCTACTGCTTCCCTCTAGACCCAGTCTTTTCGTCTTTAGCCCGAACAATGACAAATCTTTCAGTCTTCCCTCACACGTTTTCTAGACCTCAGATCGTTTTTTTTCCCTCTTCTCTGCTGTCCCCACCAAATAGCCTGCATCTTTCTTTCCATTCAGCATGCAATGCTGGCTGCAGTGCTTCAGCAAGGCTCTACCACCACAGAGCAGACCATGTTACATGCCTCTTTTTTATAGCCTGATATGACAGCTGATGTCTGCTCTTTTTTGTGGCAGTGTGGCATTTACGGAGTATGCATAAAGATCTTCAATTCTTACTAGATGGAACAACTGGTTCAGACTTTAAGAGGAAGAGGTGACAAAGTATAGAGACCAAGTAGGACAAAAGGCAGAGCTTGCAGACTTCTGTCTTGATCTGGGGAAATTATTATTTCCTTGCACAATTTTCTGGTGCAACTAGAACATTGTATTGTATTTTGAACACTGCATTGTATTTTGGATGCTGAAAGCCAGGGAGAGATTGACAGCATTAAAGAGAAATTCATTGGAGGACAAAAAAAATTAAGAAGGAAGAGAGTGAAAAATTTCATTTAAAAAGTCATTCTATAATTTAATCAAGTGATAATTTCAGGAGAGGATTATAGACTTAAACAAGCCTCGAAGACGGAAACACAAACAATGCAATGGTTTAGAGTATTAAAGGACAGCAAGCAGATGGTCATAAGTGAATGCATTGACGACATGAAATTAATGAAAATACCATTTCAGCGTAACCTGGGAGAGAATGAGATTTATTAGGCAGTGGAATCATTTCTACAAAAAGAGGTGGAAGCCTCACTGCTTGCAGCGTTTGAAGCCACACTGGACACAAGCAATAGTCAGTGGACAGGAAGGGAAAGGTCACTGGAGCAATTAGGACTGAATCATCTTCTCTAGGGCCTACCATTCCTGTTTTCAAAGAAGAAAATGTATAGATTATGTATATAGCAATGGAAAGACCTGTCTACTATGTCTTCCGTCCAACTGCTGGAAAGTTCATGCAAGAGATTTTGGGGGTGTCTTGATAGGCAAGGAGACTAATCTGTAGCCCAAAGAGATGAGCAAGAACCCCTCTTCTGACTTTGGTGGATTTAGGGAAAATCCTCAGCACTCCTAAGGCAGATGGCAGCTTTTGTGTTGTGTCTAAGCTTGTCACAAGAAAAGAAGAATTTGTTACTGATACATCAGGAGCTGAGTAAAGCACATGTGACAGCAGTGAGGCAGGTCAATTTTTTTTCTCTGTTTTTGCTGAATCATTTGTTTCCTGTGAGCCGTACTTTCTGGGATGCCGAAATGATCAGTGAATTCCAGCTGAATTTGTCAAATAATTTCACATGAAAGGAGACTAAGGCAGGGAAAGAGACCGTGTCAGTAGAGAGATGAGTGGGACACTTCCATTTTTATTTGCAAGCTCATCTCAGAAACAGGACAGGAAGGAAAGCCTGGGCGCACCGAAGTGTCACAGCAGGAGCAGCCAGCCGCCCTCCTTCCCTGGCAAGAACGCACCCTCTCGGCACAGACAGAGCAGCAGCCCCCAGCGCAGGAGCAGTTTGAACCCACACTGTTTTCACTCCCAAAGGGCTTAGTCACCAGACAGAGATACTCTGAACTAGGCTACTGCCGGTCTTTCCTGCTGCGGTTGTCCCACTTTACACTGACATGTGGAGAAGGAGAAAAATAAACATTTTTGTCACTTGGCTCTCATATGACAAAGTCCTCGGCTGCAACAAGAACGTTACGTATTCTTGCTTTCCCACAGGTTGCTCTTGCCCTTGCATCGTCCTGGTGTGAACCAGGCCAGGGAAGTAGTGCCTTGGCTTAAAAACAGTCTGGTGAAATATAAGCTGTGCTTTTCCAGCCCCATAGATTCTTTGCTGCGCTTCACAACGCAGCTGCACAAAGACCTGTGCCGTCACAAGCATTAAAAAAGATGCCAGAAGATAAAGATAAGACTCTACCAAAGATGGGGAAAGAGGTATTGCTGTCTCACCACTCAGGAAAAGACGTTTAACCAGGGGAACGATAAGGAAAAATCAGAGGAACCAGGAAAAGGTGGTGACAGCAAACTGTATGGTCCAGCAGCTAGGTATGGAAAGAGAAGACCTCATCCCCTTGCACCACGGGCCCTGATGGTGTGGGCTGGTGCTGGAGAAGCGTGCTGTATGTCACAAGGAATTAGGTATCAAACACTTTATATTTCTCCTACAGCTGGGTAAATGGTCCAGCTTTCCTCCAGCTTTTGCAGCCTGCCACCAAAATCCAGTGTCACCCACCAGACCAAGTAAAATCTTTTTCCGATAAGACTGACAAGGAAAATTAAGATTTCCTGAGGATAACCCCAATGTCTGTGACTTCATGCTGTGTTTATATATACGCAGGCTCACGTGCTTACCGTTCATCTCCCGACCTGCAGTTAAGACCGAATTACACGTCACAGGGTGACAGGCCTTCAGAGACAGGCCAAGCCAACGCTGCATTAAACCAGAGCACAGAGCACCCTGAGCCTGACCTGTCAAGAGATATCACGCTCATCTTCCCGGAGAAAGGCAAGGCTTCGTAACTCACATCAGGTGGCAACTCTCAGGTCCTGCACATCTATGCCCTGAGTGAGTGAGCTAGTTTAGTTTTTGTCACAGGTGTTTTATTTTTTTGGCAAGAACTGCTGGAGTAAAATGCTGCTAGCACATCAGCAGGCTTGTCACTCCCTCCCTGTCACATCAATCAGAGAGTCTCCGTGGACTCGGGCTGCCTTGCCATGCATCTCGGCGCAGGAACAGAGAGTCCTTTCTCCTCTCATCACTCATCCCTGTTGTGAATGGGTTGCTCTCCTACACACCGCAGGAAGGCAGGGGATGGGAGCCACCCAGCCCCGCCGCATGGAGGAGAACCTTGAGATGCTGCAGAACAAGGGGGTCAGTGAAGCCACAGCTTTCAATATGCCTGGATTTGTCATCAAGGCAGATTCCAGACAGTATAGTTAATCCATGCTCCCCGAATCTCAGCTGGAAGAAAATGGATTAGCTTTACTGACTTCACTGAAGCAGAAGCAATTTACCCTGGCTGAGGATCTGATTCTTATCCTGGCCATCAGTTACTGTGTGGGTTTCAGCATACAGCAAAAAAACACGATTTTTCAAGCTGACCAGGGGTCAAACGTGGCTCTTTTTGGCTGGAGGGAAGCAGCAGAGCTGAATCCAGGCGGTACAATTTCAGTGTGCTATGAGGAACACAGTGCCAGGGAAAACAAAGCCCCACTGTAACCTCATGGGTAAAACAGCCCAGCATGGGTCAGCCATGGGTCTCCCACCCCAACACCAGCAGCTGAGGCACCTTGCCTACCCGCACAGCTGGCAGCCCCCTTAGTGAGGGCAAGCTAGCGCAGATCCTGCCGTGGCAGAGATGATAAACGGTACTGCAGGGCACGCTGCAGGGAACATGGGAGGCTGTAAATTAAAGCCTTCCTAATTAGAAAGCGGTCAGAAGCACACAAGCACACACAGATTCCTGATCTGGGGTAAGCTGCTCCCCCACAGCTCAAGGTAACATTGAGAGGCGAATCGTTGCACAGGGGATGGCGAAGGACACGCCAATGGATGAAGCAGCAGATGCATGTACGGCACTGCCAGCTGCAGAAAGCCACGAGTAAGGGCCAAGGAAGAGGCCAGAGTCAGAAAAAGACCGGCATATATTGGCAAAGGCTCTTGAAACTGCAGGGGCAATTCTGAACTGTGACCAAAGATCATTTGGAAGCGAGAGAAGATGTCAGAATAGCAGTAAAGTGTTTGCACGCTGTGCCTAGGAAGTCCACGTAGCTGGGACTGTAGAACAGAAACGTGCAATCATCAGGTCAGGAAATCTGACCTGCAAGATCGCAGTGGGGTAAATCCCTGTAGCAATGCACAAAGGAGTGGAATTATGGAGATCCTACGGTTCCTAGCTGGAGATGCAGTGCTAAATCAAACTAAACACCTTGAGGAGAGGGGGGGGAGCACACATCTTCGTGGGATTTAAAAAAAAAAAAGCCATTTCAGCTGCAAGGGGAAAGATGTTTTCTGGGATGTGCAGGTACTAGAAGTTCTGGTGCAGAAGGAAGAGTGTAGTCCCCAGACAGCCCTTCTTGGGTATCCTGTGGCAAGGGAATGGCTGTGATGCTGCGCCCTCTCCACGTCACAGCCAGAGCCAGCCCTCGTGAAGACACAGATGCAAAAAGGAGAGAGCAAAGGAAAATCTCTCAGGGAGAGCAAGGGGGTATCCTGTGGCATAAACCTGGCTTGGATAAAGTGTTCGAAAGTGCTTGATAGGAAAAGACCAAATAGGACCATATAATATTCTCTTAATGAGGCAATTTAACTGCCTGTAATTCTGTGTCTTGTGCATTGTGCTCTCCCAGCACAGGAGTTCAAAGGGTTGTCACAACAGGCCCTCAAAAGAGGGTTTTTATAATGAGTGATATTTCTTAGGGACTCAGTATGGGGCAGATATGCTGAGGAGAACAGGAAAAAGGAAGATGTAGGATACTCTGAAAAATTGGTCATCAAGCTAGACAGTCACAGAGCCATATTGCTGCTTACTGTAAAGCAGCACTAAAATCAGTGGCGCTCCCCCATAGACCATGGTCAGTTCTGGTTTAGGTGCGGATGCAATTCAAATTTAGTTTGACATCTTTAGCAAAGGGACTTTGGAGGGTTTCATCTGCTCAGCTCCCCTGTGAGCAACGGTTTCCTCACCGTGAGAGGAAAACAAGGCTTTTCCAGCACAACTTGAAGGGAAGGTCTGGATGCAATTAACTGGCAGAGAAAACGCTTTCTCTCCCTCTCTCTCTCTCTCTCTCTCTGTGCCTCTCCTCTTTCCTTAAGACAGTGGCTGTCCTTACACATGAAGGTCACCCGTAGAACGTGAGCCAGGGGAAAGGTACAGAGCAGGGGAGGCTCACACTGCGGCAGCTGCCACCTCAGTAACCTCTGCAAATGCAAACATCAATTGTGCAGAGAACGGTAACTGTTTTAAATAGGTTAAAAAATAAAGCCTGGTTATTTAATTTAGCGTACATGCTAGGTGGGTCAATATCTATCAGTCTCTCCCCATCCTTCTTCCCCACCCCTCAGGTCTCTAAGGGCAGAGGTTTAAGTCCCAGCTGAGGAAACAGGTCATGCTTCATTTAGTAGCACCTCAGCAGGGCTGCTGGGGGTGTCATGCTTCTGATGAGACGTTAAATCAAGGTAAACACTAATCTCATGGGCATCACTGCTTAAGAAGCACAGGAAGAAAAATATAACAAAACATTCATGGCTTTTGTGCTTGGACCTCTCACTACAGTGCAATTCCTCAAAGTGAGGAAGCCCAAATGTACGTGGAACAGGAGGTGTCAAGTTTTCTCACTGCCTGCTTATGCTTTTTTTTCCATTTGCTCTAGGGGAGATTTATCTTGAGTAAAGGGGTTCTGTTAAAAAAAAATCTTCATCAACAACAGCAAGCAGATATTGTCCCAAGACCCTATTTAGCATCCAAGCCATAAGACCATCCTCTCTTCTCCTTTGCACCCCTCACTCCATTCCTCCTTGCCCTGCAAGCCCCCTCTTGCCTTCCAGTGCCCCACTGCACATGTGCACCCCTCCCCCCCCAATCCCCATGCCCTGACCATCATGGGCCATTTTTCCTAGCTGATGCGTTCAAACCCTGCTAGAAGGTCTGCAGCTCAGGTCAGGCTGAATTGGCACAGCCATACAGCAACTTATTTCTTTTATGGGTAACAAACAACAAGGAAGACAGCTGCAGTATTTCAGCCTATTCTTCGCTCTTTCCCAGCCAGTCCCCAAACCTCCCCCCTGCACAGGCATGCTTTTCTCTTTGAAATAATCTTGATGCACCTGGCAATTGCTGGAATTCCTGAGTGTAATGGTTCAACAATAATTATCTCTCTTTTTTTCATGCTTTACACCAATTCATGTTTAATAAAATTGCTGCTATGTGCAAGAGACTGGGCTGTCCCAAACACAAACAAGGAAGGAAAGTATTTATTGATATCAGTGTCCTTACAGAGGCTTCCTCACTTTGTTTAGGTGTTAGCAAAGAGAGCAGAGGGTAGCAGGCTAGATCCTGTCTGGATAAATAAAGAACAAATTAATTGGGTTGCCCATTCCAGTTCTCCTCGTTTTCTGTAAAAAAACCCCAATAATTCAGCCCTGCTTTTATGTTGTATTACAGGTCTCAGGTAAGAAGTCACATACAGCAAATTCTGTAACAGATCATGCCAAAATAGAGACGAAAATGTTACAATATTTAGTTCTAGGCTTCCTTTAGTCTTAGATCCAAGGGACTCTTCCAATAGCCTTTGCTGCCCCTGGTGCGGTCCTCCTCTCACTTTGATGTCAAAATCTCCTACACAGACCGTGATCGTTCAGGACCCAGCACAGGTTGCACAGGGAAGGAGGGAGCTGTGATTTCACAGCAGGGTGAAGAACCCAAATCCAGACCCAGTCTGCTCCTTGGGGATGGCTGCGAGACGAAGGCCAGCTGCCACGCAGGGCCCCGTCTCTGTAGCAGGTACACGTGCAGTGACAGTGTGCAGGTACTACTCTGCCATCATATGTGGCAAAGGCCCGTGTGTGACAGCACCGGTCCAGCGCAGGCACAACTGTAGCCTGTCACAAACACCACACTAATGATGGGCAGACAGAGGTTTCCTCCAAGGAGGCAGGCAGAAAGGCCAGGGGAAGGAAGAGAAAAATACACCATTTTAATATTTTGGGTTATAATTTTTGATGGGTAAAAGAGAATTCAGAGGCTTTTGATACCATCGCTTTGTGAAAAACAAACAGTTCCCCTCGTTCTGCCTCCATCATGTGGGATTAATAGACAGAGCTAAAGCGAAAGCTACTGATTTCATTAGCCTTACACTAGGGATGAGTTTCTCTCTGCATACCAAGCAAGTCATTGTACATATTTAAAAGTGTCCTTTGACTGAGTCTCTTCAATTAGGTCCTCACCTCCCCACCTCCCTACACCCCTTGGACAGGCCATATTAACCTCTGAAGAGCCTGGAGCCCCTCCTTCTGGCTTTCATCACCTTCCAGCTTCATGAACTGCTCACCCAGAAGTCCTGCACTGGCTATTTCCCAAGTCCCAAGCTTCCTCTCCCGGAAACCTTGCTGCTACTCCAGGTTCATTCACTTCCTGAGAGCCTCTCTCCACTGGAGCCCTCACAGCTCAGACCTTAATTGTGCTCTTTTTTTCCCTTTTAATTTAATCTGCAGAGGACCTGCTTGTGCACCCACTTCAGGGACTCTGAAATATCTTTCTCCATCCTGGACCTCTCCACAATCTTCATTCTCACATCTTTGTCCCCCAACACCTCTTTAAGGCTGGCTTATATACATCAGGCCCCATGCCAAAATCTTCTCCACTACCTGTGTTACTTACCCTTGCTAATAAGGCTTCTGTCCTCACACCATCTGAGCCAGGTACACGGGAGTCACCCTGGACCCTCTCCGATTGCACAACGTGGCTGATTTCTTTAGCACCACCCTTTACTCTTTGTATGTACCACTTCTACATCCTTCCCTGCCCTACCAAGATGTTACGAGCAGTAAAATTACCTCCCACCTTGATTGTGAACTTGTCATTTTTTCCGTCCTTCCAGTCATCCCAGTTTGTCTGAAGGTCTGCTCCAGAACATCCCCCTGTGCCCTACCAGTGCAAGATAGTGGCTAGAAGAACCAAGATGTCAGGCAGGAGGGAGGCTGGTGTGATTCTCTGCCAGGCTGGAAAAACCACAGAGAAAGTTTATGAAACCCCTGGGAAGTCCGGGCAGCTTTAAGCATCTCTCCAGTGACTCCTCCTGCCTGACTGAGCAGTCAGACATTTGACTCGGGAAAAGCACTGACCAGTTCCCTGGGGAACCGTGCCCAGGTCTCTCAGGACAGAGGGTTAGGCTGAGATGTAGGTCCAAGGGTGCCCACGTGGAGAATTCACGTGACCCCTCATTCCCACCTGCCTCTGCCTGAGAAGGATATTGCAAAATGATTTTGCCTGGGTGATCTAGTGCTGTGGAAGTCTTTGCAGCTAGGTTTGCAACAGCAAACTTCATATACACTCCCCATCCCTAAGGTTATCGGCCCCACGGGGACTCAAGTGCCTTTCAGGCATTGCGTGCATCGGCGGCTGTCTTTGTACCAGCCAGAGACGACAGGAGAGCGGACTGAATGTGAGTGACAGCGGACTCACGCAGGTCTGCATGACGTGAACCTGTTCTCCCTGCGCCTGTGCACGCTCGCTCTCGCACACAAAAGCGCTGGCGACCCGGTAAGCGTGCCCGCTCCCGTCGCACACCCGGCACACCCACGCTCTGCTCTGTGTCTCCGCTCCCATCAGCTCCTCTCCCATTCACATGCGTAGCCATGCCCACGGACACGCTCTCCGCACACAGATCCGCTCGTTTTCTCACCGGCACTCCCGCTCCCTCACACGTGCTCTCTCTTTGTCTCTCCTTTCACAGCCACAGATGCTCTTCATGTTAAGACTAAACCCCCCCCTCCCCAGCCGGACCTGGCCTTGAGCTCCCGAGATGAAAGGAGCTTGTTCCTACCTAGGAAGAAATGTTACTGCTCCTCTTGAAAAATAAATGTATTTTTTTTTGTTTTTCTGTTTTCTGAGGAGGCACTGAAGGGCGGAGGCTGGGATGGCCTCATGGTGCAGACAATGTGCCTGCGGCGAGGTGGTCCAGAGCACTTCCACCCTGCAGAGTAACAGGTCCTCTGGTGCAGGGTCGGGACCATCATTCGTTAGGAGGATAATAAAGCAGCCCGAAAGCTTCGTCACTGCACTGCAGCAACGAGTGAGCAAAATGGGGCTTCGGAGCCCTTTTCCGCTAGGAGAGAAAAACGGTGCCGGCACTGCCTCCCAAGGGCTGCGGATGCGGTTGCCATAGCAACGCTACATCTGAGTCAGAACTATTAAGGATCACCATGGCAACAAGTGTCTTACTTGCCATTTCCAGAGAGCTGACGGGGTTTGGGTTGGAACCACCACGCCGTGGGAAAGGGGCAGGGTGACAACCATCACCGGGCAGGCCCTGGCCAGGGACAACTGCCCACCCTGCCGAACTCAACCCCGGGTGCCTCCTCCCGGACCCCGCGCCCTCCGCCCCGGCATCGCCAGGCTCAGTGGAGCCATGGCGTTGGTGCGATGGCCTCTGCGCTCAAAACCTGAAACACGCCGGGTGTCGTACCCCACACCAGCCCCCCTGCCCTGGCATCGCCGGGTTCAGTGGAGCCACAGTGCTGGTGCGATGGCCTCTGCGCTCAAAACGTGAACACGCTGGGTGTCGTACCACACGCCAGCTCCCCGTCCAGCATCGCCGGGTTCGGTGCAGCCATGGCGTCAGTGTGACGGCCTCTGCGTTCCAACCCGGACACGGCGGGTGCCGTACCCCACGCCAGCCCCCAAGACGAGGCGGAGGCAGGGTTCAGGGTGGTTGCGGTGAGCTGACTCTCCCTGTAAAGCCTCTCGAACAAAGCAGATTTTTTAACCTGCAAACTCCAGACAAAGGAGGAGACAAAGCTCCCTGCTGTCTGCCAGCTCTCACCCTCCCCTCCACGCAGAAGCCTTCATGCTCCTGTGAATATTGAGCGGAGACAGAAGCCCAGAGGGATTTGCATTTCACACTTTGCAGCAACTGAGCAACAGGAAGATCACACCGAGACCCCGGCACGGTGCTATTACCACTGTGTGCACTAGACGTACGCTCACTGCAGAGTCGGAAATTGCTCCTTTCTCTCTCTCTCTCTGTGGAGAAGGACCGGGCGCCGTCTTCGTGGCCACGCTGTCAGCGCCGTCTGAAGGCGGGTGCCCGGGTCCCGCACTTGGAAGGACCGCCGAGACCGCGCGTAGCGGGTTGATGGCACGGCAGACCCGACCTCCTCCGTGTGTGCCATGCCGTGAAGTCAGACACACGTGTACGTGCAGGGAATGGCTCTGCATTTTGCACAGCGAGGTGGGTGTCACTGTTGCACAGGCTGGCGGTTCAGGCTCATGCAGGCAACGTATAGAGGTAGTCCGGAAACGCACGCAGGGCTCTTAGCACCGGCGTATTTCCCTGTGGGATGTTAGGTGCGGGGAGCACAGACTCTGGCCTGCGGGGGAGGAAAGAAAGCATCCCTGAGACGTCCATATTGCAGTTCTCTTCCCTACCACGTCCAAAGTTACCCTGACTGCTCTCCTGCTGCAGGACCATCTGAGATGCCGGCAACACAACTCTGACAGATAGTACACGGGAATCTCCAGTTTCTTAGCCCATGCAAGGCATTAAGCTCCTCTAGGCACTGGGACTTTGCTTCATCTGCCTTTTTTTCTCAGTGCTCAGTCTCTGCCCTACCCTGTACACCAAGTACCCACGTGACACCTTTATGTTTAAGTTATGGGAGTTGTTGTTGGAAAATGTTTATGGGAGTGCTTGTTGGGAAATGTGCTGGTATTGAAATAGATCACCTACAGAGGAGGCATAGTTTTGCATGACAAGGGCTGTCCAGGGATACAGGGTCTCCCACCAGCTCATTAAGCTGGTAGGAGGGCCTGCATGTTCCCTCACCCCTCCAGCCCATGTTCAGGACAGGAAAAGCCTGATGAAGAACAACCTGTGTGTCCTTCAGCCACTGCCACCTCCCTGGAAAGGAAAAACCATGCGATCCAGGGGTGTCAGAGCCCGATGTATTGGTGGGTCCTTGTTGACTGCACCAGGTCATGTCTCACCCTGTCCTGAGCCAGGGGGACAGGCACAGCCCAGGACATGGCAGGCTACTTTTTACGGGACCAGGTTTTGCGATCCTAGCACCCCTGTTGTCACTTTTTTTCCCACTACTCGCACAACTCTGGCAGATTCAATGATCTCCCTCTTCTGCTGCTAGAAAAGAGCAGCAATACTGTCGCTCTTCCTCCTCCTCCTCCTCCTCCTCGCACCATCCTACCTCCCTGAGTTTCGGTGCCTCACCCTGCCAGTGGCTACAGCACACCATTGACCCCTAACAGGCCCAGACAAACCTGCTCCACTAGAAAGGCTCTTTTGTTTTTTGGTGAAAACCTTAGGTTTCAGGAAACACGAGGCAGAGTGAGGTGCTTGCTGCTCTTTGTTTGTCACTACTGAACCCACCTATACCTTTGAGCTCTTCCTAGCCGAGTTGTAACGCAGCTCCCTTCTGGCAGCCCTCTTGCCTGGAGCTATTGCAATTTTAGAGAGCTAGTCTTTTGAGATATTTTTATATTGTGGTAACTAAATTAACAGGGCAGTGACAAAGCCCTAGCCGCTGTGGATCAGAGCACTGGTCGGAAAGACCAGTAGCAAACACTCACCTGCAAGCAGGAAGACTCCGCTTCCACTTGAGACTTGGAAAATGGATGAGCAAGGAGCAGTTGTACTCACAGCTGGTACCTAAAATGGATATGAAGCAGATCTTTAAGGTCCTTGGAAGACTGCATGCTGCTTTCCTCAAGACAAGCTTTAGGAAGAAGCAAGGTGGGGGTGGCAGTAGCCAGGGCACCAGGGGATTCCCATCTTCCACACCATTTCTCTGCATGTTTCCTCAGTGCCACGGGCTAAACCAAGCTGAGTGGAAGTTGCCAACTGCTTTTGCCTGAAATAATGCAATATTTCTCCTGAAAAAAAATGCCATGGTAAAGCTTGCCCTACTCTCCTGTCTCCAAAAAGATGGTTAGTTCCTGGTTCTTTGTATTTTCTGATTTTTCATGAACTTTTTTTTGTGACAAAGTTATTTCTTTTTTTCATATGAAAAGCGGAGAGGTAGAGAAGATCCTGATGAAAAGATACTGCCCTGTTCTTCCCCCAGCGGCAGTGCCATCCTGCTGCCAGAAAGTGATCAGGGAACTGCACCATCCCTTCTATTTCTGTAGTCATGCTGGCAGGGCGTGATCTAGGCTTGGTATAAGAGTTTGCAGTTCTACTCCGTCCTGCTGTTTCACATTAATTTATTCATTTTGTCGTTAATAGATGGTGTGCACGCCACTGGTAACAGAGCTGGTACTTTCGAGATATGTGCGGATACCTGGTTTTTGTTCTGATTTAAAATGGCCCACACCAAAATCTATGTCTCAAAAAGCCAAGGAAAAAAAGGCTTATAATTAGATTTTTCTGAGTAAATGGGTAAGCAGATTTGAAAAAAAAACCCACCAGATCTGAGGCTCCTAAGTCACTTTCGAAAAAGATATTTCTTCACAAGCCACCTTTCCTTCAGCAGGGCAGGTGGGAGATACGTTCTAGGTAAGGATCATTTTTTTTTCCCATTAAACAGCTATCTGTCTTATCATTAGTTCAGAGTGAACACCCCTATTAAGTTGATTCAGGGCCATTCACAGTTCACTCTTTCTCTGAGATGCCATTTCAGGTAATCTTTCTGTGGACAGGACTATGTCCAGCAGTAGCCCGAGAGGCTGTTCACATCATTCTTTAAAGATCAGTGCATACATGCGGCTGTAACACACCTATAAAACACCATCTTCTTTCTTTTTAACAGGAGAAAGAAAAGACCAAGGTCTACTCAAAGTCTCAAATCACTTCCTGACAGATTTAGGGCCAAGCAGCAGGATTCGCCCTCCTCCACTCTTCGGATGAAAAGGAGAAATCAGGGCCAAGCAGCGGCTGGCTGCGGACTCTCTCCTGCTCCCCTGCTGCCAGCAGCTATGGCCGCACGCCCAGCCCAAACCGTGTGACGGGGCAGTGAAGCTTTGTGCAGACGTGTGTACTATTGGTACAAATATGTGGCAAATTACCCTCCACTAATGACAGAATGAGGCTATTCTCACTTATGAGTCACCTGTTTTTTTCATTTATATTCCTCATGTGTTTATTTGCTTTTATTAGAGGAATAACAGCATACCCGCTGGCCAGAAAGCTAAGTGCCTCAAAATAGCACTGCGATGGCTCTGACTTGCTCAGAGCCTGCTGCTCCTTCAGTTGATCCCAGACGCTTGTGACAAGACGGAAGAAGTTGGATAAAGGAGTGAAAATGAGTTTGTCTCACACCAGGATCAGTATCTGGATACAGACTGCAAGGGCACAGTGGGCTGGGGGCAGTAGGAACAGCACCTTATCTTGCCTGCTTTCAGCTGTTTCTACCCATAAATATTTGCCTCGCTCAGCTCCTGACGAGAAATGAAATACTGCAGGGACCAGCTGGCATTCTCCCACTCCTCCACGGACACAGCCACTAGACAAGCAACTTCATGTGCCCACGCAGGGACTGACGGAGGCTGTACAGGGCCTCTGTGCCATGGCTTCACCCTCTTCTCATCTCTGAAACTCATCTTGCCTTTGACCCCTGCTCAGTCCCAGGACAACTTTATGGGGACGCAGAATAACTGTAGCACAAGCCCAAGCTGGCCATGTAGACCTGACCCAGCTGTGTTCTCGTCTCTCTTCAGTCCCTGCTCAACCCCACAGGAAGCTCCTTTGACAGAGGGATGCTTCTGTCCCGTGTTTGGACTCCTGGGAGGCTGTCGGCAGCTCCAGGATTCCCATGTACAGGGATTCCCGCACGCCAGTTTCACTAACTGGGCCCTAAGATGGCAATCAGTCATGACCCTTGCGTGTCAGGTTTTTTCCTACATGGGAAGAGAAAGAGGGGCAAGAAAAATGTCCTGACTGGTGGATATTTTTTGCTGCTGTGGCTGAGTCCTTGTGAAGTATTGACTAAGGCAAGCAAGCTGGCGGATTTTAAAAGGATTTTCCATTCAAATTGGTACACAAAAGCTTTATTACCAGTCCCAATGCTGGAAAGTCACATGTCAGGCCCCATCAAAATCATGACAGTGGCTTAAATCATGAGTTTAAAAATAGATGTGTTAGCTTATTATTATTTGCTTTATGGTTTCTGAATCATTAGGTTAAACTGGCATCGAGTTCTTAGTGTGCCTCCACGCCAAAAGCTCGAAAAACTCACTCTAAAAATATTAATAAAACCTCTGAGATCCTCGACTAGTCGCATTTCTTTAGTATATGAATCTTCGTGAAAAAACCGCAACACACTGTCATAAGATCCCTGCTAAAACCTTGCCAACTTCTTTCTTCTCCTTAAGGGTTTCAAATATATGTTTTATCTGCTCATTTCTGCCAGCAACAAATACAATTGGTGACTAAGCGCCACAAAGGCCAGGTTTACTTTTAGGAGAAACTAACACTTCCAGTTATTTAGGTGTTGGCAGAGAGCCCAAAGATGCTGCTAATAACTCCCAAGCTACCATATTGCCCGTACGCTGCTTAGGATCCCCTCTTTTTAATAGACCCAGTAGATCATGCCCTGGAGGTCCCTATGCTGATGGCGGCTGAGCTGTCTCCAGGCCCAGAAGCAGCGCAGCCCCTCATCGCTACAGCCCTCGCATTTGAGCGACCCCTCCCCACGCGCCCGCGGGGCAGCTTCCTAGTGCCCATGGACTTGCCAGCTAGTTGCATGGACGTGCGGG
>Ga0181612_163624_pt1 | contig 31687 bp, 8 predicted proteins | sample HoacroProtozoa21_FD_119630 | JGI IMG/M metagenome (GOLD analysis project Ga0181612, IMG submission 119630) | Hoatzin crop microbial communities from Cojedes, Venezuel. Combined Assembly of Gp0051906, Gp0051904, Gp0051908 | reverse complement strand
TTTCTAACAAATTTCCTGTTTTTTTCTGATTTTCTGTACCTCGGCAGAGCTGTAAGAGATTTGCACTGCAATGCATAGATGAGGTTGACCCCAGTTTGAGCCAATTTTATGCTAGCTGCTATAGTTCAGTTGCCACTAATAGTGCAGCAGTATTTGCATTTTAAATTACCTTGTGTGTCTTTAGTCTTGTACAGCACAATGAGGAAACATTCATGTAGTCAGATGCTGGCATCAGTAGGGAAAAGTAATTAGTAATATTAAGTTACTGTGACTTGAACATCTACACTGTCTGCTACCAAATATCTGTGTGCTTGTTGGTTCTCCCCCTGCCAGCCTGGAGAGATTCCAAACATTGTCCAAGGGAAACCAGAGGCAAATCTAGCCCTCGTTCTGCTAGCCTTACTTGACCAGCATGAGAATCAGTGTTCAAAATCAGTCTCTACTAACAATAAACATTCAGATAAGATTCCAGTTTGATTTGCTGAGGACAGCACAGCTGTTTATGAGGATTATCATCTGTGCTCCAAAACCTAAAGCAAGGACAAGAAAATTTTTTGCCTTTTTGTTTGCTTTCAAGACAACTTTCAAATACCTGTGTAAGCATACAGGCAGTCTGAAACAAGCCTCTGAGAGACAGTTTCCTGAGCGTATTTACCACAAATGATACTCACTCTCATGCCTAATGATGACAACTATGATTTAAGAGTCAGCATGATCTAATGTTTCATTCCTGATCATAACATACTGAAAAGGATGAAGGAACGAAAACCAGTTGCTGTCACAACATATAAAGATACACAAGAGGAAAAAGAGATGAACATATTTTGAGGAGTTATGCAATAATCTTACATAAGTGGACTTGATCCACCTTCTCAGGTTAATCCTCTCTAGACCCTTCAACATTTCTCTTGCTCTGACCCATCTCCAGCATGCAAACATGTTAAGACAATGATGCATTAACAACATTAGGTAGACTGGAATTTGATTTGGGTGGAAGTTAGTAGCAATGTATTATTTAAATAATTAAATATTTTAAATAGAGCGTGATGATTTTGGTGTGCTGTATCTTTCTGGAATATCCTGTACTTCCTCACAGAAGATACATAAAACATCAATATCCAAGAGCCAAAGTATATTATGTAACAGAACAGCTAGACCTCAAAACGCTGGGAAAGGAGTATCACTATGAAAACATAAAGCAATGAGCATTCTCTCTCGCCCCTCCGTATTTACCATGTTTAAGGGAATATTAGAAACCATAATTTTAAATTCAATAGTTTTCTGTTTAATAATGGTGGCCCTTCAAGGAGCCCTAAAATCAAAACAGTAACTAGTTAGCAGGGTACCTCAGAAGTTATCTCAATCTCTTCACAACCAACCAACCCTCTCCCCAGCACCTGCCCCCTGTAAGAGAGCAGTTACAGAGGATTCAGTCATGAACAACACAACAAGATTCAGATAAGATTCCAGTTTGATTTGCTGAGGACAGCACAGCTGTTTGTGAGTATTATCATCTGTGCTCCAAAACCTAAAGCAAGGACAAGAAAATTTTTTGCCTTTTTGTTTGCTTTCAAGACAACTTTCAAATTGCGTAAGCATACAGGCGCCTGCGTAAGCATACAGGCACCTTAAACCACCGTATGCACCCTGAAGTAAATTCCTAATAGCAGTTTGACTGCTTCTGTCTGTGTTTTGAAAGCTAGTGCATCACTGAAAGCTTCCAAACCTACTTCAGTGGTTTCTGAGTGCTTTTCTCTACCTCCATGAGAGAACTGAAAGCGCTGAACAATCCCAGAAAACAGAGTGCCTTTGCACTGATAGAAAGGGGTCATTCATAAGATAATCTTAAATTCAATACTGATTAGTTCTCCAAGTTATCACTGTGTCCCTTTTAAATCTGGAGCCTCTGTTGACTTTCCAGGTAGGTCACCTGGCACCCACTGCTCACCTTTGAGCCTGTCCTATGCTACAGTAAGAGCAGGAAGCCCACCTCTTGCAGTCTTACTGTTCCCTGTCGCCATGTCCAGCTCTGCTGCACCCTTTTGCCTATCAGCAGAGATCCAGAAGGTAAGAAATAATCTTTGACCGCTTTCTAGAAAGTGTCCAGTTCACAAATAAACAACGCGGATGGCTGATGCAGGCTCATGGCTAAGCTGTGATACAGATGATTAAGACAAGACTCCGGGTTGTAAACCCAGTGGTTGCTTATAATTGATCTGAGTGACTGCATTAGAACAGGAGGGCTCAGAGAACCATGTGTGCAAATGCAGGTGTTTCTTGGTTCATCTGAGCTGTTAGTAGCCATCCCTCAGCTGAGAAGTGGTATCCAACTATGTACACAACAAGAGGGAATCCGGAGGTTTTTGCAGCCAAAGGTCTCACACATCAGATGTGAGTCAAACATTGGATGTAGACATATCCCTTACAATCAGTTCTAAATACTAGTAAAGGCATACCCTTAAATCAATGCTACTAACATAATTTGTGAGCAGATTTTTTTCTATTTTTCTCTCTCCCTCTCAATTTCTGCCCACCCCCCACCCCCCAATTATTTGGAATGACTTGCCAAATACTGCAGGTAAAAAATCCCTCATCTAGAACTGCTCACTCCCAAATCATTCTGAGGTCTTTACATTGGAAATTCAAACAGTTCTGAACAAGCATATGCTTCACAATAGATGTGCTTCATTAAGGAAGCATAATTCCTTCCTTAATTCAGTTTTAGATGTAAAGTTACAAATTCACAGTTTGCACAGCTTACATATAAGTTGCTGTTTTTGCAAAGATTGCTGGTGACATATTCACTCAGACTACATGTGGTAAAGCAAATGCCTAAGAAAAGTGAATGTGCTTGGAGGAGCTGTTTGAAAGTCAAGCAAACTGTTAGGAACTAAGTGTTTTGGAAAGAACGGAGGGTTCACTGTATTTCAGTATCATCTTCTAGCAAAGAAGTATTTGTCTGAGTAAAAGTGAGAGTTCCATATGTATACTACATTACTGCTTAGTAACTGTTTAACCAGCTTGAAAACTGAGGGATGGGCTTTCAGAGCAGGGGAGTATCATCAGACCCAAACCAACAAAGCACAAACTTGACTCTCAGTATAAAATGTGAAGTGACATTTTCAATTATGCTGCACAAAGCAGCAAGACTGCTGAGAAAACTGCAGAGTTGCCAAGGAATTTTTGGATCTGATACCTCTTTCACTTACTGTTTTTTTATAGACTGGTCATCAACCAAGAGCAGTATTCAATCTAAATTGTATGAAGCAGTATAAGCAAGATTCAGAGATAATTCTGACAAGCACTCTATCTATTAGGAAAAATATGCAATCCATTTATTTTAAGAGGGCCAATATTAGAAGTACTGTTACTAAGCTATTGAAAGCAAGAGGGTTGAGGGGAGCACTAAAACACTTTAAAAGTCCTTTATCTGGTAATCCAAAATAAGCCAGTCCTGTTCCCTGTTGATTATCTTTGCTTTTTCCAGCTGTTCCATCATTACTGATTTCAGTGCTATGTTCTTCCTTTGTTACCAAGCCCTAGCAGCGTTATCAGTTTCTATTAGTTTTTCACTACCTTAGCCCCACAGCCCAAACTTTATTTGTCCTCTATGCATGCTTTTTCTCCTAATGATGAAAATCATCTCCAAGCACAAATAATCTTTGCTTCCCCTAAAGCAATCCAGCTTCTACCTTAGCTGTACTGATGTGTTTTCAGTCCATTCTCTGCCCAGAAGCAACTCTGTCCCCTTTCAATCTGAACAACACAAATTGTTTCCACTTTGTCAGTTCTCCAAATATCTTCTAACCAACTGGCTCTCCGCTGCCCAAATGGACTCCCAGCTGTATCTCCAATACAAACTTGCTCTACCAAGTCCATTAACCATTTGCAGAAGCTGACTGTTTAGTCACCTTTTGTGATTACCCTCTAAAATATGCAAATTTTTCCCACCCAAACACACAAGCTATTTGTCACACTAACAAGTTCAGCTCTGATATTGCACTCTTCTTTCTGGGCTGCACTGATGCTTAGCTCATCCTAGACAGGAAAATTATTCCCGTCGCTCCAGTAATTTGGAAAAGGGGTCTTTAGTCTCTGCTCCACTCCACTGAGGCATCTTGGGTTCCGAGTTGGTAAATGGTTGCACGAGGGTGAGGGGGTCCCTGACTGGGTCTGGAAGGCAGCAAAATCTTTTATCCGGCTCTTTGCTGTAGGATCCCTGGGGCATGCTCTAACCCGCAGCAGGAAAACATGCAGAGCAGCATTATTTGATTCTCTTAGCACGTCAAGAAGGTGGGTAACCAGTGCCAAAGCTGACTGGTCTCACCAGGCAAAATACAGTCAACGGATTTGAGGGAAAATTCATTAAATGTGATGAGCTAAAAAGATGAGATCAATAGATATCAAATTGCTCCTCATAGAGGAAATTCAGCTGCCTCTTACAGAAATGGAGCCTGCCATAAACCAAGCTGTAAATCTGTCTAACAGGAAAAAATCGGCAATTTGCTCCATACCGTTAACCCTGAGGCCTGCAAAGCAAACACATCTTCATTTAAATAGAGTATCTTGCAAATGGCTACATTTCTACCCTTTGTAATAGTGCCCTCAAAAATCAAGTAGCCAGGATTATCAGTGACCATGGATTACAGCACAAGGGTGTCAGTGTAGCCAATCTAGTATTGCTTTCTAGAGGAGGAGACAAAACTGCCTGAACAAGGTTTTTTATTGTTATTTTATTCACATAAGATGATTGGAAATGCATTGTCATTAGATCAGCCCAAGAGCAGCTTTTTCTTCCAGTTTTTCAGGTTGCATATAAAATGGGGGAAAAATAAATTATTAGTGTGATTTAAGGAAGCTTAGTTTTCTTACAGAAAGTAAACCTTAAAGCATTCTGAAATCGATACTATGGAGTCCTAGTGTTACATATGAGAAGTGGCAATTGGACATCTTCTTACAGCAAAGAACTCTATTGACTTTACCTGCGAGAACGATATTGCTAAACCTTTTTGACCTCCAGGTAGTATAACAGAAACTACAGAGCTTGATCCGAGTTCTAAAAATTCATTTGGGATAGCTACTAAAAGCTGAACAATTCTTTCACAATAAGAGGAACATTCAGAATTTGGTATCACTCATTCTCACATTTAACTCCAAAGAGTAATTTTTGAAACATACAAGGAACTGCCACAGGAATTGTTCTGTACCCCAGCATGGAGGTACCCAGTACTACAGGCGTAAGAAGCTTGTGCCAAAGAATTAGCAGCAGTGCAAGGCAAAATATGGCAAGAGTATGCAATATTTATTGCAAAGCAAGGAAGTGTTCCTATGTAACAGCAAATGGGCCAGTCAAGCAGAATTCTGTTTGTAGATAGACAGAGAGATTAACAGTACAATAATATCCATGCAAGGACATACGCATAATTTGCAAGTATTAAAAACTACATTTCATCAGTTTCTGCACATGACTATCTTCCATGTAGCTGAGAAATGAATAAGGCTTCCAATAAATGCTTTAGCGTATGTTCAACAAATTGCTTACTATCAAGACATTACCAGATTTATACTAATTCAAAATTATTCCCATCGTAATAAAATACTGAAATTTGTTTGCCCTATTACCTAGCTAAAACATGACTTTCAATAATTTTGAGGCTGCCAGTCGTTTCTAAGCTGTTGTTATCCCAAAATGAAAGGCTGAGTTATTTTAGTTTTGTTTTACGATCTCAGTAAATAAAATATATTAGACTAGACATTTGCAGCAGTGTAACTGGACTACTAATGGGCATAAGCATGCTTCTTCTGTCCTTAAGTTCTCATTTCAGACTTGACTTATTTAGCGCAAAACTACCTCTAGCAAAAGTAGTACTGAATTATTGCGAAGACCTGCATTCATGCAATTAGGAAACTCCTTTCTGAGTCGGAGACTTCTTATTAAATAAAAGATTTAATGCAAATGCCAAATGATGATAACTAAAAAAGCGATGGCACACTTGATACTCTGCTTAGGGAATTATGAAACAGGAGATCTAGCAAAAGAAAGGACTCAACTGTGACACGGGTATGGTATTTTTAGTTACATTTTGTTTACAACACTTCATAACATCACATAAGGGAGGAATTTTCTATTTTTCTATTACTTATGTCAAATTAAAGTATCTCAGCTAGGCACCGTAGTGTAACTGAGGCAGGAATTGCCTCGGTAAGAGCTCTCATATTGAAAAATTGGTTCTTTACTAGTCTTACAAACAGAAGATATAATTTCGAGCAAGATTTGAAAAACCTAGGTAAATAAGCAGCTTGGGAAAACCTCATATTTCTTTAAAATATTATAATTGCTTTGCAAAACATTTCAAAACATTTCTCTTGATTATTTTTATGCACCATTCAGGAAGTACATTTTCAAGCCATTTAGTGTAGCTAGCGTACATCTTTCTCCATGAAATAAATATTAAACTTTCTTGTGTGCTGCTTTTAAGGGCATGGATCACTGAGCTATCTCTTTGCCTAGCAGTGCTCTTTGCATCTGGTCTTCTTTCTGTTTAAAGCCCTTCTCCTGCTCTGAGCCTCTTCCCACAACATGCTTCAGAAGATTATTTTCGAACTCCATGATCAGCATTTCCCAAATGTTCATCACAACCAGGAACACTGAGAAATTGTAGAAAAAGCAGCATCAGCAGTAGCAAAGTTCCTCAAGGACAAGAGCAGCAGCTGTAATCACTAGCTAGAAGGGTTTACTCTGGCCAGAAACAGCTAACTACCTTTAATTGCTGTCAGGAGCTCAATCAACTCTCCAGAGGAGGTGAGGAGAGGATGGGTATGGAGAGGAAGAGGGTGTTTACAGCTGCAGCCAGTTGTTACAGCTGGTTCTTATTGCTCCATCCTGGCAGGACTGAACTGCAGCTGCAGGGAATCACACAAAGACAGATGACCCCCAAAAAGAGAACTACCTTTTCAAAAAGTTTGAGAAAAATAAACATGATGATTTGAGAGGGCGATGTAAAAAGTTTCCCTGCCACCTGCTTCTTGCCAAAAGGATGGTAGTCAGCATCTAGTGTAGGGAGCTGGTCCCTAGACACTCAACAATTCCATTCTTTAAACAGGCTCTTGTAGTATCATTTGAAAGACAGCATCCTATGTATTCACAAGCAGCTTTGATGGGATTTGTTGCTTGCACAGAATGAAGGGCTCTGTATCTGTCAGCTTCATCTGGACCAATTTTCAACACTGCACAAACTTAAGCACAGAAGCAGCTTGCACTTATGAAGATGGTTCTTTCATCAGAGTCTGGAAGATGAATCGCAGCCATCAGGATGGAGGGAACAAGTTGAATCATTAAGTGCTGCCCTTTAGAGCTGACTGTTTCAAGGCTGACGACTGCTGCTCCCTCTTTTGTTTAAGAAGAAATTTCTCTTTCTGTGTGTTCTATCCTGACTTTATACTCAAACATCTCTAGCTCAACTACTTTTCTACTAATCGTATTTCCAATGTCTTCAGAAGTTATAGAAATCACGCATCATAAGAAGCATATATTGAAGTTGTAAAACTAAGCCTTTTTTTCCTAGCTCTTACAAAGCTTGGTAACACAGAAGATAATGCAAATACCACATTAAGCATTTAAATGCCAAGATCACCCTCTAATGCATATTTCATTATTTTTAAAGGATTTTGAAATCGACAGCCATTTTACTAAACTATATTGAGGATGGACACAAAATGTTCTGAATAGGAGAGTTCTCTACAATGGCCAGGAAGACAAACCCGTCAGAAAACTGAAACAAAAATTTGCTATGAATGTAAGCTAACAATTATATTATTGAGGTGGTTAGGTCCTTATTTGATTATTCATTCAAATTCACCTCCCTTTCTAAAGTTTATCTTTTTTCTCAAAAAGGTCTCTCGTAGTGTTAACTACTGCAAATGTATCAACTTTATAAAGGAGAGTCACTTCTGAAGCAGCGATGCCAGAAGCCAAGAATGAAATCGTATCTCATCTGAAGTGTAATGGGATAGTATATTGCCATTATTGCTCTAGCATATTGCACTATTAAATTGTCATTATTTAAGAAGGATTATTTAAGTAAAAAAGAAAAAAAGATGTCATGCTTAGTTTCACCAATACTGGAGGGAAAATAATCACTGCAAGGGAAGAGAACTGATTAGAAAGAAATGTGGTTATTATACATGATATGACAGGAATCAAGAAAATTATTCTTCTATTATTGGACTAAAGCAATTTTTTTTATAAAGAAAACAGGCAGATGATATTAAGTATAACTTCATTCAAATACAACAAAGATCCAAAATTTTCCAATGTTTATCTTTCACTTCATCCAAAAAAAACCTTATCATGTACCTGATCTTGTCAAAGAGAAGCTCTATTGATAAAATAATGTTTTGCCAAGTTTAAAGGCATTGGTGTGAGTAAAATACTGCTGGCAAATTCTGTATAATTAGTTAAAATGAACTGCAGTCTATTACAATTACAATGATCACTGCTGTTCTCTACTTCTAGCAGTCAATAGATGAGATTATTTTCATTATTAAAAGAAAACAAGAAAGCAACTCCATCCTTGCCCACAGCTCCATCTCCATGTACAGGCTTATCAAGAACACAGCGAAAGAACGCAGGATTATTGCCTTACCTCAATTTTTTCCCATATGGTTTCATAATTCTCTTGATGTTGTATATCTTGCATCAGTTGATGAATTAAAGCTGATTTATTTGAGGCAGAAGTCTCATTCTCAGTGGGCTGAGTGACAGCAGTCCTTTCTGACTTTTCTTCAGTGAATTTTTTAATGTAAGATGCAGGCATAGAAAGATCTTCATCAGAAAGAATATCACTGAGAGGCCCAGACTCAATACTGTCACCTAAGGAAGACACTATGTCACTTGAAGAGCTTGGTGAAATTCTGCCCATTTTTTTGTGCTTTTTTGTCTGGTATGTTGGATACATTTCTGAATCTGAGTTCATTTCTGAAAGCTCCCAGTCATCAACATTTTGAATGGTTTCTCTTCTGGGCTTTTGGGGCAGCAACTTTGTCAAATTTTCTAGTTTTAAAGCTAATACTTCAGTCTGTCTGAGATGTGAAGGAAGTGCTAAATATTCATCAGATCCATACCAGGCCTCACCATCTTTACTGTTTTTTTGAGTATAGCTGGGTGCTGAGGAGAAGCTTTTATTATTCTTTCTTCTCAGCAGAAGAGGTGATGAGTTGGTAAGCTGAGAATCAGCTGAGGAAGCACTCTTTTGGCTACGTGTTGGTGAACTAAAAAGCTCAGTTTTACCTTGTGATTTTCCATTTGGGTCTCTCTGGTTACAAGAATCTGATGATGCATAAGAATCTGTTTCCGTCTCCTCCAGAGAATGAGAGTTATGAGAAGTAATTCCGTTTTGTAGAGAAGAACGTCCTCTTTTCACTTGTATTGGTGGAGCCATTTTACACATACCTCCAGGTGTTCTGCCAGATTTCACTTTCTCTGAAGCATCATGAGACTTCTTGTGCTTTGATTTTTCTTTACAGGTGTAGAAAGCAGACTTCCCTAGACTTATGGGACTGTACTTAAAGTGATTATTTATTGTGTACTCAAGATTTCTATCATCTATTGTATTTAAGCAATCATATGACTGACTAACTGCAGATGGACTATTGGTGTAGGGTGACTGTAAAGCTAGGCAAAGCTTGGACCTATCTGGTGGATCTAACAATGAGGGTGTACTTCTACTCATTTCATTTTTAACTATTTGAGAGATTTGCCATTGTAAGTCATTGGGTTCCATATAATCTTTAAACACGTCATCTTTCAGAAATAGACCTCTTTTTGGCAATGTAGGCTGTGTCGGGGAGTCTTCATTATAGTTAAAGCAGTCTCTTATGGACCTCTTAGGAGTTGAGTTTTCATAGTGAGAATGTTTGATTTTTTCACTGGTGTGCTGTGGAAGACTGCATTCTGGTTTCTTTAACGTGGAAACTGGTTTGCTGTCAGTAGGTAAAACACCATCTTCAGAGCAAGTTCCTTTAGAAAGAGAGGAATTTGCAGAAGGAGACACTAGTGAGAGGTCATGTGGTGCTTTCCCATCCTTGCTTTCTTCTCCATCTTCTGCTGAAAGAGGTACATTGGTTTCTTTCTCATTTAATGCTTCATTACACTGGGAAGCAATGGAATCAGTTGCTACTGCAAGTAAACCCACACTTCTGATAAGTCCTGGAAAGTCCTTATCCATCTCACTGTAGTTCCAGGATTCAAATGATTTTGCTTTCCCTTGGCTGGAGGTCATATCATCCAGAGCACCAAGCAAATCCTCACTAGGACTGTAGTCAGATAGTTCAAATGCAGTAATACCACAATCCAGTGACAAGTAATTTTGAGAACATTTGATGGTTAACTGTCCAGAATCATCAACTTCAGTTAAAGAGTCAAGACGGTCCTGAAACAGACAAAGAAAAGGTACTTTTTTAGAAGATTAATTTTCATATACAGCACACAGAGCAATGAACTATCAGCTTCTATGTTTCGCTGCCTAACATCTAGAAAAGCATTCATCGCTGACCTGCCTGTTTTTGCAGTGCCCTGTAGATGAGCAAACCGTTCTAAAGTATTTGGGCATTAAAAGTGGCAGTAAACTGAAAAATGTTTAGTTTCAGTCTGGTGCAGCAATTTACCTAGAAATAGCAACTCACTTTTCTATTGGTATTGTCCTCCTTAAATCCTGCTCTCAGTTCTACTTACTCTGTAAGGGGGACTCAGAAATTCCATATAGCAGACTCGTAGTATTTCCTGTGTTAACCACCTCAGGCAGGAGGGAAGGGATCTTGGGAACTGCTGAGTATATCAGCCACCTTGTGTGTTCTCAGAAATCCATGCTGCTCTAAAATCTTTCACTTGATTGCCAGAATGTTTTTTCCAAGCATCATCTAGCAATTACAGACATTTCTTCCTGTATTTATGAGACAGAGGTTGCTAACTACATTTCTCTTTTTTGTAGCCTTATCAACTGAGGATTTATCTGCTGGATATTTGCAGCACAAATGGAGAACAGCTCAAGGAAAAGAAACTATAGCTGGGAATCCTAAACCTCCAGCCTGCCACGTCCCCTTGTCAGCATCTTCTCAATGGAAGTCCTTCAATCTCAGAAACACAAACATAGTCAGAGGAGGAGACCATCTGAGGTGGCAAATGAGGTTTTAAGATCAAAGTAGAATTAGTGTTTGTCAATATTTTGGTGTTTTATTTGAAGGACACTAAAAAAATATGACTGCATTAAGATCCAAAAGCAGCCTGATACATAACAATCACAGCAAAAATATATTTAGTCAACAGTTTATAAGCATATTTGTAGTAGATGATATAACGTTCTAACACCAAGGCAGACCTCAACAATTTCCAGATCCCAGCACATAATATGAAACCTAAACACAGGATCAAATAATTCTGAAACAATTTCTGTTCTTATTTACACTGGTGTACATATGAAGTAACTCCATGAAACTACCTAGAACAAGACAAATTGGCAGAGCATGTCAACTGGACAAAAGAAACTGAAAAGCAGAATTTAAAATAAAAGCGCTAGCATTGCTTAGAGAAACTACTTAAAAAGCATTACAAAGGGCAGAAACTCATGTTTTAGGATTTTAACTTTCAGTGCCTAAATCGGTATACTGGTCTTTCTACCCAGGTCTGTATTTCATAATAGAGTTTTTTAAAGCAAACTCTTGAGTACCCACTACAGGTTCCTGTCTGAATTACTCTCTATAAACAGCTTGTCTCCCTACACTGCCTAAATCCATAGTTTAAGGACCTTAGGCATCATGCCAGAAAAAGGTACAATAACCCCACAATCTCTTAATCTCAGAATAAACCGCTTGGATTTTGGTATGAACAAGAACAGTCTCAATAAAGAAGGTGATTGTTTGCCATCTTCTATAAACATGGTATTTGAGCCCTGTACTCTGTCCACCTGCCTTGCATTACTCCAAGTACAAATATAAAAAATTCTCTGGCTAAAAATATTATTTATAGAAAAGATTGATTGGAGAGTTATTTATCAACCATAATCTTGGACACTGAAAATGTCTTTTATTTAGTACACTCTATCCAGATGTAGAACCTATGCCACAAATTGTACGGTGTCAATAGTCCAGAATTAAAAGGGGAAGTTTCTATAAATCTATCAAATTTATATTTTGGAGCTGCATTTGTTAAGGAAAATGATGACTAAACAATGATCAGTATTACAGCTGCATTTTCCCTCTAATCTCAGGAAAAGATTAGAAACTGTAAAACCGTGTATAAATCAAAACCCTTTCCAAGGCCCTAAGGGCCTTCATTTCTGCTGAGTAATGAGCTCCATTCATTTGTCTCTTAAAAATGTGTTTATTAACATTAATAAAATTTACAATCACATGCATTAAACCATCTTGCTTGGTCATTTTCCAAGCAGCCTCTTAAGTGTGTGCTTCAGAGGAGCATTAGTTAAAGCCAGTATGTTTTTATTATTGTTTTAATTTCAGAAAAATACTACATTTAGTTTTTTGCGTGGGTACCAACAGTAATATCTTTGTTCAAAAAATTTGTCCCTTTTCACATAGTAATGCTTCCTGTAAAGCTCTGTAGGCTGTTTCTAATACCTTGTTTTATTTATATTTAAATCAGCACAGTTCTGCCTTTTTTTTTTATTCTTACAAATGAGCTGATTTAATTTATAAGATAGTCCTTTTGTGACTTTACCAACTGTTTGAGAACATCAGGATTCACTATATTTTAACATAGCCTTATACTGATCCTTTCCCCATTTCCTGGCTTTATCAACTGTGAAATAAAACTCCCAGGTTAGGTTCAGCTGGACAGAACTCAGGCTGCACAGAGCTCATTTTTCTTTCCTTCTTATCTATCTCTGGGTAATTCCTGAAGGAGAAATGAATGATCCTTCAAACTCTTAACTCTCCAAAGCTTTTTATTAAAAAACGTATTTTCTTAATTTGGCACCTCCGTCATGGCAGGCAGCTTGCCTCACTGATTCCTTCGTTTCCTCCAAGCCATAAAACTTTTTGTGCCCTTTCCTGCTGGCATCTTACTTAGTATGGCACTGCTGCAGTAGCCAAAAGTGCAGTTACTGCCTGCCCGGTTAATGAGCTGGGTTCCTAACCAAGCCGGTATGGCATGTGCTGTACGCTTTCATGTTTTGGTCCCGGTGTTATCCCTGTTCATCATGCTGAGGCTCTCTTACACACATTTATGTGTGTTACAGCTGCAGTGTAAATTTAGCCCAGGCAGGACTGTTGCGCCTTGATTGACTGTGCAGCCTATGAGCTGAGAGAGTAGTGAATATTAATGAGATGAGACTGTCTCACTGAACATGAACAAAGCTTTGGCAGGTCACTTCTTCCATGGAGCTCCTCAGTTAACATTGGCAGTCAAAGCCGCTCTTGACCATTACGTAGAAGAGGGATGACTTAAGGAGTGAGCCAAATATTTTGTGAAATTATCAATAGGTTCATGACTACAGAAAAGCATAACATTTGCTGTACTGGCTCAGATCAAATTTCCATCTATCCCAGTATCCTGTCTCTGCATCACTTCTAAACATTTTCTGCTAGCTGAGCTATAAGGCATGGGTATACACACACGGCCCTTCCACGCACGACATTTCTACGCGCACTCCCAGCTTCTACTAATGAGCAGCCTATGCTGATCTTCATCTGGAGGTTATAATTCCTCCTATCTTTGCTTAGTTTTCACATTTATTTTTTGAACTTCTTTCCACTTCTAAGTGTCCTACAGTAGTGAATTCCAAAGTAAAAATCTTTGTCAAATGTGAGTTTCCTCCTATTCATTTCAAAACAGATGACTTCTCAATCTTAGGCGAAAAAATTAAGCTGTCATTCCTGGTTCATAATCCCCAAGGAGTACTGAAAATTAGGAGAATGATTCTCCAAGGAAGGGTTATCTGTGTCAGCAAAGGTTGGTAGGTTTGCTCAAACAGTCTTACTATTCACATATGCATGAAAATCCCTAATAGATAATACTTGTATCGTAAGGCACTTACAAGTCCTGCAGTGTAGTCCTGTCTGGGAAAGGGTATGGGGGAAACACCAAAAAAAGAAGGTAGATAAGAGCAGATACAATTGTCTCTACATTTTATTTATTTATTTACTTATTTATTTATTTATTTTTGTGAAATAAAGCCGCTACCACTATACCTAATGAAAAGCATGAATAAATACCTGGAAGTTAAAAACTGCAGAGCAATTTCTGGGAACCTATTCAAGCACTAGAGCAGAAACGTAATATCAGTATTGTGTCCTTGCTATTGCTAGCCATTAATTTTATCAAATATTATTTATGTTTTAGTTGGGGTGGAAAAAAAGAATCGTGTCAAGATGTTTTGTCTTTTTTATTACCATATAAGCCTATCTGGAAACATGTTTTTCCCCACTGAAAAATAATCTATCCTTCCCCAGGCAGTCCTCCCCTGTATTGGAGGGATGTTTTTTATAGCAGTTGTAATCGAACCCAGATGGGAGATTTCCTGTCTCTTAGTATCTGAATCTGCCCCTTCCTTATGTCTTGAAATCACCACATTCATGTCATGAAATAAAGACTTCACCGTAAGTCGCCACTCTGGATATTCAAACAAGCGTGTACTTCCTTCAGACTTGCCAGAGAAGATTTACCAGAAAAAGCAAAGCAGAAAATGAATCTGAAGCAGCAGGTACGTATCCATCAGGAAGAGGGGGTGTGGAAGGTGGGCCTGGACGTATTTGAGCATTGATTTCAGGACCACCCACTCTGTTGTGCCAAAGACAAATATAAAACCCAACAGGGAGCAGAGAAATATGCACATTCTCTTTAAACTTGAGTGATCTGAAATTCAGGACATGTTTAGGGGACTTCTGACTTCCTCTGTAACACAGGTTGCAGAATCTCATTGCACTGATCTTGAGATATCTTTCTGTAAATGTATCTAATCCTAACAAAAGCATTTTTTCCTAATCTTAGGACTTCTAGCAAATGAATTCTCTACATGTTAAGCGATCTTGTATTAACCATTAATTACCCTAACTATTAATAATGTGCTGCTTCTTTCAGTTTTAAAAATTAGGCCAGTAATGTCCTTCTAACTAAGCTAGTTTAGTAATAATGATTTCAAAGGAAAAGGCATTTTAGTTAAATGAATCCAGATATACAAACCATTTACATGTGTGTGAATTTGACACCCATTTAGATTAAAAAATGTATGATGGATGTATCATTGTTGCTCAGACAAAATTGTGTGACTGTTTACAGACGTATTGTAGAAATGCTGCTCAAACATATTAAAGACCATGCTCTCTGGGTATAAAGCAATACTGACCTAGTCTGGAAAGTTTTGGAAAACATTGTGTAAGCTTCAGATTTGTATATGCAAGAAGGTAAATGTCTAAGCTTTTCACTAAAGAATTTATTGCACATAAAATCTGAGTTTTAAATTGGATATGAACCTTAGATTGACGAGTGACCTGATCAAGGACTGTGGACAACATGCACCTCTGTAAGTGTTTTCAATCCTTTACGAAAAACATTTAAATCAGGGGTAAACATTGCTAGCCACTAGCACGACACTTCTGAAAGATGACCTTAAACTATTTGTTTTAATTTGATTCAATGAGCACAGATATCACAGCTGAAGACACTTTAAACACAAAATTAGCAAAATGTGTAGAAGAGAGCCATCCTTAAAACTGTCATCCTAGCAATATTAAATGTGCAGCAGAGATGAGGTTCTTCAAATACAGATGAAATTCTCAAAATTGAATTTAGTTACTATACCTCCTTAGTCTCTTCAGAAAATGCTTGCAGAATATCAGTCTGCCTGGTGTAGTTTCCATTGGCGTCTTGTAGTCCCTGGAGAATACGCTCCCTCAGAACCAGAACAGAAACACGTAGCTGATGCCAGAGCAGTTGTACTGTGTGGATATCAACTATCACATTGACAGAGTAAGACAGAAGCTTCAGGGAAAACTCAGTCTCTAGCAGAGCATGAATTTGTTCAACGTGATTAGATATATCTTCACAAATATCCTGCAATGGAAAAATAAAGATGTTTAGCTACAGGCATGGTTCTTCCATGGATCAGGTCTACTTTTCATCTACTTTTCATTAATTGCAGAATAGATTATTTCAGAGAGGAAAGACAACATAATTAACACATTCAGAGTTCTCTATTTTTTTTTTTATTTATGGCAATGCTACAGCAACTGAACCAGCAGCTGTCCTCTTTGGCAGGACTGCTCAGTAAGTGCAGAGACAGCACACAATAAAGAAGGATGGCACAACAAGATCACATGAATCAGAAGCAGAAAACTAACACTGCACAATGACATGCTAGAAGACAGCAATAAGAACGGAAATGGTACGATTGCCACAAGCAGTCTCCCTCTCTGCTTCCCCCTCTCTCCCCTCCAGTTAAAATGCAAAGAATCTGATCTGCGCCATCATCAACAAAATTCTTTTGGACAAAATTTACCTTTTAATCTAGCCTCTATAGCCAAGAAGGACGAAAGTCTGGGATAGGCACAAAGTGGATAAACTGTTTCTGAGATCCATTGCTGACTGCTGTGATGAGAGAGTGCTAATTTTGCATAGTCTTCTTTGGGACTCACAATTGAACAGATGGGTGGAGAAGGAGAAAGAGGGAAAGCAGAGAAGCTGTGGGCAGTTGTGTTGAGAAAGTAGAAAAGAAAATATAAGTTACCAGGTTATAAATCTAAGGTTTTGATGGGATGGTGTCCTCCAAATTTAACAACTAATGTTCCAGATTTCTAACTGTATTGTGTAAAATCTTTACAATCTAGTCTTAATTTTCTTTGTGAAAGGGTAAGTCTCAAGACTAAAGGATGTTTAGGCATATGGTATTGAGTGAACAACACTGTTTTATAACAATTCTGCTTGAAAACTATGTGTAAAAAGCGTGTTATAAACAAGTAAGGAAATGTGATCAAAGACTGAAGAAAATTAATACTAGATCCTAGAAGGTTTTTTTTCCTACATCTATGGCATATATTTAAAGGTGACTTAATAGCGTGTTTTAAATCCAAGACTTATTTATTTAAAAAAAAATAAATTATTTTAATTCAAACCTTCAGAAATGTCCTTTTTAGGTAAAGAATAATATATGCATAACATCAGTAAAAATTAAGAATAAAAAACATGATTTTGATTCATTTCAAATTTGCTATCAAAACAGATTACAATGAAACCTTATGTCTCTGATGATACTGTTGTGGTTTTATACTAGAATAACAAGAAAATCAGTAAAGCTGATTCTTTTTAAATTAATAATACAGTACAGTAATTTTTGTCAGTTCAGTTTTGACATCTTCAGTCTGAAAGTAAAGCCAAATTATTCAATATGTAATTGTATATATGCAACAAATTAAACCAAAATTAAATCCCTAGATAATATTAAATCATTCTAGTACAACAGACAGCACAATATTAGCCCTTGAGAAACAATTATGGTTGAGTACTATCAGTAGTTACTCATTTTAATAAAGCACTGACAGCTAAATCAAGTCCCCTGCAGGAGTAGCTCTCAGAAATGCCAGAGATGAGCACAGAACGTTGGAGCTGCAAAGAGCAGAGTTTTGGGGCTGCCTTGAGAGCCAGTGTCTCTTCCCCTCTGTCCTCAGCCCCCTTGTTGAGACAGCCAGCATCTGTATTTGCAAGTACAAAACAGATAGCCTCGCCTAGCAACACGTAGGGCTTGCAAGTGCTTAGGGCTTCAAATACCCACCCACTTCCAGGTGAGAAAATGGATGCTCTAGTTACCAGGTTGGTGTGCTAATCTAATCCTACAGACGCACAGACAAAGCTAAAACTGTCAGAAAAACCTTTTCCAGGCCTTGGAAAAGGTTATTATTATCCATTTATCCAACTACAACTGAAACTTGACTGAAAAGCACCGCTGTATTTTTATGTTATTTCAAATGTTTTAAAGAATATTTATAGTGAGTTAGTTTCACTGAATTTGGATTCACTTCTCCAGTGTCGTTCGTGTCTTCTTCCTCTTGGCCATACAGCAATTTAACTTTAATTTCAGGGATTAAAAACTAGATTGTTGTCCAGTAATTGTAACTTTGTAAATTAGACCAAATCTATAGAAAAATACTTTAACATATCTTCAGTTAGACTACTCATGTGAATAAGCTTAAGTTTGTGTCAACCTGAAAAACAAGTTTTCATTATTTTCCACCTTCACATGCACAGTTACAAGCTGAATTCAACTGCCGTAAGAATTCTCAGAGAGGCTGAAAACAGAAAACCATAAGAAGAAAATATTGACAATGAGGCAGTGCCTCCTGACAACTGATAACATCCTGAAAATCTTGGCTAATGAATCTAGATAATATTCTAAATCAAGAGTTCAGACTCACACTTCAAACAAGGCTACCAAAGCATCTCAAATTTCTGAAGTAGACACACTTTCCAGAACACAGAAAATTTTGTACTAAAACGCAAATCCCAGCACCACTAGAGGTTTGAAAGAGGCATATATTCAAGGACATATGCTGTTAATTTTTACATGGCTTGTTATAAGTGCTCATTTTTCTCAAAATCTGAAATACTTAGACTACTGCAAGCATAGCAGCAGCCAAATGCATTATGTACTAACAAGATAATTAACCACTCTTGACAGTTTCAGTAACATGGAGAGAACCTAAGGCTGATCTCATCAGTCTCCAAGTAAAGGTCACATACTCTGATCTTAACATACAAGACTACTATCTCAGTCAGAGACAAGTACCAGCTCTTAAAGGATTTAGGCTTTGGAAAGAGTGGGTGGCCAAAAGACAGGAAGCTATTTTCTCAGTAGCTGAATGAGCCAGGAAGGAAATCAAGTCCCTGCGTACCTTTTCATAACATACAAACTCTGAGCTCCATTTTCCGACTTTACCATCAGCTCCCTCTCCCTTCTGGCCCGGAATTAGCATAGCACATAGCACTGAACTGTCACTGTAGTCTTGTCTTTACTTCCATGGGAGAACAGAAAGGATTTTTTCCTTTGCTAAGTATGTTGACATGACATGATCTTTAGGGCTGTTGGTTTGTGGGTTTTTTTTCTTCTCTTCCTATTAGATGAAAATCTGATTGAACCATTCAAGGGGGCTGATTTAATTTGCAACAGGATCAGGCATAGATCTGAAGTGATATAACTCCCCTATTAATAGCTCCAGCTATTCAACATCTGTAAGTCCTGGACAAAAGTCTACAGTGCATGCACAAGTTCGATATGTCCAGTTCAGTATTACATATACGCTGTGCAGTCCACCTGCACAGGCACTGTAAGACTGAAGGCAGACAAGTGTAGGCTGGCTTCACTGTGTGCTGAAAGATGGGCAGTGTCAACGCAACAATCTTACTGAACATGCACTGACCACTTGTGTGATAGCTAGTAGCTGGTCAGCAGTCCCTGACGCATCAGACTCTGCACCTGTGGCACACAGTCGTATATCAGTCTATTGGGTATTTCTTGAAAAAATTCTTAGGAGCCACAAGTTGACACTCCTGAACCATGTAACATTGTTTTGGTGGGTGACTTCCATTTCAGCAGAGTTTGTAGCCATTGTCAAAAGAATGAGGTTTCATGTCACCACAGGCCAGGTTCCTGGATAAAATGGATTATTACACTTTGTATTTACAAATAAAGAACAGCAGTATCACAAGTTAGTACCTAAATGCTGTCATGAGTGCCAGTCACTGTTACCAGAAGTGGCAGGTAGACAAAATAAACCATGTACTTTCAAGTAATAAGAAAACAGCATTTATCTATTGGCATCTATTTCTAAATATGCATAGTTTCAAGTCAATGGCAATGACATACTGCCTACAAATACAAGCATGGAAATCCTTCCCCATTTTATCAGTATATAGTTTCATAACAGATACTATTATAGCCTGACTTTTAGAAAGCACCAATTCCAAAACAACGTTGTCATTGCTGGTCTCAAACATCTACTAGGCATTTTAATTTTTAAACAGTTTCATAGTGGTGCTAAGGTAAAGATTTTGTTACCCTCTCATGAGCTATCCTGTAGCGTGGACTGTGGGATTTCTTAGGCTACAGGGGTTGTACCCGTTTGGCTGCCAACTGCCCACTTCACTCAGTCTTCCAGACAGCTGATCCTGTAATTTGCAGCTGCTGCATCCATCAGTCTGCTCATAGCCCTCCACGTCAACTAAAATAGCCTGAGCTGCAAATACTGCAGTAGAGAAAGCAAAAGTGCTTTCTCAGGAGTCAATGAAAACTAAGCTTTGATGTTGACTTAAAAAAATACTTTTTCTGTGCTCTTCAAGAAATTCTGTTAAGATGTACATGAAACTTCTAAAGGATGAAAGTTTGCAATACGTCGCTTCAGAGTTATTGACAGAGAAGCTATGCTGCGGATTTCTGTTCTTTGATCTCACAGTAAAACTGGATTGCCATTGAATTGTATAACTACTGTACATGCAAGACAAAATCTGTGATTTAAGAAAATGTCTATCTATTTGGTCTTTCCTTTCAAGGACATTTTATTTCCTCAGAAGACAAAGATTCCAATGAGAATGTACAAATTCTTCTCTTCAGAAAAAAATTAGCATATCTGCCAAAGAATTTTTCAGATTTTTTTTTTAAATGTACTTGAAAAGTATGAATTAAACTCCCTCTCTGCACTGCCCTTTTATGCTTATATATAAAGACCACAAAAGTGAGGGGGTTTTATTGCTGAACAAATAAAGATTTGCAGCTTTCAGAAAGGCATTTTTCTTTTAAAATGCACTCAGACTTCTCAAAGAGAAGTAGTTTTTCATGTCTACCTGCATGTACATCTAAACAGTGTTATAAGGATAAAATTCTTCTATCTTGGATTATTGGTGAAACCTTAAGAGCAAAAGCTGCTCACATTTTTTTTCACAGCTGTTCTTAAGTAAACAATTCAGTCAAAGAAAATAGCCATACAGGAAAAATGCAGAGTTTGACTAAGCAAAATTGATGGCCACGGAAAGCCCCAGACTCACTGTGAGTCACGAGTTTGTCAGAAAGTGCGTTGAAGTGCTGAAGTACTGTAGCGGGTATCACTGTGGCATTCAGTGGCTAGGGGAAACAAATACATTTTACCAGGTGAAGAATGCAAAGTGCAGCAGGAAAACAGCTACCAGGAGGCTCTAAGATCACTGACCCTGCCCTCTGCTGACACCGACAGCTTGGAAACACGTTGGTCGTCAAAGTAAGCTGCTCAACTTTTCCCTCATGATAATACGCCTACTACTGATAGTAACATTTTCTGGTGCATCATCCTTTTCTGCACAGTATTCTCTTTCCCATCTTAGCTTTTATTTTAATTACTTTACTCTCATTATTATAAGTGAGTGACATTTTCATCATTGCAAAATTCCAGTAAGTAATCTTCATTTTACATTTTGCTAAAATTCTCAGAAACTTGTTGGAGTATGGGAAAGCTGTTAATTTGACAGATGTGATTTCCCTGTAGAAAAATATTTTACTTTTTTTTTTTTTTTTCAAGAGAGTCCTGTTTTCCAACATATTTCTTCAGTGGAAATTTGCAGGTGTTACAGAAGACTAAGCATTGTGACACACTTCCAAGAAAAGATGCTCCACTTCCTATTGTGTAAAAATTGCTAAAAAAAGTTTTGAGAATAAATATCCAGTTTGGTGAACTGTAAGTGGGCATCTTTCTGCTGTATTCTGCTATCTCAGGATTCAATTCAGTGAGTTATGTTCCTATATCCCTGTACTTCAAAATAATGTGAAATAGATGTCAAATCGGCAATTCTTTGGCAGTGTTGCTAAAATAGTGATGGTTCGTCTGGGATTGTAACAGACATGGAGCACTCTGTAACAATTTATCACTAGCTTATGCGACATGTTTTATTAGGATGTTTCTTGTGCAAGTATACTGGTTTACTATCAATATGAAAGGAAAATGAGTAAGAAGAAAGGTAGAAGGTGGTTAGATATGATATCACTCGCTAAGCATGGCAGGCTGTTACGTAACAATGCCTGAAATGTTAATTGTGAAGCTCCCGTCTCAGGATTCCAGCCACTTGCATTTGTTTTGCCATATGGGCCCTTGCTGGGGCCAAAGGATCAAACAGGCTAGGAAGAAGCAAAAGGATCCATTTGTCCAGAAGCAGGGCAGTTGCTGCTGGAAGCTGTTCCAGCTCGCTTCCAGGACCAGCTGCAGTGCCTGACCATCCTACGCCAGCCTGTACCTTTACTGCAGGAGGGGATGGCTGCAGAGGGGACAGACTGCTTTCAAATGTTCATTTCCCATATGAAGTTTAATCAGTACTTCAATGTAAAAGGACTTTCTGGTCAGAGCATCCACCGCAGGCCAGATTCTTAAATGCAAGGAAGTATTTAGTCCACACAGCAAGCTTCGGATATATGATGCACCAAACTACTCTACTGGAAGGCCTGGGATGGAACTGGAGAACCATAGGAGAAGTTATAGCAGTAAAATGAGGCACCTCAGAACTGTACTGAAAGACTATTGTGTACACAAATCTGGGCTAGCCATTTCTGGGATATTCCTGACATCAGTAAAATTGAGGCATGAATTTCATTTGTGTAAGAAACTACATATACCAACTGAATATGGCAACTAATTTGGCGTGGGAAGCGATGTGACATCTGCAGCTCAGCGATGCTTTCATATTCCTGAACTTCCATTCATTCCACTGTGCAATATGCCCAACGTTATGACCTGAAAACCCTTTGAAAACTTCAGAATAAGAAATATATTCTTGTACACCCCATAATCATCCAAGCCCACAACGTTCAGGGCCTTTGTCCATTAAAGTTATTAACATACTACATTTCTTCAATGAGTAACCATATAACTTTTCATTTATCTTGCTTTAAGTGTGCGTCTTGGTTTCAGCTGGGGTAGAGTTAATTTTCCTACCAGTAGCTGCTGTGTTTTGGATTTAGTATGAGGAAAATGCTGATAACACTGATGTTTTCAGTTGTTGGTAAGAAATCAAGGACTTTTTTTCAGTCTCCCATATTCAGCTAACGAGCAGGTGTGCAGGAGCTGGGAGAGAGCACAGTCAGGCAGCGAGCCCAAGCTGGCCAACAGAAATATCCCATACCATAGCCATCACGCTCAGTTTATAAGTGGGCGTTGCCCGGGGGGAAGGAATCCGCTTTTTTTTCCCCTTTCTTTTCTGGAAGTTCAGTCTTTTTCTGTGAGTTTGGTGACTTCTGCGAAATTCATGAGTTTGGCAAAATCTGAGAAATTTGTGAGGCCCAGGAAACCTGTGGGTTCCGTGATCACTGCTCAAGGACTGGTTACGCAATTCATCGTCAGGCGGTGAGAAAAATTGTATTGTGTATAGTTTGTTTTGCATATTCTTTAGTAGTAGTAGTAGTAGTTCCTTTGTTGTCTTACTGAACTGTGCAGCAGAGCAGCAGGTTTTGATTCTAGCTACTTCTGACAAAAGAGGAAAAATAACAAACGCTAAACCCATATGAAAACCTAGTCAAGCAACTGGTAGTAATGGCAAGTTTTGAAAAACAATAAGCATCTTTCAAATGCCTGTTCATTGGATGATGATAATAATATATATATATATATTTGTCTTGCACTGATCATTTGAGATCACAAAGAAATGAGAAAAATACTATAAGATAGCTTTATACTAAGCATACTCATTGTGCATTACATATTCATATCTACAGAAATGGAAGAGTGATGACTTATTAAAACATCCTTCAAGTACCTTATAGATCTCTTTGCACAACTCCATGCTTTTTCTGCAATAATGGAGGTATATAGCACATGTTTTGCAACCTTCTAGATAACTACCTTTGCTTCTTATTTTTTTGCTCTCTTTACTCAGCACTTTCTTGCATTCTGCAAGCCATATATACTAAATGGACGTTAAAGGCATTTCTAACAAATTCAAATTACCACATGAGGATGCAAATGGAAGGACATTTTACTCACTGTGAACATATACGCTCTGCTCTAGCTAAAACAACCAGTTCTTGGTGGCCTGGCCAGGGCTAGACAGTTTTTGACCTCAGTGCAGAGAGTGGTTAATTGGCTGTGAGGAAACCCCTACTGTCATTTCATGCAAAATGTGCAAAAATGGAATGTGATAAACAATCATGTAAACTACATGAAGCAGAAAGAAGTCCACCCCATCATCTGATCAGAACTCTCATAATTTCATCTACGATATGAAATAACTAGCAGAATTCAATGCTAATGCACTAACAGTTCATTAATTTTCCAGGAAAATAATTACCCTTTTGAAAACAGTGTGTTTTCAAAGCTTTATGCAGCCAACCTATTACTCTGACAACTCAGCTTTGAATATGTCTCATTCTTGTTCTCTCTTCATTTTTAGTTTGAGGAGGATTTGGAATTACTCTTTACATGGAACAAGAAAATTTCAAGAATTTTTTAAGCCTTCTGCAGGGCCATAGGATCTTTGTTGTCTAAGCTCTGTTTTCTGACCAGCAAATGTCTTTTTATTGTTTAGACGAGAAAGTAGATGCATTTCTCTTGAAAGATTTTTCAGTTTATACACTTCTTGTGAAAGACTCTTGTTCTTATTAAACTCAATAAACTTAATTAGGGTCTTTGATGGAGATCAGCTATTCCTAAAGAGAAGAGTTTAGATGAAAGAGAAAAGTTTCTTGGAGGAAAAGAAGCCTCATTCTTTAAATAACGAATTTTCCAATAACAAACAAACTCTAACCCCACATAAATAGCACAATGTATTTTAGGCATTATCAAACTACTGAAATGTAAGATGTCAAAATCAATAAATAAAAGGAACTGCAAGTTCACACAGGAGAAAAATTCAGTCCTTCTGCACAGACATGCAGAACATAAGAGAAAAAATTTAATGGAAATATTTTGACTTGCCTGAGCTAAAGAATGCTAACCTCATTCACTCTCTTTGACTAAAGCTTAGTGGCTATAACAGAATCTGATGAAGGATCGTGAGACTCTTTATGCTGATGTCAAATGCTCAGTATGGTGACTGTGTTCTCCTTTCTTTTCTGGAACAGGTTAGAAGTGAAGAACTACCATCTGTGCCAAGCTTTCTATAATGAAAATTGATAGTATGATAGGAAGTTTTCAAGATAAGTGGCTGTTTTATATCAGTCCAGCTAAGCCTCCAAGAGTGTCTGTGACATGTTTTTGAAGTTACTTTCCATCAGTCATTGTTGAGGACAGCAAAAAGGACACAAACTCTCTTGTTCTTTATTAGCAGACTTCGCTTTATTAGCACTGTTGTTCCCTTTTATGTTGCTCAGTGAAAGCTAATATTTAATCCATGAAGCCTTACAAGGATCACCGAGATCTTTTTGCTCAGTTCAGAAACATGGAAAAGAAGCCTTATAGTCTATCTTGCACGCTGCCTGCTGTTCATGACCTTCCTGCCCTCTCTCCAGAATGACAAGTGTTCAAGTCAGCTGGAAAGCTCTTGTAGATCCTCCAATGAGTTAGTAACAATTACAAAGCACTCCAAGCATGTGGAGGCACTTCCAGTAGTCTGAAACAGCTACCACCTACCCAGCGTACCAGGAGGCTTATCCCACCCTGGATATCACTCAGTCTTTTACAGGAGTCAGGGTCAGAATATATATCAGTGCTAGTTAAAAAACAACCAACAAAAAAAACAGACAAACACACCTACATTTGCTATATCCAGGAAGAACAATTTGAAAGATTGGTAGAAAGCTTAAATTACTATTTTACAAACTTAAAGTCTTAACTGAATGAAGAAATAAAAGAGCACATTTTAGAAAAATTTTTAAAAGTTTGAAGATTGAATCTTAAAAACATCCAAAATGCACAAGATTTTAATTCTAATTTCACTTCTGAAAGTGCACGTGGAATTTCTTGTTTTACTTATGGAATGAGCTCTTCTAGCAGGTAAATCAAACCCCATATTATGATTACTACTTGGACAATATGTTAGAAATCATTCCTAATCAGTTTGTGATAGGTTCAACGTAGGTCACAGAGAATGTTCCTGTGGTTTTTGGCCTCAGATATAATAAAGGCAAATATAAACAAAAAGCCTAATTTACATCCACAGAAAGAAGAATACAGTAGGGTTTTTGCAGGGTCTTTCGAGAAGGAATATAATGGAGACTAAATTGGAAACCTGGAGTTACAGGACTGGCATGACATCCAAAACTAACTGAACCTTCCAAACTACTTTAATTGACTTTTGGCAAGTACCAAAATGCTCACATGAGACTTTGCATATAAAAACAATTAACATACATTATCTAATAGTTGGTACTATGTGATTTATTTCCAAATCTCACAGTTATCCCACAGGTGGCTCTTGGTTAATACAGATGTATATTTAAAGGTTTGTATATGGTGTCTTCTTTTTAAACAAAATCATGTTCATAATATCCTTGAATTTTTTATTTAGATGTAAAGAGGATACTGTAAAAATAGCAAATAATCAAAAATCAGATTTTATACCATATCTGTGGTACCTTAATCACAAATATTTCTAACATAATCTAGCAAAAAATTGTCATATCCAATAGACACAATGCAGCACTTATGTCCAATTAAATTGGCTCTAAGGAACATAAAATTCAGTATGATTAATAATAGATGCTTGTTCTGGCTGCTTACAAGATTGAGAGTGCTAGACATTAGTATTTTAACACTGTATTTAGAACGAAATATTTGATTTTAAAATTAGACATAATATTATGGATAGAACTACTTAAATACACTGTAATTGTAATTTAGAAATATGTTACGAGACTGTAGAGCATATTCCCACAACATATTAATACGTAGCAAGTTCCAGTGTGACAATTCTGAGAAGTCAGCTTGTGCTCTCGCAGGATAATTCTCCTAATAGTGCCGATTTTAGTTTTACAAGAGAACTTTCCAGTGTAAAGAACTGACAGGCTTAATGGCTGTTAAGATGTTGATGCTGCTTGAGAAAGTACTCATACACTACACAGTAGGACTGAAGTGCCTTGAAAGAAGCATGAAATTTAAATATTTATTCATTTATATATACACATATGTATGTAGAGGGAAATACATTTATTAGATGTTGCTAACTGGAATAAGATCCTTGATTTATAAAGCACTTCACAGTCATGTCATTCACATCTTTAAGAAAGCAACACAGAATGACCTGTGTTTTTGGTTGAGACAAATTGTTTCTTATGCTGACAGAGAAGAGTGGTTTCATCTATCAACAGCCTTGAATTTATTTATATGTCATTTTATTTTCTAGCTATACAGACATATGTTATAAATCATCTTTGTCTAGGCTGTAGCTTTCGGCAACGAGTGCAACTCTTACCACTGTGCAGGCACAGTGAGAAAAGAAAGGTTGTTGCCATGCCTGGGCTTGCGAAGTAACCCTGTGAAATGCAGTAGCTGAACTTGTCTGTGTGGAAGTTAATGAACCTAAGTGACTCCGAGCTTCAGATGCATATTTGTCTATTTTATTCGCTTGTATACATTTTTATTTCCTGCAAAAATAGTCATCATCAGTTTAGCCTTGAATTGAATCTTGAATTTTCACAAAGTCAATTCTTTCGTCTTTCTCAGATAATCAGATTCACAAAAAATGGCCTAGGATCCCGGGATTGTGGCAGTCTGAAGTATAGACAGGGAAGAACAAAAGGTAAGAAGCACATCAAATTACAAGGATTCATATTTCCATATCCTTATTGGAACAACTGAGCTGGGTCTGCAGAGACCTAGCCTTGCTCACAAGAAGCTTTCCTCTGCAGTCAAGCGGCTGTACTGCTGCTGGCCGGGACATGACCCTGGAAATACAGTAACTGTACTCTCATGGTGTCACACTCGAGCTCATACCCCTGCCTAAGCCTGACTGGCTCTGCCTACCAAAGGCAGCTGGACTAAGTCTCCACCTCTTGCACAGGTAATACAAAATGCCCATGGACAATGAGGGCCTGACTAACTCTGGTAGGCTAAAGACAGTGTTACTGTATGAGAATCTTGGAACGAAAAGCACTTGCAGCAGCCCTGACCACAAGCTGTGATTTCTAGTCTGGAAGTGATAACAAGACGCGCTCCCCCTGCCCCATGCACCCTGAAAGCCTACATTCTTAGAAGATTCTGTAGCTTTTATATTTTCAACACATTTCAACTGTAGCATGTATTTCTATGCAGGTCATCTTCTATCAAAACAGGAAAACTATTAAGCTGTAGAAAAAGCAAAAACTGCAACTGTTTTCTCTTTCATGACAAGCCACGGCAGGGTATCAGCTGATTCTGGCATAATAACTGGCAAGTTTGAGTAAAACAGAAGGGGTATTGGTATTTTTAAATAATCTTTTTATTTTTATTACACTCTTAAATATTCAGGTCTTTTCATAGAGACTTTTTCAGCACTTCATCAAGAGTTTTGTGAGAAACTCAGTCACACTGAGCCAACAGGAAACTTGGTCATCTGAGAAATTCTTGAAATAGTATTGATAACAGCAAGTCTGTCAAACCTAATATATATATCCCCTCTACATCCATTCTCTTAAAATTCTAGCGCTGCCTATAATTCAATATCCTGCCCTCCAAAAATACATTAACCAAACTCGAAATGTTAAGTAGAACATTATGACTCCTCTTACCCGTTACTATAAACTGATTTCCAGCAAGATGATATCCTAAAACCCATATCGACTGTTTAACTCTCTTAATAAAGGGCTGGGGGAGACCTTAGTCCATAACGAACAGAGCAGTCTCTCACTCTGAGACTGAAGCATGAGCACGAAGGATGACAAAATTGCTTATTGTAATGACTCTTTCCCAAAACACAGCCATACCTTCTTTTGAAGCTCACAGTGTAAACAATTTCTAAAATCTACCATTACTGTTTATATTTCATTATGTCTTTTACAATTTCAAATTGGGAGTATCAAAATAATTTAAAAAATCTCTCCTGAAGGTATTTTCAACTCAAATTTATAGAAAATGCAGTGTAAAAACTCTGTTTTTCAGACTTAAAATAAAATTCAGGTAATAATCAAAACTGAACTTGACCCCACACTTTCCAATTTTGTCTCTGAGGTGAGCACACTGCAAAAACAAAGTAAACCAGCAAAAAGATTAATTTTTGAGAAAATTTCTTGACTTATCAGTACAGGCAATAGATATGGGAAAGGCAAATAGTATACCAGCTGATTTTAACTCTTTGAAGGCAATCATATATACATTAAATGCAGAACCTACTTGTACAAGAAACTATCAGATGAAACGCAAATGAAAATGCTGCTACAGGTGTGACAACAAATGAAAGATAGAGCCAAAGGGACTGAGAAAACAAACAACAAAAAAGAAACCCCTGGCTGGTAAAGACTGTGAGCAATAGCAAGCAGTTTGCACACAGGGAGGGTGCTCGCTAGCATGTACTCAAGAGTGCTGAAGGGAGATAAACAGCAGATTCACTTCAAAATCACCTTGTCAGCCCAACCTAAAATGGTAATATAGACATATCCACAGAAGAACAAAAAGGTCTTTCTAATTGCTCTTACATGGAGCAGAAAGAATTCAGACTTCTACCTTACTGATACATTTCCATATCTGAAACAGCATTCAGAAAAGGATGAGAAATGGAGCAATAATATTTATATGGTAAGCACCTACTACACTGAGTCTAGTGCTAAGCATGCATAGCTGTAGCAGAATTTTCCACTCCTTTATGCTTCTGAGCTTTAAGTGAAACTTTCACAAATAGCATTTTGGAGAAGAATATTGCAACAACTGCCATGATAGAGATGAAGGTCCTAACTTGCTTAGCCAGCGAAGTCTAAACAAGAGCAATTGGCAACTGATGCATGGGCAGCAAAAGTAAAAATCTTTTAAAAGCCAGTGAGAAATTCCTACCCAAATAGCAGATGTAACTGCTCCCATAATCTATGGCTGATTTCCCATTCTTCTGGCACCTTATGGAAACTATACATCAGTCAACAATTTCCCACCCAGTGCCAACTTCTGCTTCAGGGAAGCCAGAAGGCTTTATCATCTCAATCCAATGCAAATCTTTGCAGAAAACAGTCTTGGCTAACCAAAAATTCCTGAACTTTTCCTGTAGATACAATTTCAAAAGAATTAATAATTTTGCAGAGAGAACAGACACTTTTGAGCATATTCCTCAGGACATGGCACAGATACAACTTTGTGAGCTGAGAACAAAAATAAAACAAAGGGCCTTTGGAAAGGTTACAGCTCACACAATCTTTCGAAAATAGTCTCCCAAACTAATGCAACTGTGATAAGCGTCAGCATGTTCATGTCATGTTCAGTCTTCCTATGAAGAGCTAAAGAATTTATTAAGCTTGTAATAGAGATAAGTAAGATCTAGATAAAATGATGAAGTTCCATGTGTTCCATTGCTTACATTATTCCCAGTCTGTTTCCTGGGCTTTTAACTAAACACATCTCTTCACAATATAGGTCAAAGTTTTAGCCAAAGTAATATAATTATAATCTTACAGTGTCTATTTCTAATTATACTGTGACCTATAAAAAGTTAGCTGAGTAACGTCTCAGGGAATAGAGAAGACTGAGCATTAAGTTTCACCTCCACACACACAAAAAACTACAATCTCCCCATCGAAACATGGGACTAAGTGCTTTACACAGGAAAAACATCTTTTTTTCCTTCAGATATGAAAAATTTAAATTGCTTAAGCCTGAGACTGTGACTGCAGAAACTTTACATTATGTAGAACAGGGAGTGAAAGAGACTGAACAAGCTTTTCTCAGTATTCAGAAATCTACATCCACAGGGAAAAAGATCTATTGATTTTTCAAGTTAAATTTACAATGCACAGGAAATGCAACGTATTATTTCATACCAAACACATTTAGGTCATGCTCCTAAACAAGTTGAAAACCAGCTGATTAAAAAAAAAATTTGCTCTTATTGATAAAAAAATTTGCAAACGCTGATAATTTATCGCTTTAGATATTTCTAGCATTTTGTGAAATATTACAGTTTAATAGTGCCTTACCTCATTTATACTGGAAGGAGAGTTTTCAGGTATCAGCTTTGCAAAAAAACAGACTGTCCCATTTCCTTTCCTCAGCTAAAGCAGTCACGTGCAACCAGTAATTCAGAAAATAAGTGTCCGTTTAAAAGACAGACAAGTAAGCCACAGATGATCTGTAACCCAATCCATCTTCAGTGTCGAGTCAACAGCTTTTGTTTTGCATGAAATATGGCAAATAAGTCTGCTGCCTCTACCTGTGTTACTGTGCAGGTCAAGTTTAGGCCTGCCTGCTCGTCCCTTGCACGTTCTGAGCTACAGTAGGGATTTCTCAGCATTCAGATCTGCTGTGTGGCCGCTAACTGAAATTTCAGCCGACACTTGTAGACTTGCAATTAGCAAGGTTATTTTAAGCGCTGACCTAAGTTCCAGCAGAATGTTTATGCCATTATGACAGGAAGGAATCTTGTATAATATCGGTCACTTGGTAACCCTGTAAATCTGATCTCGGAGAGGAGAGATCCTTTAATTCACAGCATAAAAGTAGATATCTGACCCCCAATTTACTTTGATTTTCATTTTTAAGCTTCGAGTGCAACGGAAATATTTGCTGGGTTAATATTAGGAAGCTTAGAATTTATTTTAGGACCTGGTAGATCATACGCTTGGAACAA